>Ga0163162_10007744_pt1 | contig 10467 bp, 9 predicted proteins | sample S55metaG_FD_115310 | JGI IMG/M metagenome (GOLD analysis project Ga0163162, IMG submission 115310) | Switchgrass rhizosphere microbial communities from Kellogg Biological Station, Michigan, USA - S5-5 metaG | ecosystem: Host-associated > Plants > Roots > Rhizosphere > Soil | place: USA: Michigan...
AGCTCGATCCTGGTCGTGCTCGTCAACTGGGCGACTGATTTCGTCAATCGCCGGCTTGACCCGCGCATCGCGAAGGACTGACATGTCGAGCTCTATCGAACAACTTGCTTCCCGTTCCGCAACAACTACGCGCAAAAGGCGTTCGTGGCCGATGCGCCTGTTACGCTCGCCGTCCTGTGTGATCGGCGGCGGCCTGCTGCTGGCCATTCTTCTCATGGCGGTGGCGGCCGGCTGGCTGTGTCCCGGCGACCCGCTCGAACTCGTCGCCGATCCGTTCCTGCGGCCCGGACAAGACCCCGCCTACCTCCTCGGCACCGACATGCTCGGGCGCGACATACTGGCGGGCATTGTTCATGGCTCGCGCGCGTCGCTGGTCATCGCGAGTGTCGCGACCTTGATCGCCGCCGCGCTGGGCATTGCGGGTGGACTTGCGGGTGGCTACTTCGGCGGGCGCGTGGATCGCGAAATCAGCCGCATCACCGTGTTTTTCCAGACGATGCCACCCTTCCTGTTCGCGCTTGCCATCGTGGCGATCGTGCGCCCTTCGGTCGCGACCATTGCGATCGCAATCGGCGTGACGTCGTGGCCGAACCTCGCGCGCCTCGTCAGGTCCGAGGCGCAGAAGCTGCGCAACAGCGAGATGGTGCAGGCAAGCATTGCGCTTGGTGCGAGCGACTGGCGCATCATTATTCGCGACATCCTTCCGAATACGCTGACGCCCATCCTGGTCTCGACATCGCTGCTGGTCGCAACGGCGATCCTGACCGAGTCCGCCCTCGCGTTCCTGGGGCTGGGCGATCCGAACGTGGCGAGCTGGGGCAACATGGTCGGCTCGGGGCGGCAGGTTCTGCGCACGGACTGGTATATCGCGACGATTCCAGGGCTCGCCATCGTGGTCACGGTGCTCGCGCTCAATCTTCTTAGCGACGGGCTGGCCAAAGTGCTCGACCCGCGCGGCAACGAATAATTCTTGAGGGGTACTGACATGAGCCGTATCGACAATATTGGCAAGCAAGGACTCGAAGGACGCGCGCTCGAAGTGTTCGAGATCGTCGAGCGCGACTATGGCGCGTTTGGGAACATGCTTGGCGTGCTTGCGCATCGGCCGGCTTCCATCGAGCATATTTATGGATTGCTGCTGCAGTCGGCCAAGGACGCGCTGATCACGCGGCGGCATCTGGAAATCGTGCTCGTCACTGCATCGCGCGAGAACCAGTGCCAGTATTGCGTCTCGCATCATGCGCCGAAGCTTGGCGCGCTCGGTATCGATGCCCACACCGTCGACAACATTCTCGATCCCGACGTACCCGGTCTCGACCCCGTCGAGCGGCTGGTGCGTGACTACGCGTCGGCCGTCACGCGGCAGCGCGTAACAGACCGGCTTGTCGAACGTATGCGCGAACATTTTTCGCAGGAACAAGTGGTCGAGCTGACCTTGCGTGCTTCACTTTGCGCATTCTTCGCGCGCTTCAACGAGGCGCTGGAAATCGAAGTTGAAGAAGATGTGGCAGGCACGCCCGCTCATTGACCCGCTTAGCTGAGTACGCTATCCGGGGCGAATTCTACCGCGCGCCTGTGCCCCGGCGCCGAAGCAATCAGTGAACGCGTATAGGCGTGTACCGGATGCGCCCAGATGGCATCGTGATCGCCGCTTTCCACAATGCGTCCGGAGTGCATCACCAGCACACGGTCCGCGATGTAACGCACCACGGCAAGGTCGTGCGAGATGAACAACATGGACAGATTGAACTCGGCTTTCAAGTCCACCAACAGGTTCAGGATCTGCGCCTGAACCGATACATCGAGTGCGGAAACCGGTTCGTCGCAGATCAGCATGGCGGGCTTGAGCACCAGCGCCCGGGCGATGCCAATGCGCTGGCGCTGCCCGCCCGAAAACTCATGCGGATACCGATGCCTTGCATCGGCCGGTAATCCGACCGCATCCAGTATGCGGCCGATCCTCGCCTGCCTTTCGCTCCTGGCTAAGCCACCCTGCACGGTCAGCGCAAACTGCAGGATTTCATCGACCGTCTGCCGAGGATTGAGCGATGCAAACGGATCCTGGAAGATCATCTGCAGATTGCGTCTATGAGGCAGCAGCGCCTTGCGTGACAGTCCCGATATGTCCTCTCCGTTCAACAAGATCCGGCCGGACGCAGGATCGACCAGTCGCATGATGGTGCGTGACAAAGACGTCTTGCCGCAACCGGATTCGCCCACGAGCCCAACTGTCTCCCCGCGATTCACGGTGAGGCTGACATCGCGCACGGCATGCCGTGGACCTTCGGCCGTCTCGTAGATCGTATTGATCTTATCGACAACGAGCACGGGCGATGCGTCCACCGGACCGGTTCGGTTGCCGGCCCTTGCTGACGGCGTTTCGAGCGAGAACGTCAACTCGCCCTCTTGCGTTTCTTTCACACGCACTTCGGCGAGCCGCGAACTCCGGTAATGGCGATCCGCGCCCAGATGCAGCGACGCACCCTGCAATCCGCGCGAATAGGCATGCCCAGGGTTCGCCATGAAGGCCTGCGTTGCTTGCTGCTCCATCTCGCGGCCGCCATACATCACCACCACGCGATCCGCCCAGTCGGCGACCACGCCGAGATCATGCGTGATCAGAAGCAAGCCCATCGACAAATCGCGCCGCAGCTTGTCCAGCAGCGCGAGGATTTCCGACTGGATGGTGACATCGAGCGCTGTCGTGGGTTCATCGGCGATAAGCAATTTCGGCTCGCATGCGATCGCGGCGGCGATCATCGCGCGTTGCCGCTGGCCGCCGGAGAATTGATGCGGATAGTCGTCAATGCGCTTCGCGGAATCGGGAATCTGCACGAGATCGAGCAATTCGAGCGTGCGTGCGCGCGCGGCGCGCGCGGACATGCCAAGGTGCAGCCGCAACGCCTCGCCGACCTGGTCCCCGATCGTGAGGACAGGGTTCAGGGACGTCATGGGTTCCTGGAAAATCATCGATATCCGATGACCCCGTATGGCGGAAAGGCGCGCCTCCGTGAGCGCCAGCAGGTCCACGCCTTCAAACCGCACTTCGCCTCCAACACGTGCCGCGGGCGGCAGCAGGCGCAGCAGCGCCATGGCAGTGGTGGATTTACCGCACCCGGATTCGCCGACCAGCGCGAGAACCTCGCCGGCGTCGATGTGCAAGTCTAGATCCGTGACGGCCGGATGCGCGCCGTAGGACACGTTGAGCTTGCGAACGTCCAGAAGACGCGATGGGGCGGCAGGAGGCATGGAGATGGAGAGTCCTTCGCAAACGCTCGAAGTTAGCAGATCCAGCCCGGCCGGCAAACCAACAATACGAGCTATCGACCTGCATTTTCCTGCGCAGGGAAACGCCGATACCACGCACACATATAAGCAAAGCGTCCATCGCGATTTGCGATCGGATTGGCGAACCCTAAACTCGACGCTTTCACTTTTGCGGAACCATCCTGTGACCAGACCGATCCGGCTCAATGCCTTCCTGATGAACTGCGTCGGACATCTCGCGCCCGGGCGATGGACCGCCGCGGGCGATCGCGCGGTCGATTATCTAAGCGCGGCGTACTGGACCGACCTTGCACGTCTTCTCGAGAAAGGACTTTTCGAAGGCGTATTCCTGGGCGATGTCCTCGGCGCTTATGACGTCTACGGTTCGAGCGCCGATGCAGCGCTGCGTCACGCCGCGCAGGTTCCCATGAACGATCCCCTGGCCGTCATTCCGCTGATGTCCCAGGTAACCGAGCACCTGTGCTTCGGCGTGACATGCTCGCTCTCATACGAGCATCCGTACACCTTCGCCCGCCGCATGAGTACGCTCGATCACCTGACGAACGGGCGCATTGGCTGGAATATCGTCACGGGTTACCTGGATAGCGCGGCGCGCAATATCGGCCTTGACCGGCAGTTGTCCCACGACGAACGCTACGACCTCGCCGATGAATACATGGAGGTCTGCTACAAGCTATGGGAGGGAAGCTGGGAGGACGGCGCGGTCATCCGTGACCGCGAGCGCGGCATCTACACCGATCCTTCGAAGGTGCATGGCATTGCCCACGAGGGCCGCTATTTCAAGGTACCGGGCTTTCATATGTGCGAGCCGTCAGTACAACGCACGCCGGTGCTGTTCCAGGCAGGCAGTTCAGGCCGAGGGAAACAGTTCGCCGCGCAGCACGCCGAGTGCGTGTTTGTTGCTGCGCCCACGCGTGGCATCGTCAAACGCAATGTGGCGGATATCCGCGCAGCGGCAAATACAAATGGCCGCGACGGCAGCAAGCAAGTGCTGATCTTTGCGATGTTCACCGTCGTGCTTGGTCGCACCGAGGAAGAGGCGCAAGCCAAGCTTCGCGAATACGAGCAACACGCGAGTACCGAAGGCGCAGCGGCGTTGCTGTCGGGATGGACGGGAATCGACCTGTCGACTTATAAACCGGAAGACGAGCTGACTTACGTTGACACCAACGCGGGACGCTCCGCGCTTGCGTCGTTTTCATCGGCGGACCCGTCGCGCGTATGGACGGTCGCCGAGGCCGTCGAATACGTATCGATAGGCGGACGCGGACCTGTGATTGCCGGCACACCGCGACAAGTAGCCGATGAAATGCAGGCATGGATGGATGAAACCGACCTCGACGGCTTCAACCTGACTTACGTTTCCGCGCACGGCACCTTCCAGGACGTGGTGGAACTGCTCGTGCCCGAGCTGCAGCGACGCGGCGTCTACCGGGAACGGTACGAGCCAGGGTCTTATCGGGAAAAACTGTTTGAGGACGCAGCGCGTCTTCCATCGAATCATCCGGGCGCCCTTCATAAAAGAAACACCACAGCCGTCGGCTGATCTTCGCTTCTCTCATAACGATCCATGTATTCGTTATTGGATCGCGTCAGGACGTATTCCTATACTCGGTTTTCGTTAGCACCCCGCACCTGCGAGTGCTACTCATCCAACATTACGGAAACCAGCTATGAGCCTACGTCCGCTCCACGACCGCGTCATCATCAAGCGCCTCGACCAGGAAACCAAAACCGCATCGGGCATCGTGATTCCGGAAAGCGCTGCTGAAAAACCGGATCAAGGCGAAGTCATCGCTGTCGGCCCAGGCAAGCGTGACAGCGACGGCAAGCGTATCGAGCCCGATCTGAAGGTCGGCGAGCGCGTGCTGTTCGGCAAGTATTCGGGTCAGCAGGTCAAGGTCGACGGCAACGAACTGCTCGTGCTGCGCGAAGAAGACATCGTCGCCGTAGTCTCTCAACAATAACGGAGCTTAAGAAATGGCAGCCAAAGAAATTGTCTTTAGCGACAACGCGCGTTCGAAACTGGTCGAAGGCGTCAACATCCTCGCCAATGCAGTGAAAGTAACACTGGGTCCGAAAGGCCGTAACGTCGTGCTTGAACGCAGCTTCGGATCGCCTGTTGTGACGAAGGACGGCGTGTCGGTAGCCAAGGAAATCGAACTGGCCGACAAGCTGCAAAACATCGGCGCGCAACTGGTGAAGGAAGTTGCGTCGCGCACCAGCGACAACGCCGGTGACGGCACCACTACAGCCACCGTGCTTGCGCAGGCTATCGTGCGCGAAGGGCTGAAATACGTTGCAGCAGGCCTCAATCCGCTCGACTTGAAGCGCGGTATCGACAAAGCCGTGCTCGCCGCTGTCGAAGAACTGAAGAAGATCAGCAAGCCGACCACGACCAGCAAGGAGATCGCGCAGGTCGCGACAATCTCGGCGAATGGTGAGGAATCGATCGGACAGCGGATTGCCGAAGCGATCGACCGTGTCGGCAAAGAAGGCGTGATCACGGTTGAAGACGGCAAGTCGCTCGACGACGAACTCGATGTAGTCGAAGGCCTTCAGTTCGATCGCGGCTACCTGTCGCCGTATTTTATCAACGATCAGGACAAGCAAGTCGCCGTTCTCGACGATCCGTTCATTTTGCTGCACGACAAGAAGGTCTCGAATATCCGCGACCTGCTGCCGGTGCTGGAACTCGTCGCGAAGGCGGGACGGCCGCTCCTGATCATTGCGGAAGACATCGAAGGCGAAGCGCTTGCGACACTCGTGGTCAACAACATTCGCGGCATTCTGAAGACGGTGGCGGTCAAGGCGCCGGGCTTTGGCGACCGGCGCAAGGCGCTGCTCGAAGACATTGCGATCCTGACCGGTGGTCAGGTGATCGCTGAAGAAACCGGACTCTCGCTGGAAAAGGCGACGCTCGCCGAACTCGGTCAGGCGAAGCGCATCGAGGTGGGCAAGGAAAACACCATCGTGATCGATGGCGCCGGCGACACCACGAACATCCAGGCCCGCGTCAAGCAGATCCGGGTGCAGATCGAAGAAGCGAGCTCCGACTACGATCGTGAAAAGCTGCAGGAGCGCGTGGCGAAACTGGCTGGCGGCGTGGCGGTGATCAAGGTGGGCGGCGCAACCGAGATCGAAGTCAAGGAGAAGAAAGACCGCGTTGACGACGCGTTGCATGCAACGCGGGCCGCAGTTGAAGAAGGCATCGTGCCCGGCGGCGGCGTTGCGCTGATTCGCGTGAAGCAGGCAATCAGCGGTCTTAAGGGCGCCAATGCGGACCAGGACGCCGGCGTGAAGATCGTGCTGCGCGCACTGGAAGAGCCGTTGCGCCAGATCGTCACGAACGCAGGCGAAGAAGCGAGTGTGGTCGTCGCGAAGGTCGCCGCGGGTACGGGCAACTTCGGCTACAACGCGCAGACCGGCGAGTACGGCGACCTGGTTGAATCCGGCGTGCTCGACCCGACCAAAGTCACCCGGACCGCATTGCAAAACGCGGCATCGATTGCGGGCCTCTTGCTTACGACCGATGCCACCGTCACCGAAGCGCCCAAGGACGCAGCCGCTGCGACACCGGCGGGCGGCCCGGGCGCGGGCGGCCCAGGCTACGATTTCTAAAGTTTGAATGAGCGGCAGTGCAGGTCGGCGTGGTCCGTTCAGGACACGCCGATTTGCTTTATGGATCCACATAATCACGCCACCATTCGTTCGGCTCGCAATGCAAGAGCGAACTCTCAATCCCCTTCCGATGATTCCATGGTCACGATCGCCAGTCAGCTCGCCGAGCCCTTCAACGATGCAGTGCGCACCTTGTTGCCCGATGTCCGCGTCCTGGGCATACCGCGCGGCGTACCCGCAGAATTGCCTGAGGAGGCTTCAGTTCTAATTGCAGCACCGATCATCATCCGCGGCGCGAAGGCGCCGGAACATGCTCCCGCTGGGTGGCCGTTCGGACTTCAGTGGGTCCAGCTCGGCTCATCGGGCATCGACTTTTATCCGCGATGGTTTTTCGATGGCTTGCCCGTCACTACAGCACGCGGCACCGCGTCGGCGGCGATAGCGGAATTCGCCGTGGCTGCGATCTTTGCCCACGCAAAACGCCTGCCGGACATCTGGATTCACGACGCAAAACAATGGGCGCTGACGCCGCTTGCAACAGTGCAAGGCAGCACGGTTGCCGTGTTCGGCTTCGGTTCGATTGGTCAGGCGGTTGCGCAAAAGGCCTTGGCGCTCGGCGCGCGGGTGGTCACCGTGCGGCGCAAGAGTTCTGCCGCGGCAGAATTTCCTGGCGTGACCTTCGTGGACGATATCAACGCACTCGTGCGCGAAGCCGACCACTTGGTGCTCGCCGCGCCCGCTACCGATGCAACGCGTCATATCGTGAATCGCGAGTTGCTTGCAGAAGCGAAACCGGGATTGCACGTCATCAACATCGCGCGCGGCTCGCTGATCGATAACGACGCGTTGCTCGACGCGCTTGCCGATGGCCGTCTCGGCGGAGCCCCGCTCGACGTTACAGAACCCGAGCCGCTCCCGGCGGGGCATCCGTTTTACCAGCATCCGCGTATTCGCCTGTCGCCGCATACATCGGCGATCGGACCGCACAACACGGCCGAACTCGCCCGCAAGTTCGTGCGCAACTTCAGCGCCTTCACACAGGGTACGGCGCTGGAAGATCTCGTCGATCTTCGAAGAGGATACTAAGCACTTCAAGCGACGTCCGCCCGCTCCCCTTTCCACACACTTGCAGAATAAAGTTCTGGGGAGAAATCAGGCGGCACGTCGCCGGTCATGCGTTGCTCATGCTGTTCCAGATCCGCGATGAACAAATCCCGGCTGATCCGGCTCACCACAGCGGGGATATCCCGTTTCATGCTCGGCACGTCGCCAACCGGCAACCCGAAGCTGACAAAACCGGCAGGATTGTAGACGTGCAAATTCGCCAGATAGGGCGCAGCTCCCGGTGTTTTCTCAAGGTATTCGTGTCCCGCGCCAAGGTAGGGATGCGCGCCGAGATAATCGTCGCGCTCGCCTTCGCCGGGAACGTAACGGTCGCGCCACAGCAGGATGTCACGCGATAACGCGCTGAGTTCGGGACGCACCACGGGGTCGACGTAATACCCCGTACCGGCAATCGCGAAGTCGAACTGAAACGTCTCTTCCCCCACCCTCGCGGCAATGCGGCCGCCCTCCACGCCGGCATGATCCCAGCTCGCACCCAGGTGCAGATGAAAGTTCGGATGCTCGGTCACACGTTTCACGGCATCGACTGGAGCGGTCGATCCGGCGCGGCGAAATCGCAACGCCTGACGCCATCGGAAAGCATCGGGCAAGTGGGGATAGTTGTCGTAAGCGCCGGGGTATGCACGCGCGCGCGTGACCGGAATGGCGGGCAAGGCGCTGCGGCGAACGAACAGATGCACGTCCCGCGCGCCCGCTTCGAGCGCGGTGCCGGCCGCATCGAAGGCCGATGCTGCGCCTCCGATCACGGCAACGGCTTTTCCGCGCAAGGCAGCGAAGTCGATTGCACTCGATGTATGTGCGTACGCGCTTGCCGGCAGATGTTCGCTCAACACCGCCGGTATGAAAGGCGCACCATTGCCGGCAACGCCATTGCTCAAAATGACTTTGCGAGCGGTCTCTACGTGTTCCTGGCCTGATGCATCCACGAGACGCAAGCGGAAAAACGAGCCGGCGGGTTCTATGCGCGCGAGGCGCACGCCGTATCGAACCGGGATCTCCAGGAAATGGCGGTACCACGCAAGATATTCGGCCCACCGCGTGCGTTCGATCCGGTCGATCGCGTCATACTCCGCGGCCCCGAAACGTGCTTCGAACCACGCCTGGAAGCTCAGCGCGGAGACACCGAGCTCCGGACCAACGAGCGTTTTTGGCGTGCGCAGCTTGTTCATGCGCGCACGGTTCAGCCATACGCCCGCGCTCGCTTCATCGGCTGCGGCATCGATGACCGTGACCTTGCCCACGCCCGCGCGCCGCAACGCAAACGCGAAGGCGGCGCCCGTCTGGCCGCCTCCCACGATCACGACGTTATGGTCGATGCCCGGCCGATCCGGCACCCAGTTGTCGGGATCGGGACCGAGGAGGCGCAGCGCGGCTCGCGCGTTTGCATCGAATTTTTCTGCAGCGTTCATGGCAATGTTCCAGGGAGGACGATCTCCGAGATATTGGAAATGAACGTGCGTGTCGGCAACCAAGCAATTCGAATTTGCTTAGGCGCTTTTTCGATACATCAATGAACCTTCGGAAAACCGTGACGCTCCGCAAGAAGATCCAGGATGCGGCGCGTGTCGGTCACGAAGCGTTTGTTGCCTAGCGTCTGGGCATCGTCGGGAACCGGATGTTCATCTCCCAGCACCAGCACAGGCAGGCCTTGGTGATCGGCATCGAGCGCGGCAATTGCGGCCTCGCGCGGACGCGCAAACGGCAGACGACGAATTTCAAGGGCGGCCGTCTTGGACGGGTCGCTTGCGAGCAAACCTTCGATAGGCGCGCCATCGGGGCAAATGAAACGCTCGCCAGGATATTTGGGATCTGCAAACCCTGGTTCCAGCAGCAGCAACAGGTCTTGGCTCACGGTATGAATGTCCTCTCAGGAAATTACCTCACAGCGTGACAATGTAGTCGCGGGCGGAAGACATCGCTCTATCGATTTCAGCTTTGCATACGCACCTTGATGCAAAGGCGGCGGGGGAAAACACTTACAAAGCTTGCGCTGAATATGCATAGCAAAAATCGTTGATTGTTGAAATCGTGTATGCGACGAAGAATATGGATCCACCTCAGTCCAACGATCCAGAACAACCAAGCGGAGCACACAATGAGCAATGCCAAGCGGCAGATCAAGCTAGGTGCATTCCTGATGGAGACGGGGCACCATATCGCCGCCTGGCGTCACCCCGAGACGCACCTGACAGGCGGACTCGACTTCCCGCACTACGCTGAACTCGCGCAGATCGCCGAGCGCGCCAAATTCGATGCTGTATTTTTCGCGGACAGCGTCGGCATCCGCGATACGAATCTTGCATCGCTTTCACGTACAGCACGCGCCGATCACTTCGAACCCCTGACCTTGCTTGCTGCGTTATCCGTGGTCACGAAGAACATCGGCCTGATTGCCACGGTATCCACTACGTTCAATGAACCGTTCAACGTGGC
>Ga0163162_10007745_pt1 | contig 10467 bp, 9 predicted proteins | sample S55metaG_FD_115310 | JGI IMG/M metagenome (GOLD analysis project Ga0163162, IMG submission 115310) | Switchgrass rhizosphere microbial communities from Kellogg Biological Station, Michigan, USA - S5-5 metaG | ecosystem: Host-associated > Plants > Roots > Rhizosphere > Soil | place: USA: Michigan...
CGCGCCCTGTGCAGGCGCCCCGACCATCCATTGCCGATATGTCCGCAGCCGGTCTGCGCGCATTTTTCAGTATCGCAAACGACTGGACCCTCTCCGCCGACGAGCAAATCGTCCTGCTCGGTACTCCCGGCCGTTCCACGTTCTTCAAATGGAAAGCGGCGCCGCAAACCGCACGCCTTGGCCGCGACACGCTCGAGCGGCTTTCGCTGATTCTCGGCATTTATAAAGCGCTGCAAATCCTGTTGCCCCAACCCGAAGCCGCCGATGGCTGGATCAAGCGCGCGAACACCGCCCCGCCGTTCGGCGGACGGCGCGCGCTCGACCGCATGCTTGCGGGCAATGTCAGCGATCTGGTGGCTGTCCGCCAGTATCTGGATGCAATGCGAGGCGGCTGGGCGTGAGCAATCTATCCAATGTGCCCGAGGCAGAGAACGACTGGCGTGCTCGCTGGCCGCACGCTGAACTCGACTGGTCGCCGGCATATCGCGTGATTCCAACGCGGTTTCCGGCCGTCAATCTCTTTGACCGCGTGGCGTCGCCGCAAGATTTCGAAGCCCTTTATGCGCTCGAAGCCATGACCAACGACCGCCTGCGAACAGAAGTGGGCGAACTGGACCTGGTCCCGTCCGACGAACGCCGGTATGGCGCTGGTTACGGCCCGATCATGGCCGCGTTCACGCATCTGAACCCGAACGGCAGCCGCTTCTCAGATGGCACCTACGGCGTGTTTTATTGCGCGCGCGAAAGACGCACGGCGATCGAAGAAACGCGATACCACTCGGCGCTTTTTCTCGCGCATACCCAACAGGCACCGCTGCGTCAGCAAATGCGGCTTTATACGGTATCGGCGCAAGGGGAAGTGCTCGATCTCTGCGGCGGCCGCTTGACCCAAAGCGCGCTCGATCCGGAGATTCTGTCGCCATCGGATTACGCGGCGGGACAGACGCTGGGACGCGCGGCACGCAAGGCAGGCGCGCGCGGGATCGCGTATCCGTCGGTGCGGGATGAAGGCGGCGAATGTCTCGCCGCGTTTCGCACGACCTTGCTGCGCGATTGCCACCATGCCGCGTATCTGGAGTACGAATGGAACGGCGAAACGGTCACGAACGTCTATGAGATGAGCAAGGTCGGCTAGTTTTCTGAGCCAATCAGCCGATGGCAACTGCCGTCGGCGAGCGCACCCGCGCGATCTTTTTCGTCGCTGGCCGCGCGGCTTTTGATTTCACCTTCGGCGAGGCCTGTTTTCCCGAGGCCGCTTTGACCGCAGCAAGTGCTTCCGCCTTCACGTCCTTGCCCGAACTCTTCAAAGCGGCGGCTTTCTGGCTGGATTTTGTCAGCAACCGCGCCAGACTCGGGTCTGCCGTATTCGCCTTGCCCTTGCGGGCGCGAGCCGCTTCACGCGCGCGGCGTTTTGCATCCTGTTCGAGAAAAATGGCGAGCGTTGCTTCATCGGATTTGAGGCCTGAGCGGCGTGACGCCGGCAGTTCATCGGCGAGTACGCCGGCTTCGAATGCCTCGATCACCGCCGGATGCACATAACATTTGCGGCAGACAGCCGGCGTATTGCGCAACATCTTCGATACCTCCTTGATCGTCCCCACCACATGCTTGCGCGCCTCGGTCACCGTTTCCCAGGCGAGCTTGCGCAGCGCGGCCAGCGCAAACACGCTGCCCGCCCACGTCCGATAATCCTTCGCGGTGAAATCGGCGCCGGTGATTTCGTGGAGATAGTCGTTGATATCGGAGGAGCTGATGGCGTGGCGCTGACCGTCGGCATCGAGATACTGGAAGAGTTCATGTCCCGGCAAATCCATGCATCGCTTCACAATTTTCGCGATTCGCGGATCACTCACCGATACATCGTGGTCAATCCCGCTCTTGCCGCGAAACTGGAAGCGCAGCGTGCCGGATTTGACGCTGAGGTGCTTTTTGCGAAGGGTTGTCAGGCCATAGGACTTGTTGTCCCGCGCATATTCTTCGCTGCCAACGCGAACGAGCGTGGTGTCGAGCAACCGGACAACGGTCGCCAGAACCTTGTCCCGCGGCATGCCTTGCAAGTCGAGGTCGCGTGCGACGCGGGCGCGCAGTTTCGGCAGGACGGCGCTGAACGCGAGCATGCGTTGGTATTTGGTGGCGTCGCGCGTTTCGCGCCATTGCGGGTGATATCGGTATTGTTTGCGGCCGCGCGCGTCGCGTCCGGTGGCCTGCAGATGTCCACGCGGGTCCGGGCAGATCCAGACGTTCGTGTAGGCTGGCGGGATTGCCAGGGCGTTGATGCGCTTGACGTCGGCATCGTCGGAAAGTTGTTTGCCCTGGGTGTTGAAGTAGACGAACGCGCCGTTTTTCCATTCGCGCGTGTAGCCGGCGCGGGAATCATCGACGTAGCGCAGACCCGGCGGCAGGTCTTCCGGGCAGCCTTTGATATCGGTGGATGAGTCGGTGACAGAATCTGTGACTGGGGAGGTCGGCATTATTGCTAGTCTCGCAGAAGTCGCCCGTCGGGCGGTTTGGGAGGACTAAGCAAGCGTAATGCCGCGACCGTTCGCCCGTTCTAGCGGAATCCCTCGGCCAGCGACCCGGCGCCCTTCGCCCAGCCCTGCTTGACCGACCATCTTTGATCCGTCCCGGCCTCCACAATCGTCAGCCGTCCGTCGTCCGTGTACGCGCCGGTATCGATAAAAATCTGCGCCCCGATCTGCTTGATCGCCTTGACCGGCGTATGCCCGCAATACGTAGGCGACAAACCCCGCTGCATGGAAGGCTTTCCCGTGCCGAGCGCGAGCGAGCGTCCCCACAGCAATTGCTGGCGGACATCGTCGGGGAAATAGGCAACTTCCAGATCGGCGTCGCTGCCAAAAAATTCTGCGTGCAGCACGTTGAAGCGCGTGGCGCCGTCACCGACTATGCGCACGAGCGGCACGCTTGCCAACTTCCCGGCCAGGCGTTGCAACTGTTCGTCGCTCAGATTCGATGCCCACGCGCCGCCGATCGAATACCAGACGTGACGCTGCATGCGGCCGTCGGCGACGGCGCACAAAGCGTCTTCGTGGTTGCCGAGCACGGGATAAAACCAGGGCTGGTCGAGCAAATCCAGCGCCGCGAGCGAATCACTGCCGCGATCGACCAGGTCGCCGACGGAGAACAGCCGGTCGCGGGCGCCATCGAAGCCGATTTCGTTCAGTAGATAACGCAATGCGTCGACGCAACCATGCAGGTCGCCGACCACGAGGTCACGGCCAAGCTTGTTCGCCGGATGCCAGCAAACGACGGGATGTGTAGCAGCAGTCATAGCCAAATCTTCTTCGTACACGGCGCACAAGCGCGCCCAATCTTGAAAGCAAGTTCACATTCTGAAACGCGCGCCGCCGATACGCAATCTCCGCAATGCGACAAGGCAAAATTTGCCGTGCCGCACCGCACAAACGCGCATTTAATACATACCTAATCCACCAATTACTGCGGCGTGGCGCGCAATTTGGCAACCTGGGCGCCGGTCGTAGTCGATTGTGGATTGCCGAAGGTCTTCGTCACATAGTTGCTGATGGCGGCGATTTGCTCGTCGTTGAGCTGATCGGCGAAGGCCGGCATGAAGACATTGGCCGTTTTCGTCTCGCGATTCACGCCATGCAGCATGACCATGGTCAGATTGTTCGCCGCCGATGCCCCGACCACGCTGTTATGAATCAGCGATGGATACGCGCCCGCAGCACTTCCACCACGTCCTTCGCCGGTCCAGCTATGGCACGTCGCGCAATTGGCGATGAACAACTGCGCGCCGTTCACGCCGCTCACCTGTGTGCCGCGCATCGCGATGACGTCCTCGCTGGTTGGCTTGCCGAAGGAATCGCGCGGACGGGCATCGCCGCCGCCTTGAGCCGGAATCGTACGCAAATACGCGACCATCGAACGCAAGTCTTCCGAGCTCATGTATTGCGTGCTGTTCTGAATGACATCGGCCATCGGGCCTGCTGCGTTTGCGCGGCCATGCACGGCACCGGTGGCAAGATATTGCGCGAGTTCATCGTCCGTCCAGTTGCCAACGCCCGCATTCTTGTCCGGCGTGATGTTGTACGCATGCCAGCCAGAAAGCTCGGCGCCGCTGAAGCGTTCACTCGATTTGAGGCCTTGCGTGATGTTGCGCGGCGTATGGCATTCCTCGCAATGCGCGAGACCTTCGACCAGATACGCCCCGCGATTCACCTCGGCGCTCTGCTTCGGATCAGGTACGAAACGGCCTTCCTTGAAGTTGAACATGTTCCAGAACACCATCAGCCAGCGTTGGTTGAACGGAAACGACATCTCGTTGCGCGGCGGTGAATAGTGGATTGGCGCGAGCGTGTTGAGGTAGGCGCGGATGGCGAGCACGTCGCCGTCCGTGACCTTCGTGTAATCCGCATACGGGAACGCCGGATACAAGCGCTCGCCGCCCTTGCCAATACCCTCGTGCATTGCGCGAAGGAAGTCGGCATCGGTCCATCGGCCGATTCCAGTGTCCGGATCGCTGGTGATGTTCGGCGTGTAGATGGTCCCGAACGGCGTGTTGATGGGCAGGCCGCCAGCGAAGGGACGGGCTTTATCGGCGGTATGACACGCGATGCAGTCGCCCGCGCGCGCGAGGTATTCGCCGCGCTTGATCAAATCGGCACCAGCTTGGTTGTCCTTGACGGTCGTGGCCGTTTCCGCGCCATTTGCAGCGCCTGCGGCCGTTTGCGCCTGCGCGGGTTCTATCAGGGAATGGACATTCATCGCTCCGGCTATGCCGAGTGCAAGCACCGCGAGCGCGGCGCCAAAACGTTTTATGGATGTGCGGGCGTCGCGGGGTTTGTGGTTCTTCATCATGGCTCTCCGTCGGCGCGCAATCAAAGTTCTTTCTTCAGTTTGTCGGCGAGACGCAGCGACAACGCGGACAGCGTCAACGTGCAATTCACCGATGCCGCCGTCGGCATCACCGCGCTTCCGGCCACGAACAGATTCGGATGGTCGTGCGTGCGGCATTCGGTATCGACCACGGAATCCTTCGGGTCGGCGCCCATGATCGTCGTGCCCATGATGTGATTGTTCGGAGCGAACTTATCGTCGAAGGTGATCTCCGTGCCGCCGAACAATTCCGCGATGCGCGCGTAATGCGTGCGGGTATCGGCGGCGCTTTTCTTCACGTAATCGTTGATGGAGTAATAGATCTCGGGTTGCGGAATGCCGAGCGAATCCTTGTGGTCCGATGACGGCAGCACGCGGTTCTGCGTTTCGGCCAGATGCTCGTGGAAGCTGTTGATGTTCATGGTGCGCGCCGCGCGATCGCGAATCTGGCGATCGAGCTCGGCCCCGCTCAAACCCTTCGCGATGAGATCCGCTGTGATCGCCATGGTCGGCACGCCATTCGACAGATGCAGCTTCTTCGCCGCGTATTCGGAGCGGAAAGCGCCATCGCGGAAATTGACGATGGACGTCATTTCCATCGGCCCGCGTCCCGGCCACAAGGTTTCGTTGGCGAGGAACGTCACGCCGGTTCCAGGGTGATCCATCAGGTTGCGGCCAACCTGGTCCGAGCTGTTGCCAATCCCGGTCTTGAACCTGTCGGACACGGATTGCAACATCAGCTTCGGCGTTTCGATGCCGTTCGCCGCCAGCACGAAAAGCTTGCCCGTGACGCGCGTGCTGTTGCCGTTCGGGTCCTTGTAGTGGACGGCCGTGATCAGGCCTTTGTCGTCGGATTCGATCTTGTAGACCACGGCTTGCGGGATCAGCTTCGCGCCCGCGCGTTCCGCTTTCTCTGCGTGCGTGACGCCGTTGTACATGGCCGCGATCGGGCAGATGGGCATGCAATTGTTGTTGCCGCAGCACGTGGGGCGCGAATCGTACGGGCGGCTATTGCGTGCGACCGGTTCCGGCACGACGTGGAATGAGTCGGCGTTGAGGACATCGGAGAAGCGCTGGTCCATGTAGGAGAGCGGCAACATGTCCATGGGATACGGTTTGGAGCGCGGCGAACCGAGATCGACATCGCGCCCCGGACCCGATACCCCCAGTTGGACCTCGGCCGCCTGATACCACGGCTCCAGCGTTTCATACGAGATCGGCCAGTCGCGACCTACGCCATACAGCGTCCTGATTTTGAAGTCGGCGGGCAACAGACGCCATGCGGCTGCGGCCCAGTGCCACGTCGTGCCGCCTACGAGCCGCAAGTATTGCGATGCATAGGGATACTCGCCCTTCTGAATCAGATAGTTGTTCTCGGGCGAATACTCGGGATGTGGCGCGTAAGGCGTGGATGGATACGGCGTCGCGAAATCCGATTTCGCGGGCGAATTGCGGAAGTTCTCGACGATCTGCCAACGCGGAATGCGCGGCCCGGCTTCGAGCAGGATCACCGATGCGCCCGCGCTTGCGAGCTGATGGGCGACCAAGCCGCCCGCGACGCCGGATCCGACGACCACGACATCGGCCGAATTCGAATTTGCCATTATGTATTGTCCTGTGAGGTGCTTATATGCTGCGGTCGCGCTGATCAGCCACGCGCCGGCGTGATTTTTATACGGCCTGCGTCAGGCGGCGTTCGGCGCGCCAACTGCCGGCGGCTTTTGCGTCCAGTAGAACGGGACATCGCGGCAATAGGATGGGATGGTCAGCACGTCGTTGACCGGATCGAACATCAGCGCGCGTTCGTAAGCCACGACGCTCGTGTGCGGCCCATCGCCGACCAGACCCAGATACCACGCGCGCATGACAGCGGTGACCGTGCCGGCGAGCTTGGGTGTATCGGCTTTCAGCGCCTGCGTGACCGTGTCCGATGGCACGCCACCATGCGCTGCGAGCCATTCGTTGAGCGCGGTGACGTTCGCGACGAACTCGCTATCCGACTTCGATAACGCGTCGTACACGCGCTGCGCCAATGCGGGGTCGAAGCTCGTGCGGCCGGTGAGCTTGCGCGAGAGCAGGAGGAAACCTTCGAGGCCGGCGGGAGGGGTATCGGCGAATGCCTGCGAGAAGAGTGAAGGAAACCCCATTCCCGCCGATGTGAACGCGAGCGCGACTGCCGACGCACATGCGCCGAGGACGAATCGCCGGCGTGCAGCGGAGTGCCTGGTCGAATGGGCGGGCGCCGAGGGGTCGTGAAGCTGTGTCATTGATTGATGTCCCGATTCGCGTTGTTGCGGAAGAGCGATGATCAACAGGCTCGGTCACGCGGAGGTCGGTGAAACAGAGGCTGTCGATATCTTTGAATATGTGAGGCCGTATCTGGAGACAAGCGCAAAGGGAAACTCATGCGCTGAAAGCCCGTTGGAATTTGAAAGCTGCCCGGGCAATAATCGCGGCGCGACAGCTTAACGCGATTACCGCCATTACAAGGCCACGATAAAAATGAATTTCATGCTTCCCAACGTCGTTCGATATCGCCCGAGGGCGGTTATTGCTCTGGTCATTGGTGTGATTGTCGCAATTTTGGTTCCATATGACTTGCGCCCGCTCGTGCGCGGCCTGATTGGTTGGGACACTACCGTATGGCTTTATCTCGTGCTCATATGGATTCAAATGTGGAGAGCGCATCAGGATGAGGTCCAGAAACTTGCCGCGCGCGAGGATGAAAATGCGGGGATGGTCCTGCTGATCGTCAGTCTTGCGGCCATGGCGAGTATCGTGGCAATCGTCGCCGAACTGGCGGCCGCCAAGAACATGGGGTTCCGCAGCGCCTTACCCAACTATTTGCTGACGGGCATCACGATGTTCGGCGCGTGGTTCCTGATCCCGACCATGTTCACGCTCCACTACGCGCGGCATTACTATCAATCGCAAGACGAGACGTCGCTGAAATTTCCCGATTCTCATTTGAAGCCCGGCTATTGGGACTTCCTGTATTTCTCCTTCACGATCGCGGTGGCATCGCAGACGTCGGACGTGGTCCTGCGCTCGACCGAAGTCAGGCGAACCGCTTTGGCACAATCGATCTTATCGTTTTTCTTCAACGCGGCTGTGTTGGGTTTATGCGTGAATACGGCCGCGGGATTATTAGGATCGTAAAAACTGTTTAAGCAATATTTGCTGATATCAAAAAACGTCGGTCTTAATTTCCTCATCGGTTTGATATAACGATTCCAAATTCCGCTGTGTAAAAACGCCGTTACCGACGCGTGCTTTTTTACACAGCGTCAAATGTCTGTCTTCTGTCGAGCGTAACTTCATCTATTAAGTGCGGCGTGCCTAACGCTTTCCCGCGGTTTTAGGAAAATCTTTGCTGCATGGCACAACGTTTGCTCTAAAGAATCCGCATCCCCTCTTCCCTCCGATAAAAGCACCGGACGCGTGCGCCGCCTGTTAATCAGGCCGAGCACCGCCCATCGCTTTTCATCTTTCAAACGCCAGGAGTCAGCTTTGTCCTTGAACGTATTGCTTGTCGCTTCAGAGGCCGTGCCGCTTGCCAAAACTGGCGGATTAGGTGACATGGTCAGCGCATACGCCGCGGCGTTGCGTGAAGCGGGAGTGGATGCGGCAATACTTTTGCCGGCGTATCCGAAAGCATTGGAAATGGTCGATGGATTGCAGAAGGTCGCTTCATTGACGGGCCTCCCGGGCGGTGACGGTGTTTTGTATCGTGGTCGCATGCCCGATACGGGCGTGCCCGTGATCCTGTTGCGCATGGACCATCTGTACGCTCGCGAGGGGCTTTACCAGGATGCGAAGGGACGCGACTACGAAGACAACGCTATCCGCTTTGCGTCGTTGTCGGCGGCAGCGGTCCGGGTGGCCGAAGGCGTTCGCGGCTTCAAGAAGCCGGACATCGTTCATGCACATGACTGGCATTCCGGCCTTACGCCGCTTCTGATGAAGCATGCAGGCGTGCACGCAAAAAGCGTTTTCACGATCCACAATCTTGCGTTCCAAGGCAACTATTCGCTCTCGCTTGGTGCAGCGCTCGGCGTGCCGGCCAAGTGGCTCGTGCCTGCGCTCACGGAACAAAAGAGCATCGAATTTTATGGCGCGTTGAGTCTGATGAAAGCAGGCATCGTCCACGCGGATCATGTTGCAACTGTCAGCGAAACCTACGCACGCGAAATTCTCACGCCGCGTTTCGGCCATCTGATGGAAGGCGTCCTGCAATGCTATGCAGAGAAGCTTTCGGGCATCATCAATGGCATCGATGTCGGCGCCTGGGACCCGATGACCGACACGCAGATCGCTCGCAACTATTGTTTCGACGATATGCGCGGCAAGCACGCCTGCAAGCGCGAGCTGCAACAGATGTTCGGGCTTCCTGTCGATCCGTTCGCGCCGGTGATTGCAATCGGCAGCCGGATGACGTCGCAGAAAATGGCGGACGTGGCGATCGATGCCATCCCAGCCCTGCTCGAACAGCATCCGCGTTTGCAGATCGCGGTAATCGGAAAAGGCGAAGCGCATATCGAAACGGCGTTTCAGCGCTTGGCGCAATCGTGGCCGGATCGTATCGGCGTGCATATTGGTTACGACGAACGCCGCGCGCACGTGCTGCATTCGGGCGCCGATATCCTGCTGCACGGCAGCCGCTTCGAGCCATGCGGTCTGACGCAGATCTATGCAATGCGTTACGGCACCTTGCCGGTGGCGTCGCGTGTGGGCGGGTTGGCAGACACCATTGTGGATGCAGTCGAAGCGTCGTCGATGCAAGTGGGCTTCCAGTCTTCGCCGGTCGAAGGCCTGGGCAGCTTCGAGGGCGCGACGTCGTCACGTCCAGCCACGGGCTTTCTATTCGATGGCGAAGCAACGCACGACATGGTCGCCGCCGTCACGCGAGCCGTCCAGGCATTCATGCGCCCGCAACAATGGCGCACGCTTCAACGCAACGCGATGGCGCGTGACTACGGCTGGAGCCATGCGGTTGCGAAATACGTCCAGCTTTACGCCGGCCTGACGGACGCACGCCCGGCAAAAACGCCGCTGCGCACACGCCGCGTGCCGATCCATGCGTCGGCCGTTCCAGGCATCGCCGCCATCTCCGCCAAGGCAGCGCCCGCTGCCGTCGCCACCCGTCACGATGCGGAACAGCCGCGATTCGTCGCGCGCAGCGCCTGAGGACGCTCACATCGCGTCGTTCAATGGTACGGTTATGACGTTGTCGCCCGCCGCGCTGCGAGAAGCGCGGCGGGCGGCGGTCGTCTGACCTGAACCAAGGATTCCGACGCCCAAGCCAGATTCCCGCCAACGGTGCGGCACGCTACGTGCTGTGTCCTTAAAGCGACCCCTGGCGCCGCACCGAACGACGTATCGCGCATGGCAGCTTCATGTCGATACGTAACGCACTCGTGACCCCGGAAATGGTGCTTGAAGACTGTCTGAGGCTCGTCTGCCGTAGCCGTTCTTGCGGTAAGTTTTTTGCCTGGTTGAGCGCGATCGCGTTTTCCCGCATCCACGCCATAGCAGGACGAACTGGAAAAGACGACCGATGGAACACCATCACATGCTTCAAGCGTATGCGCCACGAATCTATTTCATCGA
>Ga0163162_10007746_pt1 | contig 10467 bp, 4 predicted proteins | sample S55metaG_FD_115310 | JGI IMG/M metagenome (GOLD analysis project Ga0163162, IMG submission 115310) | Switchgrass rhizosphere microbial communities from Kellogg Biological Station, Michigan, USA - S5-5 metaG | ecosystem: Host-associated > Plants > Roots > Rhizosphere > Soil | place: USA: Michigan...
AGCGTCGCGATCGTCGGGGCTTCAAACAGCGCGCGCAGTGGAATATCGACGTTGAAGTGTTCCCGCAACTGAAACATCAGGCGCGTGGCGAGGAGCGAATGTCCACCGAGATCGAAGAAGTTGTCGTTGATACCAACACGCTCGACTTTCAAGACCTCGCTCCACAGGCCCGCCAGCTCTTCTTCCAGTTGCGTTCTGGGTGCGACGAAGTTGTCGTCGATTGCACTGGTCTTTGGCGGTTCGGAGAGACGCTGGCGATCGATTTTTCCGTTCGTGGTGAGCGGCAAAGAGTCCAGTGGAACAAAGGCGTCGGGAACCATGTATTCCGGTGTCTGTCTCCTTAGATATTCGCGCAGTGGCGCCGTGTCGCGCGTGCCATTCTTAAGCACGACGTATGCGACGAGTTGTTTGTCAGCATCAGCAACGTCTTTTCCGTTGGAGCCGTTCTTGTGCTGGTCCAACCAGACAGTCAGCAGACTCTGTTTATTCGGCGTAAGTTTTGCAAAACGTTCAATTGTGTTCATGAATGCCTCCAGAAATTTTTTGCCACAAAAACACAAAATGAGTTTTCTGTCTCTTTGTGCCTTTTGTGGTTACTTAACTGCCTTGACGACGACCATGGAGTCGGCGAACCAGTAGTGACAATCCTCGGGTGGATAGAGTGGGCGGCACACCGTGACCTCGAATGAGCGGAAGTACTTTTGGATCAGCCGCTGGTGCCTGCGACTCAACGTGTCGATCTCGTTTGTGTACCAGGTGAAGATGCCGCCCGGCCGCAAGACCCTTGCCGCCACGGGGAAGAAATCTTCCGCCATCACAACGTTGTCGATCACCTCACGCAAGTACTCGTCTTCAAACGTCGGCACTGTGTCGAAAAACACACCGTCCATCGATTCGTCCGGCACCTGGTGATTAGTATCGTGCCAGCGGCCATGAAGCAGCCGGATGTCTCTGCCGGGAAACTGCTTCTTCCATTCGTGGAAACGTTTCACTACCTCATCATTCGCTTCCATGATCGTGTAAGACCTGACGCCATACTTTTGAATGCACGTAGCAGAGAGCGCCATGCCGAAGCCGGCCTCCAGTATGTCGCCATGCGATTCGGTCACGACCTTCGCCATCGCGTCCATCAACGGCAGCTCCCAATCCTGCATCACTTGCTGTCCGGCGATGAATAGGTTGTGTTCGTCGTATTCGGCGTGATGTGAACCCCACGGCACAGTCTCCAAACGCGGTCGCGCCGATCCTTCAACAAACCGTCTTGATTGCGCGTCGAGGTGTTTTAGATCGGAAGTAAGCTCGTCGAGCGCACGGCGGAGCAGCCAGTTTCTCTGTGCTTCCTTCGGTGGCTTGATAAAGTTTTCGTCCTTCAACTTGAGCTGCACTTCGAATTGCGGATACCTCCTGATGGTGGTGCGCTCGCGCTCTTGATCCAGTTGCAGCTCCATGGCGAGTATCGTTTCACTCTCACCCTCGGAAAGTTCTTCGAGTCTGGCGAAGAGCTTTTCGACTTCGTCAGCGCTCAGCGTCGCGAGTTTATCTGCGACGACGTTTTGCTCCGCAAACAGCACCGCCCCATCAGCGCCTCGCTTGAACAGGCGATTATGTCCGTTTCCCTTTGCAGTCAAAGTAACTACTGCGTCCTGGACGAGTGGGTGTTGTTTCAAGAGCGTCTCGATGCCGTCAGGCTCAATCCGGTAGCCACGAATCTTCAGTTGATGATCGACTCGTCCCAGGAAGATTAGATTTCCGTTGGCGAGACCGCGAGCGAGATCGCCGGTTTTGTACATTCGCGCGCCCGGAGTCTTGCTGAAAGGATCCGGGATGTACCGTTCGGCAGTTAACGCCGGACGGTTCAGGTAACCACGCGCGAGGCATTCACCACCGACATACATCTCACCGGTAATGCCCGGCGGCACTGGTCGCAGATATGGATCTAGCAAGTAAACCTGCGTGTGTGTGAGCGCCTGGCCAAGCGGCAGATCGTCGACTGGTTGATCAAATTTCGGCACGTCATAAACAAGCGAAGTGATGGTCGTTTCGGTGAGACCAAAAACGTGAATCAACGGCACACCGAAACTCTGCCACGCCGCCAGTAGTTTGCTCGAGACTTTCTCGCCGCCGATAATCACGAAACGAAGTGATTCCGGCATCTGTGCCGGGCGTGCGCCCAGGACTCTTACCCACTCGTGCCAGTAAGCAGTAGGCAACTCGATACCCGTAATCTTTTGCTGTTCGATGACACGTATCAGATCCATCGGAGCAATAGAGCCCTCGTCGCCGCCATAGACCACCGCTGCTCCGGACAAAAGCGTCGGGAAGATCTCTTCGAGCGCCACATCGAAACCAGGAGAAGCAAACTGCAAAATACGATCGCTGGCGCGCAGCTCGATTCGCTCGCTGAAAGCCAGGCAGTACTTCGTCAGTGAATCGTGCGTGATGAGAACGCCGTTTGGTTGTCCGGTCGAGCCGGAAGTAAAGATGGCGTAAGCAGGATTATCGCCAGTAGCCCTGGCAGACAGGTCATACACACTCTCATCCGATATTTCCGCGGCCGAAGCGTCAAGGCTGATCACCTTTACGCCAGACTGCGGGAGAGCTTCCCGCGTAAGCAGGATCGACGCCTTCGCATCCGCCAGCATGAACGACAGCGTCTCCGCTGGGTACGACGGATCGAGCGGTACAAAGGCGGCTCCGGACTTCAGTACCGCGAGTAGCGCAGCTATGAGCTCGTACGATTGTTCCAGATGAACAGCAACAAGCGTTTCCGGCTTTGCCCCGTGACGTTTTAAGTAACGGGCAAGTTGGTTTGCACGCTGATTCAACTCAGCGTATGTGAATTTGCGATCGTTGATAACCACCGCGACCGCTTCAGGCTTACGCGCAGCCTGCTCTTCGAATAACTGGTGAACAAGTTTATTTGCATTCATATCAATTTCACCCCACGTGGCAAGTAGTGCCTGAGTTTCGCTGCCAGAGGTCAAAGGCAGCTCGAGTAAGCGCTGTTCCGGAGCTTTAACTATCTCCTCCAGCAGGTTACGAAAGTGACTCATCATGCGCTCGATGGTTGTCGCGTCAAACAAATCAGTTGCGTAGACAACCTCACCGGTGAGTCCACTTTCATTTTCAGTCATTATCAAGTTGAGATCGGACTCTGAAGACACCTCCTGCACGTCGAGCGGAGTGAACCGCAAGCCGCGCACCTCCAATGGCTCGAGTGGTGCATTCTGCAAAGTGAATTCAACCTGGTAGAGCGGCGTGCGATTCAAACTGCGTTGCGGCTGGAGCATCTCAATGATCTGCTCAAACGGCACATCCTGATGCTGGTAAGCCGCGATCGTCATCTGCTTCACACGCTGCAACAGATCGAGGAAAGTCGGGTTCCCACTCAAATCTGTGCGCATCACCAGCATGTTCACAAAGAACCCGATCAAGCCTTCAGTTTCGTCACGGTTACGATTCGCGATCGCGGTGCCGACAGCAATATCCGTCTGACCACTGTAGCGAGACAGGAGGGCGTCAAGCGTCGCCAGCAGGAGCATGAACAGTGTCACTCCCTCGCGCTGGCTCAATGTCTTGAGTTGTTCGGTAAGCTCCTGGTTCAGCTCGAACGTTACTTTGGCGCCACGGAAACTCGCGATTTCCGGCCGGCGACGATCTGACGGCAATTCCAGCACAGACGAAACGTTCGCTAATTGCTCTCTCCAGTATGACAACTGCTCGTCAAGCTGAAGATGCTCACGTTGCCACACGGCGAAGTCGGCATACTGAATGGGCAAAGCAGGCAGAGGCACCGGAGCACCACTCGCGAATGAGTCGTAAAGCGCTTGCACTTCGCGACAGAGGATACCGATGGACCACCCGTCGCTGACGCTGTGATGTAGAGTCAATAGCAACGCATGCTCCTGCTCGCCGAGCGCTACGAGCAGCGCCCGAATCAATGGACCACGCGAGAGGTCAAATGGATGCCCACGCTCGTCAGCAACAAGTTGCTTTAACGTCGAGCTGCGCTGTTCCTCCGGCACGTCGCTCAAGTTCATCGCCCGTAATGACATGGGAGTGAACGGCGCAACGCGTTGCACAGGACGTCCTTCAATAGTGTCGAAGACGGTATGAAGGACCTCGTGTCTGCGAATGATCTCGTTGAGACTTCGCTCGAGTGCGTTTGTATCGAGCGGGCCGGCGATCAGTAATGCCTGGAAAGAGTGGTATACCGGATCGCCGGGTTTTAACTGCTCCATAAACCAGAGACGTTGCTGTGAAAACGATAGAGGCAACTCTCGGTCGCGAGATACAGGCACGATCGGCGGTAATGAGTCTGTGCTTTCGGGCGCGGAAGAATCGACGTACGTCGCGAGCTTCGCGACCGTGGGATTCTCAAACAAGGCCCGCAACGGCAACTCCACACCCGTTGTCTTTCGCACCCGCACCATGACCCGCGTCGCCAGTAGCGAGTGCCCGCCGAGCTCAAAGAAGTTATCGTGCAAAGAGATTTTTGGTAGCCCCAGCAGGTCGGACCAGATCGCTGCGACCGTTTTCTCTGTGTCCGTGCCCGGCTCGACGTACTCTCCTCTGCCCGTGCGCTCCTGCAATTGCGGGAGGGCTCGCTTATCGATCTTGCCACTCACCGTGCGCGGCAGTTTTTCCATCACCACAAAGGCCGACGGAATCATCGCGTTCGGCAAGCGCTCCTGTAAGTAGGCGCGCAACTCATCCAGTTTCAGCTCGCCGTCGCCCACGAGGTACGCGCACAGGAAATTCCCGCCGATCGTATCTTTACGATCGATTACCGCCACCTCTTTCACCCCGTCGAAACCGCGCATGACGCTGTTTAGCTCTTCCAGCTCGATTCGCACCCCTCTGATCTTCACTTGCTGATCCTTACGTCCCAGCAGCTCGACGTTGCCGTCGTCCAGGAGGCGACCGAGATCGCCTGTCTTGTAGACGATGTCTTTGGGATCGTTACTGAGCGGGTTTTTGATAAAGACTTCAGCGGTCAATTCCGGCTGTTTGTAATAACCATGACTGCGATAGGGAGTGCTGATGTAGATTTCGCCGATTAGACCGGTCGGACAGATACGCCCCTCTTCGTCGACAATCAAAGCGCGCGCGCCAGGCATCGGCTTTCCGACGGGCACCGACCAGCGTTTCTCATCGCCGGGCTGCACCTCGTAGATAAACTTGGCCATGGTCGTTTCAGACGTGCCGTAGAGGTTGATGAGCTTCACCCGCTCGCCGAAGACGGCTTTCCACCGTCCCACGTCGGCAGGCAGTAGTGCTTCACCGGCCAGCAGCACGTACCTGAGGGCACGAAAGTGATCCGGTTGGAGCTCTTCGTTGAGAAGGGCGCGGAACAACGTCGGCACACAATGGACCAAGCTGATCCGCTCGCGGTCCAACCATGAGACCAGCTCTTTCGCGTCAGTAACGATCTCGTTGTGTTCGGGAACGCAGACTGTGCCGCCGGCGCAGAGGGGCACGAAGATGTCGCGCAACGAGCCGTCAAACGAGAGCGGCAAAAGCTGACTGACGCGATCGTCCTTACCGATGCGCAGGGTGTCGATTTGCCAGCGTATGAAATGGTCTATGCCTTTCAATCTGCCAGAAATACCTTTAGGCTGGCCGGTCGATCCGGAAGTGAAATAGATGTAACAGAAGTCATCCGGCGTCGGCGGTGCGGGCGCCTTTGCCGCCAAAACATCGTTCAGCGCCAGTTGGTCCAAGCGCCGGTATTTGTCGAGATTGAGTACCTTGCCGTGAACGAAACCGTTGAGTCGCTGCGTCAGATTTGCTTCGCTGATCAACAAGTCAGGCGTGACGTCCTTGATCATCGTCTCGAGCCGCAGGTCCGGAAGCAGCGGATCGAAGGGAACGAACACTGCGCCGGCTTTCAGCACTGCAATGATGGAAGTGATCGCGTCGACCTTGTTGTCGAGGAGAATGGCTACGATGCTTCCCTTCTTCGCGCCGCCGGAGATCAGTAGATGGGCCAGCTTGTCAGTGCGCTGTTGCAGCTCACGGTAGGTGATGCGCGTCTCGCCACACGAGATCGCTACCTGCTCAGGCATGCTCTGAGCCATGCGGTCGAATAAGTGCTGTATAGGTTCATGCTTCATATCTGTTTTGCTCCACCATGGCCCTGCACAAAATCCCAACTCACTGCAGCTTCACAATAAAGGCCAATCGAATGCTATGTCTTAGCCTGCGAAGCAGGCGTGAGCATAAAGCCTGGGGTGCAAGCCCCAGGTTAAGGCGTCAATAAAAAGGGGAGAGCCTGCGACAGCAGGCGAAAGCCTGTAGATTTCACGCTGTCGCCCGTTTCACGGGCTGCTGGCTATTCTTTGGATCTGATCCTGGGGCTCGCGCCCCAGGCTTTATGCTTACGCCTGCTTCGCAGGCTGAGCGACTTTTTGTGCAAAGCCGCAGTGGGGATTTAGAACTTGTGAAAGCCGTCCACCATCTGTCGCGCGATAATCAACAGTGGATCTATGCAACGGTAACTTTCGAACTGCTTTGCGAGTAGATGAATCTCGGAACAGGCGGCAACGAACGAATCCACGCGATGGCGCGCCAGTAGCGTTTCCACAAACAAACGCGCTTCCTTTAGATTGCGATTCTGTTTCACTTCATAAATGAGATCGTGCATCTGTTGCTGTTCGTCTTCGGACGGAAAGACGAAGTAATCGCGGTTGTGTTCCCAACGCGGGTGTTGTTGCAGCAGTTCCAGCTTGATGGTGCCGGTTGAGCTGATCACGAGGTGCTTCTTCTTCAGCGACTCGACTGCAGAAAAGATGACGTCCGGCAGCGAGATGATTCGTTCTCGTAACGCGCCGGGTAGTTGCGGGAGCAGGTAATGGATCGTCATGCAACAGATGACGAAGTCTGACGCGCCCATGCGATCGAGCAATTCCAAAGCGTCGATCAGCCTCGTGAGTATTGGTTGAGTTTCGCCGCGCAGAAACGCCGCTGTGCGATCGGGGAATGCCGGATCCGAATACATCACCACCACCGGACCTGCCTGCTCCTGCGCCGGCAACTCACCACTAATCTCATAGACGGTCTTCACAAACTCCGCCGACGCGAGCCCACCCATGCCCCCTAAAACACCAAGCACCGGTTTTCTTAACTGCGTACTCATTTTGCTTTCCGGGAAACGCCGAAGGCGTTCGCTAATTTCAGCCCAGGGTTGGAGCGCCAGCGACAACCCTGGGATCATGGTCCAAGGATTTGATTGAACCCTGAAAGGGTTCGTCTTCAATACAAACCCTTTCAGGGTTAATACTGAAATTTAAATGACGATCCCAGGGTTCTCGTTCCTCGAACCCTGGGCTGAAATTAGCCAACGCCTTCGGCGTTTTAATGTTCGACTGTTCACTTCAATTAACGCCTTCGGCGTTTTCGGTTCACTTCAATTAACGGTTCGGCGTTTTCGGTTCACTTCAATTGAGGTTGGGGAGATTAAACGTATCCAGAAAGATCCCGAATGTGAGCACGACGATGAGGAGGTCGTCTTCGAACGGCAGATTCAGTTTGAAATCGCTCTGGGTGTATTCCGCTCGTAAACGATCGATCACGTCCGGATTGAAATAACCCTGTCGCTTAATACGGTCGTACGACACCATGTCGTTAATCCACTCGATGCCGTGCTGTAACAAGTAAGAGCTGCCGGGCGCGTGAAAACCGAATTTCTCTCGCTTCACGATTTCTGGTGGCACCAAATCCCCGGCCACTCGCTTAAGAATGTATTTCTCGATGTAGTTGTGAAGTTTCAGCTCAGGTGGAATCCTCGTTGAAAACTCCACCAGATCGATATCAAGAAATGGGTATCGACCTTCAACTGAATTTGCGAGCGTCATTCGATCGCCGTGATCCGAGATCAGGTGATCCGAGAGCCGCAACCTGAAATCAAGATACGAGCGCTGGTGAAGCGGATGCCTGCCGCGCAAACGTTCTTTATTGATCAAGCCGTGGTTGAGAGAATCGAACTCCGGGTATAGCTCGTTCACGCGCACGGAGTACAACGCCCGCTTCACTTCTCGCAGTGTGAGATGATCCTTTTCATAAAAGAAATCTCTGTCACCCCACAGTTTTTCCCGTAACTCATCTTCGAGCGCCGTCTCGAGGTCATAACTCTTCGACTCGCGGTCGCGAAAACTGTCAAAGCGATAGCCGACGTAGCCGGCAAACAACTCGTCGGCGCCTTCACCAGTCAGGATCACCTTGACCCCGGCATTCTTTGCCGCCGCGGAAAGCGCCATTGAACACGTGTTATAGCTTTCACGGACGGGACACTCACAGTGATAGATCATTTGCGACAATCTCTCGACTATCTCAGACCAGTCAAAAATGATCTCGTTGTGAATCGAGCGTGTGAACTGGGCCATTAACCTCTGATGTTTTGTTTCCGAGATGTCCGCGTCTGTAAAGCCGATGGAGAACGAATGTCGCCTGGTATTTGGCGCAACTTGATTAATCAACGCTCCGATCAGCGAAGAATCCAATCCGCCGCTAAGATAAAAACCTACCGGCACATCGGATTGCAGCCGGTACCGCACGGATCGAGTAAGCAGTTCTTTCAGCTCCTCGACATATTCGTTTTCCGACTTGCTGATTGAGCTGGCGCCAAGCGGCGGATAATCGAGATCCCAGTATTCCCTGACCGAGACTTCTTTATTCTCAACCACCATGTAGTGCCCGCTCTTCAGACTCTGGATGCCCTTGAACATCGTGCGTGGACTCACGAGGCCCGGAAACGAGAATGTCTGGTCCAAACCGGTGAGATCCACTTCGCGCGGAACCTGCGGATGTTCGAGTATCGCCTTGATCTCAGAAGCGAAGATGAACAGGCCGTTAACGATCGTGTAGTAAAGCGGGTTGATGCCGAAATGATCGCGCGCCAGAAAGAGCCGCCGCTGCTTGCGGTCGTAAATGACAAAGGCAAACTGCCCATTGATCTTGTTAAGGAAATCGATCCCATGCTCTTCGTACAGGTGCAGCAGGACTTCAACATCAGAATTGGTTCGAAAGCTATGGCCTTTCTGAATCAATACTTTTTTCAACTCGAGATAGTTGAAGATCTCTCCATTGCACAACAACACCACGGAGCTGTCTTCGTTGTAGATCGGTTGGTCGCCACTCTCCAGATCGATAATGCTCAAACGCCTGAAGCCCAGCGCCACACAGTGGTCGACAAAATATCCGGCAGAGTCAGGGCCACGATGGACCAGCTTGTCAGTCATGCGGCCCAACAGCTCTCGATCCGGCTTGCGCTCACAGCGCATATCAGTAAAACCAACAAGACCACACATAAGATCTCTTTCAGCCACAAAAAGGCACAAAAGGCACAAAAGACACAAAAGTAAAACTGGGAAATCTGAAAATCATTTTTGTGATTTTTGTGCCTTTTTGTGGCTAACTACTGGCTGAGGGGCCAACGGTCGTAGCGGCAACAAGCTACCTGCATAACGTCACGCTCGACCAGGATCGGATCCTGCAAACGCGAATGTATTCCCTCGGCGCGGCGGCGCGCGCTCACTTTGTCTTCGTGAAACTGGCGCGTCTCGCGATCGAGTTGGAGATTACCGGCGGATAAAAACCGCACCGCACCTTCCACGTCGCGCGTCGTCATCACTTCACCGCGATTGTGCACACTCGGCGAGAACGGAATGTCGATGAATCCCTTTTGGAACCCGGTCACCACTCCCTGGGCGACGTCGCCATTTCCACACAAGAGGATGCTCTCGAAAATCGATTCGACCTCTCGCCTGATTACTGCACACTCCTCCGCGACACGCGCCTCGTCGACATAACAATCAGCCGCGGTCGCAATACCACTGTTAATAAGCTCGATCCCAGTGATGTTGTCAGTGAGCGTTGGAATACGAAACGCCTCGACCGGAGTTTTGCCAATCATGCGAGTCGCGCCCGAGCGCGCCGCGGTAACCGCAGAATTTCGAATCAGCTCGTCAGCACGATCCTGCGTGGGAGGAAAAGCAGCCATGTACTGGTGAAAGACTGTGTTGAGCTGTACGTCTTTGTAACCCATGTGGCCCAGAATCTCGCTCGTCATCTCTCCCATCATGCGTATCGCGGCGATGTCCTGGGATCGATGACCCTGCTCGGCGTAGCCAAGACTGATGCACTTCACACCCTGACGCACCGCCAGCAGCGTTTCGAGAAGGTTTGTGACGATCGCAATGCACGGTGGAATTAAAGTCGCTGTTAAGGTGCCGAAGAATTCGCGATCGAGAACGACGCCAAACAGCTTGTGATAAAGGCCGGTGAGATAATCGACGTACTGCCAGTTTCGAATCGACTCGGCGAGCGGATAGTCTTTGTAATACGGAATGTTGTAACAGATGGCGCCGCCCTCGAACGAAGTCACACCGCCCGCGTACGAGATCTCTGCGAGCAGACGCGGATCGCGCGTGCTGTGACGCGTCTGCAACGGCAAATGGATCTGCTGCG
>Ga0163162_10007747_pt1 | contig 10467 bp, 9 predicted proteins | sample S55metaG_FD_115310 | JGI IMG/M metagenome (GOLD analysis project Ga0163162, IMG submission 115310) | Switchgrass rhizosphere microbial communities from Kellogg Biological Station, Michigan, USA - S5-5 metaG | ecosystem: Host-associated > Plants > Roots > Rhizosphere > Soil | place: USA: Michigan...
AGCGCGAGCACATCGCTAACGATCGCTGCGAGTTACTTGCAGGACTGGGGCGATGCGTCGAACAACTTCCTGCCCGCCGAGGGCACAGTCCTGCCCAACCCCAACGGCAAGATTTCGCCGGACCTGTACACGGGAGACCCGACATATTCGTATTACCGGAAGAAGGAATGGTCGGTGGGCTATCAGTTCGAGCACAAGTTCGATCCGATCTGGACCTTCCGCCAGAACGTGCGCTGGATGCATCTGTCGTTGGATCAAGGCGCGGTCTGGGGCGCAGGTCTCGATGCCAGCGATCCGACCCAGCAGACCATGTCACGTTACGCGGGTTTGTTCCAGCCGAACTACAGCCGCTTCGATATCGACAACCAGGCGCAGGCGCGTTTTGGCACGGGTCCCGTCGAGCATACGGTGCTGCTCGGTATCGAATACAACCGTCAGAACACGACCGACAGCGAATGGCTTGCACAGGGGCCGAGTCTGAACATGTACAACCCGGTTTATACGCCGGTATCGAATGCAATTTTCAGCGGCCCCGATTCTTACGGACAAACCGATACGCGGGCATCGCTGGACAGCTTCGGCGTCTATGCACAGGACCAGATCAAGTGGCAGCGCTGGGTGCTGACGCTTGGCGGCAGGCAGGACTGGAGCAATACGAAGCAGGACGATCTGGTTGCAGGCACGCAGTTCAAACAAAACGATCACGCGTTCTCAGGGCGCGCGGGGCTGGTGTTCCTGGGCGACTACGGATTGTCGCCGTACGTCAACTACGCGACATCGTTTAATCCAACCGTTGGCGTGAAGTTGTCCGGCGGCGGCCTCGCGGAACCCACGAAGGGACGTCAGATCGAGGCGGGTCTGCGCTGGCAACCGCCGAGCAAAAACCTGATGTTGAACGCAGCGGTCTATCAGATCAACCAGACCAACGTCCTCACACCTGATCCGACCGATCCGACCAACACGTTTTCCATACAAACGGGTGAGGTGCGCTCGCGCGGTATCGAATTGAGCGCGGTCGGCAAGGTGACGCGCAATGTCTCGGTGATTGCGGCGTACGTGTATCAGGACGTGAAGAACATCAAGGCCAACGACGACTCGCTCAACAAGTGGCCAGTGTCGATTCCTTTGCCGCGTCAGATGGCATCGCTCTGGGGTGACTGGACATGGCACACGGGTCCGCTCGCGGGTCTGGGTCTGGGAGCCGGGATCCGGTATCAAAGTGGACTGGCAGGCGCCTACGACAATTCGCTGTATGTGCCGAGCTACACCGTGTACGACGCCGCGACCCATTACGACACGCGTAACTGGCGCTTTGCGGTCAATGCGCAGAACATCTTCAACCGCACGTTCGTCAGCGGCTGCCAGTCGACCTCGACATGCTTCTACGGCAACCCGCGCACCGTGGTGGCGACCGCGAGGTACGACTGGTAAGCAAGGCCCGAAGTCCATTTATTGAGCAATAGCGCGCGGTCCGATTGCACCGCGCGTTTGTATCGAAACCACTAGTCTTCTTCAATCCAACGTCATGTCGAAGAAAAAACTCGTTTATGTCCTGTCGCTAAGGAACGCAGCGGCCGATCGTGCCGGGCAGCAGATCGAATACAAGGGCGGCCGGAGGTACATGAAGTCGCCGCTCGAATTCCTGGTGGAGCGTCTGAACAGTACCGCGCTCGGCGACGAATATTTGCTTGAGGGCGTGATCTATGACGACGATGAAGGCTCGGCCGCGGATCGCGAGAAGCTCAGGCACTACGGCTTCTCGTGCCAGCCGGGCAAGCAGTGGATTTATCCGGCGGACCTGCGCGTGCAGGGCACCCGTGTCAACAAGCTGCTTCATGCGATTCCATCGACATACCGGCGACTTGCCAGGAATGCGCCGGAGCGCGTGCCGCAAAAGAGCACCTTCGAGCATCGTCTGCTTGAGATGCTGCTTGCGCTCGAGGCGGACTTTGTCGTGCTCGACGGTTTGCTCGTGATCCTCGATGAACTCGTGCGTCCAGGCGCGATGTTTCATCGGCGGATTGCGAACATTCATCCGGGCGTGACGCGGCTCGATTCGCCGTATGAACGTCGCGGTGCGTACGCAACGCTCGACGCGCTGTACGGCGCCCGAGGCGAGAAGGTGACTGACTGGAACACGATGCAAACAGAAGTCGTCGCGCCGGTGAACATGACGGGTGCATCGTTTCATTATGTCGATAACGGTATCGACTCCGGCGAAGTGATCTTCGACGTGCTGAAGACGCCGATCCATACAGAAGACACCATCCTCGAGCTGCGCTGGAACAACTTCAATTTGAGTCTTTTCCCCGCGCTGGAAGGCGGTCTTGCCGTGATGGCGGATCGCTTTGCGAAGGTGGCGCTTTGAGCGTGCCACGCTCGCATTCGCGTCACCCCGAACACCTACCTCGCGCAACGCCGGAGACACGACGATGAACGTTTCTTTTTATCCTGAAGTCACTGACGGCGAAAGCGCTGTTGCTGACGGGGCATCCGCCGAATGGCACGCGGGTATGGCGCCTGAGCATCTCTTGCCGGCGCTCGGCGAACTTTTCTGCGGTGAGCCATCGCGTCAAAGCGCGACGATCGCCCTGTCGGCGAAGAGATCCGACGCGCCGGCGGTCGATGCATTCGTAACCCGCGCGATTGCAGAAGGCGTGATCGATAGCGCTTTGCCTTTCGATGATCATCTCCTTCTTGCGACATCGCGCAGGACCTTCTGGCAGCAAGCGCGCCCGTGGCTCAAGGCAACTGCTTCTGGCGCCATGCCGTTGAACTACACCGTGACGCAGGAGTGCCGGCATCCGGTGCGCCCTCCGAATGCGAAGGGTGTCATCTATGAGCGATATTTTCCGTTGATCGGCATGACGCTGAGCTTGCGCACGGTCGACCCACGAGCCGACGCGGACGTTTTCAGCGCGTGGATGAATCTCGATCGTGTCGCATACTTTTGGGATCAAAAAGGCACGCGCGCAGAACATGCCGCGTACCTCGAGGAACGGCTGGCGGACCCGCACATGCATCCGATGATCGGTTACTTCGACGACAAACCCTTCGGGTATTTCGAGTTCTACTGGGCAAAAGAGGATCGTCTTGGGCCGTTCTACGATGCCGGCGATTTCGACCGCGGCCTGCATTTGCTGATTGGCGATGCGCAGTTCCAGAGTTCAGGAAAACTCAAGGCGTGGTGGAGCGGCGTGTTGCACTACATGTTTATCGATGAACCGCGCACGCAGCGACTTGTTGGCGAACCGCGTATTGATCATGTGCGGCATATCGCGTACATGCACAGGATGGGTTTTTATACCCTCAAGGAATTCGACTTCCCGCACAAGCGCGCCGCGTTGACGGTGCTCGAGCGAGAGAAGTTCTTCAATGACTTCAAATTTTAGCTTGAGCCTGTAGCAATAATTCGTTGAGCCGGGGAATATCCACGCCAGACGGGTTTTGATGTTGGACGTTTATCCAGATTGGTTATATTCATATATTCCGCAAAACTGCCAAGCAACTGCCAAGCAACCGCTAGACGTTTCCTTTCAAAACCTGATCGCAAGACGGAGGATTTATGAGCCAGATGAAACCCATCGAATATGCAGACGCCGCGCCTGAGGTAAAGGCCGTTTATGACGACATCAAGGAAAAGCGTGGTGTTCCGGACGTCAATAATTTCTGGAGATTCATCGCGCAACATCCGCCTACGCTCGCGCGCACATGGGACAGTTTGAAGGACGTGATGGCGCCTGGTGCGCTCGATCCGCTCATCAAGGAATTGTTGTATGTCGCGGTGAGCGTGACGAACAACTGCGGCTATTGTGTGGCGAGCCACACGGCTGCCGCGCGGCGTGCGGGAATGACTGACGAGATGTTCGGAGAGTTGATCGCGGTCGTTGGAATGGCAAACGAGACGAACCGGCTCGCGGTGGGATATCGCGTGCCCATCGATCCTGCGTTTGAGTGAGAAGTCGTAGCGGCGGGCAAGCGTGTGGCCATTATTCCGCCCAACACTTAGCACCAAACAAATCGATGGTTCACCCCGCGTCCATGCGCTGCTACATTCGCGCCATGTGACGCACGGTTCGCCTGCGCACAATTTCCAAATTTCCGCAGATCAAACCACAATGAAAATCAAACTTCTCGCGGCCGTGGTGACGGGCTCACTACTGGTCATGTCGAGCCTCGCCCACGCTGACCGTCTCGATGACATCAAGAAAGCCGGCGTGCTTCGTGTAGCCACCTTCGACAGCAATCCGCCTTTCGGATTCGTCGATCCGAAGACCAACAAGATCGTGGGCCTCGACGTGGACTACGCGAAGGCCGTCGCTGACAAACTCGGCGTCAAACTGGAGATCCAACCGACCAACCCGGCCAACCGGATCGCGTTTTTGACATCGAAGAAAGTCGACCTCGTGTTCGCGAACTTCACCATCACCGATGAACGCAAGAAGGAAGTGGATTTCAGCACGCCGTACTTCGCGTCGGGTACGCAGTTCATCGCGAAGAAGGGTACGTTGAAAACGCCCGAGCAGTTGAACGATCTGCGCGTCGGCGCGGACAAGGGGACCACGAACGAGCAACAGGTTCGTACGCAGTTCCCGCGCGCGACCATCGTCGCTTACGACGACACACCTTTCGCATTCGCCGCGCTTCGAACAGGCAATGTACAGGCAATCACGCAGGATGGCCCGAAACTCGTTGGCTTGCTCGCCAACGTGCCTGATCGCGACAAGTATGAAATCCCGGCCTTCACCATTTCCAACGACTACGAAGGTGTCGGCGTACCAAAGGGCGAACCGCGACTCCTGAGTTTCGTCAACGATACGCTCAAGGACCTCGAAGCAAATGGGTCGGCCGGTCACATATACGATCAATGGTTCGGTCCGAAAAGCCGCGCACCGCTTCCGCGCTTGTACAAGATCGGCGATCCGCAAAAGAGCTGATTGCTGCCTGTTTGACCGTGCCCGGTTCGACGGCGATACGTCGAACCGGGCATCGCATTTCAATCTTCCATTCGTGTGTACCTGAATGATTCCGATAAACGGATGGCTTGCGCCCAAATACCTGACGTGGCTTCTGCAGGGCTTTGGCATGACGCTGGGCCTGTCGGCGCTGGTGATTGTGGCGGGGACCTTAGGCGGTTGTTTGTTGGCGCTTGCTCGTACGTCGCGGATAGCGCCGTTGCGTCGCGCCGGCGCGTTGTATGTCCTTGTTTTCCGCAATTCGCCGCTGATCGTGCAATTGCTGTTCTGGTATTTCGGCGTGGCAACCTTGCTGCCCGAGCATGCCATGACGTGGCTGAATACGCCGCACGTCATCGACTTAGGGATCTTCAGGTTGCATTGGCCATCGTTTGAATTCGTGGCGGGGTGGATCGGCTTGACCTGCTATTCGATCACGTTCATAGGCGAGGAATTTCGCTCGGGGTTATCGGGTGTTCCGGCCGGGCAGCACAATGCGGCCGCAGCGCTCGGACTCACGCCGCTTGCCGCGTTCTTTCATGTCATCTTGCCGCAAGCGGTGCGAATATCGACGCCGCCCTTGTTCGGGCAATACATGAACATCGTGAAGAACTCGTCGCTGACCATGGCGATCGGACTGGCGGAACTCTCGTACTCTTCGCGTCAGGTCGATACTGAAACCTTCAAGACCTTTCAGGCGTTCGGAGTGGCGACGGTGCTGTACATCCTGACCATCGCGATGCTGGAAGTTGTACTCGTCGTCGTTCAGCGCAGCGGTGCGCGGACCGCGGTGCGCCGATGAACGACGCCTTCTCTGCGATTCTCGCAAACGTGCCGTATTTGCTCGTCGGCAGCTTTCCCGATGGTCCGTTAGGCGGCGCGGCGCTGACGCTGGTCATGGCCGCTATTTCCGCGGTGCTGTCCGCCGTGCTCGGACTGGCAGGCGGCATTGGCCTCGCGATGACGCGCGGCGTGCTTCATACAATTCTGCTCGCCGTGATCGGGTTCTTTCGCGCGATACCCGTCCTGATGCTGATCTTCTGGACCTTCTTTTTACTGCCGGTCTTGCTTCACATCAATGTACCGGGTCTCGCGACCGTGGTCGCCGCGCTTGCGCTGATCGGCGGAGCGTATCTGTCGCATTCGGTTTTTGCCGGGATTGTCGCGGTTGGAGACGGGCAGGCCCAGGCGGGTTTATCACTTGGACTCACGCGATGGCAGTCCATGCGTTACGTGCTGCTTCCACAGGCAATCCGAATCATGGCGCCATCTTTCATCAATCAATGGGTGTCGCTTGTGAAGGATACGTCTCTGGCTTACATAGTCGGCGTGCCGGAGCTCGCGTTCCTTGCGAACCAGGTAAACAGCCGGTTGATGATTTATCCGGTGCAGGTCTTTTTGTTCGTGGGTCTTCTCTATCTGATCCTTTGCACTTCGCTCGATGCGTTGGCTACGCGACTTTTGCTGGGGCGTGAGGCGGTTGCCGAGCCACGAGCGATAGTGACCCCGTTGCCGGTTCCAATCCAGCATCGGAAATAACATTATCCGGAATCGGTCGTTTTGCGCCGTGAAATGCGTCTCTATACTTTGACGCTTGAGCTGCAGGTAAATCGGATTCCCGAACCTCGCGCGCATCACCGACCAAACAAGGAATAAAAAGCATGACTTCAGCGCAGGGAACGGCCTCGACATCTCGTCTCGATACCGCCTTGGCCGCGTTGCCGGCACTGGCGGAGAAGATTGGCGAAGACAGCGCTGCGCGCGAGTCACGGCGCGAGCTGCCATTCGACGGCTTCGCGCTGTTTCGCAAATCGGAGCTGGGCTTGCTGCGAATTCCTTCCGAATGGGGTGGCCTTGGCGGGTCGCTGGAAGACTTGTTCCAAGTGATCGCCACGATCGCTGCAAAAGAGTCCAACGTCGCGCACGCATTGCGAATCCACTTCGACCTGACCGAGTCGCTGTTGCTGGCTCCAAGATCGGAGTTCAACGACAAACAAATTGGACGCGTACTGGAAGGCGCAATTTTTGGCGGCGCTTCGACCGAGCGCGGCACTTCGCGCCCGGGAGAGATCGGCACCGTGTTGAAGCGCGACGGCGATCACTTTCGTGTAAGCGGGAAGAAATACTATTCGACAGGAACCGCATTCTCCGACTTCGCCCGCATCAATGTGCAAAACGAAGAGAACGAACCGGTGAGCATTGTCATTCCGGTCAATCGTGAAGGCGTGCAGGTACTGGACGACTGGGACGGCATGGGCCAAAGAATGACCGCGAGCGGCAGCCTTGTTCTCGACGATGTCCAAGTGTTCGCGCACGAAGTCATGAAGCGCGGCTACACCACGCTCGCCGGCAGACACGGCGGGGCACTGCGGCAACTGCATCTGGTTGCGGTGGCGGCGGGCATCGTGCGCAACGTGGTAGCGGATGCGGAAAACTACGTGCTCAAGCACGGACGGCCGGTGCTGCACAGCCCGGCTGAATCGGCACGTACCGACCATTTCATTCAGCAGGTCGTGGGCGACCTCGGGGCGCACAGTCACGCTATCGATGCTCTCGTGCAACAGAACGCCCGCGTGCTCGATCGTTCCGCGAATGCGATCCGCAATAACAGCGATAACGCCGAGGAGCTCGTGCTGCAAGGTGCGCTTGCGACGGCAAAGACGCAGATCGTGGTGAGCAAGCTCGCGTTGCATGCGGGGGAACGGCTGTTCGAGGCGGGCGGTGCATCGGCGACATCGCGCGTGCACAACTTCGATCGTCACTGGCGCAACCTGCGCACGATCTTCAGCCACAACCCGCTGCTGCACAAAGCGCGCGTAATTGGCGACTATCAGTTGAACGGCGACACGACCCACCTGACGGAAGGGCGCGTGTTCTAAACGGTTTCAAAGGAGATGCACGATGAGCGCAGCGCTGAACCCCAGGACCGATGAGATTGCCGTAACACCGTTGTCCGCGCACGTTGGAGCGGAAATCCATGGTGTCGATCTTGCGAAGCCGCTTGCCGCTGAGCAGGTTGCTGCGATTCGCGCGGCGTTGCTCAAGTGGCGAGTCGTGTTCTTCCGAGAGCAATTCTTGACGCACGAACAGCATGTGGCATTTTCATCGCAATTTGGAGAGTTGACGCTTGGGCATCCGGTGTTCGGCCACGTAGATGGGCATCCGGAAATCTATTCCATCTCGAAGTTTCGAAAGGCGACGCGCTTTGAAGGACAGTCGCTTCTGCGCCCATGGACAGGCTGGCATACCGACGTCACGGCGGCCGTCAATCCGCCGTTTGCATCGATCCTTCGGGGCGTGACTATTCCCCCTTACGGCGGCGATACGCAGTGGACCAACCTCGTTGTTGCCTACGGAAAGTTGTCGGCGCCGCTGCGGGGTTTTATCGATGGCTTGCGGGGTATTCACAAGTTCACCGCACCGTCCGGTGCAAGCGGAACGAGTGAGTTCGAACAGGCGGTGAAGGAACGTTCGCTGGTGAGTGAACATCCGCTCGTGCGTGTGCATCCGGAAACGGGTGAGCGCGCGCTTTACGTGAGTCCGAGTTTTCTGAAGAGCATTGTTGGGGTGACGCCGCGCGAAAGCCAGGCGCTGCTTGAATTGCTCTGGGAACACGTAACACGTCCGGAGTTCACGGTGCGCTTCAAATGGCAAAAGGGCAGTGTCGCGTTCTGGGACAACAGGTCGACCGCGCACCTGGCGCCTTCGGATATCTTCGATCTGGATTTCGACAGGCAGTTGTATAGAACGACGCTTGTTGGCGACATTCCCGTCGGGCCGGACGGTGGTGCTTCCATAGCAATTGAAGGATCGCCAGTCGCTGCCGCTGCGGCGGTGGAACTGAACTGAGCGATAGCGTGGTCGGGATTCTTTAATTTCCCGACCACGTCAACAGCGTCAAACCGCGTCCACCGGCGTATTGAAGTCCGCAAGAATATCTTCGCGCAATCGCACGAACGCCGGATCGCTACGCCGGCGCGGCCGCTCAAGCCCAACGTGCACCACCTTGCTTATCCTCCCTGGCCGAGCCTGCATCACCACAACGCGATCCGCGAGGAACACGGCTTCGTCCACATCGTGTGTCACGAGGATCATGGTGATACGTTCGCTTTCCCAGATACGCTGCAGCTCGTTTTGCATGCGGCTGCGGGTAAGGGCATCGAGCGCGCCGAAGGGTTCATCGAGCAGCAGCAGCTTGGGCCGGTTCACGAGCCCGCGGGCAATCGATACCCGTTGCGCCATGCCGCCTGACAACTGATGCGGATGATGTCCTTCATAACCCTTCAACCCGACCAGCTCGATATGCTCCGCGACGGCGCGGCGCTTCTCGTCTTTGCTACGGCCGGAGTTCCTGAGCGCCACGGCGATGTTCTGTTCGACGTTGAGCCACGGAAACAGCCGATGATCCTGAAACACGAGGCCTCGCGCGAGATCCGTGGTGTGGATGCGTTCTCCGCCGAACTCGATATCGCCATCGAATTGATCGTCGAGACCGGCAATCAGGCGCAACAACGTGGATTTGCCGCAGCCGCTGGCGCCCACGATCGCGACGAACTCGCCGCTGCTCACGTTGAGATCGATGCCGTCGAGTACGGGCGGTACGTTGGTGTCGCCCGCGAAGCGCTTGGCTACGCGATTCAGGTTCAGCTCGTTCGCCCGGGTTTCTGTAAAAGTCGACATGATTATATGGAATCCATATTAAATATATAGCGGCTGGAGTCAGGCCGTCGGATCGCGGAACCAACGCCGTTGCACGGCACGCGCCAACGAGTTCAACGCCCACCCGGTAATGCCGATCACAATGACGCCGAAAACCACCAGGTCCATGCGAAACTGTTCGCTGCCATCCACCAGCGTATTGCCGATACCGCTGCCGGCAACCAGCAAATATTCGGCGCCGAGCGTTGCCAGCCACGAATAGATCAATGCAAGATAGACGCCCGTGAAGATGGACGGCAACGCGGCCGGAATGACAATGCGCGTAACCGTTTGCCATTTGCTGTAGCGAAAGACACGGCCCACGTCGAGCAATTCCGGCGATACCGCGCGAATGCCATCGGCTGTGTGCGCAACCACCGGCACGAGCGCGGCAAGCGAAAGGAATACCACCTTGGCGAGATCGCCGAGACCAAACCAGACGGAAATCAGCGGTATCCACGCAAAGAGCGAGACCTGCTTGAACGTATTGAAGCTCGGGCCCACCAGGCGATTGGCAAACGGCGACACGCCGAGTAACGCGCCGAGCGCAAGCCCAAGGCTTGCACCGAGCGTAAAGCCCGTCAACTCGCGCGCAAGCGACGCGGAGAGCGCGCGCCACAACGCGCCGGTTCTGACCTGGTCGACAGCGGTATGCAAGACCTGCGCCGGCGAAGTCATCATGCCGTGCCCTGTCACCACGTTGCGCGACAGATACCACCAGATAGCGAAGGCTGCGACTGGAATGACCCAGCCGCGCCAGCGGCCGCTTTTGCCCGAGGCATTGGCGCCGGTGATTGCGCCTGAGCCGGATTCG
>Ga0163162_10007751_pt1 | contig 10460 bp, 7 predicted proteins | sample S55metaG_FD_115310 | JGI IMG/M metagenome (GOLD analysis project Ga0163162, IMG submission 115310) | Switchgrass rhizosphere microbial communities from Kellogg Biological Station, Michigan, USA - S5-5 metaG | ecosystem: Host-associated > Plants > Roots > Rhizosphere > Soil | place: USA: Michigan...
AACCAGGTGCCCCGCCTTCGGCGGGGCTACTTCCCTCTTAAAAATTGCACATAAAAAAAGTGGCCGAAGCCACTTTAATTTTTGTCGGGAAGATCCCGCTTCGGGCGGGACGACCCCCTGGTCCCAAACCAGGTGCCCCGCCTTCGGCGGGGCTACTTCCCTCTTAAAAATTGCACATAAAAAAAGTGGCCGAAGCCACTTTAATTTTTGTCGGGAAGACAGGATTCGAACCTGCGACCCCCTGGTCCCAAACCAGGTGCGCTACCGGCCTGCGCTACTTCCCGAACTTTGTTTCACGCTAAGGTGCAAAGCCTTTGTTACACTTTGCGACTTTGCGTGAAATCTTCACTAAAACTTCTTATCATCCCCAGCATCATCTTACTCATCTGCTCGTATTTCAAATAGAACGTTTCCGCTTGTGGAACATCAATCACCTTTAACTCACGCGCCATTTCCAAAAACACTACACATTCATTAATGGCACCCCTGGCCAGGGTCAATTCATTTTTCTTTTCAGTGGCCGACATCCGAGCCGTGCTCTCTGCCAGGTGAAGAACCGTATTTAAACTGGCTAGTTTCCACTGTTTGCCAAGGTCAATGTCCAAATCACCATGATCCCGCAGAAACTTTAAAACGGAAATGTTTTGGGCTTGTGTAACCTGGTATACCTCCAATTTCTCGAAGTCGAACATTATCCTACGATTTACACCTGCTGAATACAACAGGACCCTTTTGTGGCTGCAAAAGTAGGCATTTACGGCCTTCCGGACAAACATATACAAACAAAAAGTGGCCCGCAGGCCACTTTGTATCTAAAGGCTTCTCAATGCTGGTTATTCCACTTTTACAAACTTCGCATGCCGGGAATAATCCTTCTGCTTAAGCTCTATGAAGTAGGTACCCGGTGCAAGCGTCTCCAGTTGGTTTATTTGCAGGGTTTGGTAGCCCTTGCTCACCTGTTCCGTTGTCTGTTTCATCAACTTGCCGGTTATATCGCTAATTCGGACGTAAACTAGTCCTTTATCGGGGAAGGAAGTGGAAACAGTAAATTCTTTATGAACCGGATTCGGAATTACTTTCAAAGCATAATCGCCGGGTGCGCCATTGTACACTTTCACAATTTTGCTGTAAGTAAAACTGCCGTCCATGTCTACGAGCTTCAGGCGATAAAAATTCGAGCCTGTTGTGTAGTCGTTGTCTCCATAAGAATAGGATTCCGGAAGAGACGAATTCCGGCTCGGTAACTCGGCGATTTGGACGAAATTGACACCATCTGAACTTCGCTCAACCCGGTAATAACGGGAATTGTATTCTGTATCGGAAGTCCATTTCACAATATTTACACCGTCCCTCGTTTGAACAGTAAATGAAGTCAACTTAATCGGCAGCCCTACGTCAGACGAGCAGATGGGGAAAATCTTCGCAGAGTCTTCTGTTGACAAACCCGCATCGTCTGTTACTGTCAACATGATGAGCCAATAATAAGTATCTCCGTTACATCCAATCCTGGAGATCAACGATGTTGTAACTCTATTGGTATCGATTTCCTCGGCATGTTGGTGATCGTTGTGGCGGAGAATAGATTGCCATTGGTATTTCAACTGACCGTCCGTTTGTTCTGCATCTGTTACAGTGGCTTCCAATGAATAGAGTGTATCGCTGCCAATCTGGTAATGGCTGTCTTTAATCGGACTTGTAATATTCACGACAGGTGGTGTGTTGTTCACAGAGATCACCATACTGTCGGTGGTGGCCAAATTCAAATTGTCTTTCACGGTCAGCTTAACCACATATTTTTTTGGAACGCCGGGTGTACCAGTAAAAGTATTGACGGGATTTGCATTAGTACTGGTATGTCCATCTCCAAAATTCCACGCATACGTAAGCGGAGAACCTTCGGGGTCAGAAGAATTGCTGCCCGTAAAATTAACCGTGAGGTCAGAAGGACCGTAAGTCTTGTCAGCGCTCAATACAGCCACCGGTGGCTGGCTGCCACCATAGGAGATTAATTTTACCGGGTTGGCATTTCCCATGTCGATGGTGAGTACGCTTCCATCCCGTGGATTCTGACAAAGAAAAACAATCGCACTAAAATTCGAAGCAATGTTATCTATGCGTTCAAGTTTTGTGCTTGACTGCATGGTTGCCCGCTTAATAAATTTGCGGCCATAGTCTGCATATAAATATGTGTTTTTATACTCGGGCGGAAAAAGTTTGCCATCATACCAGGTACCTCCAATCGCACAGTTGCCCGCATAGGGTGTTCCAATCACGCCTGATGCAGGTGTGCCCAGATCAGCGGTAGCGGCAATATTACCATTGAATATTCCTACCCGTGTGCCGGCTCCCCCATGCCACCAATCCAACGCAGGTCGATTGTGAAAAAAACGATTTGTATAACCGCCGGTAATGGGCTGCGAGGGGTCGCATGGGTTAAAAACGGTTCTGTCGCCATCAGCTGTGGCCTGCTTGAGGAGTTGCTTAAAATAGAAATATTGTTGTGTGCAGCCTCCGGTTCCAAACAGGGGATTGGGTTCATCCAGGTTTGCCACATTTGGCGTCATGTATGGCGTCTGTTCTGTTTGACCTTCAAATAACGGCCATCCGAAATTGGCACCTTTTTCAGCAACAATATCCAGTTCTTCCCAGGTGTTGTTACCCACGTCGCCAACAAAAATTTCACCCAGGTCACCTGTCGCAGGATTGGTTGACCCGCTATGTGGTTTGATTGAAAAACGGAAAGGATTTCTAAAACCCAATGCCCAGACCCTGGAATGCGGCGCCCGGGGCTCGGTGGGCGAATAAAATGGGTTGCTGGGAACGCCATCTCCGGTTTCAGGATCCAGTCGAAGTAATTTTCCGTTTAAGGAGTTTAGCATTTGAGATCGAAAGGCGCCCACATTTTCCTGTGGCCGAATAATGCTGTCGGTTAAAGCTGAGCGATAATAAGTTTCGTTCGCACTTCCAAGATCATTTGAACTGTAAGAAGCGCCATCACCCGTGGATGCAATTAAGGTTCCATCGTCGGCGAAATCCAGTGAACCTACGCCGTGTGATTGGTAAAGAATGGGAATGCCCGTCTTTTTTGTTTCACCGAGCAGTATGAAACGACTGGATGGAATTACAGAAGTAATATTTGAACCATCGGTTGATGTCTGGTAGCGTGTAATTCTTCCAATGGTGGAATTGAAGTATTCATTGGTGCCGGGATTATAAGCAGGTGTACCGAAATTCAACAGGTAGTGCCTGTCGACAACATACATGAGGTAAATCAATCCGTTGTTATCGAAATTCGGATCCAGTGCGAAGCCCAATAAACCGAAATCACGCCAGTCGCCTACTTCTTCAGAAATGTCGATTACCGGCGTCGCTTGTTTCTCGTAAAGCTGTGTGCTATTATTCCAGTTGCAAAGCCACACCTTGCCGCCTTTTTCCCATACAAAAAGCTTTTTACCATTTCTGGAAAAAGCTCCGCCGGTTGGATTAACCCAACCCGATCCAATATTAATAAAGGAAAAACCGCTTGGCAAAGTTTGCGACTTCACCGATAGCGATAGAAATATTCCGGCACTTAGTACCAAACCCAACCCAAATCTTTTCATACCATCCCTCTTTTAATGGAAAACAAAGGCGGCTTTCATGCGGATTAAAGAATTAAAGAATAGTTTAACTACAGGAAATTCCCGGTGGTCAATAGAGGTTAATCATAATTGGAGGAAATTAGTGTCGAGTCAACCGAACTTGGGAATTCAGAGGTCAAGATTACAAAAAAAAATCAGCAAGATCAAATGCGTGAATAACTTTCACATGCCACAATCTGGGTATTTTATCTTGTTAACAAATCCGCCATTCAATTGGATATGAGACTCAATGAGTTCGCGGCTTGTTAATCGATAAATAACATCACATCTCAACCCTAAAAAGCGTCCTCCTAAACGCCACCGGTAAACGAAAACCAGCTTTGCGTTGAATTTTGATCTTTGAACCCCCTGCAACAATCCTGCCAACCCCACATAAAAAAAGTGGCCACAAGGGGCCACTTTCATTATGCAGGCTTCTCAATTTTGATTATTCAACCTTCACAAACCTGGTATTTCTGGAATACTCCTTCTGCTTCACCTCAATATAATAGGTGCCTGGCGCCAAAGATTCCAGCTGGTAAATCTCCAGGGTTTGGTATCCCTTGCTTACATTTTCCGTTAACTGTTTCACTAATTTACCCGTCATATCACTGATGCGTATCTGTACCGATCCTTTCTCAGGGAATGAAGTGGAAAGTGTGAATTCTTTTTGAACGGGATTCGGAATCACTTTCAAACTATAATCCGTTTTTGCACCATTGTAAGTTTTCACAATAGCACTGTAAGTAAATGAACCGTCGAGGTCTACCATTTTCAAACGATAGAAATTCGCTCCAATCACATATTTATCATCGGCATAGGAATAGGATTGCGGAAGGGAGGAATTTCTGCTCGGCTCCTCGCGAATCAACTTGAAATGAATGCCATCGGAACTTCTTTCCAATTGATAGTAACGACTATTCAATTCCAATTCAGAACGCCACTTCACCATGTTCACACTGGCCTGCGTTTGCACCGTAAATGAAGTAAGGCGAATGGGCAATCCAACTTCTGATGAGCAGGAAGGAAAAATTTTGGAAGAATCCACGGTAGACAAACCATCCGCATCGGTCACTGTTAATTTCACCATCCAATAATAAGTATCACCGTTGCAACCTATGCGCGATATGTTGGTGGTGGAAAGACGGGCCGTGTCGATCTCTTCTGCGTGTTGGTGATTGTTATGCCGGAGTATGGTTTGCCATTGGTACTTCAGCAACCCGTTGCTATGCTCAGCGTCAGTTACAGATGCCTGTAAGGTGTAGGTGGTATCACTGCCGACGGTGTATTTGCTGTCTTTAACCGGACTGGTAATATTTACAACCGGCGGCGTATTGTTTACAGAAACCACGAAGCTGTCGGTGGTGGAGAGATTCATATTATCTTTCACCGTTAGTTTCACCATATATTTTTTGGAAACACCTGGTGTGCCCGTGAACGTATTGGCCGGGTTCACATCGGTGCTGGTATGACCATCACCAAAATCCCATGCATAGGAAAGTGCGGCGCCTTCCGGATCGAAAGAGCCGGCTCCTGTGAAATTTACGGCGAGGTCTGAAGCACCAAAATACTGATTCGCACTCATCACCACCACCGGTGGCTGACTGCCTCCATAACTAATCAGTTTTACGGGATTGCCATTGGCGATATCGACTGTCAACAGGCTGCCGTCGCGCGGGTTCTCGCGCAGGAAAACGATGGCGTTGAAACCTGTTACAAAATTGTCAATGCGCTGCAATTGTGTGCTGGTTTGCATGGTGGCACGCTTGATGAAATTAGTGCCGTAGTCAGCAAACAAATAACTATTTCTGAATTCCGGCGGAAATGTTGTGCCCGTATACCAGGTGCCACCGATGGAACAGTTGCCGGGAAAGGGGCTGCCCACTACGCCGGATGCGGGTGTACCCAATTCTGCAGTGGTCGCGTTGTTGCCATTGAAAATTCCAATGCGCGAGCTGTTGGTGCCGTGTCTCCAATCAAGTGCAGGACGATGATGGAAGAAACGATTTGTATAGCCTCCCGTGATGGGAGTTGCCGCGTCGCAGGGATTGAATACGGTCTTGATATCATCTGCCGTAGCCTGCTTCAGCAGTTGTTTGAACAGGAAGAATTGTTGTGTGCAGGCACCTGTTCCATACAAAGGATTTGGCTCATCAAGGTTGGCCACATTGGGTGTGGTATAACCCGACACTGCCGTCTGGCCTTCGTACAACGGCCATCCGAAGTTGGCACCTTTTTCTTCAACGATATCCAATTCTTCGTATGTATTATAACCAACATCACCAACATAGATCTCGCCCAGATCTCCCGTAGCAGGATTGGTAGAACCGCTATTGGGCTTGATGGTGAAACGACAGGGATTCCTGAATCCCAATGCCCACACGCGGGATTTTGGCGCACGTGGTTCAGAGGCTGAATAAAACGGATTGCTGGGAACACCATCTCCTGTTACCGGATCGATGCGAAGGATTTTTCCGTTCAGGCAATTGATCATTTGTGCGCGGTAAGCACCCACATTTTCTTGCGGTCGAATAATACCATCTATGAGTCCTTGTGTAAAATAAGTTTCCGACGCGCTGCCCAAATCGTTGGAACTATAAGATGCGCCATCACCAGTTGATGCGATCAAAGTTCCATCGGCTGCGAAAGCAAGCGAACCTGTGCCATGCGATTGATGAAGAATGGGGATGCCGGTTGTTTTGCTTTCGCCGAGCAGAATAAAACGACTGGCAGGATCTGCCGTTACAATATTTGAAGCGTTGGTGGTAACATGATACCTGGTAATTCTGCCGATTGTGGCATTGAAGTATTCATTGGTACCGGGGTTGTATGAACCCGTACCAAAGTTTATGAGATGATGACGATCCACCACATACAACAGGTAAATCATTCCGGTGGTTTCGAAATTGGGATCGAGTGCAAAACCCAGGAGGCCGAAATCGCGCCAGTCGCCTACTTCCTGCGATATGTCGAGCACCGCGGTAGATTGTTTTTCATACTTAGATGTTGTGTTGTTCCAATTGCAAAGCCACACTTTGCCACCTTTTTCCCAAACGAACATTTGTGTTCCGTTCGTGTTGAAGGTGGCTCCTACGGGATTTACCCATCCCGATGCGATGTTCGTGATTGAATAACCGGTAGGAATTGATTGGGCCGATGCAGTTTGGGACACACACAGGAATGCAAACAATACCAGGGTAAGGTTGAAATATTTCATACCATCTTTCTTTTAAGCGATAAACAAGGGTGGTTATCAGTCGGAATAATGAATAGAATAGCAACAGGAATTTCCTGGTGGTTGTCTGAGGTCGTTCATGATCGGAGGAAAAGCGGCCGGGTTAATAAATGGCCAAAAGAATCGGAGCAAGGTTACTCAAAATATTTTTCCCGCGCAACAGTGGCGGTTAAAAAGGCCTACGCTAAACTGGGTATTTTTGGCGATTAGCGCATTTGCTCGCCCGTGTGTTCGACTTGGCTCGCACTGAAAATAAAAAACCCCGCCAGGGCGGGGTATGATTTGTTTGCGGTGAGGGCGGATTAGCCGGGCTGATCCCGATAAGGGGGTTCGTCAAACAATGCATCATACCATTCGCTTCGCGAACGCTTTTTTATTTTCACCTGCTCGCCCGTGTCTCCGACCCGGCTCGCACTGAAAATAAAAAACCCCGCCAGGGCGGGGTATGATTTGTTTGCGGTGAGGGCGGGATTCGAACCCGCGGTACGCTTTTAAGGCGTACGACGGTTTAGCAAACCGCTCCTTTCGGCCTCTCAGGCACCTCACCGTTTTACTGGCCTAAAGGGGGACGCAAAAATAGGAATTATGAGGTGGAATGCCAAAAAAGGGTTGACACTTAGCGAAACTTTGCCGCTTTGCGCGAAGACTTACGGGGGTAAAAAATTCTCAGAATGGGGAAATACTACATGGCGGCAAGTTGCACCTTCTGCTGCAATTCCATCACGCTCTCACGGAAAAGACTATCCGTATCCATTAAGTCCTTTACGGTTTGACAGGAATGGATAACAGTAGTGTGGTCCCTCCCTCCAAAATGCTCACCAATTGTTTTGAGTGAATTCTTTGTAAACGCCTTTGCCAGATACATGGTAATCTGGCGGGCTTGTACGATTTCTCTTTTCCGCGTTTTCTGCAACAATTTGTCGTACGAAACATCAAAGTATTCACAAACCATTTTTTGAATGGTTTCAATCGTGATTTCTTTCGAGGAGGTCTTTACAAAATTACGGAGCACTTTCTTCGCCAAGTCTAAATCGATTTCTCTCTTATTTAGCGAAGATTGTGCCAAAAGGGATATCAATGCACCTTCCAATTCCCTCACATTGCTTTGAATATTATAGGCAATATACTTTACAACTTCCCTCGGCATGTCCAACCCGTCGTTCTTCATTTTCTTCTCCAAAATCTCAATGCGCGTCTCATAATCGGGCACCTGCATGTCTGCACTCAGTCCCCAGCGGAAACGGTTCAAAAGCCGGTCCTGCAAGCCTTCCAGGTCTTTGGGAGATTTGTCGGACGTGAGTATCAGCTGTTTGCCACTTTGGTGCAGGTGATTGAAAATAGCGAAGAATGCGTCTTGTGATTTTTCAGCCCTGTTAAAGAACTGAACATCGTCGATCACCAATACATCTATCAATTGGTAAAAATGAATGAAGTCGTTGATGGCATTGTTGCGACTATGATCCTGGAATTGATTGATGAATTTTTCAGAACTTACATACAGCACCACCTTATTCGGGTGCAAGCGCTTTACTTCATTTCCGATGGCCTGAACAAGATGTGTTTTTCCCAGGCCTACTCCACCATAAATAACAAGTGGGTTAAATGAAGTTGCCCCAGGCTTATCGGCCACCGTTTTGCTGGCCCGCCTTGCTACCCGGTTGCAATCTCCTTCTATAAATGAATCAAAAGTATAGATGGGATTTAACTGCGGGTCAATCTGCATTTTCTTCAACCCTGGAATCACAAATGGATTCTTAACAGGATTGCTTATTACCAGGGGAAAATCCATTTCATTGTTGCTGTAAGATTTAAAGCCATGACCTGGAACATCCATCGTGAGCGGTTTGCTCTTGCCATTACCACTATCCATCATAATTCGGTACTCCAATCGGGCTTCCTTACCCAGTTCTCTCTTCAAAGTCTTTGCCAATAAATTTACATAATGCTCTTCGAGGTACTCGTAGAAAAATTGACTGGGGACCTGGATGGTGAGGACTTTCTCTTTTAAGGCTACCGGTTCAATCGGTTCGAACCAGGTTTTAAAATGCTGCCACTCCACAATATCTTTTATAATCGCCAGACAATTCCGCCAAACTTTATCGAAAGTTTTATCCATTATTCCTTAAGCAGTTTATATAGCCTTTTGAGTATTTGTGATTTGTGGTGCTTCGCCCAAAAATTTCCCTCAGTAGAAGCGGGCAAAATTTTCAGGGACAGGAGAGCGAATATCAAAATAATTTGTTGAAAAAAAAATTTTTTATTCACTTCCAAATTCACTCCGCGATCGACTGTGCCGGGCCGAAAAATTTCGGTATACCCAAACACATTTTTCAGGGCTTACCCCCTTGTTGTATAGCCATTCATTTTCAATTGATTCATCCGTCGATCTTGTTGTTGATGAATTAATCCTCTTTTCATCCATTTCCCTGAAACCCTTTGCCATGGCATATTTCAGCGAATCACGAAAGAAAGAAGAAAAAGCAGACGAAATAGTCGGAAAAAAATTTACAGGATGAAATGCAGCGCTCCATTGATTTAGCGATTCTTTGTTGACCTTGTTCTCTGCCCCAATCAGCATGGCAAAGCGAGCGTTCAACAAACTAATCATGCGGCGTATTTTTTCTGAATAAAAAATGATCGAAGGGCTTCCTTTTGAAGGTAGAATATTTTTTGTGTAAAAACAAAGGGAATTCAAAAAACACTTGCAAAATAATAAGCGTAACTTTGTAACTTAATTAAACATCATGAGTTACGAACTAACCGGTAAACTGGTTGCCAAATACGATGTGGTACAACGAACTGAAACTTTCAAAACCCGGGAATTCGTGGTAGAGAAATCGGAAGATATTAATGGCCGTACCATTACCAATTATGTAAAGTTCCAATGCGTGCAGGATCGCACCAGCCTTCCTGACCGATTCAATATTGGCGATACAGTAAAAGTGCAATTCAATTTGAAAGGAAGCAAATGGGAAAAAAATGGACAGGTAAACTACATTACCAACCTCGACGCCTGGCGCATAGAATCCGTTCAACTGAATGCCCCCCAACCACATACCGATCGCGAACCTGATTATTCAGGCTCTCAATATTCCGCCGCACAAGGTCCCGTTGACGACCTTCCATTTTAATTCGGCACGACCCATTTTTTAGCGGATGATTTTAGGATAAACACCTAACTCAACCCATGCAAAAAACCATTTCATTACGGCTTTCTCCCGGCGACGCCGCGACTAATTCCGCTATTACGGAAGCAATCGCAGTTCATCTATCGGTCCCCGCCCGACAAATCACCGGTTTTACCCGACTCAAACAATCGCTCGATGCCCGGGCTCGCACCATTTGGGTGAACCTGACTGTATTGGCATATATAAATGAGCCCCCTCAGTCACGACTCCTGCCCGAATTCAACTTCAAATCGGTTCACAATGCCAAAAACAGGGTGCTGATTGCAGGCGCCGGACCGGCCGGTTTGTTCGCTCCCCTGAAACTCCTGGAATTAGGGATTCAACCAATTGTGCTCGAAAGAGGTAAAGAAGTTCGCGCCCGTCGCCGCGACCTGGCCGCGATGAATAAACAGGGCATCGTGAATCCCGACAGCAATT
>Ga0163162_10007755_pt1 | contig 10458 bp, 13 predicted proteins | sample S55metaG_FD_115310 | JGI IMG/M metagenome (GOLD analysis project Ga0163162, IMG submission 115310) | Switchgrass rhizosphere microbial communities from Kellogg Biological Station, Michigan, USA - S5-5 metaG | ecosystem: Host-associated > Plants > Roots > Rhizosphere > Soil | place: USA...
AGTTTGGTGGTCATAGGGAGAAGGTCGGTCCTCTACGAAGCACGGAAGGCCGTTGGCATGACCTCGTTTCCAGAATACTGAGAGTGCCGCAGGCAACCAAGTTATTTGTGCTGCACGTCACAAAGTTTGTGCTAACTGGCCCGGGGTTCAGCAGGCTGGTCTTAGGGATATGTCGGTATCGCGATGTACTGGTTGATGTTCGTGGACCGGAAGGTCTCAAACGACAGCGTCTTCTGGCCTCCCTCCGGATCTGCCACCACGACGGTTTGGTCGGAGGAATTCACGCCCAGCAATGCGTACGCGTGGTTGGATACCAGCTTGCCCCTGGAGTTGGAGGTCCCCAGCGCTACGAGGCCCTTCTTGAAGTCCTGCTGCATCTGCTCAAAGCTCACTCCCGTCATCGGGCCGCCTGGGTTGCGGTCGATGGGCACCTCGCCGGTGATGGCATAGAGGGCGTTATGGACATCGTGGTCCTGAATGTCGCTGAGGTCTGTGCCCTCGATGCCCTTATAGCTGTTGCCGTTCGCCGCCGCCCATCCTTTTTCGATAATCGCCGCCCACGACACGTTCTTGCCGTCGATATTCTCGATGCCATTTTGGAAGGGTTTGCCGCGGCGGTATGGAAGGTCACCGTTGACCGTCACCTTTACAGCATTGGGCTCGCCGTCGTACTTGCTGTGGAATGAGACGGTGTAGGTGCCGTCGCCGTTGTCATGAACCATGTTCAAGATGGTGTCGGGCGCCTTGGCGGCCACTGTCAGCAGGGCTGCCAGGAAATAGCAGTCTCCGGTGTCGCCCTGCGCGATGTTCGTCAGGTCTCCGGAAATATTCGGCTTACCGGCGCTGTCGCGCGCAAACAGCACCTGATCCGGGACGCTCTGGTACGTGGCGCGCCCGGACACCACTGGATCACTCCCGGGAAGCCCAGTCGGTCCCAAAATCGGCGTAGCGGTCGTCCGGTACATCCAAATGTACGCAATTCCAAGAATTACGATCAGCACGATTAGTGAGTAAGAGACAGTGCTGCGAAATTTGGCCGACATGGTGCGTGGGACCTTTCCCCGGCGGGCCGCGTCAGTGTCAGGGGCCGCCAGGTCCGGCTGGTCGTCGATGAGTCCCATGGGCTAAGGCTACGGATCTAACCCTTGCTTAAACTTGGCCGCCTGCGGGGCTGCGTTCGTGTAATGCAACGTGTCCGCGTTGGCCCCGGCGGCTTCGGCCCTCATGTCGCGCCAGACTGCTGATGCCCTGCGGACGAGATGGCCGCGGATTGATCCGTCCCCGGCCCATGGCCCGTGCCCTGGTTGACCACACGGGCGTAGCCCGACTCTGTCGGGCCGCGCCCACTCCCATGGACGGCGCGCGCAAAGGCCGGTCCTGCGTCTGAGCACCGACCGCCGGCTGGGCATCGAGGACTCCTCCGCGGTCATCCGCACCCGGATGACCGAGGGGGAGCAGGCTTTCATCGCCCTCTCCTGGGGGTCTCTGCCTCCCGCCGCGGACGTGGGAGGAAGCCACCCGCAAGCAGTGGCAGACCACCGCGGCCGCTTTCACCGGCTGGGACTGGCTGCGGGCTCAGCCGACTGCCGTGGGACGGTGGCCGAGCGGCCCGAGCGCAGCTGCGCGGATAATATTCTGAGTGACCCGGGAGGCGAAGGTTCGGGAGCGGGCCGGGACGGCTGCATCGGTCTGGGCCTGGAGCCAATCCATGGTGCCCATGTTCAGCACTCCTGCGCCTGACGCGGCAGTGTAGAAGGTCGAATCTGCCCAGCCGTGGGAGTCGTGCGTCCCGGCGGCCGGGGAATGGGCAAAGATGAGAAGGTTTCCTGCGTGGGCAAACTGTGGCTGCTTTGCCCACGGGTAAACCCGGTCAATTTCGCCGCCAGTAAGACCGGCGTAGGTGGCGCCTCCGGGCGCGCCGGTGCCGGCGAAGGCGAAGAAACCGGGCTCTGTCACGGTGAACATTCCCGTGACTTCGCGGTCGCCGTAAACCGAGCCTGTCAGCGTCGATTCCGGATCGGGGGCGGGCCCCTGGCGCCACCGAGTGGTCGTGGCGTCGGGGTGACTCAGGCGCTCAGGATCCAGCTCAGCCTTCCGGTAACAGACCAGGACACGGTCCTCCCCTGTGGAGGAAGCCTCCAGTCGGGTACGCCAATAGACGTTGTTCGCGCCGAAAAAGACGATGTTGGTCCCCGTGTCCCTGGCGCTCTCGACGTTCATGCGCATTTCCGGCGACCAGTATTCCGAATGGGCCGAGAAGAGCACGGCTGCGGCGCCGCTCACCAGGCTCGGGTTTCCGCTGATCCTCGCCTCGGTGGTGTAGGCGAAGTTGAGCTCCGTGTCTGCAGTGGCCTCCGCGGCCCGGATCAGCGGCGCATTGCGAAGATCAACCTCTTCGAAGTTCCGGTAGGGCCGGTCAAAGGAGACTTTGTAGGACCGGTCGGCCGGTCCGTGCTTGCCGGTGTAGAGCGAATAGCCGCCCCATTTGTTGTAGGCCTGCATTGTGCAGTCGTTGAACACCAGCACCGCCTTGCCCACGACCGACGCCGACTCAACGACGAGAGGGATCATGTGGTCCCGCCCGGAACCGCCGGTCAGCACCAGGTAGTAGAACCCCTCGGGCCATCCGGTCGTGTTGATCGACGTGGTTACGGGCCAAGGGCAGGCGACCATCCGTGTTCCCAGCTGAAGGGTGAACGGCGGCTGCGGACGGACCGGCACCGGTGGCGACGTCCACACCAGGCGCTGGCCTTCCCCGGCATAGTGCCCGATCCGGTAGGCCTTGATCCGGATACTGCGGAGAGTCGAGTTGACATAGACCTCCACGACGCGCCGCCGCGCGGTGGAGGCGTGCTGCCCCAGGAACCCTTCCAGCGTGGGGCTGGCCGACCAGTTCGCTGCGACGTCCCTCCTCGGTGTGCCGGGCAGCCCGTTCTCCCAGACAGCGCTAAACCCAGTCCCTGACGGACGCGCCGCTGACTGACCCGTTGACGCCGTCGCTGCGTGGACTAAAGGGGTGCGGGGCCGCAGCTCGCTCGGCGCGGCCTCTGCGGCGGCCCAAGCTAGTCCGGCGGTCACGGCACGGATCACGGCTCTGCGGGCGGGACGGTAGCCATTGGGGCCCATTATCGCCTCGATTCACGCCGGTCGATTTGTGGAACCGGCCAGCCAGCTGGCGGCGTTGAGTAGTCCGATTCGCGACCTCTCCCAAGGCTATTAGCAATAGACCCTGGCGGCAGGAGTAGGGACTACGTGTTAAATGTCCGCGAACGCGCCCTGCTGCACTCGATAACCACTCGCGTAGGCGGCCGAAGCTGCACAGGACCCAGGTACAACATGCGGGTCGGGAAACGGAGGCCAACGCCGAGCACACGGACTGCCGGGCAGCAGTCGTCAACCGCGGCCGCCTCCCCGGCATCTCGAATACGATCGATTACTGAGACGGTCGGGCTGTTTTTCAGGTGGCGTCAGGAGGGTCGAGGATCTCGCGCATAGACGCGCCCATCTACAGTCTCAGAATGCCGTCCAACAACGTGTAGTCTCACAATGGCAATTTGTTCGGGATTAAGGGAATAGCGGGGCGCCCATGGCTGTAATCGGGTATGCGAGGGTTTCCACTTCGGAACAGAACCTTGATCTGCAGCTCACTGCACTCAAATCCGCCGGCGCAGCCCGGACCTTTGCCGACAATGGCGTCAGCGGATCCACGAAGGAACGTCCTCAGCTTTCCAAAGCCCTCGACCGGCTGGAACCCGGTGATGTACTCACCGTGTGGAAGCTCGATCGCCTGGGACGCAACACGCGGAACGTCCTGGACGTCATCGAGGATATCCGGGAACGAGGAGCAGGTTTCCGTTCCCTCACCGAAGGTCTGGATACGACAGGGCCCATGGGTACCGCCATGCTGACGATTATGGCCGCGTTCGCCCAGCTGGAACGCGACGATGATCGAACGCACCAGGGCCGGCCTCGCTGCCGCCGCAGCCAACAACCGCCACGGCGGAAGGCCCCGCAAAATAGACGACGCTGCCGCTGCCCGGGCCAGGGAACTCAAAGGCAAAGGAATCAGTGCCTCGGATATCGGCAGGATGCTCGGAGTCTCCCGTGCCACGGTCTACCGATACCTTATATAGGCATATAGGCGACATATAGGCGACATATAGGCATATAGGCGACGCGGAGAGAACGGGGAACTTCGCCTGGCTGTGACAGGTTTGGATGGCCCCGGTAGGACGGTTATCTCTGGCCCACTTCGTGACTCGCCGGGCATTTGTGACGGTTATATGTGGCCCCGCCTTCAACGTTGGATTCATCAGTGGATGGATGCGGCGGAAGGCTGGTCTGGATGGAGTCGAGAGTGGAGTTGTTCGCGCAGATCCGAAGGGACGCCCGGGTCGAGGGCCTGTCGGTCCGTGCGCTGGCGGTCCGGCACGGGGTTCATCGAAGAACGGTGCGGCAGGCTCTGGAATCAGCTGCCCCTCCGGTACGCAAACCGCGGCAGGGGGTGGCCTGGCGGCTGGAACCGTTCAAGGCGGCGATCGACGCGATGCTCATCGAGGATACGGCGGCGCCGCGGAAGCAGCGCCATACCGCCCGCAGGATCCTGGCCCGTCTGATCGAGGAGCACGGCGCGGAGGAGTTGTCGTATTCGACCGTGCGTGACTACGTGAGGCTCCGCCGGGCCCAGATCGATGTTGAGGCCGGCCGCCGGGTTGAAGCGTTCGTCCCTCAGGAACACGCGCCGGGTGCGGAGGCCGAGGTGGACTTCGGTGAAGTCTGGGTCGTGCTGAACGGCGCGAAGACGAAGTGCCACATGTTCATCTTCCGGCTGTCCCACTCGGGCAAGGCCATTCACCGGATCTACCCGACCCAGGCCCAGGAAGCCTTTCTGGAAGGCCACATCGAGGCGTTCAGTGAGATCGGCGGCGTGCCGGTCAGGCACATCCGCTATGACAACCTCACCAGCGCGGTCACTGCCGTGGTGTTCGGACAGGGCCGGCAACGGCAGGAAAACGACCGGTGGGTGCTGTTCCGCTCGCACTACGGTTTCGACCCCTTCTACTGCCAGCCCGGCATCGACGGAGCGCATGAGAAGGGCGGTGTTGAGGGCGAGGTGGGCTGGTTCCGCCGCAACAGGCTCTCCCCAATGCCAGTCACTGAATCCCTGGATGAGCTCAACGAACGGATCCGGATCTGGGAAGCCCAGGACGATGCCCGACGTATCAATGACAGGATCCGCACCATCGGCCAGGACTTCGCCGCCGAACAGCCCTTTCTGGCGCCGCTGCCCGCAGAGGCCTTCGACCCGGGCCTGGTGCTGACACCCAGGGTGGACCGGTCCGCGATGATCACCGTGCGGATGGTGAAGTACTCCGTCCCCGCACGGTTCATCGGCAGGAAGGTCCGAGTGTCATTGAGGGCCTCAGAGGTCGTGGTGTTCGACGGACGTGCCGTGGCCGCCAGACATCCGCGGATCGTTGCCAAACAAGGGCAGTCCGTCCAGCTGGACCACTACCTCGAGGTCCTTAAGACCAAACCCGGCGCGCTGCCCGGTTCCACGGCCCTGGCCCGGGCGCGGGAATCCGGTGCCTTCACCAGTGCCCACGAGGCGTTTTGGGCTGCCGCCCGCCGGGTCAACGGCGATGCTGACGGGACCCGTGAACTCATCGACGTCCTGCTCCTCCACCGTTCCATGGACGCCCGCGATGTCCAAGCTGGGATCACCGCGGCGCTGGGGGTCGGGGCTGTCAGTGCCGATGTCGTCGCGGTCGAAGCGCGTAGACACGCTGGGGGAATGACAGCGGGTGGGTCCGGTTCGGCCCGTCATCCCGGTGCTCACGATGACGTGAATGTGCAACGGGTTGTCAGTCTTACCCAGCGCAAGCTCATGGATCCCGCCGCGGTTATTGCCGGACTCCCGCCGGACACGCGCCCGCTCCCGTCGATCGGTGTCTATGACGAGCTGCTGGCCAAACGCGCCGAACACCCCGCAGGAACAGCGTCGAAGGAGAACATCTCATGAGTCCCACCGCACCGGCCACCACCATCACGCCGACCCTGCGCCGGCGGCGCGGCCTTACCGAACAGGCCGCCGTCGCGGCCGTGGACCAGGCCTGCCGCCGGCTGCGCCTGCCCACGGTCCGGGCGGTCTTGGACGAGGCCCTGACCGTCGCCGGCAAAGAACAACTCTCCTATCAGGGGTTCCTGGCTGAGCTGCTTCTGGCCGAGTGTGATGACCGGGACCGGCGTTCCTCGATTCGCCGCGTCAAAGCAGCGAACTTTCCTCGGGATAAGTGGCTCGGGGATTTTGATTTCGACGCGAACCCGAATATCAACCCGGCCACTGTCCACACTCTGGCGACCGGGGATTGGATCCGCAAAGGATCGCCCCTGTGTCTGATCGGTGATTCCGGGACCGGCAAATCCCACCTGCTCATCGGGCTGGGCACTGCAGCGGCCGAGAGGGGATACCGGGTCAAATACACTCTGGCCACCCGGCTCGTGAACGAACTCGTGGAAGCCGCGGACGAGAAAATGCTGGCCAAGACTATCGCCCGCTACGGCCGTGTGGACCTGCTCTGCATCGATGAGCTCGGCTATATGGAACTGGACCGCCGCGGCGCCGAGCTCCTCTTCCAGGTCCTCACCGAACGGGAAGAGAAGAACTCCATCGCCATCGCAAGCAACGAATCGTTCTCCGGCTGGACCAATACCTTCACCGACCCGCGCCTCTGCGCCGCGATCGTGGACAGGCTCACGTTCAACGGCACCATCATCGAAACCGGCACGGATTCCTACCGACTCGCTGCCACACTCGCCCGACAGAGCTCCCACTAGCGGACCAGCCAGCATCGCGGGAGACCGTCAGCGGACTAAACGCCAAGACCCGCCAATTCATCACCGGCTGGAACGACCGATGCCACCCCTTCGTCTGAACCAAGACCCACTAACAGATCCTCGCGAAAGTCAACCGTCCCACAATTTCAGGAGCACGACACCAGATCCGAAACACCCTTATGCGGGCCCCCGGCCCGGCCCATTCACATTAGAGCTTCAGGGATGCCGAATCTCCTCGCAACGAGAATGTGAACGGCCCAGAGCAATGGTTGATCCTCCAGCTCAACACCCTCCCCTCCGAAATGCATGCCCGTGTCGTCGACCACTGCCTCGATGTCAAACAGGTTGAGGACCTCGGCCACGCGAAACTGATACTCGGTGCCGGTCATTTGGCGAGACGCACGAACTGGAATTGTGCTGAGCGTGCGGGCGACCTCGTCCCGGATGGATTCAGGCACTTGGACTGTTCGCGTTCCCTCCGCACCAGTCTTCCGACGTGGCGATGTCTCCAGTGCTGTCCACCCTCCAGGTCACGGTCCTGGTTCCGTAGTTGTAGGCATGGTTATAGCCGCCCAGGTCCTTGGTGCGCAGGAGTGAGCCTGAGTAGAAGTATGCGATTGCGCTGTTCCGAGTTGTCACGGATACCCACACGACCTGGCCCACGGGGCAGCTGAGCGTGCCGCCGACGGTCGTGACTGCCGCCTGCGCGGGCAGCGCAGGTACCACTGCCAATGTGAGTGCCGCACAAATGCCGATCGCGCCGAGTTTTCCAGATTTCATTGCTTCCCCCTGAGCGTCCGGGCGGGGTTTCGGTGATAACCGCCGCCAACTGATGGTGCACTCTTGCATGACGGTCCGCCATTGCACAAGAGGTCCCTCCGGATCCAATACGGGAGTATGAGGCGACGTCAGGCATTGGCTGGGGTGATGGTGACGCTGTAGCCGAGGCTCTGGAGCTGGGGGACGGCGCGGTTGGTGGCCTTCTGTGGGTTCGCGAGCGGCTCGGGATCTTCGTCGAGGTCCTGGTCCATAACACGACGTCACCCTTGACCCATCCCGGTCTCCGATCAGGTTGACACAACCAGCGGGGCTACGCGCGGGGAATCTCAGGCTACTTGACGGGGCCAGATATAGCCGTCCGCCCGGGGCCAAGAAAGGTTGACATAGTCACTTCGCCCTGACAGCCAAAAGCTCACTTCCCGGCAATGGAACGAGGAGCGGGCCTCATGCCATTCCGGGGACGCCGGGAAGTGAGCGTCGATTAGTTCAATGAGCTTCGCCTTGAGCTCCTCGCGCTTCTGCGGTCGAGGGAATGAGCCTGCAACCCGATCCGTCCGTGACGACTCTTCCGGCGGTGGGGATGGGCAGGGGCTGCCGAAGTGAGTAGTTCCTGTTCCGGCAATCTCCATTAGCAGTGCGTGTCTGGTTTCACTGCCTTTTTGAGTCGATGTCGACGCTTGGCTGGGATAGGTGCCGGCCAGGTATGCACGTCCCGTGGCAGGAGCGGGATCGTCATGTTTGCCGGGGACCTCACAATGACAGATAATCAAGCTGAATGACAAAGCCTGTGACATCGATTCACAAAGTTTGTCATTCAAATCAGCTGGGCGGCGCCCGTCGCAACGACGACCATCAGGTCCGGGAACTCGTACCTCGGGGAAATACCGTCGCCCTTGACTTGGGGGAGGCCAGAGATGGCTGGACTATTTGAACTTTTTCTCGACGCGCACTCACGGTACCGGTTCCAGGTGAAGGCCCCGGACGGGACGGTCATGGTCGTCTCGAAAGCCTTTGATGACAAGCCGTCGGCGGTGTTGGGGATCCGGCACGTGCGTGAGTACGCGGGGACGGGACTGATCCGGGATCTGTGTGCAGGCGAGCCGCCGATGCCCCGGTCGCCTACTGGTACTGACGCTGCTCTGCCATTTACGGCAGGCGCGCGAACGGTTTCCTCACCGATCCGAGTTTCGATTGCCTCCGGCCGCCGGGGCCGCATGAATCCAGCGGGCTCATCCTACGGATCGGCTTGACGGCGTCCGGGACCCGCTGAGGGCCTTGTCCCTCTCGGAGAAAGACCTGAACGCCGGGGTTGTCATGGCCAGACTCAGCGATCTCCGGGCCGGAGTGAATCACCTTACCTTGGCCTTGGGCGGCTCCGATCCTCGAGCTGGCCGCAGGGCATATCATCGGTGCCGAGGCACTGACCCGGTTCGTCAGCGAAGAGGGGACCGGGCCCGAATGCTGGTTCAATGAAGCCGCCGCGGTGGGCCTCGCGGAGGACCTCGAAATCGCAGCGCTGGAGACCGCGCTCAAGGCGGCGCAGGGGCTGCCGCCAAGCATGTACGTGGCGCTGAATGTCTCCCCGACCACCTGCCTGGACCCGAGGTTGCCGGGAACTCTGGAACGGTCCAGCCTCGCCTTGGATCGGATCGTCCTGGAACTGACAGAGAGACTCGAAGTGGAGGAATATTGTCCCCTCGTCTCGGCACTGGAGCCACTGCGCCGCCGCGGCCTGCGCATCGCCATCGACGACGCCGGCTCGGGTTTCGCCTCGATGCGGCATGTACTGCACATCCGGCCCGACATCATCAAACTGGACCGCACCCTCATTACAGGCATCCATGACGACGAAGGCCGACAAGCATTCGGCGCCGCAATGGCGGAGTTTGCCCGCCGGCTCGGGGCCACCCTTGTTGCGGAGGGCATTGAAACCGAGGCGGCACTGGCTGCTGTCACAGAACTCGGGATGGCAGCCGGACAGGGTTACCTTCTCGGACGGCCGACGGTCGATGAACAAGAATGGGAAAACTGGCGGTTGCAGACATGGGCTCCTACCGGCCGGTTCAACTAAACCCGCCAGCACCAACTGGAGAAGAAGGACCAAAAAATCGATGACTGATGCGGCTCCCGAAGCGGTTCGCTGGACGCTCCTGGCCGGCAAAAAATGAGGCACTGGCCCTGTTGGACGCCGCCGCACGGACGAACGGCTTCAGGCCATTGCACGATGCCCCTGGCATCCTCCTCGAGATTCCGAGGTCGCTGCGCATGAGGAGGCCGGCGTGCCGCCTGCCCGGAGCCGTGACGGAGACGGAACGGGGCACCGAAATCCACTGGACCGGCGGAGAGGACATGCCACGGGCATTGAAACACCTGCTCGGCGTTGAGGAGGCCATGCCGGATGGAAAAATGTATTACCACGGGATGGACGAAGCTTCCGCGGTATCAGGCGTAGTCCTCGAGGGACGGCAGGCGTTCCGCAACGTGGTCCGCAACCTTGGCGGCGACGAATGGGTGCTCGCTGTCGCCCAGGGGAAGTTGGCTTCCGAAGCGGGCATCGTGGCACTGACGGAGCAGCGTCTTCTGTTCGTGAAGGGTGACGGCCTCGGCACTGCGCGCCTCGACGCTCCCCTCGACTCGGGCGGCGGTCTCGTCCTGGGCAAGAAAAGCAGCGGCGAAACCCTGCGGATACGGGCTGGCCCAGCCACTGTCATCATCTCGCAAATGGGCCACGGCGAGGGTCACGGCATCACGGAAAAATTCAGGGAACGCATGAAAGAGCGCGCCCGCACGACCCCGATCCTCCCCGCACAGGAAAAAATCGTCATGGGCGTCCGGACGGGG
>Ga0163162_10007758_pt1 | contig 10457 bp, 11 predicted proteins | sample S55metaG_FD_115310 | JGI IMG/M metagenome (GOLD analysis project Ga0163162, IMG submission 115310) | Switchgrass rhizosphere microbial communities from Kellogg Biological Station, Michigan, USA - S5-5 metaG | ecosystem: Host-associated > Plants > Roots > Rhizosphere > Soil | place: USA...
GCCCGCGGGCAGCATCAGCCAGATCACGCGCGGCGTGCCGAGCTTCGCGACCAGGTCGCCCAGATCGTTCGCGCCCGTCGCACCCTCCTTCGCGAGCGCCTGAGTGGCCTCAGGATTGTGATCGTAGACGACGCAGCTGTGCCCTCCCCGCATGAGCCGCCTGCCGATGTTGCCGCCCATCCGTCCCAGTCCCACGATGCCGATCTGCATGACTCACTCCTTGCCGTTGGATTTGACGCGCTCGATCTGCTTCTTGGCTTCGTCGTAGACACGCTCGGGCGTGAAGCCGAACTTCGTCTTCAGCGCCTTGAGCGGCGCCGATGCACCGAACGTATGCATCACGATCTGCGAGCCCAGGCGCCCCACGTAGCGGTCCCAGCCGAGCGTCGCCGCCTGCTCCACCGCGACGCGCGCGTTCACGTCCGGCGGCAGCACCGAGTCCTTGTAGGCGTGGTCCTGCTGCTCGAAGATGTCCCACGAAGGCATCGACACCACGCGCGCCGCCACGCCCTCCGCCTTCAGCTTCTCGTATGCCGCGACGCACAACGATACTTCGCTGCCGGTCGCGAGCAAAAGCACCTCGGGCTTTTTGCCGTCGGGCGCGTCGGCGAGCACGTAGGCGCCGCGCCGCACGCCCTCCGCCGGCCCGTACTTCTTGCGGTCGAAGGTGGGCAGCGGCTGGCGCGTCACGACGATGCACGCCGGCACGTGCGGGCGCGACAGCGCGACGCGCCACGCCTCGCCCACTTCGTTCGCGTCCGCGGGACGCAGCGTGGTGAGCCCGGGCACGCCGCGCAGCGAGGCGAGCTGCTCGATCGGCTGGTGCGTCGGGCCGTCCTCGCCGACGCCGATCGAATCGTGCGTGAACACGTAGACCACCGGCACCTCCATGATCGCGGAGAGGCGGATCGGCGGCTTCATGTAGTCGCTGAAAATCAGGAACGTCGAGGCGAACGGCCGCAAGCCCGAGAGCGCGAGGCCGTTCGCGACCGCGCCCATGCCGTGCTCGCGGATGCCGAAATGCAGGTTCCGGCCCCCGTAGCTGTCGTGCTCGAAGCTGCCCGCGCCTTCGAACTTGAGGTTGGTTTTCGTGGACGGCGCGAGGTCCGCCGCGCCGCCGATCATCCACGGAATGCGCTGCGCGATCGCGTTGAGCACCTTGCCCGACGACTCGCGCGTCGCGATGCCCTTTTCGTCTGGCTCGAACACGGGAATGTCGGCGTCCCAGTTGTCGGGCAGCGCGTTCGCGTGCATCTGCGAGAACTGCGCGCCAAGCTCGGGAAACTGCTTGCCGTAGTCGGCGAAGCGCTTTTCCCACTCCTCGCGCGCCGCCTTGCCGCGCGCGCCCATGCCCGCCGCGAAATGCTCGCGCACGCCCTCCGGCACGAGAAACTGGGCGTCTTCCGGCCAGCCGTAGGCGCGCTTCGCGAGCTTGATCTCTTCCTCGCCGAGCGGCTCGCCGTGGGCCGCCGACGTGTCCTGCTTGTTCGGCGCGCCCCACGCGATGATGCTCTTCACGACGATCAGCGTCGGCTTGTCGGTCGTCGCCTTGGCCTTGTTGATGGCGGCTTCGAGCGCGGCTTCGTCGTTGGCGTCGTCGACGTGCATCGTGTTCCAGTTGTAGCCGCGAAAACGCGACTCCACATCGTCGCTGTAGGCGAGATCGGTGTGGCCTTCGATGGTGATGCGGTTGCTGTCGTAGATCCAGATCAGGTTCGAGAGCCGCAGGTGGCCCGCGAGCGACGCCGCTTCGTGCGACACGCCTTCCATCATGTCGCCGTCGCCGCAAAGCGCATAGACGCGGTAGCCGAAAAGCGCGGCGCCCGGCTGGTTGAAATGCGCCTCGTGCCAGCGGGCGGCCATCGCCATGCCGACGCTGTTGCCCAGGCCCTGCCCGAGCGGGCCGGTGGTGGTCTCGACGCCGGTCGTCTCCCGGTATTCGGGGTGGCCCGGCGTCTTGCTGTCGAGCTGGCGGAACTGCTTGATGTCGTCGAGCGAGACGGCGGGGCCGCCCGTCGGCTTGCCGTCCTCGCCGACCGCCTTCACGCCCGCGAGATGCAGCAGCGAATAGAGCAGCATCGACGCGTGCCCGACCGACAGGACGAAGCGGTCACGGTTGGGCCACAGCGGTGCCTCGGGGTCGTAGCGCAGATGGTTCTGCCACAGGTGGAACGCAACGGGGGCCAGCGCCATCGGCGTGCCGGGGTGGCCGGAGTTGGCCTTCTGGACGGCATCCATCGACAGCGTCCGGATGGTGTTGATGCACAGCTGGTCGAGATCGGCGGGGGACTTCGCAGAGGCTGGTGACATGAGCGACGACTCCTTGGAAAGAGCGCGCGCTGAGGCACGAGAGGCGCCGCAGCGGGCAACCAGGTCATTCGAGCAAGTGTAGTGCCTCGACGGCGGCACTGCATCGGAAAACGTCAAAGGCGCACCGCAACCGGGATAGCAGCGGCTTACAGCATGAAAGACCGTGCGAGCCGTGGCACGGTTGCGGCAGGATCATGACAGCCGCGGGAAGCCGGCGGCAGCCGCGCCGCGCACCCATGCTGCCACATTCGCGGCGACGCAAGGGGCCGCCGCGACATTTACCCATGAAAGCCCGGCTGTTTTTGTCGGACGGATCGATGCCCGGGGCCGCGCTGCAAGGACAACATCGACGCTACCATAGCCGCGCCTGTCGTGCCTTGAATCAGCCTCGGTCTGCCCTGGCCTGCTTTGGCCCCGCTTCGACGCTAGAATGGCGAGCCGACGGCCCGTCGGCCGGCGCGTCAGTTGCGCTCGCGCCGCATGTCCTCGAATTCATTGAAGTACGCACACCGCGCTCAGGAGACTCCCGCCGATGCAGGCCCCCGATGGTCCAGATCGTCACGATCCGCCCGCCCGCCCCGCCGCCTCCGGCTCCGCGCCCCGTGGCGCCTCGCTGATCGTGACGCTGGTTGCCGCGACGTTCTTCATGGAGAACCTCGACGGCACCATCATTGCGACCGCGCTGCCGCAAATGGCCCATTCGTTCGGCGTGCACCCCGCCGACATGAGCCTCGGCATCACCGCCTATCTGCTGACGCTCGCCGTCTTCATTCCGATCAGCGGCTGGGCCGCCGACCGCTTCGGCCTGCGCACCGTGTTCGCGAGCGCGATCGCCGTCTTCACGGCGGCCTCCGTGCTGTGCGCGGCCACCTCCACCTTGCCCGCGTTCGCCGCGGCGCGCGTGCTGCAGGGCATCGGCGGCGCGATGATGGTGCCCGTCGGGCGCCTGGCCGTGCTGCGCGCGACGCCAAAGGACGGCCTGATGCGCGCGATCGCGATCATCACCTGGCCGGGGCTCGTCGCGCCGGTGATCGGGCCGCCGCTCGGCGGCTTCATCACGACCTACTCGTCGTGGCGCTGGATCTTCTATCTCAACCTGCCGCTCGGCTGCATCGGCATGTTCGTGGCGCTGCGCTATCTCGACAACACCCGCGAGGACGCCACGCGCCGCTTCGACCTGCCCGGCTTCGCGCTCTGCGGCCTCGCGTGCACGACGCTGCTCTACGCGATGGAGCTGATCGGAAGCAACGACACGCCCTGGCCGCTCGCGAGCGCGCTCGTCGCGGTGGGCGTGGTGGCGGGCGTGGCCGCATGGCTGCACTTGCGCCGCGCGCGGGAGCCGGTCGTCGATCTGTCGGCGCTCAAGGTCAAGACGTTCGCCGTCGCGATGGGCGGCGGCTCGCTCTTTCGCATCTCGATCAGCGCGGTGCCGTTCCTGCTGCCGCTGATGTTCCAGGTCGGCTTCGGGATGAACGCATTCGAGTCGGGGCTGCTCACGCTCGCCGTGTTCGCAGGCAACCTGCTGATGAAGCTCGTCACCACGCCGGTCATGCGGCGCTTCGGGTTCCGCCCGGTGCTGATCGTCAACGGCGTGCTCGCGGCGCTCTCGCTCGCCGCGATGAGCCTGCTCTCGCCCGCGACGCCCAAAACCGTGATCGTCGCCGTGCTGTTCGCGAGTGGCCTGTCGCGCTCACTGCAGTTCACCGCGCTCAACACGCTCAGTTTCGCCGACGTGCCCAAGGCGCAGATGAGCGGCGCCTCGGCATTGTCGAGCACATTGTTCCAGATGACGATGGGGATCGGCGTCGCGGTCGGGGCCATCGCGCTGAGGCTCGCAGAATGGATGCACGGGCACGATTCGCAGTCGATCGCGCCGGACGATTTCAGCGTGGCGTTCCTGATCGTCGCGGTGGTCGGACTCGTGGGCGTCGCCGACCTCTTCGGCCTCGCACGCGATGCGGGCGCGGTCGTGAGCGGCCACCGGCCGCGCAAGACGCGCGGCGCGTAAAGCGGTCGGGGCGCGAGAGACGCGTAAGGCCCGTAAGGCGCGCGATGATCAGGGCGCCGCGCGCCTGAGCCAGTCGAGCCAGCCAAGCGCGATCGCCGCATTCACGAGCACGCCGAGCGTCGCCGCGAGCGCCGCGATCATCGTCCAGAACGCCGAACGGCGCGATGCCTCGGCGGACGCGCGCGCGATCTGCGCAGCGTCGTTCGCCGCCGCGACCGACGCGAACATTGCGCGCCGCTCCTCGTTCTGACGGCCCGCTTCCTTCTGAAAGAGCCACGCGCGTTTCGCGTGGGCCTCGGCGTCCGCCGGCGACCCCTCTTCTTCCAGCTGCGCGCGTATCGACGCCTCGCCCGCTGCCTCGTAGCGGCGGTAGCGCGCTTCGCGCTCGTTCGTGGGTGACTCGTTCGCGTGCTCGTCCATGGTCTCGGTCCGATGGTCCCGGCGGATAACACCGATTTTCACCCGCGCACGCCATTCGCACCAGACACGCATTTCGCCGCGCCGTGCACACGTTTCAGGCTGCGGAATAAACGCTCCTGGTCGATCGTTGAACCATCAGACCGCGCGGCTTTTCGCGCGAGCAGGCAACCACGCGGCGGCGCGGCTCCGTGCAATCCGGTCGATGTGCCCGCCGCGCATCGCCATGCAGCAAACAAGGCAGGACCGCATCATGTGCAAGCTTCTCCGTCTGTCGATCGTGATCTTTCTTCTCGGCTTTCGCGCCTTCGCATTCGCGCAGTCCGACGACGATCCGTCCGCGCCGTTTGGCAGCGCCGATTGCCGCGCGATCGACGGACAGGCCGAGATAGACGGCACCATGCAGGAGATCGTCGGACGTGCGTGCCGTCAGCCCGACGGCACCTGGCAGGTCATGCGCGACGACTCGGACGGCAGCGTGCTCGTGTATCCGGCGGGCGCATATCCGTATCCCGATCCGTGGTACTGGGGACCGCCGCTTTTCGTCGGCGTGGGGGCGAGCTTCGTCTTCGTCGACCGCTTCCACCACTTCCATCATTTTCACCAGTTCGGCCACGATCATTTCGGCAGGCCGCATGGCGGAGGCTTTCACGGCGGCAACATGCATGCGTTCGGCGGCATGCACGGCGGGGGCGGAATGCATGGATTCGGCGGCGGCCGGCGTTGAAATCCGAATCAGCAGCCGTATCGGGCGGCGCCACGGCTGTCACCGGCCATCAGCGATCGCCGCAACTCGCCTTCGGTCGCTGCCGTGCGGCGGCGCGGCCCGCAACATCGCGAGCCGCGCGCGACGCGATGTGCGGCTTTACAGCTGGCTCATTCCGCCGTCGATCACGATCTCCGTTCCGACGATGAAGCCCGACTCCGGCGAAGCCAGATGAAGCACCGTCGCGGCAATCTCGCTCGCGCGGCCAAAGCGGCCGATCGGAATCTGGCTTTGCAGTTGCGCGACGACGTCGCCCGTCACGCCGAGCTTCGCATGCAGCGGCGTCGCGACCGGGCCGGGGCTGATCACGTTCACGCGAACGCCGCGCGACAGCAGATCGGCGGAGAGCGTCTTCGCGAGCGAGATGAGCGCCGCCTTGCTCGCCGCATACACCGACGAAGCCGGCATGCCGATGCGCGCGTTGATGGAGCCGTTCAGCACGATCGATGCGCCCTCGTTCAGGAGCGGCGCGAGCGCCTGGATCTGGAAGAACGCGCCCTTCACGTTGATGTCGAAGGTCTGGTCCCACATCGATTCCTCGACGTCCGCGAGCGGCGCGAACTTCGCGATGCCGGCGTTGATGAACACCGCGTCGAGCCGGATATCCGCGGCGGCGAGTCGCTGCGCCAGTTCGCGCGCGGCGGCGACCGAGCCGGCGTCGTTCGCGATCGCAAGCGAGCCCGCGCCGAGCGTTTCCTTCGCCGCCGCGAGCGTGGCCGTATCGCGGCCGGTGATGATCACACGTGCGCCTTCGGATGCAAAGGCCTGCGCCGTGGTCAGTCCCATTCCGCTGTTGCCGCCCGTGACGAGTACGGCCTTTCCTTCAAAGCGATTCATGACGTTCTCCTTTGAACGTTGATCAGTGTGAAAGGATTGTGGACGGCCAAAGGCGCCTTGCCGTACGAGGATTCCGACGCACACGTTCGAAGTTTTCGAACGTGTGCGTCGGCAGCCGAGGGAACGATGAAAAAAACGGGGAAGCGACGAGGCGAGCGCGACCCGGCCGGACCACGATCCGGCCGGGTCGTCCGCTTATGGCAATTCGGGAATGTTTGCTAACGGTCGGCGGCCATCGCCTTCAGGCGATCGTTGCCGGCGTCTCGCGCGGCATCGGAGGTGGCGAAATTCTCTTCCGACACCATCGAGCGCTTGACTTCACCCGCGCCGAAGTCGACCAGCGTGATGACCCAAACGAAGCCGCCCGCCTGTTCCGCCGTCTGCACGACCGCGCGCAGTTTCGAATCGTTCGCCGTTGCCATGATGACCTCCTCCTGAAAGATTTCGCTCGGAAAATGCAGCATGAAACGAGAGCCTAATCCTTTTCCGCGCCTTCGGTTACGCGCGCTTCGATTTTGCCGCGACGCGCCTCACGCCTCGAAATCCAGCCCGCCGACGAGCACCGTCGAGTCCGCCTGCGAGCGCGTCGGCAGGTCGATGTCGCGCGCGCCTTGCCAGGCGGTCAGCTTGCGGGGAAGCGCGTCCAGGTAGCGCACAAAACGTGCCTCGCCGCCCGCACTGAAGAGACGTTCGATTTCGCCGTCGTCCCACGTGAGGGACAGGTCGAGCGGGTGCGCATGCGCACGCGCATGTCCGGTGCGCGCGGCAAACATGCGCACGCGTGTGGGCAGGCGGGCGCCTTCGTGTGCAATGACTTCGATGCTTACGTCGGAATCGAGCAGCGCAGCAATTCTCTCGACGATTCTCGGCGCGAATTCTGTGTCGAAACGGTGCGCTTTTTCGCGATCCACTTCGTTCCCCGTCGCCTTGCACTCTTTCGGTTTGCTGCGCCCGCACGCCGCGGCTGCCTGGTTCAGACGGGCGGCAGATCCTCGAGCGACTTCTCGAGCTGGCCGTCCTGCACGCGCGCTTCGATGCCGACGTGGCCGCCGGTGTACGGCAGGGCCGTGACCTTCGGGCCGAGGAAAGTCCGGCCGCCGAGCTTGAAGAGCGTGCGCACCTCTTTTCCGCTCCTGATCGCATCGACGACCTGCGCGACGTCCACGATGGTGGTCGGCGTGGTCCAGCTGTTCGTGCTCGCGTCGAAGCTGCCCCAGCGCACGTTCGTCACACGGTCGTTGGTCCAGCGCACACCATCGATCGCCAAAGTAGCCATAGCCGCCTCCGTTCTACTCGTGGTATCGGGAAATCGTAGCATGTGCGCGGGCGAGCGCAACACGCTTCGCGCGAGCGAAGCCGCTGCTCCGTGTGCCACCGCGTCCGGCTGCGTTCCGTATTTGCTGAAGTGCGGCTGGCCGTGGTCGCGAGCCTCGCACCGGCGTGGCCGCCCAAGCGGTCGGCCAGGGGAACGGAGCAGTTCGGGCGGCAGTTGGGGGAAGTTCGCCGGAAGAACGGACTGGCCGCCCTGCGGTAAAATTCCGGATTCGGCGCCTGTCCGCGCTTCACGCCTTTATTTACGCGTTTTTTCATGCCAGCAGCTTCCAAACCCAGCCCGCGACGCGTCAGCGTTGCCCCGATGATGGACTGGACTGACCGCCATTGCCGGTCGCTTCACCGGCTCGTGTCGCGTCACGCCTGGCTCTACACCGAAATGGTGACGACGGGCGCGCTGCTTCACGGCGACGTGGCGCGCCATCTCGCGTTCACGCCCGACGAAGCGCCGGTTGCGCTGCAACTGGGCGGCAGCGAGCCGGCCGATCTCGCCAGGAGCGCGAAGCTCGGCGAGCAATGGGGCTACGACGAAATCAACCTGAACTGCGGCTGCCCGTCGGAGCGCGTGCAGCGCGGTGCGTTCGGCGCGTGCCTGATGAACGAGCCGCAACTCGTCGCCGATTGCGTCAAGGCGATGCGCGACGCCGTCGCGATTCCGGTGACGGTCAAGCATCGCATTGGCGTCGATGCAGTGGAGGATTACGAGTTCGTGCGGGATTTCGTCGGCACGGTCGCCGATGCAGGCTGCGAGGTCTTCATCGTGCATGCGCGCAATGCGATCCTGAAGGGTCTGAGCCCCAAGGAGAATCGCGAGATTCCGCCGCTCAAGTACGAGTACGCGTATCAGCTCAAGCGCGACTTTCCCCACCTCGAGATTTCGATCAACGGCGGCATCAAGACGCTCGACGAGGTGGCGGAGCATCTGAAGCACGTCGATGGCGTGATGCTCGGCCGCGAGGCTTATCACAATCCGTACGTGCTCGCGGGCGTGGATGCGCGCTTCTACGGCAACGCCGCGCCCGCGCCGACGCGCGAGGAAATCGAGGCGCAACTGATCGAGTACGCTCGGCGCGAAGTCGCGCACGGGACGTATCTGGGGGCGATCACGCGGCACGCACTCGGCTTGTACCGGGGCGCCGCGGGCGCACGCGGATGGCGCCGGGTGCTTTCGGACAGCCGCAGGCTCGCCACCGGCGATCTCGCCATATTCGACGAAGCGCGCAGCCATCTGCGCGAGGCAGTGGAGATGGCCGACTGACGCGCGAATTGATGCGCGCAGGGACTAGGCAAACGGAATCTTTATTCGTATAATCTCGCTTCTCGATCGGCAAGCCAGTTCTTGGTGAGCCCGGGATGCAAGCAGTAGCAAATCAAGTTGGTCAGTGGTGGCTGTAGCTCAGTTGGTAGAGTCCAGGATTGTGATTCCTGTCGTCGTGGGTTCGAGTCCCATCAGCCACCCCAACTTCGTCTTCTAAATCAATCCCCGGTTACTTCTTTAGTTTGCGTGCGTCAATTCTTAACGTCCACAGCACTGCGGCCTTGCGCGCCCTCGACACGAGCCTCGATTCGCACCACACTCCACGCTCGTCCCTCGCCCGCCAATCCACCCAACACCTCCAAAATCGAATCTTCCCCCCTTCCCCCTGTCAACACAAGAAAGGCGACGCCCGAACGCGCGCCGCCGCAGCCCCGGAGGGACAGATGATGAAAGGGAAAATCACCGCCGCGCTCGCGGCCGTGCTGCTCGGCGCGGTCACCGCCGCCCCGGCTCAGACCGCGCGGCCGGGCGACGCCGCATCGATGGTCAAGCCCCCGTCTGCTGCGGGCGCGAGTCCTGCGCGTCCTGACAATCCCAACAACCCCGACAACATGCCGATGAAGCGTCCGGCGCCGCCGCCCAACAGCGACCGCATGCTGCACAACAGCCCGGCAAGCGACGCCATCGCCAGGTAGCGGGCAAGCGGTGTCGCAGGGGTCATCACAACGCTCAGAGCCGCGCGATCGACACCTCGGTCGACTTCACGAGCGCCACCACTTCCGCGCCGACCTTCAGCTCAAGCTCATCCACAGAGCGCGTCGTGATAACCGACGTCACGATGCCGAACGGCGTGTCGACGTCCACTTCCGAAACCACCGGCCCGCGGATGATCTCCCTGACCTTGCCTTTGAACTGATTGCGCACGTTGATTGCCAAGCCGGTCATCCTTGCAGCCCCTTGAATTGCGATTGAACGTGATAAAAAAAGCGAATCGTCAGACGGACGAAACCACCGCAAGCGAATCACCTCCAGCCTGCCCGAAGCCTTCGACCCCGCCGGCTCCGCCCCCGAGCACGCGCATGAGCACCTCCTCCTCGAGTTTCGCGAACGCCGCCGACGCGCGCGAGCGCGGCCGCGGCAGGTCGATCGCGGCATCGAAGGAAATCCTCCCCGAGTCGATCAGCACGATGCGGTCTCCGAGCGCCACCGCCTCCTGCACGTCGTGCGTGACGAGCAGCGCCGTGAAGCGGTGCTCGCGCCACAGCCTCTCGATCAGCGCATGCATTTCGATACGCGTGAGCGCATCGAGCGCGCCGAGCGGCTCGTCCAGCAAAAGCAGGTCCGGCCGGTGCACGAGCGCCCGCGCAAGCGCGACGCGCTGCCGCTGGCCGCCCGAGAGCTGCGCGGGCCAATCGCCTTCGCGGCCGGCCAGCCCCACTTCGGCCAGCACGGCACGGGCGTCGTCCGCAGCCGAGCGCGGCAGTCCGAGCATCACGTTCTGCAGCACGGTCTTCCAGGGCAAGAGGCGC
>Ga0163162_10007759_pt1 | contig 10457 bp, 12 predicted proteins | sample S55metaG_FD_115310 | JGI IMG/M metagenome (GOLD analysis project Ga0163162, IMG submission 115310) | Switchgrass rhizosphere microbial communities from Kellogg Biological Station, Michigan, USA - S5-5 metaG | ecosystem: Host-associated > Plants > Roots > Rhizosphere > Soil | place: USA...
CATCCGCGATCTTGATCCCATGGAGCGCGAACGCTTTTCGAAACAGTGGGCGTCCGTACAGTCCCGTTTCGTTGATTCCCCAAGAGGGGCAGTCGCAGAAGCCGATGACTTGCTGTCCTCTTTGATGAAGACTCGTGGCTATCCCGTATCGGATTTTGATCAACGTGCGGCCGACATTTCTGTCGACCATCCCCGAGTGGTGGAGAACTACAGGTCTGCGCACGAGATCGCGCTGCGGGTTGGGAAAGACGCAGCAACAACAGAAGATTTGAGAACCGCAATGATTCACTACCGCTCTCTGTTTGAGGAATTGGTGCAGGTGCCGGCAATCGTGGAAAGCAAAAAGGTGGCGTGATGGCTGAACTGACAAGAAAAGAAGAGGTGCTTACGACGGCCGAACTTGCGAGCTACGGCATTGTGCAAGGGCAGCCCGACGGACCCAAGCTGGTGAAAAGCCAAGAGCCGCAAGATCTGGGTCGACCGGCTGCAGTCTCGGAGCCCATGCCCTTATTTTCTGAATCAGAGCTGGGAGACTTCCGCTCGCAGTGGAGCACCATACAGACCGGTTTCGTGGACGAGCCGCGCCGGACGGTCGAAGGTGCGGACAAGCTAGTAGCTTCGGTGATGCAGCGACTGGCGGAAGGTTTCACCCACAAGCGATCGGACTTAGAAAAGCAGTGGCAGCGCGGCGACAACGTTTCCACTGAGGACCTGCGGGTTGCCCTGCAGCGTTATCGTTCGTTTTTTGACAGGCTGCTGAAACTGTGACGGCGAACGCCCACTCGGATGGAAGAAGGTCTCGACATGAGTACGATCCCATTCGAGAGAAACTACTATTCCTCTCATAATCCTCCAAGGAGTGGGGCGTGCACAGACTGAATCGAGGCAAACACGGAAGCGCAGGTTTGCTATACATCGGAATTGCTATGTTAGCGGTCTTGATATCGTATGTGTTCATACAGGCACTGCACCACACCGGACCCACTGCGCAACCTCAAGCGCCGCTGCGTGATCTGAGATGATCCCGTCTTTGGCCAACCGAATCTGTTCCCGTCAGCGCTCGCTCGCAGCTGCAAGTTCCTGCCAAAAGGTCCCCCTCCGCTTCCAGTTACCGCGTGAACGTCGAAAGAGTCGGTGACAATCCATGTTGGGATTGAACCGGGCAAGCTACTGAGCAGAACTGACCAGCAAACATTCCCCAGGTTTCAGCATAATCAAGTTTGGTCACATCGTGTTTGAAAAGGAGGAACTATGTTAGGTTACGGTTTGGCGGGAACAATTGTTGTAATTCTTGTGATTGTGTTCGTGGTGCGTGGTCTTTGAACACTCCGGGCGCGTCCGACAACGCGTCCCCACTTCGCCATGATCGGCGTCTGCCGCGGGCACGCCAAGCGCTAGTCTTTGAGCCGCACAGGTTAGCTTGAGACTACGGCTCCAACGTACAACGCGTTCTCCTGCTTTCGCCATCTCAACATCGCAACGTAGAGGTCTGGAGGAAAATATGAAAATTAAATTGCTCTTGGCTGTGATTCTTGCCTGCTGCACGTTTGGATTTGCGAAGGAAAAGGCAAACGTACGAGATGTAACCGGTTGCCTGTCAAAAGGTGATAGCGCCAAGGAGTTCTTGCTCAAAGCGAGTGATGGGAGCACGTGGGAAGTGCAGAGCAGCAAAGTGGCTCTCGCTGAGCACGTGGGTCACACAGTGACTGCTACCGGGGTTGTCTCCAACGCGACCGCGCACAATTTGAAGGAAGATGCAAAAGACGCTGCGAAAGACAGCGGCATGACGAAAGCCAATAACGAGCACGGACACTTGACTGTCACGGAAGTGAAGATGGTCAGCGAATCTTGTCAGTAGCAAATTGCAAGGCACGAATGAATGGGGCCGAAGAGATTCGGCCTCCCTTTTTCAGCTAGCCTTGTTCACGGTCGCGAGTATGGTGGGTCCGAGGGCACCAAGATCCCCTTATGTCGTGTGGACTTGTGGGCATGGAACAATGCACGGATCGCATTTGTTTCTCGGGGAGTCGCCTGGTTTTTCACCGCCAAACCACGTAATGTTCAGAGCCAGAAAAAACCTCAATATTCATTTTCAATAGATTAGCGAACCGCAGCGTTTCATAAGATCCGCCACTACTTCTTGCCCATATATGAGCAAAAGTGAACATTTTTCGTGACCACTTTTCTGGCAAGATGTTTAAGGGCGACGTATATGTTCGTAAGGCCACATCGCTAGCATCAAAATGCCAACCAACGAAAAGCATAACTTCGACCCAAAGAGATTTCTTGCCACGATCGGCGAGGGCAGGAAGGTCATGGCCTTTTCCGCAAAGCAAAAGATCTTCACGCAAGGGGATACGGCTGACGCAATCTTCTACATCCAGGAAGGCAAGGTCAGACTCTCGGTCGTATCCCAGATTGGCAAGGAAGCAACCCTTGGCCTATTGAGTGCAGGAGATTTTTTCGGAGAAGGTGGCCTGGCTGGACAATCTCTGCGCATGGGATCTGCGGCTGCCATAGCAGACTGCGAACTTCTGCGCATTGATAACAAGTCGATGATGCTTGCGCTTCACCGGGAACACGCGTTCTCGGATATGTTCGTAGCCTATCTGTTGGGACGGAACATCCGCTACGAAGAGGATTTGGTTGACCAACTCTTCAATTCCAGTGAAAAGAGACTAGCTCGGATTTTGCTCCTGCTTGCTCACTTCGGCAAGGAGGGCCTGCCTCAGACCGTAATCCCCAAGATCAGTCAGGAGACACTCGCGGAGATGGTAGGCACAACTCGGTCGCGAGTCAGTTTTTTCATGAATCGGTTCAGGAAATTAGGCTTCGTTGACTATGGCGGGAACGGGATGCAAGTTCACAGCTCACTTCTAAATATCGTTCTCCACGACTAGTCTCCGCCCCGCAATTCTGAGCTACCCATTTAGCCAAATTAAGTGTCAGAACTGTGCAGTCTGAACCAGCCGACCATTCCGTTCCAGCCTATGCTGTATTGATCGGGGAACGGAAGTGACACCGAAGGGCGCTGCTCTTGTCTCTCGCAAGGAACCATCGACAATGACCCATATCACCCATGATCTGATCCCGAAACTGCGTAAAGCTCCGCAACCGCCACTGTCATACCCCGGCGCGGCCGCTGACTCTGACCGTGCCAAGAAGCCACGTCTCGCCGAGCCACCGCCAAACGACCAGGACCTGACTCCCGGAGATCGCGTCGAGGGTTTGGGCAACTTCGGAAAGCCCAGTGGAGAATTCGGAATAATTGAGCAAACTAACGAAGACGACGCAGTCGTCAGGTGGGAAGAAGCAGGTCGTAGGAGACACCACCGACCGTGGCTTAAGAAAGTTTAGCTCGGCAAGGCTTGGCTATTCGGAAGTGACCATTGTAAACAGGCGTTGTAATGGCGATATTATGACAGCGATCAATGGGAACACGGGACCGGGTGTTCGCTTCAGGTTTCCTGCAGGGCATCTAGTCAGACCGGGAGGGGCTTCCATTCGGAGTCGCCGGCAGCGCTACGGAAAGCTTGTTAGAGAAATAACGCACCGTTACGTCATCTGATAGGTACCGGACTCGGCTGTTTCTGTCCGGCAGCCGCTGGGGTGGAGGTTGGGGAGTGAAATAGCGCACCGTCACGTCGTCTGAAAAGTACCGGACTCGAATGTTCCTGTCCAGCACCCGCCGCGGCATGGTTCTGGAAGTCTTCGCAGGTGCGAAGGGTATCTGCTGCTCGAGGGCATTTGAGCCCGTTAGCCCAGAAATCCCTGAAGGCGACATTGGGCGGTGATCCCTGAAGCCAATCCAGCAACCTATTGTCAGCACCGCCACCATGCCAACAGCCGTTTCCCATCGGCCCACATTCGACGAGATGCGCTTCCCTCGATTGAACGCTGCCCAGGCTGAGGATTTGAGCGAGGTCAACTTCACGGTCCGTGCCGCGAACGTTTCGCCAGGCCGGTATCTCGCACGGTTTGTTGCTGCAGCCGTGAACAATTGCGTGGGAAGAGTGTGAGCAACCGCGTGGGAAGACAGAGGGACGATAGCCCGCAGCCGCGTGCCAGGATCAGCTGACGTTATTTCCAATTCTCCCTTCAGTTCATTCATCCGCTCGCACATTCCGGACAGCCCCACGCCGGAATCCCGAGCCGACTGACCTAGCCGGCTCAACAACTGCTGTGGTATGCCACGTCCGTAGTCTCTCACTTCGAGAATCACAGCGTGGGCTTCTCGTACAAAACGAACGTCTACCTCGGATGCTCCCGAGTGGCGATGAACGTTGGTTAGGCTCTCCTGGAGCACACGGAAAAGCGCCGTCTCAATCGGATTAGGTAATCGTTCAACCTCTGACGCGAAGTCGAGTCGCACCTTCATCCCGCTACGCCTGGCGAAACCCTCGACGTACCACTGCGCGGCGCTAGTGAAACCTGCCTCGTCCAGCATTGGCGGATGGAGCAGGTAGGAGGTGGTACGAATTTCCTGAAGGGCCTCGTCAGCCAAAAGCGCTATGCCGGTTAGCTCCTCACTTATTCGTTCGTCGTTCGCTAGTTCTTTTTGCAGCAACCCAATGGAAAGTTTTAACGCTGTTAGGGTCTGTCCGCTGCTGTCGTGCAAATCACGGGCCACTCGGCGCCTCTCTTCGTCCTGCACCCTGAGAAGTCGCTGTGAAAGGTTCTGTAGTGATTCTGTGCGCTCCAGGACCAGCGATTCAAGTTGAGAGCGGGATTGCCTGAAGGTCAGTTTGTTTTGATGTCTTGAGAGAGTCCACACGGGTCTACCTCCTTAAAGTAAAGGGGGCAACACTGGTTCTGACCACTGTCTCATTCAGGGTTCGTTCAATACTGTGCAATACTGCACAGGGTTCGTTCCGCGCTCTTTGCCGCTTACATGCCGCTTACATAAGGGGCGGAGGGTCGGTGTCTGTCCAGAGCATGAGGAAATCTTTTCGGATTATTAACCGCAAACTCTCGCAAGTCATCAGACCATTTCGCTATACCTGGAAACGCTACCCGAATCGCATTGCTTTTGTTGATGCCGGAGATTAGCCTTCAAGAAGGCCCTTCGGATCTCTCATTGCTCGAAATCGAGGAGGATGATTATGACCCCGGGAATGGAATGGCTGATGGTTGCGTGGGGAGTTGTGACTGTGGTTTTCCTCATCCTGCTCTTCTATCGCAGTACGCTGACCAGGCAGGAGGACGACCAGCTTTTTATTGATGAGTCTTCCTCATCAAGGGCAACAGAACAAAGCCAACTGATCGCCAGGGTGAACAAGATAAATCCTCTTGTGAAACTGGTAGGCGCGACTTCGGGCCTGATGATCTTGGCAATCGCAGGTTGGGCTGTCTACCTTGGATTGAACTCGGTACAGCCGTAAAGCCCAGGCACCCGAAGAAGTGGAACGATTCCCCGGGCAGAAGACCTTACTAGGCGAAACGGAAATCCGCTGCTTTGCAGTAGCGGCCTCTGGTTTGAAAGTTAGTCCGACTCTTTACGAACCTTTTTGCGAGCACGCTTTCGCGCCAACGCTTCCTCCACCCGCTTCTTCTCGCCTGGTTTGAGGTAAAGGAGTGACTCTTGACCTCCTTGATAATGTCTTCTTGCTGCACTTGCGCTTGAAGCGACGAAGTGCACTCTCCAAAGACTCATCGCCGCTATCCAAATTAATTTCGCGGCGCCTTCGAAAGCTTATTCCTTTTGTGACGCCTCCCGGATAGGCAGCCCGCAAAACTACAACGAGTTTCTCCACAAATTAAGGTGCCGAGCGCTACTCGCTTGTTGGTCGCTGAAACCTTTCAGGTTCACCACCCGTGCCGCGACCGATTACTTCACTCCTACAGGATCCACGGTAGGAGAAATTCTCCGGCCAAACAGCAGAAATTGCACACATCCGAATTCGCCCGCCGTGTGCTGCCTTTACAGTCCAATAATTCATGTTGGCCCATCGCGTGCAACGATTTCATCAGCATTTTACGGTCCGACGGGAATGAAGCCGCCCACTACAAAATCGTTACTGAAAACGGCAGTGGTGGCTCCCCTGCTCTGCTGTTTTGCCCTAGCGCAACAGCGCGCTGGTGTGGCAGTACCCTCCGTTGCTTCCATTGTTCAGCGAATGGAAGAATCTCAGTCGAAAGCTCGGGTCCAAGCCCCGTACCAAGTCATTCGCGAGTACAGCTTGTTTGGCATGAAAAGTTCAAGCGCCAATGCCGAGGTATTGGCGCAAGTGGACTTTACCCCGCCGACTAACAAAGATTACAGCATTCAGAAATGGTCAGGCACCACGCGAGGGAAACAGATCGTGCAACGCGTCCTGGATCATGAGACGAAAGCAAGCAAGGGCAATTACGCTCGAACCGCGATTACGACGGACAACTACGATTTCGTTCTAATTGGCGACAGCGTCTTGGAAGGACGGCCATGTTATGTAATAGGGTTGAAGCCCAAGAGGAAAGAGCAAGATTTGATTTCAGGGTCGGCTTGGGTTGACAAGAGTTCGTTTTCGATTCTCCACATTGAGGGTGAAGCTGCGAAAGCCCCGTCGTGGTGGCTGAAAAGCGTTCGAATCAAGATGTCGTTTGGCGATTTTTCTGGAGCTTGGCTACAGACGAGCATGGAAGCCGTAGCGGATGTGCGCCTTCTGGGTTTTCATACCTTGAAATCGCGCCTTCTGGACTATCGTGGCAGCGACATATCAGCATCTATAAAGCTCGCTCCGCCTTCAACTCAGTCGCGATCCCTAGAACTCGTGCACTGATGAGTCAACTCAGTCCGCTGAATAAATACCTCTGCCTCCAGTATTGTGGGAGCAGAGGTCCGATGCAGACCCTCGCGCGACTTCGGCGTCTCACAGCGTTTTCAGCTTGACTTGAGTCATCTAATCTCCATTTATCTGCGTGAACCGCAGTATTCTTACAGCTGATCCCATCTGTGCAGACTTCTGGAGGCCGTCGAGCGTCGGTCTCAATTCTCTGCACATTTGACCGGCGTCACGACCACGGTCTGCACTACGCACTAGCCGCAATTAGAGTGAACCCCGCAATGGGAAGTCGGTCGGTGCCGGTCTGGCTTGCTCCTATTTGGTCCGAACCTGCGAGTTTAGCCAGGATACTTCCCTGAAATGTATTGTTCCAATTCCTGAATTGTCTGGGCCTGACCCGCCGGCGCTCCATCGACGTCCATGATTCTCCAGATCCACGCTACAAGGAATGCTGCACTTTGCCCTTAATCTTTCTCGAGCACTTAATCCACGGCAAACTATCTTATGGGCAAGCGAATCTAAATCCACTATGACGTTATTCTGCACAATTGAGTACGCTTCTGGAGAGAGAGAAAAGCGGTGCGGGCGCGCGGCCGTAGCGGAATGCTTCCATTGTGGTGCATCGGTTTGCTCCAGCTGTAGCCGGGAGTGCTGCAGATCGATATTTTGCGGATACTGCTACGATTATCACGCGATCCATTCCTGCCTGAAGAGTTCAGTATCCACCGAACTCCGATCGGTCCGCGTGGCTTTTCATCCGGTGCCTTTTCATGATGGTATGTAGCCATTTCTTCCACCGGGTGGCGTACGGCGGGGCCGAACAGAAAAAGCCGCGCCCCTAGGGACTCGTTCTCGACATTCTCGGGTAAACACTCGATAGCAACACTTAGCCCTCCCGACTATTCATATCGTAATTAATAATCGATTAATAAGGGACGGCAACGGGTAGGCACCTCGTGCGCCGTCCTTTTTTTGGCGCAAGGCGAACTGGTTAGGCTCGTGTCGGCGCGTCAAGGCGTCGGCGCGGGGCGTTTCGGTTGCGATCAGACCTTACTTAGGGTTTCTCAAACCGCTGACTAAGATCATTGTTACTAAAATCAGCGTCACTGCGACACGGCTGACGACGGACACCAAATTCCCCACCAACGGTCCTCGACAGGGCTCGCGTGCTCCATGCCGTTTTCGCCAGGGGCAATCGAGTTCCCAGGGGGTCTCTCCTATTTGCGGCGACGCATACTAGCGTCACCTTTCCATTCACCAATCGGTTTACTGCACCGTCATGGTGGTTGAGGCGGTCACTCCTTTGGCATTCGCTCCGATTGACGTTGTCCCGACCCCAAGAGTTGTTGCCACGCCTGCCACGCTCGGCGCATTAGCGATCATCGCCACACTGGCCGAAGACGAACTCCAGTGTGTTGTAAGCGTAATGTCCTGATTGGTTCCATCGCTGAATGACCCCGTTGCCGTGAACTGCTGAGTATTTCCCAAGGTCACGGACGAATCTAGGGGTGTGATCGAGACCGACGTGAGTGTGGCCGTTCCGACGGTCAGAGTGGTCGTGCCCTTAATTCCCGACGCGGTGGCCGAGATAGTCACCGTTCCTGCCTTCTTGCCATGGGCCAGACCGGAACCGCGAACCTGGGCAATATTCGGTTTTGAGGACTTCCACGATAGGCCGCTCAGGTTGTTGGAAGTGCTACCGTCGCTAAACGTACCCACCGCTGTGAATTTCAGCGACGTTCCGTTCTCGATTCGGGGATTGCTCGGGTTAATGCTGATGGACATCAGGTGGGCGGTCGAAACCGTCAAGTTGGTGGAACCGCTGACAGCCCCCAGTGTGGCCGAGATGTTGGTTGTGCCTGTGGCCAGACTGCCGACCGAACCAAGATTGTTTATGGTCGCAGTCACCGGACTCGAGGAACCCCAAAGGACTGACAGCGTGAGGTCCTCCGTGCTGCTATCGCTGAAGGTACCCGTTGCCGTGAACTGCTTTGTAGTCCCGACGGCCATGCTGGAATTTGCCGGTGTCACTGCGATCGACACCAACGTCGCGCTGTTCACACTGAGCGAGGCCGTCCCTGTGATCGAGTCGGAAATCGCACTGATCGTCGCCGATCCTGTTCCTACCGAAGTGGCCAGGCCAGAGGCGCTGACCGTCGCTGTCCCCGAAACCGATGACGTCCACGTCACCGATGTCAAAAGCTGCGTGCTGCCATCATCAAATATTCCTACCGCACTGAACTGCTGGGTCGTGCCGAGCGCAATCGAAACCGCTTTCGGCTCAACATCAATCGATATCAGGTGCGCGGAAACAACGGTGAGGGTCGTGGTATCGCTCAGGGATCCCACGGTCGCAGTAATCGTAGTCTGTCCCGCGCCCACAGTCGTCGCCAGCCCGGAACCGTTCATGCTGGCCACGGAGGCGGAGGAAGAGCTCCACGTCACTCCACTCACCAGGTCCTGCGTCGATCCATCCGAGTAAGTTGCGGTGGCGGTGAACTGCTGGTTGATGCCGATACCAAGGGTCAAGTCCACCGGAGTTATGGAAATCGAAGAAATCGTAGGAGCATTGACCGTTAAGCTTGTCGACCCGGTAATTCCGCTGATGCTTGCCGATACCGTAGTCGTACCTGGCGTGACGCCGCTGACGATACCATTGATATCGACGGTGGCAACCGCCGTGGAACTGGACTTCCATGTGACTAGGGCCGTCAGGTCACTGCTGCTGCCATCGGCGTAGCTGCCGATGGCTGAGAATTGTTGGGCGGCGTCGACCGGAATCGAGCTGGCCGCTGGCGCCACCGCAATTGAGAGCAAGTTTGCCGCGGCGCCAGTCACATTGAGAGTGGCTGTACCGTTTATCGTTCCTGACCGCGCGGTAATGGTCACCACACCAGCCACCAGGGCATTAGCCAGGCCTGTATTGCTGATCGAGGCTACGCTTGTATCCGAAGTCAACCAAGTCAAAGATGTCGTCAAAACCTGGCTGCTGCCGTCGGAGAATTGACCCGTAGCACTAAACTGCTGGCTCGCTCCTGGGACGACAGAAGCGACTCCTGGCGACACGCGCAAAGAAACCAGTGATGCGGTCGAAATGGGAGGCGTGCCGCCGCCAGATCCTCCCGTAGACCCCGTGCCGCCGCCAGATCCTCCCGCAGAGAACGTGGCTTGCCCGCCTTTACCGCAAGCCGTAAACAGCGCAAGACAAGATAAGACCAGAATAAAGGATGCAGTTTTCACGCCGTCTCCATCGCGCCGCAGAAGCGGGTTTTCGTTGAATTTTGGGCTGTGTGGTTTCTAATTGAATTCTAACCGTGAGAGTCTGTTTTGGAGTCGCCCCCCGGTTACGCTGGTAACGCGATCAACGGGCCCGGCACGTCTCAATGACATCACAATGCCATCTGTCCGGCCTTGCCCTGCAGGAGAGGCCAAAACAGCACTTCTTGCTAATCAATCATGAGCGCTTCGGGAGCACGGAGAACGACACGACCCCGCAACTTGGAGACAGTTCCTGCGTGTACCCAATTATTTAGCACGCGGCTGGTGGTAAATGGGCTGATATCCGCCAACGCACCGAGTTCATCGTTGGTGGCACGGATTTCGATCCCTTCGGGACGAAACTGGCCGGATTGGTTACTGAGCGTGAGCAGGGTCTCTGCCAACCTTTCCTCCGCAGTCTTGGCAACCAATCCAGCA
>Ga0163162_10007761_pt1 | contig 10455 bp, 7 predicted proteins | sample S55metaG_FD_115310 | JGI IMG/M metagenome (GOLD analysis project Ga0163162, IMG submission 115310) | Switchgrass rhizosphere microbial communities from Kellogg Biological Station, Michigan, USA - S5-5 metaG | ecosystem: Host-associated > Plants > Roots > Rhizosphere > Soil | place: USA: Michigan...
CACCGTTTCCTGCTTTTTTGATTTTGTATTCAGTTTCAAATCCGGCATCGAATTTACCTAAAGAGAACCAGGCATCCTGGTGAATCCATACACCAGCATCATCGGCATTTGGCGATAAAATCTGCTGGAAGTTATTGTGCCTTACACCAACATCCAATGTTTGCTGATCGTAACGTGGTGTAACGTTTTTCTTGTTAGGGAATAACCAGATCTGCAATAAATTTAATTGCTCGTCTGCATTTGCATTAAACTCGCTATGGCTCACACCAGTTCCGGCACTCATTACCTGGATTTCTCCATTTTTAATTACGGCCGAATTCCCCATACTATCTTTGTGTGCAATTGCACCAGCCAATGGAATGGTAATAATTTCCATGTTGTCATGTGGGTGAGCACCAAAGCCCATTCCACCATCAATCAAGTCATCATTTAAAACCCTCAAAACTCCGAAGTGCATCCTTTCCGGATTGTAGTAATTTGCAAAACTGAATGAATGGTGTGCATTTAACCAGCCATGATTAGCATGACCTCGGGTGTTTTCTTTGTGCAAAATGAACTGTGACATAAATTTCCTTTCTTATTTATAATACAAATTTACAGCAGTGATGTTTAGCAGGCATTGATGTAAGGTAAGAAAGTGTTGTATGGCATGGAAGCAAAGAGCGATGGGCAGAACACGTCTGGCACCGATTTAACTAAGCATTGAGCTTTACAAATATGCTGTCTCGGTTAAGCTATCTAATACATCTGCGGCATTGAAAGACTTTAACCATTAATTGAGAGGCATATATTTAAATCATTAACATAATCAATCCTTAACATAGTTTCAGTTTTAAGTTTATATATACCCTTTAAACTTGCGCTAATTTAACCAGAACAATCAGTCCTATTATACCATGCAAAAAAACATCATCTGGATGCTACTTGCCTCCTGTCTATTTACACTTTCATGCAGAAAAGCCACGGGTATTGAAGAAGAACCGGGCACAATAAATCAAAACAAAAATATGCTGATGGCTACCTCAGCAGTAAGCGCGGCCACAAGTGTAAATGCCTATACTAATACTTCTGCTTACATTAATGTAGGTTTTACCTTTCTAAACCCAATACAGCTGGATAAAAACCGCCAGGCCATTGGCGGAAGTTCTTATACCGAAGTATATGGCTTTAACGTGCCGGAAGAAAACAGGGTAAGGGGGATTAGGTGGAATGAAGATGATGAAACCACTTCTATCTGGCGCCCACAGGGTATTGCAGGTTTCTCCAGGAACGGTGTGCGTTATTTGCTGGTGAGCTGGTATGCCAAAGATGCAGCTAAGAGTAAAGGATCAAGGATTAGCCTTATCGACATTAGTCCAAGTTCGAGTACTTATTTAACTTATAGACATATTTTACTCGTACAGCCTACTCTACCAACCGGAACGTTAGATTATACACAATACGGTTCGTATGCACCACTAAATGTACATGCAGGTGGAATCGCTTATTTTAATGGTAAAATTTATTTAAGCAGCACAAGTTTAGGCTTAAGGGTATTCGATTTAGATAAAATTATCGAAGTAAACTCTGGAGCAGACACCGAAAATAAATGTGGCAAAGATGCCAGCGGCAACCTTTATGCTTTTAATTACAGGTATATCCTTCCACAGATAGGTTATTATAAAATCAATGATGCAAGTCCGTTTTCTACAGTACAGGTAAATTACGAAAACAACCAACTATGGACGGGCCAGTATTATGCTGGCAGTGCCGATGCCTCAATTGTACCCAAAATATTTGGATTTCCAATTAACAACTCTGGAGAACTTCAAAATTCGGGTATACAAACCGTTATCCCTAAAAACAGTCTGTTTGCTTCCGATCATGCACATGGCATACAAGGCGTTTTCAGAAAAGGCAACAGAACCTGGCTCTCCTGCACGGGATCACCCAGCGAATCATACGGATCTACCGCCCGTTTGGCAAGGTATACCGATGGCGACACCAATACGGTAAGATACAGGTGGCCTTATGGCTCCGAATCCTTATATCTTGAAACGCAATATGGATACTTATGGAGTTTAACAGAATTTGAACCAAACGCTGGTGCCAATAATGGAAGTCAGGTTAACCGTTGCATATTCGCAGTTGATTTCTCGAAATACGAGTAGAAACCTTAATCAAATAAAGAGAGGCTGTATCATACTTGTTAGTCCTATCTAAATTTGCAATATTCAAGAAGGTCGTCATTTCAAGTTAAGGGTAGTCCCGAATATTCGGGAGAGAAATCTTTTATCATAGCTAAAGATTTCTCCCCTAATGTCGAAATGATATCATGCTTTAAGCCAAAGCCTGCTCAATATCTGCTAAAATATCGTTGATATGTTCTAAACCGATGGATAAACGGATAGATCCCTGTTCGATCCCTACTTCATTACGTTGCGCTTCGCTAAGTTTGCTGTGCGTACTTGTAGCCGGGTGTGTTGCTATAGAGCGGGTATCGGCCAGATTTGCAGAGATCGAAAATAGCTGCAAACCGTCCATAAATTTACGCGCAGCATCTATACCACCTTCAACCACAATGGTTACAATGCCTCCACCCTGTTTCATTTGCTTTTTAGCGATATCATATTGAGGGTGCGATGGTAAAAACGGATATTTAACCAATTTAATTTTTGGGTGCTTTTCCAAATACTCCGCAACTTTTAAAGCATTTTCGCAATGGCGGTCCATACGGATGGCCAATGTTTCTAAACTTTTTGATAATATCCATGCATTGAAAGGCGATAATGCCGGTCCACTGTGGCGGGCAAAACCGATTACATCTGCAATCAGTTCTTTAGCACCTAAAATAATCCCGCCCAATACACGACCTTGTCCATCGATATATTTGGTAGCTGAATGAATAGAAATGTGTGCGCCAAATTTAATGGGTTTTTGCAGATATGGTGTGGCAAAGCAATTATCTACAACCAGCAAAATCTGATGTTTTTTGGCCAGATTACCCAAAAATTCAAGATCGATGATATCAATCCCGGGATTTGATGGTGTTTCAACAAAAATCATTTTAGTATTAGGCTTAATCAAAGCCTCCCAATCCTGTGGTTTGTCTAAATCGGCATAATCGAAAGTCACCCCCCAATTGGAAAAAACATTGGTTAGCAATTGGTGCGTAGAACCAAAAACAGAACGGCTTGATACCAAATGGTCGCCACTTTTCAGAAACGCGCCAAAGGTGGTAAAAATTGCGGCCATACCAGTTGCAGTGGCAAAACCATCTTCCGCACCTTCCAAAAGGCACATTTTTTCGATAAACTCTGAAGTATTTGGATTTGAATAACGGCTATAAACATTCCCCTCCTTTTCATTGGCAAACAGTGCACGCATCTCTTCAGCATCATCAAACTTATAACTAGATGTAAGGTAAATAGGAGATGAATGCTCTTTATGTAAACTGCGTTCGGTTTGAGTGCGTATAGCTATGGTTTCAAAATTTTCGGATTTCATTGTATTGTTTTTAGTATCAAGTTCTGAGTAGCAAGTATCGAGAGTGGGGTATCAAGATTTAAGTATCAAGAATATCTTTCCGTCTCGCTACTTGTTACTTTATACTTCTCTATTTTATCCTCCCAGCCTTGTTATTTATTTATTTTATAAGTAAAATTAATTGTGGCTGAACGGCCTAAAATATTCGATACTGAGCAATATTTATCGAAAGTCATGGCTAATGCACGCTCCACCTTATGGACGCTTAAATCGCCGAATAAATCGAAGTGTATATCAATTACATCAAAAATCGGGGGCATTTCTTCCTCTTTACGCGTAGCATTAATGGCAATTTTAATATCGTTTAACGGTTCTTTTTGTTTAGTAAGCACATTTACCATATCAATACCACTGCAGCCACCCAAACCGATTAGAAGCATCTCCATTGGCCTGAAACCTTTGCCCTCGCCGCCAATGGCAGCTTTTGCATCCAACTCAACAGTAAAACCGCTCTCGTTTTCTGCTTCAAAATTAAATTTACCGCTCTTGCGGATCAGATTTATGTTCATATTAATCGTATCGAGATGTCAGATTTGAGATATTAAATATGAGACATTTCAAACGCCTTAAACCCTCTATCTTCCAACCTTCTACCTTAATTTAAATTTATTATTTAATCCCCTAACATTTTGCTATTCGAACACCATGCGCCATGCGCTCAGCTTAAATACCATAAAATACTAAGTTATTTTCTTCCAGTTCGTGCAATTTAACCGGATGGTCGAAAATTGCAAAAACAGACGAACCGCTACCACTCATTAAAGCGAATGTTGCGCCTGCATCATATAAACTGGTTTTTATTTGATGAATTTGGGGATACTTTGCGAATACCGATAGTTCGAAATCGTTGATAACCTTATTTTTCCATGTTGTTGGACACAAATGTATAATTTCTTTTAACGATTGCAAAGGTTTTTGCGGTTTTACATGTGCATAAGCATCGGCCGTACTAACATGTACAGGCGGTTTTACCAAAACTTTATACCAGGCTGACAGATCTATTTCGCACTTTTCAAATTCGTCGCCTTTATTAAATGCGTAAACTGGTTTATTTTCGATAAAGAATGCACAGTCGGCTCCTAACTGGCGGGCATAATCCTCCATTTTCTCAACAGACATCCCCAAACTGAATTTATTATTTAACAGTTTGATCAGAAAAGCACAATCTGCTGATCCCCCACCCAAACCTGCGCCTACCGGAATATTTTTCAATAAACTAATTTGCTGTGCGGGAATATCATAATCCTTTTTGACTAACTGATAAGCCTTAAAACAAAGGTTATCATTCGGATCACCGGGAATATCAATGCCATGAATTTTGCAAGAGGTTACTTCCGCATCGGTAATCTCAACCGAATCCTTAATATTGATGGGATAAAAAACGGTTTCGAGGTTGTGATAACCATCAGCGCGTTTTTCGGTGATATTTAAGCCTAAATTTATTTTTGCGTTGGGAAAAGATAGCATTTTAGTCCTGAGTCGTGAGTCTTAAGTCCTGAGTCCATGGTGCCGAAACCAGCAACCGTCTCATGTTGCAAACATACAAATTTTATGCATGTCGCGGCTTCACGCCGTGACTACACGCCGGAATTAAACATCCAGATGGCACACCATAATTTCCCTAACCGATGTTAACAATTAAACAATAAAATGATTCCCAACACCTGATAAATTTTAGATATTTGTAAATTATCAGAACAGTATGAAACAATATTTAGATTTAATGCAGCATGTGCTGGATCATGGCGCTCAAAAGCACGACCGTACCGGTACCGGAACCATAAGCGTTTTTGGCTATCAGATGCGTTTTAACCTCCAAGAGGGTTTTCCGATGGTAACCACAAAGAAACTGCATTTAAAATCTATTATCCACGAACTGATCTGGTTTTTAAGTGGCGAAACCAACATTAAATACCTTAAAGACAATGGCGTGCGTATCTGGGATGAATGGGCTGATGAAAACGGCAATCTAGGTCCTGTTTACGGCTCGCAATGGAGAAGCTGGCCAACACCAGACGGGCAGCATATCGATCAGATTACAAATATTATCAATACGATCAAAAATAATCCAGATTCGCGCAGAATTATAGTTTCTGCATGGAACGTGGCTGAAATCGAAAATATGGCTTTGCCCCCTTGTCATGCATTTTTTCAATTCTATGTGGCTGATGGGAAATTAAGTTGCCAATTATATCAACGCAGCGCCGATATTTTCCTTGGCGTACCTTTTAATATTGCATCATATGCGCTACTCACTATGATGGTGGCACAGGTTTGCAATTTAGAAGCTGGAGATTTCATTCATACCCTTGGCGATGCCCATTTATACAATAACCATATTGAACAGGCCAATCTTCAATTAAGTCGCGAACCGAAACCACTTCCAACCATGAAAATCAATCCAGAGGTAAAAAGCATTTTTGATTTTAAATTTGAGGATTTTACATTGGAAAATTACGAAGCGCATCCGCATATTAAAGGTGTTGTGGCGGTATAAGTTCATTGGTCATTAGCCACTTGTTCATTTGTTTGGGTGCAGAATTAAGCAGCTGACTTTATAGATCATCCCGAAATATAAAATTCACTTAAACTAAATGGAAAATGAATTACAGATTAGAGGATTTAGAAATTTATAACTTATCAGAGGTACTATCTGATAAAATCTGGAATATTGTTATCAAATGGGAATCTTTTGCTAAAGATACTATCGGAAAACAATTGTGCAGAGCTGCTGATTCGATAAGCGCTAATATTGCCGAAGGATATGGTAGATTTCATTACAAAGAGAACAAAAATTTTTGCTATTATAGCCGAGGGTCAATATTAGAAGTCAAATCATTTCTCCGGAAATCAAAGAATAGAAATTTGATACCAGAAGATACCTACTCAGACCTTTACATAGACCTACAGACTATTCACTTGAAACTTAATGCTTATATCAAGTACATAGGAAAAAATTTAAATAAATCTTGACCCTTCTGTAATCAATGTAGGATTTAAGGCTATGAAACTAAGATTTAAGGCATCATGCCAACACTAATAAACAAATGACCAATGACTAATGAACCAGCAAGCCCTTCGCTTTCCATCGCCGTAGCCGTAGGCGAGAACCTCGCAATCGGCAAAAACAACCAGCTTTTATGGCACATGCCTGCCGATTTAAAGTTTTTTAAGCAAACTACATCTGGCCACACGGTTGTAATGGGCCGTAAAACCTTTGATTCTGTAGGCAGACCATTGCCAAACCGCAGGAACATTGTGATTACAAGAGATACCGAATTAAAAATTGAAGGCGCTGAAGTGGTAAATAGCTTAGATGAAGCTTTAGCAATCACCAAAAAAGAAGAAAGACCAGTATTCATTGTTGGCGGAGCGGAGATTTACAGACAGGCATTGCCTAAAACGCAGACGCTTTATTTAACCACTATTCACCATAATTTTGACGCGGACACTTTTTTCCCTGAAATTGACAGGAAAGAATGGAAAGTGATTAGCAGCGAAACACATAAAGCGGATGAAAAGAACAAGTACGATTATACTTTTGAGGTTTTAGAAAGGATTTAACTCCATTTAACCGCAAAGGACGCAAAGAACTTCGCGAGGAGCGCAAAGTTTATTTTATTTATAAGCTATGTGCTTCTTCCCTTGCCAGCTAAACCCGATGGCAGTGAGCATGAAGCGCAGCGAAATAAAACGGACAGCGGGAATTTTGGGGCCGAAGAAACACAGGTATTGCTTTCCAAAAAAAGGATACTTAACTCTCCCTAAAACTCATATATGAAAAGATACTTCGTGCCTCAGCATGACGGAGGTTGAAAAGTTGAAAAATCAACTGGGAGAAACTTAATCCCAAAAGCTGCTACAATTGCTATCCAAATCAATTCATTCTAAATTTAGCCCGCTGAAATAAAGTCTACCTAATGAATATCTAAGGATTATTACCCGATAAAAATTAATCTTAATAAATTATCAATTAAGGGGTTCTATAATTTAAAAATTTAATTAGATTTGCCGACTTGTTAAAAAAACAGCGAAGACAAATTATTTTAAACAAACAATGCAAGGAAAAGGTTTTATTAAGTTTATAGCGATAGTATTGGCTATCGTTTGTGCGTACGCACTTTCTTTTACTTTGGTAGCATCCAAGGTAGAAAAAGACGCAAAAAACGCTGCGAAGGGTGATTTAGCCAAAGAAAAGGCTTACTTAGATTCGATGAGTACCGTAAAAGTTTATCCAGTTGTTGGATTTACTTATCAAGAGGTAAAAGCGAAAGAGATTAATTTGGGTCTGGATTTAAAAGGCGGAATGAACGTAACGATGGAGATATCGTTAGCGGAGTTGGTAAAATCATTAGCAGGGAACCCTACTGATGCTAACTTCAACAAAGCAGTTCAAAATGCACAGATTCAATTAAATGCCGGTGGTAAAGATTACATCAAAATTTTTGTTGATGAATTCGAAAAATTAAGCCCAGGAGTAAAACTTGCAGATTATTTTTCTAATCAGGATAACGCATCTCAGTTAAAACCTAATGCAAGCAATAATGAAGTTGAATCTTTCTTAGAAAAAGAAGCAACCAGCGCTATCGATCGTTCATTTACAGTTTTGCGCTCACGTATTGATGGTTTCGGCGTCGTTAGTCCGAACATGCAAAAACAAGAAGGTAGTAACCGGATCTTAATCGAGATGCCAGGTGTACAAGATAAAGAGCGTATTGCTAAACTTTTACAGGGTTCTGCAGAATTACAGTTCTGGCAAGTATACCAGGTACAAGAAGTTGCACCTTTATTAGAAAACATTAATAAAATTTTAGCAGCAACATTAAAAACTGATGCCCCAGCTGCTAAAGATACAACAGCTGCTCCGGCTGCAGGTGGTAAATTAGCTGGCTTAGAAAAAGCTGCTGCTAAAGATACTACAGCCAAAGGTGGCAAACTTGCAGGCTTAGGTAAAAAAGATTCGAGCGCAGTTAAAGCCGAATTGATTAAATCTAACCCACTTTATGCTGTTCTTAACCTTCCAATTTACCAAGGCGAAAACGGACAACAACAATTAATGCCTGGTGCAGTTGTTGGTATGTCGTTACAAAAAGATACTGCAAAGGTTAATGCTTATTTAAAACTTCCTGAAGTTGCTGCATCTATTCCATCTACGATGAAATTTATGTGGAGCGTTAAACCTAGAGAAGGTTCGAAAATTTTCGAATTATATGCTATTAAAGTGGTTAGTGCAGATGGCAAACCAGATTTAGGTGGTGAAGCGATCAGCGATTCGCGTGCAGATTTTGATCAAAAAGGTAAACCAGAAGTAACCATGTACATGACCAGTGAAGGTTCTGCTAAATGGAAAAAAATTACTGCTGAAGCGGCTGCTGATCCAAACAACAAAAAATCTATTGCCATTGTATTAGATAATCAGGTTTATTCTGCTCCTACGGTTCAGAATGAAATTGCTGGCGGTGTTTCATCTATCACCGGTAACTTTACCCAGGCCGATACCAAAGATTTATCTAACATCTTAAAAGCTGGTAAATTACCTGCTCCTGCGCGTATTGCAGGTAGCTACGTAGTGGGTCCTACTTTAGGTGCACAAGCTATTCACGATGGTTTAATCTCATTCGTAATTGCCTTTATTGTTATCTTAATCTTCATGGCGTTGTATTATCACCGTGCAGGTTGGGTGGCTAACTTTGCATTGTTAATCAACTTATTCTTCATCATTGGTATCCTGGTATCACTTGGTGCAGTATTAACCTTACCTGGTATCGCGGGTATCGTATTAACCATTGGTTTATCGGTAGATGCAAACATCCTTATTTTTGAGCGTGTACGTGAAGAGCTTGCGCATGGCAAGAACACGGCCACAGCAATTAAAGAAGGTTTTAAACACGCAATGCCTTCAATTATCGACTCAAACGTTACCTTGTTTATTTTAGGTGCTATCCTTTACGTTTTCGGTAGCGGTCCGGTTCAAGGTTTCGCAACTACTTTATGTATCGGTATCCTTTCTTCATTGTTTGCAGCTGTAGCCATTTCGAGAGTAGTTTTCGAATCGTTATTAAACCGCAAAATTGAGGTAAGTTTCGATAATAGCTTAACCCGTAATGCATTTAAAAATTTGGCCTTCAACTTTGTTGGCCGTCGTAAAATCTATTACATTATCTCTACCATCATTATTATTGCCGGTATTGGTATGTACTTCAAAAATGGCGGTTTAAACTTAGGTGTAGATTTTAAAGGTGGTAGAACTTATCTGGTTCACTTCGATAAAGCAGTTAACACTGAAGATTTAAAAACCAAGTTAAACCCGGTTTTCGGTAACGAAACACCAGAGGTGAAGACTGCAGGTGAAGATAGCCAGGTAAAAATCACCACGACTTTCCACATCGAAGATCAGGACATTAAAACCGACAAGGTTGTAGAAGATGCTTTGAATAAAGGTTTAGCAGGTGCTAAATATGAAATCGTAAGTTCGCAAAAAGTAACCCCTATCATTGCAAGTGATATTGTAAACGGTGCTTTCTACGCAGTATTGATCTCATGTTTATTCATGTTTATCTACATCGTAGTACGATTCAAAAAATGGCAGTATGGTTTAGGTGCGGTAATCGCATTGTTCCATGATGTGTTAATGGTATTGTCTTTCTACACTATTTTAGATGGTATTATGCCATTCTCATTAGAAATTGGTCAGGATTTTATCGCAGCAATTTTAACGGTAATGGGTTATACCATGACAGAGACAGTTGTTGTATTCGACCGTATCCGTGAGAAATTAAAAGAATCTGGTAAAGAAGATTTACATGGCGAAGCACGTAACAACTTAATCAACTTCGCGTTAAACAGTACCTTAAGCCGTACCATTTTAACCTCATTAACCGTATTCTTCGTGTTATTGGTAATCTTCATTTTCGGTGGCGATAGCATCCG
>Ga0163162_10007762_pt1 | contig 10454 bp, 13 predicted proteins | sample S55metaG_FD_115310 | JGI IMG/M metagenome (GOLD analysis project Ga0163162, IMG submission 115310) | Switchgrass rhizosphere microbial communities from Kellogg Biological Station, Michigan, USA - S5-5 metaG | ecosystem: Host-associated > Plants > Roots > Rhizosphere > Soil | place: USA...
AATTCGTCGATGTCAATGCCAGTGATGGAATCGAAATTCCCGACAGATTGCACCTTGGTGCCGGTAGCCTGCACCACGTGCGGCTCCTTCCGGACCAGCCCCACGATGCCCTGCGGCATGTCGCCCGAAAACGCCAGCACGGAGCTCGCCGGTGGCCGCACCAGAATATCCGCGCCAGTGCCCCGCGAGTTGGCGGCGATATCCCCGAGCACGCCCTCGCTCACGCCCACCAGCGTGAGGATCATCGTGACTTGAACCCCAATGGCAATGGCGCTGAGCAAAGTTCGCACCGGCCGGTGCTTGAGATTTTCTAAAACCAGGCGGTGAATCAATGCTCCAGTGTAGCAACCCCGGGCGGCAGCCACGCCGCGCTCACGATGGCGAGTGCCGCCAGCGCAGCGGTTTCCGCACGCAAAATCGAAGGACCCAGCGACACCGGAGCCCAACCCGCAGTGCTGAATTGGGTGCGCTCTTCGTCAGTCCAGCCGCCCTCGGGACCGATCAGCAGCGCGACAGAATCGTCGGCTCGACGTTCCACGGGGAACATGGCCGGCAGAGGTTGGGTGCCATTTTCGTCCAGCGCATAACGATAAGTCCCCGCCGCTGCCAACACATCCTCCCAGGCTGCCGGTTCCGCGATCTCTGGAAGATGCGCGCGACGGGATTGCTGGCTGGCTTCGAGTCCAATACGGCGCCACCGCTCCAGGCGTTTGGGTGCGGCTTTATCCAGGCCACGCTCGGTGCGAACGCTGACCATCGGAATGATCGCAGCCACGCCCAGTTCAGTGGCTTTCTCGATCATCCACTCGAAATGATCGAACTTCACGATCGCGGCGCACAAGATCATGCGCACCGGCGGCTCGATCACCGGCAATTTCTCCAGCGTCTTGAAGATCACGTGTTCTTTGCGGGCGGTCTCAATCTCGGCCAGGTAGACGGTCCGGTTATCGGAGATCTCGTAACGCTGGCCCACCTCCACGCGCAGCACCCGGGTCAAGTGGCGGGCGTCGTCTCCCGCGATCTCCGCGTGCCCGTTCCGGACCTGATCGACAAAGAAACGTCTTCGCATAATGACCGATTGAAGGATAGCAAAGCCGGAATTCTGCGCTCGCGTTTCTCCGGCCTAAATGACAGCTTAGATGACCGCGCTTGCATAATACCCCCCGTTTGCGAGACACTAGCAAGTTTTCCACTCGACATTTATTTAAACGCATGCGGGTACGAGTTCTCTATCACGATCACTGCTTCGACGGCGCGGCCTCGGCCGCCTTTTTCAGCCGTTTCGTGGAAGAGAAATTCTATCCCGGTGCCGATTTTTGCTTCACCGGCCTGGCCCACAAGGCTTCGCAGTTGTTTGAGCCGGGTATGTTCGACGGCGACGTCAACGCCATCGTGGACTTCAAATACTCCACCGACCCTCATCTCACCTGGTGGTTCGATCACCATCAAAGCGCCTTTTTATCGCCCGAGGACGGCGAGCATTTCCGCCACGACACCAGCGGCTTCAAATTCTTCGATCCCGCCTTTCGCTCCTGCACCATGTACATCGCCACGGTGGCTCGCGAGAAATTCGGCTACGATTCGGCCGACCTCAAGGAGTTGGTAGGCTGGGCCGACATCATCGACGGCGCTCTGTATAAAGACGCTCAGGAGGCAGTCGATCTAGGCACGCCCGCCACGCAACTTACGTTGACCATCGAAGGCTCCCAGGGATCCGAGACGGTGCAAAAAATCATTCGCCTGATGCGCCACCGGACGCTAGCTGAAATCGCCGCTGATCCTGAAATCCAGGCAGTCTATCAGCCGCTCTATCAGAACCATCTGCGCTCCATCGGCATCATCCGCGAACAGTCCCGCTGTAACGATGGCGTAGTGTATTTCGATCTGGTCGAGCAAGGCATCGAAGGCTACAACAAATTCATTCCGTATTATTTGTTTCCGGAATCGCTCTACACGGTTTCGGTGACCACTTCGCCATTCCGCACCAAGGTCTCAGTGGGGTCGAATCCCTGGGCCAAACGTCCGCTGAAATACAACCTGGCGACGATTTGCGAGCGCTACGGTGGCGGCGGCCATCCCGGCGTCGGCGCCATCAGCTTCGAGATCGGCGCAATCGAGCAGGCGCGCCGCGCGGCTCAGGAAATCGCCGCCGAGCTCCGCAGTTAACACTCGCGTTGCGCGGAACCCTACTGGTCTTTCTCCAGGTATTCGTCGGGCACATCGTCTTCCGGAACTTGCCTGGTGTGAACCTCGGCCACGTCCGGATCAGGCGCGTCCTCGATACCGGCGATCACTTCGGCTTCGTAGGATTGCCCTGCCTCCACCAGCTCCTCGACGCTTTCCGAGTCTGCCTCCGCCACATCGGATAGACCTTGCGTGTCGCCGGATTGACCGGCTGAGTCGGGGCCCATCCCCTCTTTCGTCGTCGGAACGATGTCGTACGTTCGGATTCCTTCGTCGTCGCGTTTCTTCATACCGCTTATTACAGCACGTCACTCGCCAATACTATGTTGCAGATACTGTCACAGCGTTTTAATCAGCGTGCAATCACCACCTGTTAGATATATCTAAACGTATGCCAATCAGTCACTTCTCAGACGAAGACCTGTGGCGTCACGTATCGGGCGGATAAACAATATCGATTGGACCGGGCGCAGCTTTAACGTTACTCTGAGGATGGCCGCAGTAAGCCCCCCGTCGGTAGCAACTCAGTCGTTAGGAATATCCCGTCCATATTTCACCCCGCGGTGAAATCCCATTTCATTTTGGAGGATGCAATGCCTAACGTGTCTCTAGCCGCAGGCTTTCGAGTGGCGGCGATGATTTCTTTTTTCTGGATTGCCCGTGCCCCGCTATCGGGACAGGGATTTTCGGGTAATCCTTACGACCAGAACCGGATGTTCGGCTATTCCTCCCGGGAGTTGATCGAACTGGAGGAATCCAGATCGAGTTTCCCGGACTCTCGGGAGCACGTTCCATCGGGCCCGGCCACCATCTCCAGCGATGTTCTGCGGCACCCGCTCACTTCGAAAGCACGCCGGCGCCTGGAGAAAGCCCTGCTCCTTTCCGAACTTGGCAAGCACCCGGCGGCAATCAAGGAGTTGCGCGAAACCCTGGTCAAGGAGCCTTCTTCGGCGCCCTATGCGCACAATCTTCTTGGCGTGGAGTATGTCCAAAGCGGACAATTCGACGAAGCCCGCAGCTCATTCGAAGAAGCTGTCCGTCTGATGCCTCATGAGTCTGTCAATCACTCGAATCTGGGGTTTACACTGGCGGTCGCAGGTGACTGGAATTCGGCCGAGCAAGAAGCGCGCACTGCGATTCAACTCGACTCGGCGAATACCAGAGCGAAAACCTTGCTGGAGCTAATCCGCGGGCGCAAGACTAAAAAGCGTTAGCGGAACTGATCCGGACGGCGCTTCAGCGTCGGACGGTCATCGTCGCCGCCGCCACCCTTGTCGTCTTTGTCACTGCCGCTGCTGGCGCCAGGAGCTTTGCGCAACGTGGGACGGTTCAGATCCTGCGTATCCACTTTGCGCTTGTTGTGCATCGCCATGAGGCGCGTCTTCACGTCATTAAATTCCGACGTCGTGACGACGTATTCCGGCCGTTCCTTCAGGTACTCCTGAATGTTCTTCTGCGCGACCTTGATGCGATCGTCGGTCATCGGATGGGTTGAAAACACCTTGGCCATGGTGCCCGGCTTCTTCTTTTCGAGAGACTGGATCTTCTCGAAGAAGTCGACGAACGCTGCGGGATCGTAGCCGCTCTTGTACATGTACTCCAGGCCGAGCAGATCCGCCTCGGATTCAAATCCGCGCGAGAACGAAAGGAAGCCAATCGGGATCGCCACGCTGGCAGCCTGCTGGATTCCGTAACCGGTCCAGCCACCCAAGAAGATCAATGGGATGGTAGCGAGTTGAGCGATTTCCCCGCGGGTCGCCTGCCGCGTCCCGTGCCGCGCGGCCACGTGAGCAATCTCATGCGACATCACGCCTGCCAGCTCCGCTTCCGTATCCGCCTTCAGGATCAGACCCGAGTTCACGAAAAAGAACCCGCCGGGCAGAGCGAAAGCGTTCACCTCTTCGGTGTCGATCACTTTGATGGTGAAGGGAACCTTCGCGTCTGAATTGCGGACCAGATTCTGGCCCAGCCGGTTGACGTATTCGGCGATAATTGGATCGTCAACGATTTTGGCTTGCCGCTCCACGTCCATCGCAAGCCCTTTGCCGAGGGCAATTTCCTTTTCGACGGAGTAGAAGTTAACGCCCTTGCCGACGTCGCGGTTACCGATTTCGTCAGGGTCTTTTTTCTTATCCGCCGCGAGAAGTGTGAAAGCCAGTAAAGAAGCCGCAGTGAGGGAGACGAGGCGATGCATAGTTTTCCTCTTACTACCGAGTATACGCCCTTTGACGCTGCACGAGACCAAAAGATTACTCTATATTCATGCATCGCGATTTCTTCCCCGTCACCCGGAATTTGGTCTATCTCAACCACGCCGCAGTGACCCCCCTCTGCCGCCCGGCGGCGGAGGCGATGCAGGGCGTGGCGCAAGACGCGCTCGACTGGGGATCGCTGCACTACGACCGGTGGCTCGAATGTTATGAAGGACTTCGCAAGAGTGCCGCACGCCTGATCAACGGCACTCCGGAAGAGATTGCCATCGTCAAGAACACCTCCGAGGGCATCGCCACCATCGCCATGGGCCTCGACTGGCGCGCCGGTGACAAAATCGTGGCCTTCGAGGGCGAGTTTCCGGCCAACCAATACCCTTGGCGACGCCTTGAATCCAAAGGCGTTAGGATCGAATGGCTGGCTCCCACGACAGCTCTTGACCGCATCGACCAGGCGGCCCGAGGCGCACGCCTGCTGTCCATTAGTTTCGTGCAGTTTCTGACCGGTTTTCGTGCTGATCTCAATGGGATCGGCGAAATCTGCGAGCGCCATGGCGTGGTCTACCTGGTGGACGCGATCCAGGGCCTGGGCGCGTTTGCGGTGGATGTCCAGGCCGCTCACATCGACGCCTTGGCCGCCGACGGCCATAAGTGGTTGGTTGGGCCCGAGGGTTGTGGCATCCTCCACATTTCGCGGCGCCTGCAAGCACAGGTGGAGCCGATGGAGTTCGGCTGGACCAACGTCGCCGGCTTTAACGATTACGCCAGCCGCGACATGACGCTACGGCCGGACGCCGGACGCTACGAGTGCGGCACGCTCAATACTATTGGCTGCTACGGCCTGCGCGCCGCAATCGATTTTCTGCTGGGCGTCGGCATCGAAAAGATCTCACCGGTGGTGCGCGGCCTCGCCGATCAGATTGCGGAAGGCGTCCGCAAGCGAGGCTATGAAGTGCTGGGCGAGCCCAACGCCGGTATCGTAAGCTTTCGCAAGCCGGGCGTCGACAGCGCGGCCATCTGCGACCACCTGCGTGACCGCTCCATCATCACCGCCCAGCGCGCGGGTTGGGTGCGCGCCTCGCCACATTTCTATATCGATTCCGAGGACATCGAAAAGATGCTGGATCTGCTGCCGTGACGGGCAGCTCGTGCAACTATCCGTAAATAAACAGCAGCATCTCCCGCGTCGAGCGGTGAGTTTCGGGCCACGGTTCCGGGTCGGCATGGCTCAAGTGAAACAAGTGGCCGTCGGAGGCGAAAGTCCATTCGAAGGTGACCTTCGCGTCCTGCGCGCAAGGGGACGCGGGTGCGCCAGCCTTCGCTGCGCCGCAGTCCCGCCGCATGTTCGCTGGGAGCAGCCCCGTGAAAGTCACGACACGAACTCCGCTCTTGGGTTGTTGACTGCTCCAATGTACGTCGCTAAATGCAGCTTCAAAGGCTTGGCCAATCGTGGCCTGTGAGTATCCGCTCATGGTGCCGGCGCGAACGGTGGCGATAAAGGGATCGGACTGGACGCCGGGATCGGAATGGCGGGGAGTCGGGCGCCCCGCTGCTACGACGATGGCCGGTTCGGGCTTGGCCGCCGGCACAGCGGCCGCTTTCGGCGATGAGCACCCCGCGAGCAGAACCATGGCCGACAAGACCAGGCCCCGTCCGGCGGCGTACCCTTGGCCGTAAAACTTTGGAATGTTGACCTGTGCGAGAGGCATCTACAGAGCCTATCGGCAGAACCGGCCGATCCCTCGCATTTTGGCCCCGCGTCTGTACTCCGCCGAAAGCTGGTGGATTACTCGGGACCCTCGCCGCCTTCCAATTTAAGTCGCGCCGCGGTACCTGTCCTCAAAGCATAGTCGACCGCCATTACCATGAAAAGATAGTCGAACGGATAGTCTGGATGAATCGGTCGCACTGACTCACCGGTCATCAGTCTCCCTTTGGAGCGTTGTCGCACGAATACACCGTTAGTTAGAGTCAGCATCGTGCCCTGTAGTTTTCGGTCAGAACAGACAGCAACATAATTGCCGGCTTGAGAGCGACGAATGCCTGAATCATGTCTGTCAGACGCAGGATCTAGGACCGGGGATGTGCGGAGGTAGTCCTCTTCGTCCAAACAACCCATCGCTGGCACAGCACCGCTAATCGTGTTTCGGACCAATTCAATTCGATCCTTCAAAACCTCCACGAAAAACGCAAGATCGAAGGGACTCTGTAATTGAGACGGTTGCTCCAAGAAGAATCGCTCGACTTCGTCAACAAGAATCCCGATGTCACTTCGAGACTTTGCATCCTGAATCGCTGCAACTAGGTTTGACGCGCGCTCTCTGTTGATCAAGGCTGGGTAGTCAGACATACAGCAGGACTTCGTCGACTATGGCACTAGTTGACAGCCGAAGTCCAAGCGAAACTAAGTACCGGCTGGCTGATCTCTGCAACTCGACGATATTCTGAGCCTAGCGAGGTAACCACGCGGCGCACTTGGTGGCGAAACTCGTGGGTCCGACTTATCCGTGGCCCAGGTACATCAGCCAACTCAAGCTAAATATCGCCGCCAGGAAATAGACGAAGCAGCGTAGAGCGTAACGCAGGCGCTCGCGATCCGTGCGCTTGGTGATCACGCCCAGTACGGCGGAAGTAAACAAGGCGAATAGCAGCGAAGCCTCGAAGTGCGACAGGTTCATTTTGGGCACGGATCAGTCCTTCTTACCAGTAGCGATTTCCCACGCATCCACCATGGCCAGCAGATTCAGCAGCCCGGCCGCTACCAGGAATTTGGTGCCATAGTCGTGGACATGGCCGGCCATATCCGGCTGCGAATAGCCCAGCCATACGGTCAGGAAATACAGGACGCCCGACAGCAGGTCGCCGATGAAACCGCCGTAATAGATCACCATGGTCAACAGGTCGCCGCTCTGCGGCTGAAACAGGGTGCCGCGCATCATGAGTCCCAGCAGGAACACCAGGATGACGGAAATCGACAATACCGCGCCGCGACCGGGTCGCTTCAAAAGAAAATGGCCGCCGCCGGGTATTAGCCACGCCAACGCAACCGCCGGGGCCCACTGGCCCACCGAAGGAGCTTGCAATTTTAAAGTTTCCGCCACAGGTTTATTTTATCGCATGATCACGAGAATGCCGCTGGCAAGCCGAACTTAGTAGGTCCTGCCGCAGATCTACCCCTTCATTTGGAGCGGCCTAATCGAAATGAAGCCAGCGGGCTCTCAGAAGAACCCTAAAGAATATCCTGTTGTTCCTTAGCTGCTCTTGTGTCCGTTGATCGGGTCGATCCGGTCATCATGAGAAAACCAATCCTTTTCGGATCCCTCTTCTTGACTGCATTGACTTTGGTGGGTTCGCCCGGCCTGACCTGGAGGTGCCTGGAGGGTCAAACCGGTTTTGAAGGTAACGGCAACTGCGCTCCGGGCCGCGTAGCGTTCACGGGTTCGGGTTTAACCAATTCGGTCCGCGTCACGGTAACTCGCAGCTCGAGCGGCGAGGTTATCGACGACTATAACTACGACTCAACCGGCGGCGGCATCCAGTTCGTGGAGACTTTGGTCCCCGGCGATACCTACTCAGTCGAAGTCAGAGGCACCAACGGGTTGGGAGTTACGCGAACCATTACTACCGGCGGAGGTGACTGATCGCGATCGCGAGGCCGCGCCGGGGGAACTACGTGACCTGGGCCATCCGGGCCCTCCCTGGTCTCGCTTCAGCGGGAGCTGTTCGCGCACAGTGCCCGTAGATGTCGGCTCGCCGTCTGCTTGCGGCTCAGTTCCTCGAAGCGGGCTTTGGAGCGCCACTTCAACAGCCGATATTGAGTGTGCGTCAAGTCCATTTCCGAGCGGATCTGCATCTCAGTCTGTTCCTGCAAGTAAAACCGCGATAGTATTTCCGCTTCGCGGTCCGACAAGCGGGTCAAGGTTAGCCGCACCAATTCCCTCTGTTCCTGGGAAGCCATCTCTTGTTCCGGCGTCGCACGGGGGCTGGCGAGTCCAAACAACGATCCTATTTCCACCTGATTGCGGCGATCCGAGGCGGCCTCATCGATGTAGAGGGACACTTTCCGCCGGGCAATGGTACGGGCGAATCCCATCAGCCGCTCGGGATCGCGCAATTGCCCCTGTTGGACAGCCACGACAACGTCCACAAAAATACTGTGAATCTTGTCGCGATAATCCTGCGGCCGCAACTGGCGCGCCAGGTAGGGGCGCAATCCCGCCAGAATATATTCGTACAAATCCAGCATGCCGCTGGGATCGCCCGTCTGAACTCTTCGCACCAAGTCGTCGAGTTGAAGGGACAGATCCGCGTCAGATTCGGACTGGGACGTAGGCGCAATGGGCCCGGCAGTCTGGCAGGTGAGCGGGTAGAGGCTTGAGGTCATCAGGTTCTCCGTTACCTATGCCCTAATAGGCAGGTATATGACCAAACCAGAAAAAAGCGAGAGGAAGTGCTCCAACCCTTTTATATTCGTCCTATCCGCTGAATTCGGAGAGTATCGGCGAATTCTTAAGCCCATATTGTGCGCGAATGTCCGCGCGCAAACCTCCGAAAAGTCCGCATTAGCGCGTGAAAATTCGCGGTCAGTTTTCGTGATATACTCGCGTATTCCTTAGTGGATGCTCGCCATTCAAAGGCGGAACCTTTGGGACGGCGTAGCCCTCCCAAAGTAAGCCGGTCCGTATCGCCGCCGGATATCCTGGATCACACCAACCCTTTTGCCAGGATTTTGGACTTGGCCGCGGACGCCATTATCGCGGTTAACGTTCGGAAATCCATCATCCTTTTCAACCGGAGCGCGGAGACGGCGTTTGGATACTCGGCGGAAGAAGTCTGCACCAAGCCCCTGAAGTTTCTATTGCCCGGCGGCTTGGGCAATTCCCGGCGGCTGCGTGTGAGGTTCGACCGGTCTGGCGAACCGGTGTGGGTTACGCCTGAGCGCCGGGAAATCGTCGGCCGGCGCAAGGACGGAAGCGAGTTTCCAGCCCAAGTATCGCTATCCAAAATTGAATTCGAGGGCGAGACCGTCCTGAGCTTGACGTTACAGGATGTAACGTCCCATGCTTTCACCGAGGAGCGCCTGCGCGCCGCGCTGCGTGAAAAAGAAGTACTGCTCGAAGAAGTGCACCACCGGGTGAAGAACAATCTCCAGGTGATTACCAGCCTGTTAGGATTGCAGGCGCGCTCTATCAAGGACTCCGCCACGCGCATTAAATTCGACGAAAGCCGCTATCGGATTCAAGCCATGGCGATTCTGCACGAGATCCTGGACGAATCTTCCAGCCTGGCCGAGATCGATTTCGCCGATTATATCCGGCGGCTGGTGGCCCACTTGGTCAGATCTTATGGCGCTCTCGGCCGTATCCAAATCCAAACTCGCCTGGACCCGCTCTCCTGTCACCGCGACGTCGCCTTACCTTGCGGCTTGATCGTGAACGAGGTGCTGTCGAATGCATTTAAATATGCCTTCCCTGGCGGCAAGTCAGGCGAGGTCCAGATCGAACTGCGGAGGGACGAAAGCGGAATGGTCCATCTGCGCGTGGCCGACAACGGAATTGGCTTGGTCAACGGCTGGGATTGGAAAACATCGCCGACCCTGGGACTTCGACTGGTGCGCACGCTGGCCCGGCAAATCGAGGCCGATTTGCAAGCAAATGGAGACAACGGAACCGCTTTTTCAATTGCATTCCGCGACGGATTTCCCATGAGCGTCAAATGATTCCGGAGGATAGATTGGCCGATAGAATTCTAATCGTAGAAGATGAACAAATCACCGCCGAAGACCTGGCGGAGGTTCTGAAGGATCTGGGATACCAGGTCAGCGCCGTGGTTGCAAGCGGCGACGAAGCCATTCGCGAGGCGGAAAACAATCGGCCCGATCTGGTATTGATGGATATCCGCATCAAAGGCGACCTGGACGGAGCTGAAACTGCGCGCATTCTGCGGGAACGCTTTGACGTGCCAGTGGTCTATCTGACAGCGCATGCGGACCGCGATACTTTGGAACGCGCTAAACATTCACGGCCCCTGGGCTATATTGTGAAACCGTTTCACGAGGCC
>Ga0163162_10007763_pt1 | contig 10454 bp, 13 predicted proteins | sample S55metaG_FD_115310 | JGI IMG/M metagenome (GOLD analysis project Ga0163162, IMG submission 115310) | Switchgrass rhizosphere microbial communities from Kellogg Biological Station, Michigan, USA - S5-5 metaG | ecosystem: Host-associated > Plants > Roots > Rhizosphere > Soil | place: USA...
CGATACCAAGCGCGCCGCCGCGCTGGCGGTGGAAGCTGCCGGGGCGCGCTATGTCGATGTGGCCGTCCTCGCCCCGGTCAATCCTGCCCGGCTCAATGTGCCGCTGCTTGTGTCCGGCCCTGCTGCCGATGAAGCGGCACAGGCGCTGCGCGAGGCGGGTTTTACCCAGGCCCGCGTGGTGGGCAGCGAAGTGGGCCGGGCCAGCGCAATCAAGATGATCCGCTCGGTCATGGTCAAGGGCGTGGAAGCGCTGACCGCTGAAATGATGCTTGCGGCAACCAGGGCCGGCGTGGTGGAGGACGTGCTCGCCTCGCTCGACGCCAGCGAAAAGAGCGACAGCTGGTTCACCCGCGCGGCCTATAATATCGAGCGGATGACGACCCATGGCGCCCGCCGCGCGGCCGAGATGGAGGAGGTCGCCAAGACCCTGATCGGACTGGGCGTGGAGCCGCTGATGACCACGGGCACCGTTGCGCGCCAACGCCAACAGGCCGGCCACCCCATTCCCTTTGAAGCCCAATCCAAGGAACCGGCACAATGACCATGATCATCGATTGCCATGGCCACTATACCGTGCTGCCCAAGGCGCACGATGCCTGGCGCGAGGCGCAGAAAGCTGCGTTCAAGGCCGGCGAGCCCGCGCCGCCCTATCCCGAGATCAGCGACGACGAAATCCGCGAAACGATCGAGGCCAACCAGCTGCGCCTGATCAAGGAACGCGGCGCGGACATGACGATCTTTTCGCCCCGCGCCAGCGCCATGGCGCCGCACGTGGGCGATCAGAGCGTGGCCGTGCCCTGGGCGCAGGCCTGCAACAATCTGATCGCGCGCGTCGTCGGGCTCTATCCCGATGTCTTTGCCGGCGTGTGCATGCTGCCCCAGTCGCCCGAGGCGGACATGACCAGCTCGATTGCCGAGCTGGAACGCTGCGTGACGCAGCTGGGCTTCATCGGCTGCAATCTCAATCCCGATCCGGGCGGCGGCCACTTCAAGCATCCGCCGCTCACGGACGAATTCTGGTTCCCGTTCTATGAAAAGATGGTGGAACTCGATGTACCGGCGATGATCCACGTATCGGGCAGCTGCAACCCGGCGATGCACGCCACCGGCGCCTATTACATCGCGGCCGATACCATTGCCTTCATGCAGCTGCTGGAAGGCGATCTGTTCAGCCGCTTCCCCAGCTTGCGCTTCATCATCCCCCATGGCGGCGGCGCGGTGCCCTATCACTGGGGCCGTTATCGCGGCCTGGCCGACATGCTGAAGAAGCCGGCGCTCGACGGGCACCTGATGAACAACGTGTTCTTCGACACCTGCGTCTATCACCAGCCGGGCATCAACTTGCTGGCTGACGTGATCGAGACCAAGAACATCCTGTTCGGATCGGAAATGGTGGGCGCGGTGCGCGGCATCGATCCGCAGACCGGCCACTATTTCGACGATACCAAGCGCTATGTCGATGCGCTGGATATTTCCGACGCGGCCCGCCACGCGATCTTCGAAGGCAATGCCCGCCGCGTGTTCCCGCGCCTCGACGCGCAGTTGAAGGAGAGGGGCCTGTGACCATCGACAAGGGCAAGCCGGACGCCCGGCCGCGCGACATTCACGAATATCTGGCCGAGTTCGACGATATCCCCGGCACGCGCGTCTACACCGCCGCCCGTGCGCGCAAAGGCTATCACATCAACCAGTTTGCGATGAGCCTGATGAAGGCTGAAAACCGCGAGCGGTTCAAGGCGAACGAGCGCGCCTATCTGGATGAATGGAAGATCAGCGAGGAAGCCAAGCAGGCCCTGCTGGCGCGCGATTATAACACCCTGCTCGACATGGGCGGGAACATCTATTTCCTGTCCAAGCTGTTCTCGTCCGATGGCCTGCCCTTTGCCGAGGCGGTTTCGACCATGACCGACCTGACCTGGCCGGAATATCGCCAGATGATGCTCGATGGCGGCCGCAGTCCTGAAGGAAACCGCTCGATCAAGGAAAACCTGGCCGCCGCGGCGCGCGCGCAGGAAACCGGGAAGGACAACTGACCATGGCGCGCATTACCGCAGGCGTCGGTTCCAGCCATGTGCCCCTGCTGGGCGTGGCCGTGGACCAGGGTAAATCCAACGACGATTACTTCGGCCCGATCTTTGCCGGCTATGAATGGACCAGGCAATGGGAGAAGGAGCAGAAGCCCGATGTGATCATCCTGGTCTACAACGACCATGCCTCGGCCTTCGACATGAAGATCGTGCCCACTTTCGCGATCGGCTGCGGCGAAAGCTACAAGCCGGCCGACGAAGGCTGGGGCCCGCGCCAGGTGCCCGACGTGGAAGGCCATCCCGACCTTGCCTGGCACATCGCGCAAAGCCTGATCCTCGACGAATTCGACATGACCATCATCAACGAGATGGACGTGGACCACGGGCTGACCGTGCCGCTCTCGATGATGTTCGGACAGCCTGAACAATGGACCGCCAAGGTCATCCCGCTCGCCGTCAATGTGGTGACTTATCCGGTGCCCTCGGGCAATCGCTGCTGGGCACTGGGCGAGGCGATCAAGCGCGCGGTGGAAAGCTTCCCCGAAGACCTCAACGTGCAGATCTGGGGCACCGGCGGCATGAGCCACCAGCTCCAGGGCAAGCGCGCCGGGCTGCTGAACCGGGCGTGGGACAACAAGTTCCTCGACCTGCTGATCGGCGAAACCGACGAGGCACGCTGGATTCCGCACATCGAATACTTGCGCGAAACCGGCTCGGAAGGGATCGAGATGGTCATGTGGCTGATCATGCGCGGCGCGCTGGGCGACAAGACCCGCATGCTGCACCGGCATTACCACATTCCCTGCTCCAACACTGCGATCGGCCACATCGTGCTGGAGCCGGTGGAGCAAGAAACCGTGCCGGCGTAGGCCAGGCACTCTTTAATCCCCCCTCCCGCAAGCGGGAGGGGCAGGGGGAGGGCATGTTCCGGTGTGCTCCCCAAAACCACGTTCCAGGGAGGGAACATTCCCTCCCCCATCCCCTCCCGCCAGCGGGAGGGGGGTTTCAAGGAGTTACCCATGCGTATTGCCCTGGTCGGTGCCGGCGCCTTTGGCGAAAAGCACCTTGATGGCCTCAAGAATATCGATGGCGTCGAAATCGTTTCGGTGATCAGCCGCCAGGCCGAGCAGGCCGCGGCCGTGGCCGCGAAGTATGGCGCGCGCCATTCCGGCACCGAACTGGACGAAGCGCTGGCACTGCCCGATGTGGATGCGGTGATCCTGTGCACCCCCACCCAAATGCATGCCGCGCAGGCGATTGCGTGCATGAATGCGGGCAAGCACGTGCAGGTGGAAATCCCCCTGGCCGATAGCTGGGCCGATGCCGAAGCCGTGGTGGCCAAGCAGAAGGAAACGGGCCTTGTCTGCATGGTGGGCCACACCCGCCGCTTCAATCCTTCGCACCAATACGTGCACAACAAGATCACGGCAGGGGAATTCAACGTCCAGCAGATGGACGTGCAGACATATTTCTTCCGCCGCAAGAACATCAATGCCAAGGGCGAGCCGCGTTCGTGGACCGACCACCTGCTGTGGCACCACGCCGCCCACACGGTGGACCTGTTCGCCTACCAGGCCGGCAGGATCGTCAAGGCCAATGCCATCGAAGGGCCGATCCACCCCGAACTGGGCATCGCCATGGACATGTCGATCCAGCTCAAGAGCGAAAGCGGTGCGATCTGCACGCTCTCGCTCTCGTTCAACAACGATGGTCCGCTGGGCACCTTCTTCCGCTATATCGGCGATACCGCCACTTATATCGCGCGCTACGATGATCTGGTGAACGGCAAGGAAGAGCCGATCGACGTGAGCCATGTGGACGTGTCGATGAACGGTATCGAGCTACAGGACCGCGAATTCATTGCCGCGATCCGTGAAGGGCGCGAGCCCAATAGTTCGGTGGGCAAAGTCCTCGATTGTTATCGCGTATTGGGCGAGCTTGAAAAACAGCTCTCTGCCGGATAATTTGGCAAGGCCCGCCCATGGTGGCGGGCCTTTTGTTTTGCGCCCGCCGCCTAGGTCACAAGGCCTTGGCGTAAAGCGTCAGCAGCTTGCTCCACACCTTTTCGGCCTGAACCTTGTCATAGACCGGCGCGTCGATCGTGCACCAGCCGTGCTGGGCAGGATAGACGGTCACATCGGCCGGGCGCTCTGCGGCGGCGGCTGCCTGCTTGAGCGCGGTCTTGTCGTCGGGTGCGCGGGCATCGTCGTTCTGCGCAATGGCAAAGATGAACGAGGCTTGGGTCTGGCCAAGCAGCTTGTGCGGGCTGTTGCCGGTATCGTTGACCAGGTTGGCGCCGTGGCACGAAACCGCCGCCGCCACGCGCGCCGGCCGCGCATAGGCGGCAAACACGGTGTAGGGCCCGCCCATGCAATAGCCCTGGGTGCCGATCTTGCGGGCGGTATCGACTTGCGGCTGGTGATCGAGCCAGTCGAGATAGCTGCCCGCGTCTGCCTGGATCTTTTCGGGCGTCAGGGCCTGGATCATCGGTTGCAGCTTCTGCTGGCCCTCAGGCGTGCGCCAGGCGGCAAAGTCGGGCAACACGGGCGCCGGGCTGTTGCGGTAATAGTGGTTGATCGCCAGCACGGCGAATCCGGCAGCCGCAAGCCGCGTGGCCATGGTTTGATAGGCATCGCGCAGGCCAGCGATATCGGGCCACAGCAACACGGCAGGATGCCGGCCCTTGGCGGGATAGACGAAGAAGCCATCGGCCGTGCCGTCGGCCGTTTCGATCGTGACGGGTCGCGACTCGGTTGCCATGCCATCGGGCGATGCGGCCACGCACCCCGGCGCCACGGCCAGCGTGGCGGCGCCGGCGCCCATGGCAGCAAATTGGCGGCGGTTTACCGCGAGCCAGTGCGTGTTGTCGTCTTCGGTCAAGGTATCACACATGGCGCGTCTCTCCAAACCTGTTCCCGTCCGCCGCTGGCTTAGCGCAGGCGGGCAGGACAGCGGAACCGGTTTTTGGGGAGGCCGTGCCGGAATTACGTTTCCGGTACGTCCTGCCACTGCGTCATCCGCGCCAGCAGGCGGCTGGCTGCGCGGCGGAAGGCGGCGCGATCGCGGCTGCTGAAGTCGATGAACAGTTGCCGGCTCACCTCGGCCATGGCGGGCACGGTACGATCGAACATGGCCTGGCCATCCGTGCTCAGGCGGAAGGGCTTGCGGCGCCGGTTGCGCGTGTCTTCGCTGGGTTCGACCAGGCCTTTCTCGCGCAGGGCGACCAGCGCCCGGCTGACGTTCATCGGCGGCACGCCGGTGATGCCGGACAGTTCGTGTCCGGCCAGCTCGCCTTCGCCGCCCAGTGCCAGGATGATGCGCAAGTCGGTGGAGGGCAGATCGAGCGGCTCGGCCACGCCGGCGCGCATCGGGGCGGAAACAAACGTTGCCAGCTTGAGCACGTCGACAAACAGGGCGGCATCTTCATCGACGCCGTCCAGAGCATTGCGCGGCGGTTCGGGTGCGGGCGGGCGGCGGGTCATGGTTGCCTTGTATGACGCGCAAACGGCCAACGGCAAGGGGCTGTTATCGTGCGGCGTACACCGTAAATGCCGCAGTTTTGGGCGCTTTTGTGCGCAGCAAAGGCCAATGGCGCTATTGTCGGATCGTAACGTATGTTAATTTTAAAGCCATCGGTGGGCGCCCTTTTGCGCTCTGTAAATTGGTATGCCTGGCTAACAAACAGAACAAGGCTCGATGACGGGCCAATTCAGGAGAGGGGCTTATGGCCAAGGGGGCGGCCATAGTCCTGCGGCCGCAAGCCATCACAGTCGTTCGCGATGCGCCTCATGCGCTCGCGGAAGGTAGCTCCGCCGAAATTTAAAGGAGCCCAGGCGCATGGACGGCAGGCGAAAGTAGGTCAGCGCCTGCTTGCCATGCACTGGGGCGCATCGCTCCAACGACTTGATTTCGCCCCTTCACGTGAAAGCCGCCGTTGCCGCGTTTAAAATGCGGCGTTCTCATCGAGTTGCGGCGCATTTGCCTTGGCCAGAATCCCCCGCAGGCTTTCGTTCTCGTCAGGATAGCGCACGTCGGTCACTTTCCACCCCTCGACGTCTTTGGCCATGGTGATCAGCAGGTGCGCGGTAGGACCATCGCTGACTCCATAGCGAGTCACGGTCACGCGGGCGACGGCGTGGCGCGCATCGGCCCGTTCCAGCGTGATGGCCTGGCGCAGCTTGGTGGGGTTGTTGCACAGGCATAGCGGATTGGCAGTGAGCGCCACCGTGTCGCCACCGCGCAGCGTGTCTGACAACATGCCCGACAGTTCTTCGGAGAAATAACGGTGGCGCAGGTCGCCGACGGTGGAAACCGATTCCGCGATGCCATCGTCGGCAAACATGGCCTTTAGGAACGCCACGGGATCGTCGGGCGTCCCGGTGTCGAAGACATCGGGCGTGGCGCTGTCGCTGGGATCGGCGTCGAGCGATCCGGCTGCGCCGGTGGCGGCAACGGCACCATTGGCGCCTGGGGTCAATTTATCGCAGGCGGCGGTTCCGGTCAGGATCGCCAGGGCGAATGCGGCTTGCACGCATTTGTGTATCGTCATGCCAGGGTCTTGCTTGCTCGTAAGTCCTGGTCCCCGAAGGCGTTGATAGCGCAGCGCGACGGCCAGCGCGACAGGAAAAGCAAAGGCAGCCTTGATGACCACCTCGGATCATTTGCGATAAGCAGGGCTGCAATGGGAAAAGCCTGGATGGTGCGCTGCACGAGGCGGGCATGGTCTTGTTCAAGAGCGCGCTTTGGGCTGAGGATGCCGAGGCGATCCGCCAATACCTGATCGCCCGCGCCAACCAGGACAAGGCCTTGGAAGCCCAGACCGGCAAGGGCATCGGCCGGGGCACGGCACGAAACTGATACGAGCTTGGCCCTTGCGAACTGTTATGATATATTACAGATATTGGAGAGGAGTCCGCTATGAACGAGACAACCACGATTTTGCGCCAGCAGCGCGCCTATTCGCCCGATGCAGCCGCATTTCTGGCGCGCAAGCCGCAGTTGTTCATCAACAACGAATGGGTGGACAGCAGCCACGACAGCGTGATCGAGGTAGAAGATCCTTCCAGCAGCAAGATCGTGGGCCATGTGGCCGACGCTTCTGACAAAGACGTGGACCGCGCCGTCGCCGCTGCGCGCGCGGCATTCGACGATGGCCGCTGGTCGGGCCTGCCGCCGATGGTGCGCGACCGCACGATGAATCGGCTGGCCGACTTGCTCGAAGCCAATGCCGCGCTGTTTGCCGAACTCGAAGCCATCGACAACGGCAAGCCGATGACCATGGCTGGCGCGGTGGATATTCCCGGCGCGATCAGCCAGTTGCGCTTCATGGCCGGCTGGGCCAGCAAGATTTCGGGCGAGACCACGCAGCCCTACACCATGCCCGGCGGCCAGGTGTTCAGCTATACCGTGCGCGAGCCGGTGGGCGTCTGTGCGCAGATCGTGCCGTGGAACTTCCCGCTGCTGATGGCCTCGCTCAAGATCGCCCCGGCGCTGGCGGCAGGGTGCACGCTGGTGTTGAAGCCGGCCGAGCAGACCTCGCTCACCGCGCTCAAGCTGGCGGATCTGGTGGTGGAAGCGGGCTTCCCGGCGGGCGTGATCAACGTGATCACCGGCAATGGCCACACTGCCGGCGATCGCATGGTCAAGCACCCCGACGTGGACAAGGTGGCGTTCACCGGATCGACCGAGATCGGCAAGCTCATCAACCGCAATGCCACGGCCAGCATGAAGCGCGTGACGCTGGAACTGGGAGGCAAGAGCCCGGTCGTGGTCATGCCCGATGTGGATGTGGCGCAGGCAGCGCCCGGCGCGGCTGGCGCGATCTTCTTCAATTCGGGCCAGGTCTGCGTGGCCGGATCGCGCCTGTTTGCGCACAAGTCGGTATTCGACCAGGTGCTGGAAGGCATGGCTGCCACCGCCCCGTTCTGGAGCCCGCGCCCCAGCCTCGACCCTCAGGCGCACATGGGGCCGCTGGTCAGCAAGGAACAGCACGAGCGCGTTCTGGGCTATATCGAGACGGGCAAGCGCGACGGCGCCAGCGTGGTGATGGGCGGCGATGTGCCGGCGAGCGAGGGCGGCTATTACGTCAACCCCACGATCCTGGCCAACGTGAACCCGCAGATGAGCGTGGTCCGCGAGGAAATCTTTGGCCCGGTGGTGGTGGCGCAGCGCTTCGATGACCTGGACGAGGTGGCGCGCATGGCCAACGACACCTGCTTTGGCCTGGGTGCCGGAATCTGGACCAAGGACGTGGCCGTGATGCACAAGCTGGCGGCCAAGATCAAATCGGGCACGGTGTGGGGCAATTGCCACGCCATGATCGATACGGCGCTACCATTTGGCGGCTACAAGGAATCGGGCCTGGGCCGCGAACAGGGGCGCCAGGGCGTGGAAGCCTATCTCGAAACGAAGACGGTGATTATCCAGCTTTAAGGCGCCATTTCGAAGCATTCCTTTATCACCTCGTCACCCCGGATCAAGTCCGGGGTGACGATGGATGGGGCACGCATCTCGGGGAAAAATCATGCCCATCGACCTGTCGAGAATCACCGCCATCGACGTGCACGTTCATGCAGAAGTTTCGTGCCACGATCCCGAAGACCCGGTGATGGGCCAGTTCTTCGATGCAGCGTCCAGCTATTTCAAGGCCCCGCGCGAGCGGCCCGAGATGCCCGAGATCGCACGGATCTATCGCGAGCAGAATATCGCTTTCTGCCTGTTCACGGTGGATTGCGAGGCTGGCATCGGGGCCAAGCGCGTGTCGAACTACGAGATTGCCGAATTTGCGGCCCGGAACGACGACGTATGCATCGCCTTTGCCTCGATCGACCCGCACAAGGGCAAGTTCGGCGCGCGAGAGGCGCGCGACCTGATCGAGAATCACGGCGTCAAGGGCTTCAAGTTCCACCATATCTGCCAGAACATCCACCCGGCCGAGCAGGTTGGCTATGCCATCTACGAAGTGATCAACCACTACAAGCTGCCGGCGATCTTCCACACCGGGCATTCGGGCATGGGCACCGGCATGCGCGGCGGCGGCGGCATCCGGCTGAAATATGGCCAGCCCATGTTGGTCGATGATGTTGCCGTGGATTTTCCCGACATGAAGATCATCCTCGCGCATCCGTCATGGCCGTGGGTGGATGAAAGCCTGTCGATGGCGCTGCACAAGGACAATGTCTACATCGACTTGTCGGGCTGGAGCCCCAAGTATTTCCAGCCGCAGATCATCCAGTATGCCAATACGCAGTTGAAGAAGAAGATGCTGTTCGGCAGTGATTTTCCGCTGATCCGGCCAGACAAGTGGCTGGAAGCGGCGCGCCATGTCGGCTTTCGTGAAGACGTGCTACAGGGCATCATGAAAGACAATGCCGTCAAGCTGCTGGGCCTGGCATGACCATGCCGGCCGTCGATCCCACGGACATTCGCGCCTGGCAGCGGCTGGGCGCCGATGTGACGACGTCGGGCCGCCTGGAGCCGCGCGATGTGGCGCGCCTTGCGGCCATCGGCGTGACGCACGTCATCAACCTGGCGCTGGAAACCCATCCGGAGGCGCTTCCCGACGAAGGCGCGCGGCTGGCGGCGGCTGGCATTGCCTATACCCATATCCCCGTGCCATTCGATGCGCCGACCGATGCGCACTTTGCCGCGTTCTGCACTGCATTGGCGCAGGGGCCGCGCCCGGTTCATGTCCATTGCATCATGAACTGGCGCGTGGCAGCTTTCTTCTATCGCTGGCACCGCGATGTCGCCGACGTGGCCGAGCAACAGGCCCGCGCGATCATGGCGCAGCAATGGACGCCCGAAGGATCAGACCGGCCCGAAGCGCAGGTTTGGGCCGATTTCATCGCGGGAACGCGGGCATAACAAAGAGAGAGGTTGCAGGTCATGGCGGGTTTCGTTCTGATCCATGGCTCGTGGCACGGCGGTTGGTGCTTCGACAAGCTGGCCGCCATTCTTGTGGCGCGCGGGCATACGGTGGTTGCGCCGACCCTGCCGGGCATGGGCGGCACGGCCGAGGAGATGGCCGATGTCACGCTGGAGGACTGGGGTGACTTTGCTGCGCAGCATTGCCGCGCGCTCAAGGCCGAACTGGGCACTGCGCCGGTCGTGCTGGCCGGGCATAGCCGTGGCGGCCTGGTGGTGAGCACGGCGGCAGAGCGCCATCCCGACGCCATGGACAGCCTTGCCTATATCTGCGCCATGATGCTGCCGTCAGGCCTTTCGCGCGCCGCGTTCAAGGACATCGTCGCGCCCAATCCCGCGTTCGAAGCAATCATCAAGCCGCTGCATGGCTCCATCGCCACGGTCATCGACCCACTGGACCAAGCCGGCGCCGTGTTTGCCCAGCTTTCCCCGCCCGAGGATGTGGCCGCCGTGCTGCCACGCCTGATGGCGGAACCGAGCCAGCCGCGCCGCCAGGCGAGC
>Ga0163162_10007764_pt1 | contig 10453 bp, 8 predicted proteins | sample S55metaG_FD_115310 | JGI IMG/M metagenome (GOLD analysis project Ga0163162, IMG submission 115310) | Switchgrass rhizosphere microbial communities from Kellogg Biological Station, Michigan, USA - S5-5 metaG | ecosystem: Host-associated > Plants > Roots > Rhizosphere > Soil | place: USA: Michigan...
ATTGCTCAGGTGACGATTGAGGTCTTTGGTACGATGCTTAATGGTACCGAGATCTCTGCGGCTTTGACTTCACTTGCGCCATTTCCAATCGATCTGATTGGAATGAACTGCGGTACTGGACCACGCCACATGACTGAGAGCATCCGGTACCTTTGCGAAAACGCAACCTTACCCGTTTCAGTCTTGCCTAACGCCGGGCTTCCGTCCGTTAAGGACGGGAAAATGCATTACGACGAGACGCCGGAAACCTTCACTGAGCAATTGGTCCACTTCGCGCGGGACTTTGGTGTAAATGTGGTTGGTGGTTGTTGTGGAACTACTCCAGCCCACCTCAAACTGGTGGTCGACGCAATGCAGCGGATTTCGCCAAAGCGTCATGACAACCATTTAGTGCCAGCCGCGTCTTCAATCTATATTCAACAGCCCTACGTTCAAGATACTTCCTTTCTGATTATTGGTGAACGCGTCAATGCCAGCGGTTCCAAGAAGATGCGCGACCTCTTGAATGTGGAAGACTGGGACGGCCTGGTGTCACTCGCGCGCGAACAAGAGCGAGAAGGTGCTCATATCCTGGACGTTAACGTCGACTTTGTGGGTCGAGATGGCGAGAAGGACATGCACGAGCTCGCTTCGCGTTTAGTAACAAACGTCAAAATTCCGCTGATGTTCGATTCGACAGAGTGGCAAAAGATGGACGCTGGTTTGCAGCATGCTGGCGGAAAATCATTACTTAACTCCACAAATTATGAAGACGGAGAACCGAGATTCCTCAAGGTCTTGGAGCTCGCGAAACGCTACGGCGCGAGTGTGGTAATCGGAACCATCGATGAGCAGGGTATGGCTCGAGGCGCTCTTGGTAAGTTTGAAATTGCCCGCCGTGCCTATGAGCAGGCAATTGAATTCGGGCTACCAGCGTCAGATATCTTTTTTGATCCACTGGCGCTTCCGATCTCAACCGGTATTGAAGAAGATCGGCGCAATGCTCTGGAAACAATCGCTGCCATAAAGCAGATCAAAACCCGTTTGCCGGGCGCGTTTACTCTTTTGGGAGTATCAAATATCTCGTTTGGTCTAAATCCAGCCTCTCGAGTTGTACTCAACTCAGTTTTTCTCCATGAAGCGGTCGAGGCAGGATTGGACGCCGCCATTGTGAACGCAAGTAAAATTGAGCCTCTTAATCGCATCGGAGAGGATCAATTAAGAGTCGCAAGAGAGTTGATCTACGACGAGCGTAAGTTCGAAGGCGATAATTGTGTTTACGATCCATTGACCGTATTCACGAAGCTTTTCGAAGGCGTTAAGTCAAAGAGTGCCGTCAAAGCTTCCAAAGGCGAAACCGTCGAAGAACGCCTCAAGAACCACATTATCGACGGCGAGAAGATTGGCCTCGAGGATGAACTCAGACTCGCTCTTGAGACGCATCCGGCGCTCGACATCATTAACAACATCCTGCTCGATGGCATGAAGGTAGTGGGCGATCTGTTCGGAAGCGGACAGATGCAGCTTCCATTCGTGTTGCAGTCTGCTGAAGCGATGAAGGCTGCCGTTCGTTTCCTTGAACCCTACATGGAGAAAAAGGGCGGGGCCACAGCAAAAGGGACAATGGTGTTGGCGACCGTCAAAGGCGACGTTCATGACATCGGTAAAAATCTTGTAGACATCATTCTCACAAATAACGGTTACAAGGTTCATAACCTTGGAATCAAGCAGTCGATCGACAGCATATTGCAGGCATACGAGGAGCATGGCGCCGACGCAATCGGAATGAGCGGCCTGCTCGTAAAGTCGACTCTAATCATGAAAGAGAATCTTGAGTTGATGAACGAGCGCGGTATCAGTGTGCCAGTGGTCCTAGGCGGTGCCGCATTAACCCGGCGCTATGTGGAAGATGATCTGAAATCACTTTATAAGGGACGATTGTTTTACGCTCGAGATGCATTCGCGGGCCTCCACACGATGGACAAACTCGTGGGCGGAAACGGACATGCCAGCCAGGATGAGGTCGACCACCCTGTCGTGGACCAGGCGGAAGATGTGGAGGATCTTATTGGAGAAGAAGCCAAGCTGGGGATTCGCAAGCCGCTAAAGCCTCGGGCTATTGTCCACCTAAAGGATACAACGCATACGCAACGCTCCGCGGTGAGCGAGGACGTCACTATCCCGGTCGCTCCGTTCTATGGTTCGCGAGTCGTAACAGACATTCCGCTTGATGATGTGTTTGCATTCATTAACGAGACTGCTTTATTCAAAGGACAGTGGCAATTTAAGCAGGGACGCACGCCAGTCGAGCAGTACAAAGAGTTGGTCGATACAAAGGTGAGGCCAATTCTTGAGGATCTAAAATCAAGATCAAAACGGGAGCAGTTGCTGGCTCCGAAAGTTGTGTATGGTTATTTTCCTTGCCAATCGAACGGGAACGATTTGATCGTTTACGAAGATGATCTTAAGACAGAGCGTTTGCGATTTACATTTCCGCGCCAGCCAAACGGCAAGCATTTATGCCTCGCCGACTTCTTTGCGTCAACAACTTCTGGCAAAACGGACGTGGTAGCGTTTCATCTCGTAACAGTTGGTCGCAAAGCTACTGAGTATTCGCAGGAACTGTTTAAAGCGGACAATTACGCCGAGTATCTCTACTTCCATGGATTGAGCGTGGAGAGTGCAGAAGCGCTCGCTGAATTTTGGCATAAGCGAATCCGTGAAGAGCTCGGAATCGCCGGCCGCGACGCGAAAGAGTTAACCAAGCTGTTTCACCAGCAATATCAGGGATCCAGGTATAGTTTTGGATATCCAGCCTGTCCGAGTCTAGAAGATCAACAAAAACTCTTCTCGCTTTTGGACCCTTCCCGGATCGACGTAAATCTCACCGAAGAGTTTCAACTCGAGCCCGAACAATCCACTTCGGCTATTATTGTTCACCATCCGGAGGCGAAATACTTCTCGATCGAATAGCCGTCTCTCAATGTCCGACGTTCAAAGTCCAAATTCGGGTCACTTACAGCTCGACCCTCAACAGCTAGACGACACTGGGTCGCGCCAGCTGGCCGCAAACTCTCAGATTGAGCCAACATCTGAAGAAGTCGCTGTTTTGTCGCGCTTTGAGTATTTCGCGTTCCGCTGGGTGCGCCGCATGAACCAGGGAAGATGGAAACGCTTTTGGACCGCGTGCCAGATGACACTGGGAGCGGGCTGGATACATCTTTCAACTTACAACATCATGCGGGTCTACGGTTTGGAGCATGTTGAGCAAGCATCTCGTGATCGCCCAATATTGTTAGTGGCAAATCATCGCTCTTTCTTTGACATGTACGCCGTGTCGACGGTCTTATTCCGGTCAACAAGTTGGCGTAAGCAACTATTCTTTCCCGTTCGGGGTCGGTTCTTTTACCAGAGCCCGATTGGCCTGTTGGTCAACTTGATCATGGGCTGGTGGTCCATGTATCCACCATTCTTTTCGACTGGCGATCGGCCGATCGCAGACAAAAGACCTTTCGACAAATTCTCATTTCGGGTTCTAACTGAACTGGCGAGGGTTGGAGCGGGAAACATCATTGGTTTTCATCCGGAGGGAACTCGCAACAAGAACGAGGATCCCTACTCATTTCTGCGCGCCCAGCCAGGCATCGGAAAGCTTATACTCGATGCTCGGCCGCAGGTGATACCAGTTTTCATTGCCGGGCTGTGTAACAGCTTACCGCGACAGATCGCGCGAAACTGGAATCGGGAGGAGTTGATTCGCATTCATTTTGGGCCGCAAATGGATCTGTCGGAATTTCTGGAACAGCCCGATCGACTTCGTACGCACAAATTAATTGCCGACCATACCATGGCAAAAATCAGTGAGCTTGCCGAGCAAGATCGCGACTTAAGAGCTGCTGCTGATCCGGGACAAATTCGCGGAAGACAAAACTGAGACATGGCATTGCCTTTTGTCATCGTTAATCCTGCATCCGCCAGCGGTACAACGGCGAAGATATGGCCGCAGCTCGCAAGCGATCTGCGAACCGGTTTTGGTCCATTCAACGTAGAATTCACTACTGCAGCGGGCGGTGCAACCGCAATCGCCAAACGTGCGGCACAAAAGGGGGTTCGTTTCATTATTGCGTGTGGCGGCGACGGAACTATCTCTGAAGTGGCAAATGGCATCCTTGAATCCGGTAAAGATGCGGAACTGGGAATTCTACCGAGCGGTACAGGCGGAGATTTCAGACGGACCCTTGAGATTGCCGCTGATGCACGCTCTGCAGCTCGAGTGCTGAGACATGGTAAGAGTCGTCGTATCGACGTTGGCCGGGTGACCTTTATCGATAATTCGGGTGCCGAAGTCATTCGATACTTTCTCGGCGTGGCGTCTTGTGGGATGAGCACGAAGGTGATTGAGAGTGTGAAAAGCGGCGGACCTGAGTGGCTCCCCGGCAGCGCTTCACAATGGCTGAGCGGCCGCATCTCATTCGGCGCTTCACTCATGCAAACGGCTATGCGCTCGGAACCAACGCGAATCGTGATACAGATTGATGACGAACATGAGAGGAATCTTTCAATCTCAAATCTGTGTGTCGCAAACGCTCGTTACTTTGGTGGCGGGATGAAAATAGCACCGGACGCGAAACTTACGGATGGAAAGTTTGACGTGATTAGCGTCGGTGATCTAAGCGCATTGAAAATCGTAACGAGCGCACCGCGGCTTTACGTCGGCTCGCATTTATCAATGCCTGAAGTCAGTCACACCCTGGCACGGCGACTGATACTTCGGCCTCCGACACTCGGACCACAGGTGGGCCTGGAAATAGATGGAGAGTTGCTGGGCCACCTGCCCGCGACATTTCAGGTTGTACCCGAGGCATTACTGGTCCGTTGCAACGTTTGAGGACTAAAGGTAGTGGTGTCCCGATCTGAATCTTCTCCGTGCAGCCTTAGTGTACTCTGTGCCTCGGTGGTGAGGACAGTCTTAAGAAAACCATCACCACAGAGACGAAGAGATCACTAAGGTTGCACAGAGTAAGCCAAGTTAGGACACTACTAGAAAGGTAAGTGTTGACTGCCAGGAAGCAAAAGGACGAAACGGTTGCGTCTTTACCGGTCTTTTTACGACGTTTGCTCCCGTCTCTGGGCTTTAGTTTTGGGTTGATGGGAGTCGCACTGTTTATAGGCATTTCCGGATATCATCTCATTGCCGGATTTAACTGGGTCGACTCGATCTTGGAGGCGTCGATGATTTTGGCAGGTATGGGACCCGTCAATCCCTTACCTACCGCGTCAGCCAAATTGTTTGCCTCAGCTTATGCATTGTTCAGTGGAGTCATCTTTATTGGGGTTATTGGTATAATCCTTGGACCCTTCGTTCATCGCGTGCTTCACAAGTTCCACCTGGAAGGCGGGAACCCTCAGAAGTAATCGCAAGCGGTGAATCCCCTCGCCAAAATTCGTTACCTGACGAAATTTGTCTCTTTTTTGTTGGGAGTTATTTTTCTTTGCCTGCTTGCACAAAAACTCTATGATGAGAGTGAGGCCCCATGGATGAACGACGATCTAAACCCCGATTAAGCGTTAGTTTGGACGCTATTTGGGATAGCGTTGAGGAAAGACATTCGGCGCGTGTTACTGATTTGTCAGAAGGTGGTTGCTACCTGGACACAGTCGGCGAAGTAATGACCGGCGAAATCGTCGCTTTCCGGGTATTACTGCCTGACGATGACTGGCTGTATTTGGAAGGTGAAGTCAAGCATCATAGGCACGGGATGGGCTTTGGCGTGCAATTTGTGGATCTCAACGAAGAACAATCCGAGAAGCTTGTGTGGCTTTTAAGGATTGCCAACGAAGCCGGACCAGGAACACCGATTTCAGCTGATCTGGTGGAAGACTAGAGTGCGGAGCAGGTAACCCGGCATTTGTATAGCAGGCGGATCCTTCCGTATTACACCGACAACCAACTTGGGACATTTAAATTGCTTGATGAGAATGATATTACTCTCCTGTCGAGAAATCCCTACCTCTGCCTAGATGCTCCCCAGCTAGAAACACAACTGATTGTGAAGGACGAAGTTCAGTAAATCAATGGCGATTCAGGGCACGTTGAAAACAATGAATCTTACCGATCTGCTGCAGTTTCTGGCAGCGGGTCGGAAGACAGGAACGCTCAAGTTCGATTGCGGCAAGATCACAAAAGAGGTCTATTTCAAGAAGGGTCTCATCGTCGGATCAAAGTCAAACGATCCGAAAGAGTATTTGGGCCAGACCCTGTTGCACTACGGAAAAGTAACTGATGAGCAATTGCAAGTTGCTCGCGAAACACAGCGGACGACCTCAGGACGGTTAGGTGAAGTACTGGTAAAGCTTGGCTTTCTCACCGAAGAAGATGTCCTGGCGATTCTCAAGACAAAGACACTCGACGCCATCTACGATCTATTCGTCTGGACCGATGGCCAATTTGAGTTTTACGATGACGAGAAACTCCCCGAAGAGCTCATTCTGATCGAGGTAGAACCAACCAATGTGATCATGGAAGGCATTTACCGGATAGATGAGCTTGCTCGCTACAAAACTCTCGTACCTTCCGATAGAAGCATTCTGGAACTAAATGCAGGTTGGACTGCCACACTAAAACTCGGTAAAGAATATCGGCAAATACTCTTCTTCATCGAAAAGCGAATGTCGGTGGCGGAAATCTGCTATCACATGCACGCATCCGCTTTTCATGTTTACGGTCAACTTTACGACTTGATAGGAAAGGGTGTTGCTCGAGTTGCGGGTGAATTACCCGAGGAACCCAAGCCTCAAACCCAACTAATCGAGGATCTACCGGAAAGCACCACAGAAATGATCTGGGCTGCCGAACGTAAGCTGGATAACGATCCGGAAGCTGCCTTAAACATCATACAAAAAGTCCTGCAAGAGGAACCCAACAATGCTGATGCTCAAAAACTACTAACCGCAGCTGAGGAAAAGTTCGTCAAGCATATCTTCGACTCCACTAAATTGTCTCCGCAGTCGATACCCAAACTCTTGATTTCGCCTTCTAACTTAACCAACACAAAAATGGATCCTCAGGAAGGATTTGTTCTATCGCGTATTAACGGGAGTTGGGACATTCAATCTATCCTGTCGATTTGCCCCTTCCGCGACGCCGATTGCTTGCGCATGATCAAAGATCTCATTGACCGAGGAATCGTCGGGTTATAGAGTGCTTCCCATAAAATTACGACCAGGGGTTGTTGACGGCAACTTCGACAACTCTCTCACGGAGGTCAACATGTCGGAAGACAATAAAACGATCTTAAGGCGTTGGTTTGACGAGGTCTGGAATAAAGGGCGAACCGAGGCGATCGGTGAGTTAATGGCCAAAGATGTTGTTATTCACGGGCTCGAGGATAGTAATGGTCAAGCGATCGAAAATTACGCTGGGTTTGAGGATTTTCATAGACGATTTCGAGGGGCATTCCCAAATATGTCAATTACGATTGACGACATAGTCGCAGAAGGTAACCGTGTGGCAACACGCTGCAGCGTAGCCGCGAAACACACCGGAAATACACTCGGCTTTGACGCTACGCACAGTGACGTTGAATTTGACGGAATGACGATAGTTATCATTAGGGACGGAATGATTGTTGAGGCTTGGAACAATTTCGATTTCATGAGAATGAACAAGCAGCTTGGCTTAATGTAGACAGGAGATATTCGGTGCGCTTAACGCTTTTGCTGTCTTGCTTCTTCCTGACCTTCCTATTCAATCCTGGTCCATCTCAAAAAGGTACTCTCTGCACAGAAGGAGAAAAGGTCTTCTTTAACTGTAGTGTCAAACGTTCGGCGAAGCTGGTGTCGTTGTGTGCGTCCACCGACATCAGTAAGACCCGAGGGTACGTGCAATATAGATTTGGTGTGCCTGGCAAAATAGAACTTGAGTATCCGGCAGAGAAATCAGGCTCGCAAGGAAAGTTCGAGTACCACCACTACTTCAGAGCTCAAGTTGAAGAAACAGAGATAAGTTTTTCAAGTGGCGGCTACAAATATTCGATCTTTGACGACTACAACGGCGAAATGCGGCCTGCGGTCTCAAGTCAGGGTGTCCACGTCGAGGCGCCCGGTACCGGCAAAGAATCGACCATGGAATGCCAGGGCAAGGCAATTGCCAGTTACGGAGAGCTGGATCAGATTCTGCCGGTGCGAGAAAACTAGTCACGACACACCGTAAGCCTCGTCGAGGGCAGCCAGATCGACGTTAGATCTCACTGATACTGACGATTCCGAAGCGTCATTATTCTTCAAGACAAAGAAGGTTCTCGAAACTGGATGAGCAAGATTTCGCCAGCGTGAAAGTGTTCTTTGTTGGACCACTTCAAAGCCGGCTACGGTGAAGATCCTCCGCCACTCGTGTTCGCGGTGAAACGAGCAGTTTCCTGTTTTCGATTTCCATTGCAGATTGTGGAACCAACATACCACTCGATCCCATTTTAGTCTGGGCGTATCCTCGTAGATTACAACTGTACCACCAACTTTTAACACACGGCGCATCTCACTGATTACAAGATTTAAGTCGCGTGCGTGATGCAGGACATAGCAAAGCAACATGGCATCGATGCTTTCATCTTTGATTGGAAAGTGTCGTCCATCGTAAGGGATATACGGGATCCCGGCCGCGCTAGTCTGGACTACATCTATTCCAGTTACGCTGCAGTTCAGTAAGGCCTTGAGGTGATGTGCGATATATCCGTTGCCACAACCAACATCCAATATTGTTGATGTTGAGGCGAGGAGCGGTGCTATCTCGCGGGCCATATCGTATGCTCGTCCGATCTTGCGTCGTCGTCGCATACGTCGATAACGACGCCGAATTGCTGAGGTGAAGACATTCATGTAGTGCAGCCGTGCAAGCGAGATGCCTTAATAAGACCGTACGGCCCGTCAAGCAGAACCTCAGCTTTCCGCAAGGGTGTCGGCAACTGGAGCAAAACGACGTCGTCAGGAAGTTCTGACAATTGTCGTTTGTTCTAGCTGCGCAAACCAGTCAGTACGACCTCGCGGTAGCGTGAGGCTCAACGTCGATACTCGGATCCTGGTTTCGGAACGCATTTGAGGCGAAGTTGAACCACACGCCACCACGAGGCGGTACTGACTAGCTTCCGAAAGCGTCTTCAAGGTTGAGCCACACGCTACCGCGAGGTGGTACTGACTAGAATCTACCAGGTAAGGCGCTGGACGAAATAGCGGATTACTAGTCACAATGCTGGAAACTGTTGACTGAGGAAAATACATGATTCGAGTGGTGATTGTTGTAACCCTGCTATTGATTGTGAGCGTGAGTCTCGCTCAAACTAAGGATCGTATGACCGCACCTGGAGCATTGCCCGCCGGATATTGGCCCATTGAGAAAAGCCAGCCAATTATTGACAAGACCCAGACTATTCGTTTGGCTCCCGATCTTTCTACGTTAACTGCCGGAGAATTGAAAGCCGTCAAATCACTCGTGAAGGTCGGAGAGATCTTTCAAGGTATCTATGAGTTGCAGCGACATCCGCAAGCCGGACCAGCCTATCGCGATCTTGTTACTCTCGATAAAGCAACAGGTTCTACTCCAGCAACACAGAACCTCTTGACGCTTTATCGATTGTTTCAAGGACCAATTGCCACAACACTCGACAACAAACGTGAGCCGTTTTTACCGGTAAGTCCACTTACTCCTGGGAAGAATATGTACCCGGCTGGTCTATCTAAAGAGCAGATCCTGCAGGCGCTGAATTCGGACAATGGGCTAACAAGTCGTGAAAGCATTTTAGATCAGCGAACGGTGGTAAGGCAGTTAACAGCTGACAATGTTCGCGCTGATCTGGTTTTACTTCGAAAATATCCAGTGCTGCAAACACTACACCCAAAGCTCTTAACCCAACTTACCCAACTGGAGCGAGATGCTGGCAAGCAGAGTGCATCTGTCAGAATTTACGCTGTGCCTTATTCATTGGCCTATGCCGATCAACTATTAGCCGCTTTCGCGTCATTGAATGACGCGGCGGATGCAGTTCAGGCTGACGACGAAGAATTCGCGCGCTATCTGCGAAACCGCGGCCGGGACCTTCTCTCCAATGATTACGAGTCAGGTGATGCCAGCTGGGTGACGGGCCGTTTCAAACATCTGAATGCGCAGATTGGGTCATACGAAACTTATGATGATGAACTCTTTGGAGTGAAAACGTTCTTTGCCTTCTGTCTGTTTCTTACTCGCCAGGATGAGACCAGGGCTCTCCGACAGGCTATGAAAGGCATGCAAGCACTCGAGGACTCGTTGCCTTATCAGCATCACAAGAAGATCCGCGAGGACATTCCTGTTGGGGTGTATGACGTAGTGGCAGATTTTGCCCAGTCGCGAGGCGCCAATACTGCAACCATCTTGCCAAACGAGAGTTACCTTGCCAGGCGCTACGGTCGCACGATCTTACTCCGTGCGAATATCATGCGAGAC
>Ga0163162_10007765_pt1 | contig 10452 bp, 18 predicted proteins | sample S55metaG_FD_115310 | JGI IMG/M metagenome (GOLD analysis project Ga0163162, IMG submission 115310) | Switchgrass rhizosphere microbial communities from Kellogg Biological Station, Michigan, USA - S5-5 metaG | ecosystem: Host-associated > Plants > Roots > Rhizosphere > Soil | place: USA...
AAAACAGATGTCAGCGACAGAAGGGAGAGAAGGGATGAAATCCGGGATCGCGAAGACCGCGGACGGGGTGGTGAAAGAAGACCAGGCGGAGCCGGTGGTGGAGAACGCAGAGGTGGCGGAGGCGGTGGAAGGAGATAGTAGTAATTATCAAATTTTCAAATTGAACTAACATGTTACAGCCCAAAAGGAGTAAACATAGGAAAGCACAAAAAGGCAGAATACGGGAAGTTGCTAAAAGAGGAACTGATATTTCTTTTGGTTCTTACGGTCTGAAAGCCCTTGAAGGCATCTGGTTAACCAATCGTCAGCTGGAAGCTGCCCGTCAGGCACTCACCCGTTCGATGAAAAGAGAAGGTAATGTTTGGATTCGTGTATTTCCGGATAAGCCGATCACCAAGAAGCCACAGGAAGTGAGAATGGGTAAGGGTAAAGGAAATCCCGAATATTGGGCTGCCGTAGTGGAACCGGGACGTATGCTGTTTGAAGCAGATGGAGTTACGGAAGCTGTGGCTAAAGAAGCCTTATTGCTGGCCGCACAGAAACTGCCGATTAAAACCAAATTCGTGGTTCGCCATGACGTGATAGCGTTATAATTCAAATATATTAAGATGTCAAAGAGAAATGATTTCGTAAACAGCCTGAAAGACCTGAGTGAAACAGACCTCACGTCCAGGATCCGGGAAGATGAACAACGCCTGAAGAAACTGGAATTTGCGCATGCCATATCACCGCTGGAAAGCCCGGTGAACATCCGCATGCTCAGAAAGGATATTGCCCGGCTGAAAACAGAATTAACGAAAAGAAAAATAGGAAAACCGGCCGCTGTAAAAGCGTAAAGATTTCCAATCAAGTCGAAGACTGATTTTCAAAATATCAAATAAGTATTATGCCAGTAGATAGAAATTTAAGGAAAACGAGAATCGGGGTTGTCAGCAGCAACAAGATGGACAAGACCGTGGTTGTTGCCGTGGAAAGAAAAGTACAGCATCCGATTTACGGAAAATTCCTGAAAAAAACGACCAGGTTTCATGCCCATGATGAAAAGAACGAGTGCAGCATCGGGGATACCGTACGGATCATGGAAAGTCGTCCGCTGAGCAAGACCAAGCGCTGGCGCCTGGTGGAGATCGTGGAAAAAGCGAAATAAAATTCATTTTAAAAAAGTATTAAATGATACAGCAGGAAAGCAGACTAAACGTTGCAGATAATAGCGGAGCCAAAGAAGTATTGTGCATCCGTGTATTGGGAAACAGCGGCCAGGATTATGCTAAAATCGGTGATAAGATTGTGGTAACTGTAAAAGATGCATTGCCTGCTGGAGGTATCAAGAAAGGAACCGTTACCAAGGCCGTGATCGTACGCACAAAGAATAAGCTCCGCCGTAAAGACGGCTCTTATATCCGTTTCGATGACAATGCCGTGGTATTACTGAACCCAAGTGATGAGCCAAGGGGTACGCGTATTTTCGGGCCGGTTGCCCGCGAGCTGCGTGACAAAGGATATATGAAGATTATATCTCTGGCACCCGAAGTATTATAAGCCTAAAGCCTAAGGCCCAAAGCCTAAAGCTGTTCAGGTTGATGTTTTGAGATAAAACGAGTCATTTAAATATTTTCAAAAAAGGCTTTAAGCTCTGGGCTTTGAGCTTCAGGCTAAAAAAGGAAAGAAATGGATAACAGATTCAGACCCAAATTCAATATTAAGAAGGGTGACAAAGTGGTAGTGATAACAGGAGACGATAAGGACCTCAAGAAATCGCGCAAGGTACTGGAAGTATTTCCGGATGAAGCCAAAGTGCTGGTGGAAGGTGTCAACATCGTTACCAAACATACCAAACCTTCAGCCCAGAATACCAAGGGAGGTATCGTGAAGCTGGAAGCGCCCATCCATATATCGAATGTGCTGCTTTGGGATGCCAAAACCGGCGGACCATCTAAAGCCAAACGCACCCGGGAAAACGGAAAACTTATTCGCATCGCTAAAAAATCAGGGGAGGTAATTAAATAATGAGCACAACGAAATACACTGCCCGCCTGGCAGACAAATACAAAAAGGAAGTAGTTCCGGCATTGATGAAGAAATTCGGATATACGACCGTTATGCAGGCACCCAAACTGGAAAAAATCTGTCTGAACCGCGGAATCAATGGTGCAGTTTCAGATAAAAAACTGGTTGATATCACGATTGAAGAGCTGACGACCATTACTGGTCAGAAAGCGGTAGCAACTATTTCCAAAAAAGATATTTCCAATTTCAAACTGCGTAAAGGAATTCCAATCGGTGCCCGGGTAACCCTGCGAGGTATAAAAATGTATGAATTTCTCGACCGGCTGGTAGCATCTGCCCTTCCCCGCGTTCGTGATTTCAAAGGGGTGAGCGAAAAAGCATTTGATGGTCGCGGAAATTATACCATGGGTATTACAGAACAGATCATTTTCCCGGAAGTGGATATTGATAAAGTGAACAAGATCACGGGTATGGACATCACTTTCGTGACCACGGCAAAGACCAACGAAGAAGCTTATGAATTGCTGAAGGAATTGGGAATGCCTTTCAAAAATGCCAAGAAGGAAGATTCCAACTAATCATAACTGAGTTCAAATAAATTAATACATATTCATGGCCAAAGAATCAGTCAAAGCCAGACAAAGAAAACGGGAAGTGCTGGTAGCAAGGTATGCGGAAAAACGGGCTGCTTTAAAAGCGGCAGGTGATTACAAAGCACTTGACCTGCTTCCAAAAAATGCATCGCCGGTACGTTTGAAAAACCGTTGCCAGCTAACGGGCAGACCCCGTGGATATATCCGCTACTTCGGTGTTTCCAGGAACATGTTCCGGGATATGGCGCTGCAGGGTAAGATTCCGGGCGTTAGAAAAGCGAGCTGGTAAAAACGTATATCGTTGAACGTATATCGTAGATCGAAGGACAACTTTGCAAAGGCGATACGCGATAAACGATACACGATAAACGAATCATTCATAAAGACTTTAATAGATACAAAATGGTAACAGATCCTATAGCAGATTTTCTCACAAGAATCCGTAATGCGCAGATGGCGAATCACCGGATAGTGGAAATTCCTGCTTCGAACCTGAAGAAAAGGATGACAGAAATCCTGTACGACAAGGGCTATATCCTCAAATACAAATTTGAGGACGATTCCAAACAGGGTGTTATCAAGATCGCCCTGAAGTACGATCCAGCAACCAAGGAGCCGGCAATCCGGAGCCTGGAGCGGGTGAGCCGCCCCGGTTTGCGTCAGTATGCAAGCCCGGTGGAATTCAAGCGCGTTAAAAACGGACTTGGAATAGCTATTGTGTCTACTTCAAAGGGTGTCATGACAGACAAAGATGCAAAAGCCCAGAATGTGGGCGGTGAAGTGTTGTGTCATGTTTATTAGCAGAGTGTGGTAGTGCGGTAGTAATATTCAAATTCTCAAATTAGAAAATATGTCCAGGATAGGAAAAAAACCGGTTATCATTCCCAGCGGTGTTACTGTAACAGTGGGAACTGACAATACGATAACCGTAAAGGGCCCGAAAGGGGAGCTGAAACAGGCGATAGATCGCGATATCAAAGTGGAAGTGAAAGACAGCAAGATTGAAATTTCACGTCCTACAGATCAGATCCGTCACCGCGCCTTGCATGGTTTGTATCGTTCGTTGTTGTCTAATATGGTAAAAGGAGTTGCCGAAGGGTATAAGAGGCAGCTGGAACTGATTGGTGTTGGATTTAAAGCTTCCAACCAGGGAAACCTGCTGGATCTGGCACTGGGATATTCACATAATATCATCTTTGAAATTCCGAAGGAACTGAAGCTCGCTACGGCCCAGGAAAAAGGGGAAAATCCAAAGATTATGCTGGAAGGCACCGATAAACAACTGATCGGGCAGGTAGCTGCCAAGATTCGCGGATTGCGCAAACCCGAACCCTACAAGGGCAAAGGGGTCCGCTATACTGGTGAAGTGGTTCGTAAGAAAGCTGGTAAGGCAGCTGGAAAATAGTGTGGAAGTATGGGAGTATGGGAATGTGAAAATGTTGTTCCTGAATTCCCGAATTGTCAAATTCTCAAATTTTAAGTGATGGATAAGTTAATCAAGAGACAAAAAATCAGATATCGCATCCGTAAAAAAGTTGTAGGAAGTCCTGATCAGCCCCGGTTATCAGTATTCAGAAGCAATACGGAAATTTATGCGCAGCTGATTGACGATACAAGTGGTAAAACAATTGCTGCTGCTTCTTCCCGGGACAAGGATATTGCGGCACAGAAAGTGACCAAAACGGAAAAAAGCAAACTGGTTGGTTCAACGATCGCACGTAAAGCCATCGAGCTAGGTGTTAAAAAAGTAACTTTTGACCGTGGTGGTAATCTGTATCATGGAAGGGTAAAGGCGATAGCTGAAGCGGCTCGTGAAGGTGGTCTTCAATTTTAATTATTAAAAAGTATTCGTAAATATTAATCATGGCAACAACTAGTATATCTAAGATCAAAGCCGGTGACCTGGAACTGAAAGAAAAAGTAGTATCCATCAACCGTGTTGTAAAGACAACTAAGGGTGGGCGTGCTTTTAGTTTTTCAGCTCTTGTGGTAGTTGGAAATGAAAACGGCATAGTTGGTCATGGATTGGGAAAGGCCAAAGAAGTACAGGAAGCCATTACCAAGGGTATCGAAGATGCCAAGAAAAACCTGATCAAAGTTCCCGTGATGCATGGCACCATCCCGCACGACCAGCTGGCCAAGGAAGGCGCAGCCAAAGTGCTGATCAAGCCGGCTGCACATGGAACCGGCGTGATCGCAGGAGGCAGTATGCGTGCAGTATTGGAAAGTGCAGGTATCACCGACGTGCTGGCTAAATCGCGGGGCTCCGCCAATCCACACAATGTGGTAAAAGCTACTTTCAAAGCCCTGGGCTTGCTGAGAGAACCTATTCAGGTATCAAGAACAAGAAACCTGTCATTGAAGAGAGTATTCAACGGATAAACCGGAATAAACCAGAAGGAAATGAAAAAGTTACGTATTACACAGATAAAAAGTGGTATAGACCGCTCTGAAAGACAGAAATTAACCCTGCAGGCGCTGGGGCTGAAAAAGCTACATAACCCACGGGAAATAGAAGCCACGCCACAGATTCTCGGAATGATCCGGGCAGTTGAACATTTACTTAAAGTGGAAGAAGTATAGATCTTCAAATTTCAAATCAAAGACAATGAACTTACACAATATCAAGCCCGCGAAAGGCGCAACACATAAGGAAAAAAGACTTGGTCGCGGTGAAGCTTCCGGTAAAGGGGGAACATCCACCAAGGGTAATAAAGGCGGACAAAGCCGGGCGGGTTATCAGCGTAAAATGGCGCATGAAGGCGGACAGATGCCCATCCAGCGCAGATTGCCAAAAAGGGGTTTCAAAAACCCACACAGGGTATCCTATGTGGTATTCAACCTTTCCCAGATAGAGCAACTCGCTGAAAAGTATGATATTAAAGAAATATCAGCAGCCAATCTTTACGCCAGCGGACTTATTGCCCGCACTGACCTGGTGAAAATCCTGGGTAACGGTGAATTGAAAAGCAAACTGAATTTCAAGGTAAGTGCAGTGAGTGAGAAGGCTAAAAAAGCCATCGAAGGATCTGGCGGTTCACTGGAAATCCTGAAAGTGAAGGAAGTCGTGATGGGCACAAAATCCTAAAATAGTCATTAACTTGCACAGACGATTCCGGTCGTCTTTTTTGATTGCAGCAGTTCCTAAATAATTAAGAACAACGTGAAGAAATTCCTAGATACGTTAAAAAATATATGGAGTATTCCAGAATTGAAAAGCAAGATCATGGTGACTCTTGTTTTACTCCTGGTATACCGGTTCTGTACCTATATTGTTTTACCTGGTATTGATCCCAATAAATTAAGCAGTCTGAGTGGAGCCAAGACCGGTGCACTTGGGCTGATTGACGCTTTTTCCGGCGGCGCCTTTTCACAGGCATCGATTCTGGCCCTGGGTATCATGCCCTACATTTCAGCTTCCATATTTATGCAGCTGATGAGCATACTGGTACCGCAGATGCAGAAGGTCCAGAAAGATGGTGAAAGTGGCAGAAAAAAAATTAACCAGTGGACACGCTACCTTACTGTGGTGGTCACTTTTGCGCAGGCTTATGCTTACGTGGGTTATCTTAAAACCATGGGCCGTGATGCGATCGTGGATAGTTTCAGCGCATACTTCTGGTTTACCACACCGATCCTGCTTACAGCAGGAACCCTGTTTGTAATGTGGATAGGTGAAAAAATTACAGACAAAGGATTGGGTAATGGTACTTCTATCATCATCATGATAGGTATCCTCGCTCGTTTTCCGGGTGCTGTTTACCGTGAGTTCCTGGCGAAATCTGTTATGGGCAGTGGTGGGATACTTATTTTTGTTCTTGAAGTCGCCATTCTCGTTGCCGTAATCATGGGCCTGATCGTGCTGATCCAGGGAGTACGTAAAGTGCCGGTAAACTATGCGAAGCAGATAGTCGGAAACCGCCAGTTTGGTGGTGCCCGTCAGTTTCTTCCTCTGAAAGTAAACAGTGCCGGTGTAATGCCTATTATCTTTGCACAGGCGATCATGTTCCTTCCCACGCTGATTTCGTATACGAGTTTTGAAAACAGGGAAGGCATCTCCAGAATATTCTCCGATCCGCGCGATTACGTACATATGATTTTCTATGGAATTATCGTGATTGGGTTTACATTCCTCTATACTTCCCTGATCTTTAATCCGAAGCAGGTAGCTGATGATCTGAAACGTAATAATGGATTTGTTCCGGGTGTAAAACCGGGTCAGCCCACAGCTGATTTCATTGGCTCCGTGATGGATAAAATAACTCTTCCCGGCGCCGTTCTGCTTGCTTTGGTGGGCATCCTCCCGGGGTTTGCACAGCGTGCAGGTGTGACACAGGGATTTGCTTCATTTTACGGAGGTACTTCTCTCCTGATCATGGTAGCGGTTATTCTCGATACGCTACAGCAGATCGAAACCCAGCTGCTGATGCGTCAGTACGACGGGTTGATGAAGTCCGGCCGTATCCAGGGTCGTCAGTCGGTTACCAATGCAGTGATCTAGGATGATCTATCATAAAACGAAAGCAGAAATTGAGCTGGCAAGGGAAAGTGCTTTACTTGTCAGTAAGACCCTTGCAGAAACCGCCAAATTACTCAAGCCGGGTATCACTACTCTATCACTGGATAAATTTATCGGAAGTTTTATCCGGGACCATGGAGCGAGTCCTTCCTTTTTAAATTATCACGGGTTTCCTTTTAATTCCTGCATGTCAGTCAATGACGTCGTGGTGCATGGATTTTCCAATGAAAACCAATTGAAAGAAGGAGATATTATTTCCATAGATGTCGGGGTATATAAAAATGGATTTCACGGAGACCATGCTTATACTTTCGCGATCGGCAATCCCGGAGCGTCCACTGCCCAGCTCATTCGTGTCACCAAGGAGGCGCTGTATAAAGGCATTGAAAAAGCAGTCGCGGGTAATCGCATAGGTGATATTTCTTTCGCCATCCAGGAACACACTGAAAAAAAATATGGATATGGTGTGGTGCGGGAACTCGTGGGACACGGGTTAGGCAGAAGCATGCATGAAGACCCGCAGGTGGCAAATTATGGAAAGCGGGGTTCAGGTATAAAAATGCGGGAGGGTCTGATATTGGCAATTGAGCCGATGATCAATCTGGGTAAACGGGATGTGTATACTGAACCCGACGGATGGACCGTCCGCACATTAGATCATAGTGTATCAGTGCATTTCGAACATGATGTATGTGTCAGTAAAAACAAACCCGACATTCTTTCGGATTATACAGAAATCGAAATCGCGGAGAGAAATAATCCAAATTTGTTTTCTTCTAATTAAATGCGCCATACTTCCATACTTCCACACTTCCACACTTTCCTTCCTAGCCCGAAACAGCAAAATCTCTCAACGCATCATTCAAACTTGTTTTCAGATCTGTCGAAGCTTTTCGCTGGCCGATGATTAATGCACAACCGACCGAATAGTCGCCGGCAGGAAATTTTTTTGTATATGATCCGGGTATCACAACGCTGCGGGCCGGCACACGTCCTTTATATTCTACCGGCTCAGATCCACTCACATCAATGATCTTGGTGCTTTGGGTCAGTACTACGTTGGCACCGAGCACGGCTTCCTTTTCAACACGGACCCCTTCTACCACGATGCATCTTGATCCGATAAAACATCCGTCTTCGATAATTACTGGTGCAGCCTGTAGTGGTTCCAGCACACCTCCGATACCCACACCTCCGCTCAAATGAACCCCTTTGCCGATTTGCGCACAACTCCCTACTGTAGCCCAGGTATCGACCATTGTTCCCTCGTCCACAAAGGCACCGATATTTACATAGCTGGGCATCAGTACTACGGATTTTGCCAGGTAAGCTCCATAACGGGCAATGGCATGCGGAACGGCCCGTACGCCCAGTGCAGCATAATCTTTTTTCAACGCCATTTTATCATAAAATTCCATCGGACCGACGGTCCACGTATTCATTTTCTGTATTCCAAAATACAGAAGTATGGCCTGCTTTACCCATTCATTCACTTTCCAGTTTTTCCCATCAGGTTCCGCAACCCTTAATCTTCCTTTATCCGTTTCTTCAATTACTGCCCGAACAGCCTCCGTATATTCCTGATTTTTCAGGAGATCGCGATTCTTCCAGATTTCTTCAACCCTAATTTTCAGGTCCATCAGGTATATTTTTTGCAAACATAAGCCAAGGACGCAATCAGGCCTGATTGATCTTACTGAATTTTGAATCATTCAGTATTTTTACCCAAAACATTCCTTTGGAATTTGAAGATGATATTTTGCATTGCCTGGAGATCCTTCGGCAGGGGGGCATTATTCTTTACCCAACGGATACCATCTGGGGCATCGGTTGCGATGCCAACAATGCAGAGGCAGTGAAAAAAATATTCCTGCTCAAAAAAAGACCGGAAACCAGATCCATGATCGTTTTGCTTGCGGATCCAAGGGATATCAACCGGTATGTGAGCAATCCTCAACCTTATATTGCCCAATACCTCGAAAAAACTACCCGTCCGACCACTGTGATTTATGAAGGTGCTTTAATCCTCGCCGAAAATCTCATAAGTGAAGATGGATCTGTTGCGATCCGGATTGTGCGGGAAGATTTCTGCAGGCATTTGATCAAACGATTCAAAAGGCCGCTGGTTTCCACTTCCGCAAATATTTCAGGACAGGAATCTCCGCTGAATTTTGCCGGTATTGCAAATGAAATTATTCAGGGAGTAGATTATGTGGTGAAGTACCGGCAACGGGAAGATGTCCCGGCAAAAGCATCCACCCTGATACGATTTACCCAATCTGGTGAACCGGTTATTTTGAGATCCTGATTAAAGTCTGAATTCTTTTTAATTTCCCATAAATTTAATCGCTATGCCTGCTTATGTAATTGTAGAGGTCTCGATTCATGACTCCGAAGCTTATGAAGAATATAAAAAACTAACCCCTGCAGCCATTGCGGCTTATAATGGGCGCTTCGTTGTCCGGGGCGGTGCAACTACCACGCTTGAAGGTGAATGGAGTCCGGAACGGATCGTAGTTTTGGAATTCCCGTCCGTTGAACAAGCCAATATATGGTGGAATTCAGAAATTTATTCAAAGGCTAAAGTAATCAGGCAGCGTGCGGCAAAAACTAAAATGATCATTGTTGAAGGGATATAGGAAAGTATGGGAGTATGGGAGTGTGGGATTTTTTTTCAGTCGTCTGCAATGTTATTCAAATAATAAAATCTTGAACAAATTTCTCATTATTCAAACGGCATTTATCGGCGATGTGGTGCTGGCGACTCCGATTATTGAAAAACTCCATGCTTTTTTCCCGGAGGCTGACATTGATTTTCTTCTGCGAAAGGGAAATGAAAAACTGCTTGAAGGACATCCCTATATTCATCAACTACTGATCTGGGACAAGAAAAAAAACAAGCAGAAAAACCTTTTTCGCGTTCTTAAACTAATCCGCAAAAACAGGTATGATAAAGTAATTAACCTGCAGAGGTTTTTAGCCACAGGACTGCTTACAGCTTTTTCGGGAGCACAGGAGACAATTGGATTTGACAAAAACCCGCTGAGTTTTCTATTTACAAAAAAAATAAAACACCGGGTGGGGGGCGAAAAAGCTATTCACGAAACAGTCAGAAACCAGGAGCTGATCCGGCATTTTACAGACGACTCGACATACAAACCGGCTCTTTACCCCTCACCGGCTGACTATGCTACTGCAGATGCATTGTCGGGTGTACCATTTATCACTGTGAGTCCTGCATCCGTTTGGTTTACAAAACAATTTCCAGCATCCCAATGGATTTCATTTATTCATCAAATTCCCGCGGGAATTGGAATATACCTGCTGGGTGCA
>Ga0163162_10007766_pt1 | contig 10452 bp, 7 predicted proteins | sample S55metaG_FD_115310 | JGI IMG/M metagenome (GOLD analysis project Ga0163162, IMG submission 115310) | Switchgrass rhizosphere microbial communities from Kellogg Biological Station, Michigan, USA - S5-5 metaG | ecosystem: Host-associated > Plants > Roots > Rhizosphere > Soil | place: USA: Michigan...
ACCAGCGAGGCCGGCGATGGCCGCGCCGTTGACGCGCGCCACGCTGGCGGTGAAAGGGGACGAGACTCTGTCGGGGGTGTCCCCCGTCGTGTGCTGCGAGATCAAGTTTTCCGAGGCTGAGGTCAAGCGCACTGCGGCGAACCCGTTTTGCTGGAACGGTATCTGATCTCCCCCGCGAGTGTAGCGATCACTGCGGAGAATCAGTTCGATTTGTAGCGTCGGGACATAGCGCTGCGCGGCGGCCTTTATGTAACGGGCGAGGCGGCGCGAAGGTGAGTCGGCGGGTTCCGGGGAGTAGATGCGCAGCCGATTGCCGGTCTCGCCGGAGCCGCCAGTATCATCGTCGGCGCCGCCGATATCGTTCAGTGCGATGCCGGTGCCAGTGGATGGTTCGCCAGTAACATCGGAGCCTACTATGTCGTTGTTGAAGACCGCCTCGATCTGCTCATGGTTGGCCTTGGCTCGCGAAGCGTAGTGGGCGCTGCCAATATATCCGAGTTCCTCACCCGCGAAGGCAATGAAGACGATGGTCTTGCGGAAATGATACTGGCTCATTACGCGAGCGAGCTCGACGACGACCCCGGTACCGCTGGCATTATCATCGGCGCCTGGCGCAGGCGCTTCGGCCGCTTTGTCGCCTTTGGCGCGCAGGTTGATGGAATCGTAGTGCGCGCCTACGATGATTCGCTTTTCCGGTTCGGCGGCGCCGGGCAGTACTGCGACGACGCTAACGATATTCGTGGCGCCCTTCTTCTCGACGTCGTAAGAGACTTCGAGCCGCTGGCTGTAGCCGTGAAATTGCGCGAAGATCCAGCGGCGCGCGGCTCCGATGCCACGGGTGTTCTGGTTGGGGTCCGAGTAATTCCCCCGCGTCTCAAATCCAGCGAGAGTTTTCACGCTGGTGGCAATGCGATCCGGCGAAATTTCCGCAACCATCTTCTTGATAGCCGGGTCGGAAGGCGCGGTCTGCGCCTGCACAGTAGCCGCGATCAACAGCGCCGTGATGAGCAGCCTGAGCACCCGTCTTATTTCACCCTGCAGGCGAAGTTCGCCGCGTCATCGGTGCTGCCAGTTCCTTTGTACACTGCGACCTTCGGATACGGGCACAGCGGATGCGTGCGCTCCACCTTATCGCCGGCGTAGCGCGATGCGACGATGGAATCGGGGGCCTTACCTTGCTCCACCCACTGTTCCAGTGCGCCGATTACGTCGAAGCGGTCCGTGCCATCGCCGCCACGGCAGTGCCCCATGCCGGGAACCATGAACAGGCGGTAGGAGTCATTCACCTTGCTCGCGCCTCCCAGCGTGTCTGCGACGCTCTTGTAGTAATTCACGCTGTTCTGCGGCGGGATCAGGTTATCGTTCCAACCCTGGTATTGCAGGAGCTTGCCGCCATGGCTGAAAAACGGTTTGAGATTCGCGTCCGTGGCGTTCCTCGCTTGCGTTTCGCGGTCGAACAGCACGACGTCGCTATCGAAATTGAAGGTTTTGTAGTCCCAACTGGGGTCTTTGAAGACACTGTTCCGTAAGGCGGTCAAAATCAGCTCTGGCGGCTTCTCGCTCGCGGCGAATCCCCAGCCTTTCTCGCTGCCCGGTTCAAATCCAGGAAAGAGAGCCTCTTTCGTCCGCGGATTCGTGGCCGGGCTGTATATTTTCCGCGCGCTTTGGACCTGCGCGGCCGTCAGGCAGTCGGAACCATCCGCGCCTTTGCACAAGAGAACGCCGGGATCGAACTTGCAGCGCTTGGGATCTTCCAGCACGCCGTCCTTCACGCCGTCGTTCGCGTCGCAGGCATTGAGGACCGCCTTCTGGATCACCGGAAACTTGGAGGCGGGAATGAAGCTGGCCGCGTCCTTGTGGACGGTTTGCGCGATCCATAACACTTGCAGCGCGCTGCGCGGATTGTTGGCAGGCGCGCCGGCGATCACGCCGTCAAAATCGGCCGGATACCGCTGCAGGTCTTCCAAGCCCTGGCGGCCTCCGGTGGAACAGCCGTTCCAGTAGGAAAGCTCTGCGCTGCGCGAATAATATTCCGCGACGATCGCCTTCGACTTCACCACCATCTCATGCACCGCGCGGTATCCGAAGTCGATGATCTTTTCCGGATGCCCCAGCGCGTAGCTGCCGTCGTCGCCTTTGCCTTCATGCCCGGTATCGGTGGATGCCACCGCGTATCCGAGGGTCAGCGGAAGTCCCATCTTGTGATAGTAGATTTCGCCTGCCTGGCCGCCATTGCCGATGGCCATGAACTTGCCGTTCCAGGCGCCGGATGGCGGAAGCCAGAGTTCAATCTTGATGATCGAGTCGCTGGTCGGCCGCATGGTCGCCGCCACGCGGCAAAATGCCGGCAGGTCCTTGTATTCGACATCGCCCGGCTGAATCTTAAGCGAAAAAGAAGCCGGCGGTGCGAACGTGCCCGGCGCGACGGCGGACGCCATCGTGATTGCGGTTTGCGGCAGCGTGAGCTTGGAAAGATCGTCGCAAGTAGTCGCGGCCGCTGCGCACGTGGCAAGTGCAATAACTGACGCGGCCAGCAAGCCGTGTTGGTGACGTGAGCGCGTGGTCATTCTGCTTCTCCTACCAGTCTAAGTATTGCCCGAATGGACAGAAAAAAGCTTAACGCAACGGAGTGCAGTTTGCTTGATCCACGTATCCCACTCTGCTCGTCCGTGATATTTCCCAAGCTGGGGACCGTCAGGATAATCCCACTCGCGCAGATTCAGAATTGCCTGAACTTGCAACACAAAGCGGCCTTGGGCGCTCCGACTTTGCCGATATCAGTCTTAGTGATGATTCACTTATTCCTTTCGAGCACAGAGCAACCTGAGCAATCCCGGCTTTGCCGGCCTCAGTCTGGAGTGGATTCGTGAATCGAAGGGAAAGAAGCACAATGGCAAATGGCAAACGTTCTTTTTCGTGGTTGAATGCGGTAGTCCTGCTGCTTGTGGTGTGTTCCCTAAACCGCGCCTGGGCGCAAACCGCGCCCGCGATGGGCGCCGCGCAGAGCTTTGCCGTCCTCGGCGCCACAACTGTGACTAATACTGGTCCGACGTCCGTTCTGGGAAATCTGGGCGTCAGCCCTGGTACTGCAATTACTGGTTTTCCCCCGGGAGTCGTGACCGGCACGATCCACGCAGCCGACGCGGTAGCGGCGCAGGCTCAAGTGGATGCCGCGGCCGCCTACGGCACGTTAGCCGGCGAAGTTTGCAACACCAATTTGACGGGCCAGGACTTAGGTGGAATGACGTTGACGCCGGGGGTCTATTGTTTTGACTCGTCGGCTCAGTTGACGGGAACTCTCATTCTTGACGCTTCGGTAGATCCCACTGGGGTCTTCGTCTTTCTTATAGGAAGCACTCTTACGACTGCCAGCAATTCGTCGGTGATCGCCAGTGGCGGCTCCCCCTGCAACGTATTCTTCCAAGTCGGCAGTTCCGCGACTCTCGGGACGGGCACCCAGTTTTCCGGAAACATTCTCGCGCTGACATCCATTACGCTGAACACCAATGCGAGCGTGAGGGGCGGCAGCTTCGCGCTCAATGGAGCTGTGACGCTGGATACCAACTCCGCCACCGCATGCCAAGGTACGCTGCAGGTTTGCAAAGTTGCGGGGAGTGGCGTAACCGTCGGCACGAACTTTTCGTTCAGCATCGGAGGGACTCCGGTTACGGTTCCAGCCGGTCCCGCGCCATTAGGATCTTGCAGCGCGGTGCTGGTGGTGCCATCCGTACCGGCGAGCATCACCGAAACGATACCGTCCGGCGCCGCCCTGGCGGCGGTGAGCACTTTGCCGGGAACTGGATTATTGATCAGCAGCGATTTGGCCGCAGGCACCGCCACCGTCGCCGTTAATCCCGGAGGCCAGACTATTGCTACCTTCGTAAACACAATTCCACCACCTCCCATCACCGGCTTTCTACAAATATGCAAGATCGCCGGCAGCGGCGTAACCCTGGGGACGAACCTCACATTCAACGTGGCTGGAACTCCAGTCACGGTTGCGGCGGGTCCTCCCAGCCCTGGGTCATGCAGCGTGGCGCTAGCACTTCCAGCCGGCCAGGTGCCGATTACAGAGACCCTGCCAATCGGTACGTCGATGACGGCCGTCTCCACCTTGCCCAACGCGGGATTGTTGACCGCAAGCAATTTGGCTGCGGGCACGGCAACGGTTACGGTGGTTGCGGGGGCGCAGACGATTGTCACATTTACCGACTCGGTGACGCCTACGACGGGATTTCTTCAGATTTGTAAAGTCGCTGGGACGGGCGTCTTCGCTGGAACGAACTTCACCTTCAGCGTGGCGGGGACTCCGATCATCGTCCCTGCCGGTCTGGCGCCGGGGGGTTCTTGCAGCGGGCCACTGCCATTGCCAGCGGGTCCGGTAACCGTCGCGGAGACTCTTCCGTTAGGTGTTCAACTGACGGCTGTCAGCGCCTCGCCGGGCGGGTCACTGGTGAGCAGCGATCTGGCGGCGGGCCAGGCTACGGTGACGATCACTGCCGGGGGGCAGACGGTGGTTACCTTCCAGAACGCAAGAATCCCCATACCGCTCACTGGATTTCTGCAGATTTGCAAAGTTGCCGGCGCGGGCGTCGTGATCGGAACAAACGTCGTGTTCATGGTGGCCGGAACTCCGGTGACGGTTCCCGCCGGACCTCCGCTGCAAGGGTCTTGCAGCGCGGCGTTCCTCCAACCAGCCGGTCCGGTAACCGTCACAGAAACCTTGCCATCCGGCACCGTTTTGACCGCCGTGACGACTTCGCCGGGCGGGTTATTGGTTGCGAGCGATCTAACGGCGGGCTCGGCCACCGTGACCGTCCAAAACGGCGGGCAGACAATCGTCACTTTCGTGGATACGATTCCGGCCGGTCCTCCCACCACAGGATTTCTTCAGATTTGCAAAATCGCCGGCGCAGGCATCACCGTGGGAACGAACTTCACCTTCACGATTGCAGGGATTCCTCCCTTTGCGGTTCCGGCAGGTCCAGCGCCAGGGGGGTTCTGTAGCTCGCCACTGGTCGAACCGCCCGGTCCAGTGATCATCACGGAGACACTGCCATCCGGCACCACATTGACCGGCGTCACTACCTTACCAGGCGGGTTACTGGTCAGCAGCAATCTGGCTACGGGCAGTGCTACCGTCACCATCATCGCCGGCGGGCAGACCTTCGTTACTTTCCTCGACACCGCCACTCCCGTGCTCCCGGGCACCGGCTTTCTGCAAATTTGCAAAGTCGCGGGCGCAGGCGTTGCGGTGGGGACGCCCGTCACCTTCAACGTTGCGGGTAACGCGATAACGGTTTTAGCGGGACCTGCGCCAGGAGGCTCCTGCAGCGCACCCCTGGTCATGCCGGTGGGCGCTACGCTGATTACGGAAACCCCGTCTCCAGGTACTGCGTTGAGTTCGGTGACCACCTTGCCGGGCGGATTGCTGGTCGGGAGCAATCTAACCGCTGGCACGGCGACCGTGATGGTGAATGCCGGAGCTCAGACCATTGCGACCTTCTTGAACACGATCGTTTCCGATGCTCCGCTGGGCACTCTTCAGATCTGCAAGCTCAGTGGCCCGGGTGTCGCTCCGGGCATGAGCTTTTCCTTTAACGCGGGCGGAACTCCGATCACCGTTGCGGCGGGATCGTGCGTATCGGCAGCAGCATTCCCGGTTGGTACTTCCGTCGTGGTGACCGAGACACCCTCCGCGGGGACGACCGTGTCGGCTATTAGCGTGCTTCCCGCGGACCGCCAAAGCGCCGTCGACCTGACCGGAGGCACCGTCACCGTGACCATCGGCGCCGGCCTGACAGAGGTGGATTTCACTAATACAGCGGGCGGCGTTGGGCTGCTGAAGGTATGTAAGGTCGCGGGATTAGGTGTCACGCCTGGAACCAGATTCTCGTTCTCTATGGGCGGTAGCAGTTTCGTGATTCCGGCCGGATATTGCGTCCAGAACGGCCTGTTCCCGGTGGGGACGGTGGTCACCATTACAGAGCAGTTCTCGCCGGCAACCGTGGCTTCAGCGATCAGCGTTCTTCCGGCGAGTCAGCAGGGGACGGTCGACCTAACCGCCCGGACAGTGACCGCCACCGTCGGCGTCGGCGTCACAGAAGTTTACTTCACGAATGTGGGCAGGTGAGAAAAATGAGTTATCGATTATTCTGGACCGCAATTCGAAGCGTAGTCGTATTGGTTGGCCTCTCGGGCTGCGCTCACGCAGGTCTCATAGAGATCTGTAAGAACGATAGCCCAGCCGGCTCCCTGGGCGGTGTTTCCACCTTCACCATCGCTGGGCAACCCGGGACAGTGGCAATCCCGGTAGGCGCGTGCGCCGCTGCGATTCAATTGCCCGATGGATTCGCCACCATCACCGAACTCCCTGAGCCCGGTACGATTTTGATTGGCGTCTCCACGTTTCCGGATAACCGCCTGGTTAGCTTCGATGCCGTCACTCGAAGCGCCATAGTGCTCATCGTAGCCGGCGACATCTCGACCGAGACAGTGATCACCTTCACCAACGCAGCCGTTACGGGCGTCCCCGAGCCGGGAACTGGGTGGTTGTTTGGCTTGGGCTTGACTTTCTGGGCTTTGCAGGCCAGACGCACGAAGGTCGCGGATGCGTTCTCCCGCGTGTTTTTTGGTCGCACCCAAACACCAGAGAATTCTGGAGCTGTAAATGAATGCCGAGAAAAAATGGTGCGGAGGAGGGGACTTGAACCCCTACGAGATTGCTCCCGCTAGCACCTCAAGCTAGTGCGTCTGCCAATTCCGCCACCCCCGCGGGTGGAAACTCAAATGCCGTTCCGGAGAAGCCGGACCGGTTACTTCTTCTGATTCGGATTCTCCGGCGGCGCCTGGTTGACCGGAACGTGGATGGTCTGGGGAGCGCCTTCCTTGCCACCAATTACTGGGGTCACCGTCATCGGAACACTGCCGCCCGGGGCGGCGCCCTTCTGCTGGGTCACCGGGACCACTTTCTGGAAGATCGCGGGGGAAGCCTTGCCGGCGCGCGTCGAGAGAATCGAGAGCGTCAGCGAAGTCACCATAAACAGCGCCGCTGCGATGGTCGTGGCCTTCGACAAGACCGTCGCCGACCCGCGCGGACCAAACACTGTCTGCGATCCCATGCCGCCAAACGCGCCAGCCAGATCCGCCGCTTTACCGCTTTGCAGCAGGACGACTACCGCCAGAAACAAACACACAACCACGTGCACAATTGTAATTAAAATGACCATACGACGATCCCGGGAAAGGAAATCTAACCCCATCCTAACACGGGATCACCATCCGGAGCGTCGCGACATAGACACCTTTATTTATATGCCGCAACACCGGTGACCCGCTCTCCGATCACCAGCGCGTGAATATGATCGGTGCCTTCGTAGGTCTTGACGGTTTCCAGATTGCACATGTGGCGCATGATCGGGTACTCGTCCATAATGCCGTTGGCGCCGAGCAAATCGCGAGCCGTGCGGGCGCAATCGAGCGCCATGGCCGCGTTATTGCGCTTCAGCATCGATATATGTGCCGCGTCCGCTTGCCCTCGATCCTTAAGCCTGCCGACGTGCAGCGCCAACAATTGCGCCGTAGTGATGTGCGTGATCATATCGGCAAGTTTCTCCTGCACCAGCTGGTGCGAGGCGATGGGCCGTCCCTCAAACTGCTTCCGCAGGACGGAATAGGATCGGGCCGTCTCGTAACAATCCATGGCCGCGCCGATGACTCCCCAGCCGATACCATAGCGGGCCTGCGTCAGACAAGACAGCGCGGCTCGCAATCCCTGCGCTTGCGGAAGCAAGGCGCTATCCGGCACGCGGCAATTGTTGAACGCGAGACTCGAAGTTACCGAGGCCCGCATCGACAGCTTCCCGTGTATTTCGGAGGCAGTGAACCCGGGAGTCCCGCGCTCCACCAGAAATCCGCGAATGCCATCCTCGGCGCGAGCCCACACCAACGCCACGTCCGCCACGCTGCCGTTGGTGATCCACGTTTTCTCGCCGTTAAGGACCCACTCCGTGCCGTCGCGCCGCGCGCTGGTCAGCATGCCCGCCGGGTTCGAGCCAAAGCCCGGCTCGGTGAGCCCGAAGCAACCGATGGCCTCGCCGGTTTGCAGCTCCGGAAGCCAGCGCTGCTTCTGTTCGTCGCTGCCGAAAGTCAGGATCGGGTACATCACCAGCGCGCTCTGCACGCTGACGAAACTGCGCAGGCCGGAGTCGCCGCGCTCGATCTCCTGCATTACCAGCCCGTATTCCACATGGTTCATCCCGGCGCAACCATAGCCTTCGAGGTTCGCGCCCAGGAAGCCCAGGCGTCCCAGTTCCGGGATGAGCTCCGACGGGAAGCGCGCCTCGCGGAAGCAATCGCGGATCAGCGGCACGACGCGCTCATCGACGAACTGGCGAGCGGTCTGCCACACCAGCAGCTCCTGCTCCGAGAACTGCGAATCGATCAGCAAGTAGTCAACGCCGGGAAATCGAGGCATGCGGGCATTTTAGCGCGCGGGCTCAAGGGGCGATTCCATACGCTCCGTCCGCTGGCGCAATTCAGCTTGCCTGGCTGGGCGAATTTTCCACGCGGGCGTGGTATCGTACCGAAGAGAGCAAAGCTATCTCACAAGGAGGGAAGCATGACTCGTATTTCGGCGCTGCGGCGCTTGTCGCTGGTTGCATTGGTGTCGGTGTCGTTCGTGTGGCTCGGCGCGGTGAAGGCCGACATCGATCCGGCAGCCGCAAGTTTCGTGAACCTGAAAGACATTCAATGGAAGGAAAACGCGAACGGCTCTGCGGCGTCATATCTCATTTCCGGCGATCCCAACAAAGAGGGCAGTCTTTACGTTACGCTCATGAAGTGGCATCCGCACCACAACAGCACGCCGCATTTCCACCCGCATGACCGCTTCATCACGGTTCTTTCGGGGACCTGGTGGGTAGGCACCGGCACTAACTACGATATGAACTCCACCGTACCCATGAGGGCGGGCGCCGTAGTCACGCACTACGCCAATAAGGTCCACTACGATGGCGCCAAGGATGAAGAGGCGGTGCTCGAGATCGTCGGTATTGGAACCGCGGCATCGAAGCCTGCCCCGGGCTTCAAGAAAGAATAACTAGAATCGTCGGGAGCCAAGCTCTTCTCGCTTTGTTGCGGGCCGGGAAGGTCCGGCCCGCATAGGTGCTATTAAGAGCGACTCTACGGAGCAGTCTGCACCGCCTCCCGGTAAGTTTGGACCCCGGCATCCACGGCCGCAGTCAAGTTTTCCGCATTCTGCTTGATCACTTTCTTTCCACGATTGATCGCTTCCGCTGCGGTATCGCGCACGTCCGCCGCACGCGACGCCAGGTAGTCCGTGCCCTCCTCGGCCTTCGAACGCAAAACCTTCCGCGTCTCCTGTCCGGATTTCGGTGCGAGCAAGATGGCGGCCGCTGCGCCCAACGCGGCGCCGATTCCAAGAAAAGCAAATTCGTTGGTATTCATGTGATTTTGTTCCTCTTGGGTTGCATTCTGCATTTCGAAGGCCATCTTTCGTCGGGCAGATTGGCCCTGAATCTGCACTCTCACAGGTGTAGGTGAGCGTAGACGCTTTCCTTTAGCTTGGAGAAATCAAATGCTCGGTTATGGAGTCGTTGGAACCATCGTTCTGGTTGTATTGATTGTATGGCTGGTGGGCGGGTTGTGAGTGGGCGATGACTAGCATGTCATCCCTAGTATTGGCCCTCTGTGGACTGCTCCTCCTGGGCAGCACTGCGGCATTCTTGTTGTACGTGTCGCTTCTGTCGATTATGGCCGTAGTTCTAATTGTTATTGCAGCGATGTTCATGTTCCTGTTAGGCGTGAACGTGGAGAGGCGGCGCCGTGTCCAGGAAATTCCTTCCGACAAGACGCTGCCTCAGATGCAGGGGACGCACACGCTGCTCGGCGCGAGAGATAGGTCCATCACGAACATGGAAGCTCGTGGACGAGCCTGACGGGTGACCGGGGGCAGTCAAGTGGGCACTCAGCCCGCTGAAACTCTCTCCCACTATTACAAGTATTGAGTTGATCCCGCCGAAGATTTTTGCCAAGCCCGAAGATTTTTGCCAAGATTGTAGCTTGAGCGCATGAGACGATTCCGGGCTACGACTATCTGTATTGCTGTCGCCATCATGGCTCCAGTGCTTTGCCCCCTGCCTGCCGGAGCACAGTCCTTCAGCTCTCAAATCCCGCGGACGAAAGATGGCAAGCCGGATCTGAGCGGAATCTGGCAGGCTCTCAATACCGCCAACTGGGATCTCCAGGCGCACGCGGCGCAGGCCGGTCACGTGGTTGCCCTCGGTGCACAAGGCGCTGAACCCCCAGGAGTCGGTGTAGTCGAAGGTGGCGAAATTCCCTATCTGCCGGCCGCGCTAGCCCAGAAAAAATCCAACTACGAAAAGCGCTTTACGGACGATCCGGAAATAAAATGTTACATGCCGGGAGTGC
>Ga0163162_10007768_pt1 | contig 10452 bp, 5 predicted proteins | sample S55metaG_FD_115310 | JGI IMG/M metagenome (GOLD analysis project Ga0163162, IMG submission 115310) | Switchgrass rhizosphere microbial communities from Kellogg Biological Station, Michigan, USA - S5-5 metaG | ecosystem: Host-associated > Plants > Roots > Rhizosphere > Soil | place: USA: Michigan...
CAGCATTTCTAAATGGTAAAATCATTATCCTGCCTCAACTTATAAAGCAATTGCAAAAGGAAGGTATTGATACAGTTTTGCGTCAGAATGCGGAGGGTTTGGTGTACGGTGTAATTTTTGTTGATCATAAGAGCAAAAGTGTTTTTAATGGGAGTAGCGTAGGGAAGGATTATAGTGCTAAGGGATTACAGGATAGGTGTAATTCAAATCAATTGAAAGCAACATCTGAAGACGAGAAAGTTGCCTTATCAAAACAGGAATTAATTGATATTCTCATTGAGAATAAAAGTATGCTCCACTTTAACGAACTACCGAAGTTTATGGATTTACTAATGAAAGCAGAAAATGATTATGGGTATGTGCCTAAAGAGTTTAAAATACGAAGGAAGAAAAGAGGTTTAAGACGATAATCCAATAAAAATCTCATTATCCATTTGAGAACAATTTTTCTTCGAACAATTTTCAAAGTTGGATAATTAGGAAACGCTATTGACTGTTAAATCTTTTATAATATGATCGATCGTAAAACCTTATATTTGGAATCTTAATAGATTTTACAAGAAAATGGATCATACCGTACATAATAAATTAGTTTCTTTTATTTGGTCAATTGCAGACGACTGTTTGCGAGATGTTTACAACCGAGGTAAATACCGGGATGTGATTTTGCCTATGATAGTTTTGCGTCGTTTGGATGCTTTACTGGAACATACTAAAGAAGCTGTATTAGAAGAATTAGCCTTTCAGCGAGATGAAGCAGGATTTACCGAGTGGGACGACAAAGGGTTTAGCGATGTAACAGGTTATGTGTTTTACAATACCAGTGAGTGGACTTTACAAAGATTATACAATACCACGACCAATAGCCAGCAGCTATTATTGGCGAATTTCGAAGACTACTTGAACGGATTCAGTTTCAATGTAAAAGAAATCATTGAGAAGTTTAATTTAAAGTCCCAAATCCGCCACATGGCGGGGAAAGATGTGCTATACGATGTACTGGGGAAATTTACTTCTCCTGATATAAACCTTACACCTTTTGAAAAATTAGATTCCAGCGGTAAAAAGTTACCGGCACTAACCAACTTAGGGATGGGGTATGTCTTCGAAGAATTGATTCGTAAGTTCAACGAAGAAAACAATGAAGAAGCCGGAGAGCACTTTACCCCGCGCGAGGTAATAGACTTGATGACGCACATTATTTTCGATCCTATAAAAAACAATTTACCGCCGGTTATGACTATTTATGATCCTGCCTGTGGTAGTGGCGGTATGTTAACCGAATCGCAAAACTTTATTGTAGATCCGGATGGAGAAATCAAGGCCATTAATTCCGATGTGTATTTGTTTGGAAAGGAAATTAACGACGAAACCTACGCTATCTGTAAATCAGATATGATGATTAAAGGGAATAATCCTGAGAATATCCGTGTAGGTTCTACCTTGTCAACCGATGAATTTGCCGGACAGTATTTTGATTTTATGCTATCCAATCCGCCTTATGGGAAATCTTGGGCAAGTGAACAAAAGTATATTAAAGACGGAAAAGAGATCATTGACTCACGTTTCAAAGTAAGATTAAAAAATTATTGGGGCATTGAGGAAGTAGCCGATGCTACTCCTCGTTCTTCGGATGGGCAGTTGTTGTTCCTAATGGAAATGGTCAACAAAATGAAACCACTCACAAAAAATAACCTGGGTTCGCGTATAGCTTCTGTTCATAACGGAAGTTCTTTGTTTACTGGTGATGCAGGAGGTGGCGAAAGCAATATCCGTCGATACATCATTGAAAACGATTGGTTAGAAGCCATTGTGCAATTACCAAACAATTTGTTTTACAACACCGGTATTACTACCTATATCTGGATTTTATCAAACAACAAAGCTGCTAACCGCCAAGGAAAAGTGCAATTGATTGATGCTGGGCAAATGTACCGCAAACTACGCAAGAACTTAGGAAACAAAAACTGTGAGTTGGCGCCGGAGCATATAACTGAAATTGTAAAAAACTATACAGAACTTGCTGTGGTAGAAAGAACTACCGAAGATAGTATTGCTTCAAAAATATTTGACAATGCCGACTTTGGGTATTACAAAGTTACTATTGAACGACCTAAACGTTTAAAAGCCCAATTTACAGCGGAACGCATTGCCGATTTGCGTTTTGATAAAGGCTTAAAAGACGTAATGCAGCAAGTCTACGCAAAATATGGAGAGAAGGTGTATGAGGATTTAAGAGCTTACAAAAAAGAAATCTTAGACTGGGCAGAAAAAGAAGATTTTGAGCTGAATAAAAAACAGGAAGAAACCCTTTTAAAGAAAGAAACCTGGACCAAACAGTTAGTTATATTAGAAACTGCTACCTTATTGCTATATAAGCTAGGAAACCAAGAGTACAATGATTTTAATATATTTAGGACTGAGGTTGACGACGTTCTAAAGAAAGAAAAAATTAAACTAAGCGCTACCGAGAAAAACCAAATCTTAAACGCTGTTAGCTGGTACGACGAAACTGCTGAAAAAGTAATAAAGGCTAGCGTAAAATTATCGGGTGAAAAGCTAGATCAATTGCTTTACCATTTAGACTGTGCTGTAAAAGACTTGCCGAATTACGGCTATTACCCAACGGCTAAAAAAGGTGAATTTACTACGTACGAGACCGACAGTGATTTACGCGATACCGAAAACGTACCGCTTAAAGAAAACATTTATGAATATTTCTTAAAAGAAGTACAACCCCATGTAGCCGAAGCCTGGATTAACCCTGAGGCTACCAAAATAGGTTACGAAATCTCGTTTAATAAATACTTCTACCAGCACAAGGCATTGCGTTCATTAGAAGAAGTAACAGCCGATATTTTAGCACTGGAAAAACAAAGCGATGGTTTAATTCACGAAATATTAAACTTTTAGGCAATGGTAGAAATAAAAAACAGTTACGAAGTTTATAAAGATTCGGGAGTTGAATGGTTAGGGCAAATTCCAGAGCATTGGGAAATTTCTAAATTCAAGCGATTATTCGTTGAGAAAAAGAAAACTACCAATGTTGAGCTAAACTGTGGTTCTATCAGTTTTGGTAAAGTGGTTTATAAAGATGATGAAAGAATTCCTGAGAGCACTAAAAGGTCATATCAGGTATTATCAAAAGGCGATTTTTTAATAAATCCTTTAAATCTAAACTATGACTTAATTAGTCTAAGAATTGCGTTGTCTGAAATTGATGTAGTTGTAAGTTCGGGCTATATTATTTTAAAAAATAAAGTAAAACTAGATAAAGACTATTACAAGTGGTTATTACACATTTTTGATGTGGTTTTTATGAAAACTCTTGGGGCAGGCGTTCGACAAACTTTAAGTTTTACGCATTTAGCTAATTGTGAGTTAGTTTATCCACCCCTCCAAGAACAAACCGCCATTGCAGCTTTTTTAGATGACAAAACCGCTAATATAGAACAGGCCATTGCTATTAAAGAGCGACAAATTGCCTTGCTAAAAGAGCGCAAGCAAATCATTATTCAGGAAGCCGTAACCAAAGGTTTGGATAAAACGGTTAAAATGAAAGACAGTTGTGTGGAATGGATTGGGATGATACCGGAGCATTGGGAGGTGAGACGGTTTAAATTTTTATGCCATATTACAACTGGTTCTAAAAATACAGAGGATAAACAAGAAGATGGTTCTTACCCATTTTTTGTAAGATCACAAACTCCTGAAAGAATTGATACTTATACATATGATGGTGAAGCAATTTTAACTGCGGGAGATGGTGCAGGTGTTGGTAAGGTATTTCATTATGTAAATGAAAAGTTTGATTTTCATCAAAGGGTCTATAAGTTCAGTAAATTCACAAACATTAAAGGAAAATTATTATTTTATTATTTAAGAAGTAATTTTTTCAATGTTGCTCTAAACGGTGAGGCAAAGTCAACAGTAGATAGTTTGAGGTTGCCTTTAATTCAAAATTTCTTGGTTTGTGTACCAAAGATAAATGAACAAGAATCTATAATAAATTTTATAGAGGCAGAATCAGCCAAAATTGACCAAGCTGTTTCTATAAAAGAACAGGAAATAGAGAAATTAAAGGAATATAAAGTAAGTTTGATTGATGCGGTGGTAATGGGGAAAGTAAAAGTTTGTTAAATTTGAAAAAAAAGAAAGATGATTTTAGAGCTTAACATACAGGATGAGACTTCAATTTTTGTTAATCCATCAAAAATTGATCAAGATAATTTTGAATTTAAAGATATTGATGGTAAAATTTGGCTAAAGGCAAAAATTGTAAATAATTCATTTAATATAATTGAAAAAGATACCGCTATTACTGATGATGATAGTGAATTGTCTGTTAAACTTGATAAGTTAATTCTTGATTTAATCGAATCGGAACAGACCGGAACAGAAAATACTGAAACAGATTTTTCTGATGAATTTAGCCCTTTTAATCCGGAAGATATTAAGGTGCATGCGAAACAGTTTAGCTTGCGCTTAATAAGTGATATGATTGACGATGAAGATATTGATCTGTCTCCGGACTTTCAAAGACATTTTGTTTGGAATAGCGCTCAGAAATCAAGATTAATTGAATCTATTTTGTTACGAATACCTCTACCAATGTTTTATTTTTCAGAGGATGAAGAGGGGAGAATTACGATAGTTGACGGTTTACAACGTTTGACTACTATTAAAGAATTTATGGATAATAAATTCGCACTCCGCAATTTGGAATATTTAGAAGATAGTTGTGGAGGACGATATTATAAATCAGAGGGCAGAAAAGAGGGATTGGAACCTAAATATTTGAGATGGTTTAACCAAACTCAATTTTCAGTAAATGTCATTGATCCATCATCCCCTCCTAAAGTGAAATATGATATTTTTAGAAGAATTAACACCGGAGGTAAACCTTTAAATAATCAGGAAATAAGAAATTGTTTGGCTGGTACTAGTTTGCGAGACATTTTGAATGAAATGGTAGAATTACCAGAATTTAAATCCGCTACAGATAATAGTATAAAACCAACAAGGATGGATGATCAGGAGATTGCACTTCGTTTTATTCTTTTCTATAAATATATAGAAAATGATGGCAATATTACTGAGTACAATGGTTACATGGATTCTTCTCTAGATGATCTGACTGAAGAACTTTCCAAATTAAGAAGGGAAAATTTGGAAAAATATATTGGTCTATTTTCTAATTCAATGAAAAACGCGGAATATCTATTCGGAAGAAAATATGCTTTTAGAAAAGTTAGACCATATGATTTAAATCCAGGTGCTTATAAGCAGCTAATCAATAAAGCACTTTTTGTAAGTTGTTCCGTGTTATTATCTAAATATGATAACAATCGGGTTGTTGAGCTAAATAATGAAAGAGAATTACTTGAGCCACTTGCAGAAAGTATCCAGAATGATCTTGACTTTTTAAATTATTTATCTTACGGTACCAACGGCAGAAATAATTTATTATATGTTTTTGGAAGTGTTGAAAATATAATTCAAAATCATTTAAACTATAATTAATGGAATATTTAAAAATAAAGAATTTCAAGTGTTTTAATAATATCGAGGTACCTTTAAACAAACTTACCGTTTTAGCAGGTGCAAATGGCAATGGCAAAAGCACAGTTATACAATCTCTACTTTTTTTAAGGAGGACTATCGAACATTGTTCAACTTGGTTTGGTGGCGAAGTCAAAAGATATCGTTATAGCGAAATTAATGGATTGAATGTAGAACTAAATGGTCCTTACTGTTTATCATTAGGCAACAGTGAGGAAATAATTCCTAGAAACTCTAAATACAATACAATAACGTTTGGAATAAGTAGTGATTTAGAAAGATTCGGAATTAATTATAAAAGTGATAATAGCAATTTACTTTGGCTAGAACCATTTGAACTGGATAAAGATGAATATTTCGCGAAAGAATTAAACTCTTTATTTGAACAAGAATTTTACTATTTGAATGCCGAAAGAATTGGTCCGAGAATAAAACAAGATATCACTTTCTTTGATTATCCTAATACGGGTTTTAAAGGGGAATATGTTGCACAACTACTCGGAGATACTAATTTTAATTATACTTTTCAAGTGGAAGAAAACAGAAGGAATTCCAATTCAAAAAGTAAAAGGCTCGAGCAACAGGTTAATGCTTGGCTTGAATATGTGATGCCAGGTGTCGCTGTGTCTGCTACTTATGATATAAGTACTCTTTCTTCTCAAATAAAAATCGATAATCATTACACTTCTGGAGAAAGTACGATTGCAACTAATATCGGATTTGGAATAAGCTATGTTTTACCAATTATTGTTAGTGGTTTAATTGCTAAAAAAGATACTTTTTTAATTGTTGAAAATCCAGAAGCACATTTGCACCCTTCTGCCCAATCGAAAATTGGAAGATTTTTGTCGATAATTGCCAATTCTGGTGTAAAAGTTATTGTTGAGACACATAGTGATCATTTTATTAATGGAGTGCAACTATCTGCCGCATTGAATGAGATTATACATGAGGATGTGACAATAAATTTCTTCAGTCACGAAAAAGATAATAACCAGCCTAAACTTGAAAGCATTTCGATAAATAAGAAGGGAGAACTTTCCAAATGGCCACAAGGTTTTTTTGATCAAACACAAATAGACTTTGCTCAACTTTTTAAAATCAGAAAAGGATGAGTAACTTTTTTCTTTTGCATGAGGCTGTTCAGTTTAAACAATATGAACAATTTAAGGATGGGTTTAAAGATTTAATCTCAATAGAAAAAGAAAATAATGATGTTTTTTTAAGACATGACTCTTTTTGGAACTTAAGCCATATCGAAGAATTATATTTAAATTATAGTTCACAAGAAGAAAGCGTCATCTGCAAATTTATAGAGCAATTTGATAGTTCGGATAGTTATTTTAATAATTCTGCGGACTTTGATGAGTATTTTCAAGATTACGATAATGGTTTTTTAGGGGTGGATTTTTCTGAGACTGAGATTCAACAGAATAGACAAGTTAAGAACAATAATGACTATCTGAATTTTAATGAAACGTTTTTATGGAATGTAAATTTTAGAAATTTTTGGATTAAAAAAGAGAGATTATATCCTAATTTAATAATGTGCGGGGAGGTTCAAAATCAAATAGCACAAATAGGCAACTCGGGGTATTTTAATCAAATTATTGAAAGGTTAAAAGAATTCAATTTAGCAATTAGCAATTGGACTTCAGGAAATTTTAGTTATCGTGACATTAATAGAAAATACGCTTTAAGAATTTCTCCCGAATCAGATAAAACAATGGATAAGTATGGTAATGAAAGAATTTGTCAATTGCCTAATGGAGGAACAGATTTTTTCGAATTACATATTAAAACGGGCGATCTAAGATTTCATTTTTTACCAGATAATCAAACCCAAAAAGTTTATGTAGGGTATATTGGCCCTCATTTATCAACTATATCCAATTAGCCATGCCGAGCCAAACCAACGAACTAGCCTTAGAAGCCTCAATAGAAAAAATACTTGCCGGAACTTCCTTAGAAGACCTTAAACAAGAAGGGAGTCTCAACGATCGAAAAGAAGTTTACCGTTCGGGTAAAGGTTATTATATAGGTTATCCCTCCGATTTCAATGCAAAATACGCATTGGATGAGAATCGTTTTTGGCACTTTTTAGAAAGTACGCAGGCAGAAGAGTTAGCGAAGCTGCAAAAGCAATCAGATTGGAAGCTAAAAATCCTGGAGCGTTTCGACCGTCTAATTAAAAAATACGGTGTCCTTCGTTTGCTTAAAAAAGGATTGGAAGTAGACGATGCACATTTTACATTGTTCTATGTGGCACCGCTCGTAAGCAGCAGTCAGGCAATCAAAGATAACTTCGAAAAAAATGAGTTTTCTGTAACACGGCAATTAAGGTATTCAAATGCAAATCCGTTGGAGGAAATCGATATGGTGTTCTTCATCAACGGTATTCCTTTTGCTACTATGGAACTCAAGAACCATTGGACTGGTCAGAATGCTAAAGTCCATGGGATAAATCAATACAAATTTAAAAGAGATATAACCCAGCCTTTGTTGAATTTTGGGAGATGTATAGTGCACTTTGCAGTGGATACTGATGAAGCGTACATGACCACTAAACTTGATGGAGCTAATACTTTTTTCCTGCCCTTCAATTTAGGAAACAACAACGGCAAAGGAAATCCGCCTAATCCATTTGGCCATAAGACAGCCTATTTATGGGATGAAGTCTTTACCTGTGAAAGTATTGCAAACATTATTCAACATTTTGTACGTTTTGATGGTAAAGACAATGAACCTCTAACCAAGAAAACTCTCTATTTTCCGCGTTACCACCAAATGGATGTTGTACGCAAATTGGTACGTCACGTCAGTATCCACGGAACAGGACAAACGTATTTAATTCAGCATTCAGCTGGTTCTGGTAAATCCAATTCTATTACATGGTTGGCATATCAACTTATAGAAACTTACCCGTTAAATGAAAATACTCTAGGAAGCAAAGGCATGGCAAATCCTTTGTTTGATTCGGTAATTGTTGTAACCGACCGTCGTATCTTAGACAAACAACTGCGTGACAATATCAAAGACTTTTCAGAGGTGAAAAATATTATCGCTGCAACTTTCAATTCTAGAGATTTAAAAACAGCCTTAGAGAGTGGTAAAAAAATTATAATTACAACTCTGCAACGATTTCCATTTATCATTGACGGTATCTCGGATTTAAGTGATAAGAATTTTGCTGTCATCATTGATGAAGCGCATAGCAGTCAGGGAGGAACAACATCTGACAAAATGAATCAGGCTATGGGGAATCTATCTTCAGAAGAAGATACAGAAGATGCTCAAGATAAAATACTGGCCGCTATGCAATCGCGAAAGATGAGGGGGAACGCCTCATATTTCGCGTTTACAGCTACGCCTAAAAATAGTACCTTAGAAAAGTTTGGTAGCAAACAAACCGATGGGAGTTTTCAACCATTTCACCTCTATTCAATGAAACAAGCCATTGAAGAGGGTTTTATTTTAGATGTGCTGGCCAATTATACTACGTATCGTAGTTATTATGAAATTTCTAAATCTATTGAAGACAATCCGCTTTTCGACACTACTAAAGCCCAAAAAAAGTTAAGGGCTTTTGTAGAACGTGATCCCAGAACCATCGCTACAAAAGCTGAAATAATGCTTGACCACTTTACAACCCATGTGGTGAATAAAAAATTGCTTAAAGGAAAAGCTAAAGGAATGGTGGTTACACAAAGTATTGAATCAGCGATTAATTATTATCTGGCTATCAAAGAAATTCTTATAGCGAAAGGCAATCCTTTTAATGTAGTGATTGCATTTTCCGGTACAAAAAAAATTAATGGTATTGAATATTCCGAAGATGGTTTAAATGGTTTTGCTGAAAAAGATACCAAAGATAAATTCGATGAGGATCAATATCGTTTATTGGTAGTTGCTAATAAATACCTTACAGGCTTTGACCAACCTAAACTTACTGCAATGTATGTAGATAAAAAGCTACAGGGAGTATTAGCGGTGCAAGCTTTATCACGCCTCAATCGCTCTGCAAATAAGTTAGGTAAACGAACAGAGGATTTATTTGTATTGGATTTTTTTAACTCTACCGAAGAAATTAAAAATGCATTTGATCCTTTTTATACTTCAACAACATTAAGTGGTGCTACCGATGTAAATGTCTTACACGAACTCAAGACTTCGTTGGATAATGTAGGTGTTTACGAAAGCTATGAAGTAGAAGATTTTGTGCTAAAGTATTTCGACAAGGTAGATGCCCAGCTTTTAAGTCCAATTATAGATACCGCCGCACAACGTTTTAATCACGATTTGGAATTAGAAGATTCCCAAAAAGCCGATTTTAAAGTTAAAGCCAAACAGTTTGTCAAAATCTATGGGCAAATGGCTTCCATTTTACAATTTGAGATGCTAAGCTGGGAAAAATTATATTGGTTTTTGAAGTTTTTAATTCCAAAATTGATTGTGGCTAATCCTATTGATGAAATAGATGGTCTTTTAAATACGGTTGACTTGTCTACTTATGGATTAGAGCGCGTGAAATTAAATGCAACAATTGGTTTAGATGACTCCGAAACATTATTAGATCCGCAAAATCCAAATCCACGCGCAGCACATGATACAAATGAAAGTGAAGATGAATTAGACAGAATTATAAAAAGTTTTAACGAGCGGTGGTTTCAAGGTTGGGAAGCCACACCTGAAGACCAGCGTGTAAAATTCATCCAAATTTCAAAACGTATAGAGGCCCATCCCGATTTCAAAAATAAGTACCTAGACAATCCTGATGTGCAAAACCGGGATTTAGCCCTTCATAAAATGCTAAAAGAAGTTTTGGCTGAGCAAAGAAAACAAGAGTTAGAGCTCTATCGTTTGACTTCGCAAGATGATAGCTTTTATAAG
>Ga0163162_10007769_pt1 | contig 10451 bp, 10 predicted proteins | sample S55metaG_FD_115310 | JGI IMG/M metagenome (GOLD analysis project Ga0163162, IMG submission 115310) | Switchgrass rhizosphere microbial communities from Kellogg Biological Station, Michigan, USA - S5-5 metaG | ecosystem: Host-associated > Plants > Roots > Rhizosphere > Soil | place: USA...
CGGCGCCGGTCGCGCCGCCGCCGAGGGTGCGGCTCGGATCGTCGTAGCCGACCCACACTCCCATCGTGTAGTCCGGCGTGAAGCCGATGAACCACGCATCGGTGTAGCCGTTCGTCGTTCCCGTTTTTCCGGCGATCGGCGGCGGCAGCGTGTGCGCGGCGAACGCGGTGCCGCGATCCACCGTTCCACGCATCACGTGCGCGAGCTCGTACGCGATCTGCGGCTCGGTGGCCTGACTCAATTCCGTCAGCGGCTCTTCGAGCACCTTGTCGGTCTGGTCGCTGATGCGGCGGATGAATCGCCACTTCGCGTACACGCCCTGATTCGCGAAGACGTTGTACGCGGCAGTCATCTCCATCGGTGATACACCGGCCGCGCCGAGCGCGAGCGACGGATACTTCGGCAGATCCGCGGTGATGCCGCAGTGCCGCGCGAAATTCACGACGTTGTCGCCGCCGATCATCATGTACGTCTTCACCGCAGGCACGTTGATCGACAGCTCGAGCGCGCGTTGAATCGTCACGATGCCGGCATAGCGTCCGTAGTAATTCTTCGGGGCGTAGGTTTGATTGCCGACCTGAATCTCGATCGGCGCATCGAACAGCGTGTCCGCCGGCGTCAGTCCTTTTTCGAACGCGGCGCCGTACACGAACGGCTTGAACGATGATCCCGTCTGCCGCCGCGACTGAATGGCTCGATTGAATTTCGACAGTGCAAAGTCGTAGCCGCCGACGAGCGCGCGCACTTCGCCGCTCTTCGTGTCCATCACCACGACCGCACCTTGAACCTGCGGCAGCTGATCGAGCATCCAGCGCTGCTGCTTCGTCTTCGCGTCCTGATCGAGCCGGACGTAGACGACGTCGCCGCGCGTCACCGTGCCGGTCATCGTCTTCTTCTGCGTCCACACGAACGACGCCGGCGGCAGATCGATCTGATCCTTGCCGACGCGCACGGTGACGCCTTTCTCATCGACGTTCATCACGATCGCGGGATAAAGCTTGTCAACGAGATAAGCCTCGTTGCTCCAGCTCGGATCTTTGTACGCCGCGGGATCGATGCCTTCCGCGATCAGATTGCGCGCCGGTTTGTGGAACCCGCGGCGGTGATCCCATCGACGCAATCCCGCCTGCAACGCGGCCTCCGCGGCCTGCTGCATGCGAAGGTCGAGCGTCGAGTAGACCTTGAGTCCGCGTTGATAGAGATTCTCGACGCCGTACTCGGGCTTGCGCTCGATGTACTGGCGAATCTCTTCCGAGAAATACGCGCCGACTCGCGGAGCCTCTTCTTTGTAGGTGCCGAGGACGAGCGGCGAGTTGCGCGCCTGCTCGTATTGCTGGCGCGTGATGTAGTGCTGATCGAGCATGCGATACAGCACGACGTTGCGTCGCGCGACAGCGCGATCGGGATGAACGATCGGGCTGTAGTACCCGCCGCGATGCTTGAACAATCCCCCGATCATCGCCGCCTCGGGGATGCTCAGGTCCTTCGCGTGCTTGCCGAAGTAGAGCCGCGACGCGGTCTCGACGCCGTACGCCCCGTGGCCGAGGTACATCTGGTTCGCGTAGAGCTCGAAGATCTGATCTTTGGTGAAGTCCTTCTCGATCTGAATCGAGAGAAGCATCTCGTTGAATTTGCGGCGCAGCGATTTCTCGGGCGTGAGAAAGAGCTGCTTCGCGAGCTGCTGCGTGAGCGTCGACGCGCCCTCGACTTTGGCGCCGGCGATCGCGTCCTTGAGCGCCGCGCGGATGATCGCCTTCGGGTTGATGCCGCCGTGATGGTAGAAGTCGGCGTCTTCGGTGGCGATGATCGCGTTGACGAGATACGGCGAGATGTCCCGTTTCGTTACGACGATGCGCTTCTGGATCGAGTACTCGGCGAAGCCGATGCCGTTGCGGTCGTAGATGCGTGTGATGACCGCCGGCGAGTAGTCCTCGAGCGATTTGACGATCGGCATGCGCACCGCGTGCGCGAGCACGAAACCCGATGGGATGCCGAGGACGAGGACGCCGATGACGAAGAGAAGCCGCGATCGGCTGCGTCGCGGCGCTGGGTACACGGTTTCGGTCACGGGGAATAGTCTAGCGGCAATGGCACCACGGACGCCCCTGCGGCAGGTCGAGCCGCCACGTTTCGTAAAACGGATCCCAATGCAGGCACAACCGCGGCCCGCCGCGATCGGCGAAGTTGAAACGAAACGATTCGACGACGCGATCGCCGTCTCGGATGGTCACCGCATGCTTCACCGGCGTCTTGAAGCCGCGGAGAAGCGACGGTGCGCGCGAGGGAACGACAAGCCGCTTCCCGCCGTCGATCTGCACGGAGAAGATGCGCGTATCCGTCGGTGCGTGCGCTCGCTCTCCGTGATGCTCCTCTGCACGCATCGCATCCGTCACAGGGGCGATGCAGATCGATCCGTTAGCGGTCGCCGCGAGAAATGCGAGCGAGAGGAGCGCGGTATTCACGTCACTTCATCTCCTGGCCGAACGTGATCCAGAACCCGTTCAAATCGTGAAGCCGATCGACTCAAACCATTCCGCCGCCGCCTTCACATCGGGAACGTGGATCATCGGCGTCACCCGCGGTGCTTGTGCCATTCCCGGATGACAGTACACTACCGCCCATGTCCTCGGTCGCGAACCCGATCGTCCGGCCGCAGTGGGCTCTCCTCGTCGGCGACTCACTGAAGCAATACGGCCCGTGGCACACTCATGCGAAGCTCATCGAGGCGCGGAATGCCTATCCGGACGACCTCGCCATCCGCGGCTATCTCGAGATCATCCGCAACATGATCGTGCGCGAGCTTCTCTCGCATCCCAAAGGCCTGCAAGCGGTTCCGAAGCTGAGCGCCGAGTTCCTCACGAACTTCGATCGCTTCAACCTCAACGCGCAGGAGGGCTATCTCATCTCGCTCATCGACGGCCGCATGGATTTGCAGAAGCTGCAGATCCTCAGTCCGTTCGATCCCTTCAACACGATGTTCATCATCGCCAAGCTCGTCAACGAGCGCGCGATCACGATCCCACAATGACGACCTACGCGATTCCGCTGCTCGACCGCCTTCCGACGCCGATCGCCGTCGTCTCCGAATCGGGAGCGATCGAGTACCGCAACAAAGTCTTCGAAGAGATCTTCGGCAGCGACGCGAAGTCGTGGCTCAAAGACGGCGCGCGCGCTGTCGCGGGCGAGCGCGGATGGCTGCAGGGCTTCTTCCTCGCCGGTGACGACGGCCACACGAACGACGTCGAGATCGAAGGCCGCGTCTATCGCATCGACAAGATCATGTCGATCGAAGGCTACGACACTCCGGCGGTCGCGCTCTCATTTGACGACGTCACGCGCCAGCGCGAAGCGGAGCAGGCAAAGTCCGACTTCACATCGATGATCGTGCACGATCTGCGCGGTCCGCTCTCCGGCATCCAGGGCACGCTCGAATTCGTCCTGTCGCAGGAAGGGACGAAGCTCGACTCGCTCTACAGCGATCTGCTCACCGAGGCGCAGCGCGAATCCGAACGGATGATGAATCTCATCAACGAGCTGCTCGATTTCTCGAAGATCGAGTCCGGCAACTTCGTCGTCGAGCCCGAGCCGGTGCGCGTCGCGGGCGTGTTGAAGCGCGCCGTGCGCAGTCTGCAGTCGGTCGCCGCGCGCGACGAAATTTTCCTCCTCAGCGCGCACGGCCGCGACATCCCGCAGATCATTGGCAGTGTCGAAAAGCTGACGCAAGCGATCATCAACCTGATCTCGAACTCGCTGAAGTTCACGCCGAAGAAGGGGCTGATCTCGGTCGCCGCGCAAATCGTTCGCACCGACAACATGCCGGAGACGATCGTCATCACGGTGACCGACAGCGGGATGGGCATCAAGGCCGAGGACGTCGAGCAAATCTGGAGCAAGTACAAGCAGACGAAGAACAAGTCGCTCCGCGGCGGCGGCGGCACAGGACTCGGGCTTTATATCGTCAAGCAGATCGTCGAAGCGCACGGCGGCGAAGTGACCGTGGCGTCGGTCGAGGGCGTCGGCACGAGCATGGTGCTCAAGTTGCCGGTGAAGCGCGCCGCGTAAGCAGGATCGGGAAGGTCCTCCCCTGCCCGGTCATCGTTCCGGTGATCACGCCGTCGCCCGCGTGCAGGTCGAACTCGAGCGGGCCTTCGTTGCTCTCGATCGTGAACTTCGGCTGCGGGATCGCGGCGGCGTTGACCCCGAGGTCGGTGACGGTGACGTGCTTGTCATCGATCGTGATCGGGATGCGCTTCCAGTCGATCGTCACGAGTCCCGTCCACTTCCCGTCGAGTGTTCCCTTCTTTCGCATCGCTTCCGCGACGTGCGTCGCCGTCTGCAGCGCGAGATCGCGATGCGCCATGAAGTCGGCCGACGACGCGCTCACCGTGAGATGCGGCGGAATGGAGTCGCGAAAATCGCGCGGATCGGAATCCTGGTGATAGAGCGAGGACACGCGCACCGTCAGTCCGCTCGACGGCAGCGTAATCTTGCGCGAGTCGCCGTAGCCGTTCGGACGGCCGCCCGTCGGTTCGCCGACGAAGATCGCGTTCGTGTTCTGCTCGAGCTCCGTCGCGAACGTCACCGCTGCGGAGAACGTGCGGCGGCCGATGAGCACGAAGACAGGCAGCTTCGGATTGCGAATCAGGCCGTGGACGATCGGCTTGAGCATCGCGGAGTTGCCGCCCGCGTTCGCGCGAAGGTCGATGATCAGCGCGTCGCTGTGATGCTCAGTGATCGATTTGAACAAGCGATCGGCAAACGCGGCGAGCGTCTCGTGCTCGGCATTCGCGACCTGATTGAACTTGAAGTACGTAATGCGGCCGCGCTGCTCGAACCAGAAAAAGCGCTCATCCGATTTTTCGAGCCACGGAACCGCCGCGCCGAACGGAACGGCGTCGAGTGTCACGCCGTTGACGTTCACGCGATCCGCTGACGGCGCGATCTTTGTCGCGTGCAACAACTCCGGAACCACGAGCAGATCGGTGATGACGCCACGGCGCATGGCGTCGTTGTCGGCGGAGGCGAGCGGCGCCATCGCGTTGATGGCGTCGTCGATCGTCATCGATCCGATGTGCGTCACGCGCTTGCCGACGAGATCGCGATTCGCGGCGCTGGTGACGAACACGCCGTCGCTGAACCAGGTGAAGCGCACCGGCAGATGGCGGAAGTGAAGATCGGGATCGTCGGGAATCTTCGTCGTCGTGTGACCGGAGAAGAAGCCGGCGGTCGGATCGACCGGAATCGTGAGGCGCGTGTGTCCGTCGCCGATCGACGCGACGATGCGCGCCATCTCCGCGGCGACGAGATGCGGCGCCATGCCCGGCGCGCTCGCGCGCAGCTTCGCGATCGACGCGTCGAACGCCTCGCGCGTCGTCGCGTGAAACGCGTTCGGGTGTGTGGCCGGAATCTCGCGCTGCAACGTGTCGAGATCGGCGTTCCAATCGATGGCGAGACTAAAGAAGAGTGCCAATAGCATCGCGCACCTCCTTCTCCGTCACGTCCGAGACGACGATGCAATCGCCGACTTCGCGCGGCAGCACCATCACGCGCGCCGTTCCCGTATTCTTCTTGTCGTGCTCCGTCGCCGCGAAAATCGCCTCGGCATCGATGCCCCGCGGAATCGCCGACGGCTCGTACGAACGAATGACGCGCTCGACGCGATCGGCAACGTCGCGCGTGAGGAGGCCGCGCTTCACCGCGATCGAATTCGCGCCGATCATTCCCCACGCCACCGCTTCGCCGTGCGTCATTCCCTCGTACGACATCGCCGCCTCGATTCCGTGCGCGATCGTGTGACCGTAGTTCAACAGGCGACGCAGATCGGCTTCGCGCTCGTCGCGCGACACGATCGCCGCCTTCACGCGGATGGCGCGTCGCACGATGGCGTCGCGATCCGCATCGTGGCGCTCGCACATCGCGAATAAATCCGCGTCGCCGATCACGCCGCCTTTGAGCGCCTCGAACATACCGCTCAACAATTCGCGCGACGGCAGCGTAGCGAGCAGCGAAGTGTCGGCGACAACGGCGCGCGGCACGTGAAAGCTGCCGATCAGATTCTTCCCCTTTGCGTGATTGACCGCGACCTTGCCGCCGATCGAGCTGTCGACCTGCGCGAGGAGCGTCGTCGGCACGTGCACGAGATCGATGCCGCGCAGAAAAATCGACGCCGCGAATCCGGCCGTGTCGCCGATCATCCCGCCGCCGACGACCACCGCCATCGAGTCGCGCTTCGCGCCGCGCTCGAGAAGTTGCGTGACGATGTCGTTCGCCGTCGCCAGCGTCTTGCGCGACTCCCCTTCTTCGATCGTGATCACATCGGCGACCGGCTCGAACGACGCCGCGACACGATCGCCGAATCGCTCGCGCAACGACGTCGACGTGATCGCGAAGACGCGGCCGCGCGCGTTGACCAGCGAGCCGGTTTCATCGAGCAGGTCCTCGCCGACGTAAACGGGATAGGCGGCGGTGGACTGATGAATGGTGATGAAAGGAGTCATAGGGCAAGGCAGAAGTCAGAAGGCAGTGGGCAGAAGTCGAGACCCGTTTTCCTTCTGCCTTCTGCCTTCATACTTCTGCCTTCAAGTACTCGTCCTTCAGTTCCACGTAGTGCCGCCACGACATGTCGAGCCGCTCGATCTCCGCGTCCGTCAGCGGCCGTTTCACTTTCGCCGGCACTCCGGCGACGAGCGTGCGCGGCGGGACGATCATTCCTTCCGACACGACCGCGCCCGCGGCGACGAGTGAGCCTTCGCCGATCACAGCGCCGTCGAGGACGCGCGATCCCATTCCGATCAGTGCACCGCGCTTGACGGTGCATCCATGCACGATCGCGGCGTGTCCGATCGTCACTTCCTCAGCGACGATCGTCGGATGCGTGCCGGCGGTGATGTGCAGCACGCAGTTGTCCTGAATGTTCGTGCGCGAGCCGATGCTGATGAAGTGCATGTCGCCGCGCAGCACCGCGCCGTACCAGATCGAGCAGTCGTTGCCAATCTCGACGTCGCCGATGATCGCAGCATCCTCGGCCACGAAAACGCCGCTGCCGAGGCGCGGTTTCTTGCCTTTGAAAGGGCGGAGAATCATCGCCGCGGGACTCTAGCACATGACATTCGTCACGATTCGCGCGCGCCGTACGCCGCGTACAATCGACTCATGCCGAAGGAATTTGCGTTTCGTCATCGCGCGCGCGAGGTGTCGCGGATCGAGGCCTTCAGCGACATCGTCTTCGGCTTCGCGCTCACACTGATCGTCGTCTCGCTGGAAGTGCCGAAGACGTATGCGGAGCTCATCGAGGCGATGCACGGCTTCTTCGCGTTTGCGCTTTGCTTCGCGATTCTGCTGTGGATCTGGCACGCGCACTACACGTTCTATCGCCGCTACGCGCTGCACGACGAGTTCACGCTCGTCATCAACTCCACGCTGCTGTTCGTCGTCCTGTTCTACGTCTATCCGCTGAAGTTCATCTTCACGGGCATGTTCGAGCGCCGGCAGTACGACAGCAACAACGCACGCGTCATGTTCACCATCTACGGCCTCGGCTTCGCCTCGATCTTCCTGCTCTACACGCTCCTGTATCACCACGCGCTCAAGAAGAGCGATGAGCTGGAACTGAATCTCGTCGAGCGGCACGACACGATGACGCATGTGATGATGTTCGCCGGCAATGTGGCCATCGGTGTCGCGTCCGTGTTGATCGCGCAGTTTGCGCCCGAACGACTCATCGGCTTCGCGGGCTTCATCTACTTTCTGATCGGCGTCGTCGCCGGGACGATCGGAAGCATGCGCGGCGCACAGCGGCGCGGCGTCGAGGCAAAGATGCTCAGCGAAGCCACCGCTTCGGCGACCATCCAGGCGACATGACGTCATGGCACTCGTCGTTCTGCTCCGAGGCGTGAACGTCGGCGGTCACAGGACCTTCCGGCCTGCTGCGCTCGCGGCAAAGTTGAAGCATCTCGATGCCGTGAACATCGGCGCGGCGGGAACGTTCGTCATCCGCCGGCCGATCACCGTCACGCAGCTCCGCGACGAATTCGCGCGCCGCCTTCCGTTCGAAACCGAGATCGTGATTTGTCAGGGTCGCGACATCACGCGGCTCATCGCGCAGGATCACTTCGCGGATGAAGCGATGCAACCGGACATGGTTCGCTTCGTCAGCGTTCTGTCGAAACGTCCGCGCACCGCGGCGGCGACGCCGATCCGCATTCCCTCCGATGGCGACTGGCTGTTGAAGATCCTCAGACGCGAAGGCCGATTCGTCTTCGGCGTCTACCGGCGCCATATGAAGGTCATCGGCTATCTCGGCACGTTCGACCGGCTTTTCGGCGTTCCGGTCACAACACGCAACTGGAACACCATCACCGCCATCGCGCGCGTGCTCGGATGATCAGCGATTCCAAAGCTTCCACGTCCACGCCGACCATCCAACGGCCATGACGATGCACAGCGACGCGAGCGACGCCGTCGCGAACGTCGGTCCGAATCGGTCGGACATCGCGCCGGCGACGAAGCACGACAGCGCCATCGTCAACGTGAGGAATCCGTAGTCGGCGGAGAAGACACGGCCGCGGATCGCGTCGTCGCTTTCGCGTTGCAACCCTAACGTCGAGACCTGCCACGCCGCGCCGCCGCCGAGGTGCGCGATGAAGATGAAGATCAATCCGATGATGAGGGAGTGTGAGAACGCCAGTCCCGCGTAACCGGCTCCGAAGAAGAAGATGGCGATCGCGATGGCGCGGTATTGCGCGTCGCCGTCGCGGACGAAGATGCGGATGAGAAACGGACCGACGAGCGCGCCGAGTCCGCGCGCGGCGAAGAGCAGTCCGATGCCGAACGCGCCGGCGTTGAACACTTCCTTGCCAAACACGCTCAGCATCGCGATCGTCCCCGCTCCGATGCCGTAGCCGCCTTTCACCGACAGCAACGCGAGCACGCGCGGATGCGTTTTCGCGTAGCGCGCAGTCTCGCGGATCGACTCGCCGAGCGGCGGATGCGCGTGATGCGGGCGCTCTTCCGAGAATCGCGCGCGCATCATCCAGAGGATGACCGCGGACAACAGAAAGCTCGCGGCGTCGACGACAAACGAGAGATCGCGGCCGAATCGCATCGTCACCGCGCCGCCGATCGCCGCGCCGACGGCGAGCATCGTTCCCCACGTCGATCCCATCAGCACGTTCGCCGGCCCGAGCTCTTCGGCGCTGACGATGTTCGGCAGCGCGGCCTGCGACGCCGGCTCGAAATACGCGGAGCCGATCGAGATGAGGATCACGCCCGCATACGCGAACGGCAGCAGCGCCGGCGAGCGCGCGAGGAGCGGAAGCAGACACGCGCCGGTGCGCGCGAGGTCGACGACGATCATCAGTTTGCGGCGATCGACTTTGTCGACGATGTGCCCCGCGATCGGCGTGAAGAAAAAGATCGGCAGCATCTGGCACAGCAGCATCAGCGACGCGAGCGTCGCCGAGCCGGTGAGCGAGAGGACGAGGTCGAGCAGCGCGACGGTGAGGAACCAGTCGCCGCCGAGTGAGATCAGCGTGCCGAGGTAGAGAAGGCGAAAGTCGCGATTGTCGCGGAGGAGGCGCCAGTACATTTCAGCAGTCGTGTGACGCAGACATTCCTGTCTGCGCGCCGGCCAGACAAGAATCTCTGGCCCACACCGTGGCGTACCGAGGGATACTTTTTCGCGTCATGTTCGACGAGTGTCCTGAGGTCACGTTCCTCCTGCGCACCTGGATCAACGGCGGCAGCGCGCTGCCGGCGGTCCGTATGATGATCGAGAACGGCTACGGATTCGAAGCGGCGTGCACCGCGAACGTGGCGATGAAGCGGCCGGATTGCGACGAGCGCGACGCGCTCCTCGCCGTCATCGGTGAAGTCGCCAACACCTCGGATGAGTGGGTCGGAGCGCTGCACGACTTCGCGCGCAATCCGAGCGAAGAGCGATGGGACGAGCTGTTCCGCTTCGCGCCGGAAGAAGTCTTCTACCAGCGGCTGCGTCACACGATCGCGATTCTTCTGGCTCTCCAATGCGACGGCGACATCCTCTTTCGTTGCGCGTTCAAGCACGGCATGACGAGCGACGCGTTCGACGGTCGCGCGCAGCGGTCTGCTCGATCCGGAGACGATCGCGGCGCGCGGCGACGGATCGCCGGCGCGAAGCGCGTGGCTCGGTCTTGCGGCGCTCGCGGCGTTCGCGCGCGGCGACCGATGGAACACGATCGGCTATCTTCGCGAGGCGTGTCTCGATGACGAGACCGCGTTTCTGGCGTGGGCAAGCATTTCGGAAATCCGGCAAGACGCCGACGAAGAGCTCATCGCGCAACTCGACGCGCTGGATCTCCCCGACGTCTGACGCGCGTTATCCGTCGCTCTTGCACTGCTCGATGATCTCGCGCACTTTCGCGTCCGCGCCTTCGAGCGGAAGCTGACACGTGCCCGCGCCGCGGTGGCCGCCG
>Ga0163162_10007772_pt1 | contig 10451 bp, 12 predicted proteins | sample S55metaG_FD_115310 | JGI IMG/M metagenome (GOLD analysis project Ga0163162, IMG submission 115310) | Switchgrass rhizosphere microbial communities from Kellogg Biological Station, Michigan, USA - S5-5 metaG | ecosystem: Host-associated > Plants > Roots > Rhizosphere > Soil | place: USA...
AAGGATGGCGACAGGTCGGCGGCGATGTTCGCATACGTACAAAATGGAGCAGTCATGAAGAACACTGGTTAGAAAAGAAAATCACCCTTGACACTGACCGGTCTTCTCATGGAAGGAATTAACGGGCGGCTGAAGTACTTCACTTGCCCGAAGTTCAGTTGAAAACAGTGGCCCTGGCTCCTCCTTCAACGCGATCCAACTCTTTCGATGGGTTCGAGTTGGAGGAGGTGCGAGGGCCACTATTCCTCCGAAACTTTGTGGCTACCCTTCAAATCGTCCGGGCACGATCCCAGGACGTAGCCATGCAATGTGGCATTTGGTTCAAACATTCCGCAGTGGGATAGGTTGAAACCTACCACCGGAAACCGAAGGACACTGGAATGTAATCCGCATACCTGTCGTTGCCCATAAAGATTCGATTGTATCGGGCCTCGGCAAAAACCTTTCCGTGCCATTTCGTACCGACAGCGAAACCTGCGCCGACGTTGACGCCCGGCTTATTGACTGTGTAGGACGATAAAACTTGAGTCGTGGGCACGGCAACGTTGTAGAACCCAAAATACGGATCGAATGCCGTGAATGCGGATATAGATGGTTGAGTAAATTCCTGCATAGTATGGTAGAGACCACCGCCACCTACCAGATACACGTCTATATGGCTGGACGCATTCAGATGGACGATGGGGTCGAGTGTCGCGGAGAAGACACTGACGTTACCATTCGGAAAACCGGCACGATTCAGAGTCGCCCCGTTAATTCCAAATCGGTTGTAACCGACGTCGATCATTGTCCCAAAGTATTTAGAAAAATTGATTCCCGCGCCCCCGGTCAGGTTCCATCCGTTATCAAGGCGGCGTCCAGTGGTTCCGACAGTCTGCGTGAAGCCCCCTCCGAGATCAAAGGCAAATCGCGGACTTTCCTGGGCTTGCAGCAAGCCGCTAGCACATACGACAACTCCGGCGAACGCCAAATTGTTCAGAATCTTAAACGACATTGTGAAATCTCCTAATTTCTAGCCCTGCGCAAAGGAGTTAACTCCCCACGTACCCAAGCTAAATTGCACGTCCCGGGCCACACAGGCGCCGTGGGCGGCCGCCGCAGGCCGGCTCGCCCTGATCGCTAGCATCTTGATATGTATTAATGCCGCATCGAGGTGCTTGCATCATCGTTTTGTCGTACTGTTAGCTAAACTGCGGTAACTGTTACGCGCAGATATAGCAGGCGAACACAGAACTGCACCGCTGACCAATGCGGGATCAGGACGATGATCGTCGTTTGAACCGCTGGGACTCATCGTAAAGAAGGCGTTAATAGAACCGCTCAAAAGACCGAAGAGGGTGCCAACAAAGTCGAGCAAAAGACTCGGTAGTCTTTGCCGCCTCGGAGGCACTTGTATCCTTTCACCGGACACAGCGGCCTTGTTCCAGTAGTCGAGGGGAGAATCGTGAAATAGAAACGAAGCAGAAGATGGCAGTGGCAGGTTCGGGGTTGTCAATTGCCAGCATCGGGTTGGGTATGATGGGCGCCGCGCTTATAGTTCCTGCAGCGCTCGCTTGGTGTCACGCTTAGCGGAGAAAGGTACGGACGGGCTTACAGCCAAGGTTGAGAAAGCATCCAAGACCGTGGGTACGGTGGCCGGCACACTACATCGATCTTTCAACGCTGCGAATCGAGCCGGAATGGCGGAGATAACACGAAGCCGCGCATCAGGTTACCAGGGCGGCATCGCCAGGGCGTTGAGTCCGGCTGTCAAGGCAGTCGGCGACCAGTTGGCACCTCCATCGGCGCTCTTGAATAACCCTCGCGACGTAGGATGTGGTTTCATGGACAGCTGAAGCGACCCGCGACGCCGAATTCGAGGTATCGTCAAAACCTAACAAATTCGGGCCGCCTGCGGAATGGCGAATAAGGATGCGGCATAAACAACCTAATTAGGCCTTGCCTGAGGATAGATCGTCACAGCGGAGTCCTCCACCTAGACCTTAAGCAGTATTAGCCAACCTGCTCTTCTTCAGGTCATCCGGCACGATCCCACGACCGAGGTAGTCATTGAGGCGATTGTGCGCAGTCGCCATCTCTTTACGGGCCACGGCCAGCTTGTTCGAGGCGTTCTTAATGCGCTGCGTGCCATCCGGATGCGGCAAACCGCTGGGGAATTGGCCGACAACTTCATTGAATTCACGAGTCGCTTCCACGGCTCGCCTCGTCGCGCTAATTAGCTCACAATGCAAGATCGACTGAATTTCAGGGGATGGCGCGGGTGGCTTCCGCTTTGTTTCCCAAAGTCCTGCGCACTTGAGACAAATCGGTGCACTGTTAGAGTACAACCCTGTTTCAGATCCGCAGTTAGTACATTTGGCCATATTGCAGCTCCCAATGTGATTTGCGAATGTTGAGTTCGATTTGGCCGGGCCTGTTAGGTATAGGCCCCCGAGAAAATTTTAAATCGGGCTAAGCCGGAGCGTCAAGGGAGTAATGCAATCGCATGGTAGGCTGGCCGGTTGGACCACCACCCTTCTTTAGAAGCCCGATATTTGCCATTAGCGGTAGTTAACCGTGGAAGGAGTGCCGTGCCGAATTGTTCTGGTTATGGCAAGATTTGACCGATCTCGCTACGGCTCGTATTCGCACCTCAGAAATGGTTACATTAGCATCGAGTCGAAGGAAGGCTAAGCGGCTACATCCGGATCTGAAGGCCCGCGCTTCTTCGAACGCCGTTGGGAAGAGCGCTTGCGCACTGGATCGTTCTCTGCGAGCCATGATATTTTCGCCTTGGTTATTATTAAAGTCGCTTACGGAATCGAACCTCATAGAATATTTTCTACCTCCCGGCAATTACCCCTGTAGCGAGCGTGCGGCAATTGCGTCGCGCCGGCAGTTTATCGCCGCATTGCCTTTGGGTGGGGAAGGTGTCAATGAGGCCACCAGTTATCGTATAAACCCAACCAGGCGTCAAAGAACATATCGAGACCGGAGTAACGATGGAACGTCACGCGCAGCGGAGCGCGTTCAAAGCGGCCAAAAATACGGGGGTCCTCCCGGCGCAGAACAGCGGACCGCACCACGGTGGGCTGGACTCTTACGGGTACGGGTCGTTCCGCCCACTGAACCGAAAGGTCATACGCATGCCGGCTGCCGCTGTCAACGAGGGTTTCGTAAGCCTCTTTGACTTGGCGGAACCTTTCGGCGGAAGAACCCGCTCCGCGATCCGGGTGGTATCTGCGAGCGAGTATCCTGTACGCGCCACGGATTGTCGCTTGATCGGCATCACGAGGAATCTCGAGAACAGCGTATAGATCCATACCTCCTCCACTAGCTTCGCTAGGGCTGAAAAAACGAAGTTTTACTTGCAGCCACAGGCGCCACCGCGGGCCGGCTCTCAATCCACATAACGTTGGGGGCTTCCGTTCGCGAAGTCACTTTTGGGTCAGGCGTAGCTTCCCCATGAAGCTCATAGCGGAAGACAACCCACACCTTCTTGCCCGCGCATTCGGCCTTGACCTTGGACGCGCGAATGGCTTTCTCCACCGGAGGCGTAAGCAGTTTGGATCCCTCGCCCCAAGCGGACACCACTTGCGTCTCGATCTTGTCGGGAACTCCTTGCGGGCTTACTTGAGTCCAAGTCCAGACTGAACCGTCGACATGTGCCTGGAGGGCGCTGTTAGGATACTCGGGCGTAACCAGATTTTCAAAGCACGCCAGTCCGTCGTTGCCTGGTGTGATCAGAGACGCCGTTTGAGGTGTTTGTTGAGCTCCGGTATTTGCGGAGGTCAGGAGAGCGGCAATGGCAATGAAAAGAACCCTGCTGCGCATATGATCATCTCCATGTGGGTGGGCGATGCCGGCGGACGCGCAGCACCGCCCTTTGCGGTTTAGCTCAAGCGTGGATGGCTTTCCGCTCCTCGGCGGTTTGAATCTGAATCTGCTTTGGCTTGCTGGCCTCCGTGATCGGCACCTGGATCTCTAAAATGCCGTTATAAAGGCGGCAGTTCACATGATCCACATCCAGGCCCGAGGGCAGCGTGAGAGCAGAATAGAATTTGCCATAGGCGAGTTGCGTGAACGCGTTCTTGTCGAAACCTTCCGGCTCCTTGCGCTCACCTTCGATGATGAGCTGGTTGTTCTGCACGGTCACGCGAACGTCCTTTTCAGCGACACCGGGAAGAATCGCGCGCAGATTTAAGAAGTGATCGTTCCAGCCCGACTCGAGCACCGGGCTGAATGTCCAGGTGCGCTCCCCGGTCGAGTTAGACCCGGAAGGCAGCGCCTGGCCATAGAAGTTGTCAAACATCTGGTCGACAGACCGGCGAAATTGGTCCAGCGTCTGTCGAACATCATTGGTGAACATTGTGCTCAACATAACTATCTCCTTGTTAGACTCAATTCGTTTAGGTTTTGGCGAGAAGGCGGGACGACGCTCGCTGCGGCAGAATTGGGAAGCGTTCTCGGAGCTTCCAGGGTCGACTGTTAACAGCCGTTGCCGGGAGCGTCACTCCCAACCCTCTCGGAGAAAATTTCCGCTTTGATATTGCCAAAAAATGTGATTCTTGTCAAGAGGTCGTACTGATAAATCTTATGAAGAAGGCGCATCTTTTGCATTTCGAGCCCTAGCAAAGCGGCTCCCTAATGCCAGGGGAATGTAGGTTTTTGCCGTACTTTAGGCGGGGCGCCAGACGAGAGCGAAGGTCCTGTTACGATGGCTAAAGCGTATGACCTGGGAGTACATGATCAGGGAATTCAATGTTCAGGACTCTGACAAGATCTTGCTGGTTGAAGACTTTTTGAACGAGGTCGGGAAAGACGGCTGGGAACTTGTTAGCGTCGCGACCACCCCGACCGCGAACTTCACGCATCTTGTTTACCTAAAGCGGGGAACTTCCGAGACCGAGCGGGTAGACCTTCTGCCGCCGCCGAAGCTCTAATCCCCTCGTCGAGATTGGAGGCTCGAATCGCCCGAAAGTTCAGGAAATTCGAGGCGGGCTACCAGCGTACGCCATCATGCAATATGATGAAAAAAGAGTGATGTTTTCACCTATTCTTTTATTTACCGAGGTCATCCTATGGCGTGCGAGCCTCCGCATCCCGAGTCGATTAAGGGGTTGCGGCAACTACAGCGAGAGGTAAAGCAGCGCGGCGACGACTGCCTTTCTATGCTTTTGGCCGGGGTCGATGTGTACGCTGCGGTTGGCCGGGAATGGGAGCTGCTTGAGGTTATGCGGACGTTTGCTCACGACGCTGAGGAGATGGTCCAGAATACGCCGAGCGCCGCGGAGCTGAATAAGCTCTACGATCGGGACGATGGTGGGGGTCCGGCGCAGCAATAGAAATTCGGTTCGTCTTTAGCGTCTTCGGCCTGTGCCGTGCAGGATTAGAATCGAAGGCTTCTGAGGTCTCGCGTTCGAGTCTGCATTGACGAATGCACGGATTGGTCCGAAGAAGCGTACCCAATCAATGAATGGAAGACAGGGCGGGCCGAGGCCCTGTCTTCAACGAGGCTGCACCGCTACGAAAAGACTTCGGCCGTCGCGATTGACCAGTAGAAGTGCGGGACGCGAGCCTGAATTCCGAACCGCGGCGCGCAGTTCCGCTGCGGACTTCACCGATTGACGGTTGACTTCCAGTATGACGTCGTCCGTTTGAATGCCAGCCTCCGCCGCAGGGCCGCCGGGGTCGACATCGGTGACTACGACACCTGCATACCGCGTCGCAGCCCCAACTGGGATGCGAGTTCGGATGTTAAAGGCTCCACCGTAATGCCCAGCTGGCCGCCGCCCCCGTCAGGGCTGGTGGACGATGCGATCGAATTCTTGTCAGCTGGCAGTTCGGTTAACCGCGCATGGATTTGCTGCTCTCGGTTATCGCGCAGGATCGTGAGGGCAACATCGCTCCCAGGCGCACTATCGGCAATGTGATTTCGCAGTGCGTTGGCATTGTCTACACCAGTTCCATTTACAGCCGTGATAATGTCACCCGCGCGAATCCCTGCCCGTTCAGCCGGCCCGCCGGCTTCGACCAAATTCACCAACACGCCCCGCACTTCCCGCAGCGCCAAACTCTTGGCCAAATCGGATGTAATCTCCTGGATGCCGACCCCGAGTTTCCCTCGACGGACCTTGCCCCCATTCTTCAACTGTTCCATCACATTCCGGGCCATGTTGGAAGGGATCGCGAATCCTATGCCGATATTGCCCCCGGACGGCGAAATGATCTGGCTGTTAATACCGATCAGTTCGCCGTGGGTGTTGACCAGCGCCCCTCCAGAGTTACCTTGATTGATTGCCGCATCTGTCTGCAGGAAGTCCTCGAAGCTCCCATCGCTGAGACCGGTAGCACGGCCCCTCGCGCTGATGATTCCCGCCGTAACAGTATCGCCGATACCGAGCGGGTTACCGACGGCCAGACAAAGGTCGCCCACGCGCACCTTGTCAGAGTCACCGAGCGGAAGTACCGGAAGATTGTTTGCTTCGATCTTCAGTAGCGCGAGATCGCTTGGAGCATCGGAGCCAATGACTTTCGCTTGGAGAGACCGCCGATCATTCAGCTCAACAGAGATCTGGTCTGCCCCATCGACAACATGGTGATTCGTTAAGATGTGTCCGTCGCCAGTGACAATAACACCGGACCCGAGCGCTCGTTCCACAAGCGAGCGGTCTTCCTGGGACCTGTTTCGATTCGGGTTTCCAAAGTACCGTCGGAAGAATGGATCATCAAAGAACGGAAACTGCTGTGCTGCACGGACTCGCCGGGCTGAACGGATCGTTACGACGGCCGGAGCTACCTGATCGACGATGCCCGCATATGAATCGCGCACTGTGGCCGAAACGGTGGGGGCCGCAGGTCGGCTTTGTTGAGGAGCCGCAATCACTGGACGCAGGGAAGCACCGCGAAATCCAAAGTACAGTAGGGCCCCGACGATTATTAAGGCAATACCTAAACCTACTATTTTCGAAGACTTAGACGTGAGGCGCATGTTCTTTCCCTCCTTACTCCTGTTGGACCTGCGAAGTTGTGTTCACACCGGCCGCCGACGCGCCGCGAGGGAGGTAGCTGCCTCCCACAGAGATCTGGGAGTGTACCGGCTTTCCATCAGCGTCGACGATCTCCAAAGGCCCACCAGTTCTTGAATCGACTAATTCAATCCGGACAGTCCGTGCCGTACTGGGATCTAGCCCCGCAGTAGACTTGTATGTGATCACGTATCGAACCCGCAGGTTTTCCAGGATGTCGTCGTAAACGCCGGAAAGTTCGAATATCGATGCGGGAGAATACACACGGCCTCCCGAGGATCTTGCGATTTCCTCGAGATCATGTTCCGCACGCTTCCAGTCGAGGCGTGCGTACGGGCCTCCCTTCGCCGAGTATTCCACAGACTCGCGCAGCTTTGGTCCGAGATTTATGACATAGATGGGAGTTCCAGAATCGCGCGCAGCATTGAGTACATCCTCGTACTTACTCCGGCTGAAAGTATCCAGGCCAGACGAAATGAGGATCACCGCTTTGCGGCCGCTCGCGGGTTTCATAAAGTTCAGCGTAGAAGTAAGGGCATCGTAAAAATTTAGTTCTGAGAATTCCGGTCGATTGAGGCCGATAAACAGTCCATCCAGGGCTTCATGGCCGGAGGAAAAATCTGCCAGCCGGTCGACTTTATCTCCATAGCGAAAAATCGCTATCCTGTCCTGTCGTCCGAGTTCATCGAGAACTTGACGTGCCGCCCGCGGAACTTGGTCGGCCAGCGCGTTACTCAGTGCCTGATAACGCCCGCCCCATTCCATCAACACGGCTAGGGAGACCGGCGCGTGTTCGATCTCAACCGTTGCGTTATGTTGTCGCACGCCGTTCTCGTAAACCACGAAATTATCGCGACGGATATTGGGGATGAAGTAGCCGCTTGAATCCTGAACCAGCATTTTGACTGTCACCAGTTGACTGGCCGGGTCGAAGGAGATCTCCGTTTTTTGCTTGCCCTGCTGACCTTGAAAGTGCGCCGTGGACGGCCGATTTGGCACTTGGATTTGAGCGTGGGATGCTGTGTCTAGCGGAGCACGTGTTTCCCTTACACTCTTAACGTCGACGCCTTGCGCTAAAGCGAGGCTGGACAAAATCGCAGAGGCTGTAAACCATGCCAATGGAGTCAGATTGAGATTCCTCGTTCGCATTCCAGACATTCCTCCAGAAGTTCGATGAATGAAATTGGACCTTGGCAGAGCCGCCGAACCCTTGGCGCCCCCGCGGCCTGACGGATGGAGTGACATCCGAAACGCTAGGCCGAGCTCGAAGCCTGATGGCGGTATCACAATCCGCGATGGAACGCGCTAGGCGGCACCTCTTGCCAACCGGTGCCGTCCATAGAGACGTGGCAGGGCCCGTTAGGTTAGATTCCGCTTTGGAGACTCGCCAGGGGTCACGTTTCCGGCGGCAAGGTGGCCGTTTTCTTTCTCTCGGTCAATCTTCCCTTGACAAGCCATCATTGCAAGCCAGGCGGTCACCCATAGAAGTCGCCGTCGCCGATTCGCTCATTCGTTGGAGCACCTGGGCCGAACCGGCAGTTCGGAAAATATAGAGTGTGATTCACTTCGAAGATGTTCCGACAGCGGAATTTCGTTTTTTCGGAGAAGAGCAAGGGCGTCCGATAGACACCGTTCTAGATGTCCCATGCGCACTTCAAGGTAGCGTATTCGATCGTCACGAGGACGGGTTCACGACCGTTCTGCCTTCGTGGCGGTGAACCCTCAATAGATCATCGAGAGAATTGAAGACAATCGTGCTGGCAACGCCGGTGGCGTTGCCCAAGGCGAGCCATCGGACCACAACGGCACCGTCGTCAAACTCTGTGACTTCGGCCATATGACCCGTCCCGCTTGTCCGCGAGACATCTTCTTTTCGCCACAAGTAATAGAATCTCATCTATCGGCCTCCGCAATCCCGGCCGTTGCGTCCGTGGTGAAGATCGCTAGGTCCTTCGAACTATCCTCATGAATCCCTCCACGCAGATGTAGACTATGGCGGCTTAATAGCCACAGCTCCGGCAAAATCTCCGCCTGTAGGTGTCCCTCAGAGAAGACCCGAACGACGGCGCTCTCGGAAACCACGATGGCAATTGCATTTGATTCTTTGGAGATCGAGGCTGCAGCAAGATGTCGGCTTCCGAGGCCGAACGGTAAGTCGACTTCTTTGCTGGAGGTATCGAGGTAGCGGCATGCCGCGACGACGACGCCGCTCTCGTCGACAATGAACGCGCCGTCCAATTGCGCGAGTCCTTGATCGTACCGCGCAGGTTCGGATCGGTTATCTGTCGCGTCTCCCGTGGATGCATCGCCACCGGATCCAGGATTAACGACCGAGACTGGCTCATTACGACATTCGCGAACCCGACTGTAAACAGCGTACCGATTCGTCGGCCTTCGCGCCCCTCACGGGCAATTTCAATCGCCAGCTCCAGAACAGACTCAAGAATCTTCCTTGGACACCATTCAGCTTTGGGACAAATGTGGTCGAACATTGAATCCTCTCTTGAAGAACTGGCCAGAATGATGACCGAGTAGAACTTCGATTCCTCTCATCGTGTTTGTCTCTCGAGATCATTGGACGTCTATATCGCGGTTTCGTAATTACGTCCGTATCTATTTATTGGCGGATGCGTCCGTGTGGACACCGCGCGCTACCGATAATAGTTCATAACGGGACCGTACAGTTTGGGGTGGTTCATTTTTTACAGGAGGACTTCGGGCTCGCGTCGGCCAAATCGGCGTATCGGACCGCGCACTCCGGTACGGCGTGCCACGCGGTCCCGATGAGCGTATCTTATTAGCAGGCCCCTTATGAAATCGCCGCACACTCTCCGTCAAGCTTCCCTGGCATTTCTGCTTGCAATTTCCACGAACAACGCCGCCGCGAATCCGCCAATTCCACCACCAACAGGAGATGTTCATCTCGCGTCCCATTCTGGAAAGGAAACCGCTGTTTTCGCGGGAGGCTGTTTTTGGGGAGTCCAATCAGTGTTTCAGCGCGTGAAAGGTGTCCTCGCCACCACCGCCGGCTACTCAGGCGGGTCGGCAATGACAGCGACTTATAAGCAAGTCGTGACCGAGACGACAGGTCACGCCGAATCCGTGGAAGTGATCTATGATTCCTCCCAGATTACATACGGCCAGCTGCTGCGGATCTATTTCTCGGTCGCGCACGACCCCACGCAATTGAACCGCCAGGGATCGGACGTGGGGAGGTCATACCGGTCAGTGATTTTCTATACGAACGAGGAACAGCGGCGCCTCGCAAAAGCGTATATCGCGCAGCTTGATGCACAGAAGGTTTTCCCGAAACCGATCGTGACCTGACCTGACCGGGGATTTCTGTACCAGTCGGATAGAGACTGGAAGACAGAAAGGAACCTGGGAAAATGCCGAAGAAGACGTTCACGCCGGAGCAGATCGTGCCGAAGCTGCGGCAGATTG
>Ga0163162_10007773_pt1 | contig 10449 bp, 9 predicted proteins | sample S55metaG_FD_115310 | JGI IMG/M metagenome (GOLD analysis project Ga0163162, IMG submission 115310) | Switchgrass rhizosphere microbial communities from Kellogg Biological Station, Michigan, USA - S5-5 metaG | ecosystem: Host-associated > Plants > Roots > Rhizosphere > Soil | place: USA: Michigan...
ACCTCCCGGTCCAGCAGGCGACGACCTTCGAGCTTGTCATCAACGCGAAGACCGCCAACACGCTCGGCCTCACGATCCCGCCGTCGCTGCTGGCGCGGGCGGACCAGGTGATTGAATGATGGACCGCCGCCGCTTCCTGCTGACTGCTCTCGCCAGCATCATGACTGCTTCGCGTGCCGCCGTGGCTCAGCCGGCGGCGGGCAAGGTCCATCGCATCGGGTTCGTGGGCGGCGGCATCGCGGACGGCTACGCCAAGCACGTCGAAGCGCTCCGGCTCGGACTCCGGGACCACGGCTACGTCGAGGGCAAGAACGTGACCCTCGAGTTCCGCTGGGCCGACGGCAACTACGACCGGTTGCCTGCGCTCGTCGGCGAGCTCATCCGAGGCAACCCGGACATCATCGTGACCCAGGGGACGCCCGCCGCGTTCGCCGCGAAGACGGCCACCAAGACCATCCCCGTGGTGATGACCATCGTGGGCAACCCCGACGACACCGGCCTGGTGGCGAGCCTGTCCCGGCCCGGCGCGAACGTGACCGGATCGTCGTTCTTCATGGCCGAGCTCAACGCCAAGCGGTTGGAGATTCTGAAGACCGCGCTGCCGCGCTTGACCCGCGTAGCCGTCTTCACGAACCCCGGCAATCCGGCCACGGCATCGGTGCTGCGGTCCATGGAGGAAAGGGCGACCGCGCTCAAGATCAAGCTGTCGCCCCTGGACGTGACGAGCGTCGACGAGTTCGAGACCGCCATCACCGCGGCCAAGGCGCAGGCCGGCGCGCTCGTGGTGCTCGAGGACGGTATCTTCGTCGCCAGTGCCCGGCGCATGGCCGATCTCTCGCTGAAGCACCGCGTGCCGGGGATCGCCTTCACGGAGTACGCCGAGGCCGGCGGCCTCCTGTCGTACGGCGTCGACTTCCCCTACGTGTGGCGCCAGTCCACGGTCCTGGTCGACAAGATCCTCAAGGGCGCGAAGCCGGGCGACCTCCCGGTCATGCAGGCCACACGCTTCGAGGTGATCGTCACCTCAAGACCGCCAAGGCCCTCGGCCTGACGATCCCGCCGTCGCTGCTGGCGCGGGCGGATCAGGTCATAGAGTAACGGCTGGTGGAACTCGACCTGCGCGGGCCGCCGCTTGCGCGCCGCGCTCGCCGCCCCGTTCGCACGCAAGCTGCTCAAGCCCATCGGGCCTGAGCGACTGTGCAAGGAGATCGCCCAGGTACTTCGCCGTTCCGCTGCGGGGTCGTTCCCTCTCAGCCTATTGACCGAGTGGTACAAGGACTGGTACAAAGGCTCAGATTTATACAACGGCGGCACGAGCGGAATCAGGCAGTTACAGCCCACCGAAAAGATGGTGACCCCGGCGGGATTCGAACCCGCGATCTCAACCTTGAAAGGGTTGCGTCCTAGGCCAGGCTAGACGACGGGGTCAGCGAGCGCAGTATACCTGAGCCCGCGCCCCGTCGTCCCCCGCGAGGTTCAGCGCACCGCGCGGGCGGTGGTCCGCACCTGCACGACCTCGCCAGCCTTGTAGCGGGCGGCGTTGGCGACGACCACCTGGACCGGCCCGCTGGGTGACTCGACAACCAGCAGACCAGCAGGGCTGACACTCAGAACCCGGCCCGTGGAAACGGCATGGTCGCCGGGCTCACTGGTGGGCGAGGCGGAGTCGCCGACCGGCATCGGCGCGGGAGTGACGACCTGGCCGCCGGTTGGCGCGGGGACCAGGTTCATCGGCTGCACGCTGATCCGCACCATCACCGGCGCGGACGTGCTGAAGCGCTGGTCGGCGCCCGATGCGGTCAGGAGCCGAATCGGCCCTCGGTCGGTGTTGACGGTCAGGTGACCGCCGGGGTCCACGGAGGTCACGGTACCGTTCAGCTCGACGATCTCGGCTGGGCCCTTCGGCACGGGGGTCACCGGGCCGGACGGTACGAGGACGAGCAGGTCCGCCGGCTCGATTCGCACGCCCTGCATGCGGGCGGTCTGGTTCAGCTGCAGCCCGACCAGCTGCTCGGGCGTGACCTTCAGATGGACCAGCCCGATGTCGGGCTGGAACAGGGTCACCGTGTTATTTTTGCTATTCCAGTTCCGGACCTCGCCGACATATGTCTGCGCGCCAGCCGGCAGCGGCGTCGGCGCGGTCGCGCATCCGGCCAGCAAGAGAGCGATCGCGACGGCTGTCACAGTCTTCATGGAGCGCCTCCCGTGAGCTTTGCCCAAAGAATCGCTGGGTAGCGCTACAAACGCGGTGCCAGCGAGCCAAGGGTCGACGGGGGCAGCTCGGCGGCCTACCGGTCCTTCATCTTCATGTCCTCGTACGCCGGGAACGGCACGAGATTGAACGTGTCCAGCGCGTGCTCGGCCACCCGGGGCCCCACGCCGCGCAGCGTGCGGTAGTCCATGATCGGCAGGTACATCGCCCGGTCGATGGTGAGCTGCTGGATGCGGTGCAGCATCGCCTCGCGCTTGCGCGGGTCTCGCTCGCGGGCCTGCTGCACGATCAGGTCGTCGATGTCGGGATAGCCGCCGTAGGCGTAGCTGCCCTTGGACGAGATGAACTCGGTGGCGCGCGTGGCCGCGTTGCCGGAGTTGCCGACGGCCGCCATGAACAGCCCGTGCAGCTTCTTCTCGCGCCAGGCGGAGAGGAAGGCCGCGCGCTCCATCGTCCGCATCCGCACGCGAATGCCCGCGGTGCTCAGGTAGTTCACGGCGGCCTCGGCGGTCGAATAGAACGGTGGCGTCGGGACGAATTCTCCGGCGTCGAGCCCGTTGGGGTAGCCGGCCTCCTTGAGAAGCTGCTTGGCCTTGGCCATGTCGTAGGGCGCGCCTGGGGTCTGCAGCGCAAAATCCATGACGCGCGGAATGATGATCGACGTCGGCGGGCAGAAGCCGAGACAGGAGGCCTCGTTGATCGCCTGGCGGTCAAGCGCATAGATCGCCGCCTGCCTCACACGCTTGTCGTTCCACGGCGACTTCGGGTCCCACTGCTCGGTGAATTCGATCCAGTAGATCGAGGCGTGCTTGGAAGGGATGAGCTGCAGCTTCGGATCGCGGCGGACGTTCTCGGCGTCCTCGCCGTCGAGGGCGTAGGCGATGTCGGCCTCGCCCTTCTTCAGCATGGCCACGCGCGTCGTGCCCTCGGGCACGCTCTTCATCACCAGGCGCTTGACGTTCGGCACACGGCGCCAGTAGCCGGTGTAGGCCTCCAGCACGATCTCCACGCCCGGGCTGTGGCTCATGAACTTGTACGGCCCGGCGCCGATCGGATGCTTGCGGAAGCCGTCGTCGCCCACCTGCTGCACGTACTTCTTCGGCACCACCAGCCCGGCCGCGGTGGCCGTCGTGCCGTAGAAGGTCATGAAGTCGGGCCACGGCTCCTTCAGAGATATGCGCAGCGTCAAGGGATCGACCGCCTCCACCTGCCGAACGCGCGCCTGCAGCTCGGTGGCGCCCGCACCCTTGTAGCGGTCGAAGCTGAACTTCGCATCCTCGGCCGTGACCGGGTCACCGTTGTGGAACTTGACGCCGCGGCGCAGCTTGAACTCGTAGACGAGACCATCCGCGCTCTCCGTCCACGACTCCGCCAGGCTGTTGCCGAGCTTCTGACCGGGCAGCGGGCGCACGAGGCCGTCGTGGATCGCGTACAGGATCCCGAAGGGTGTGATCTGGGGGGGCGCGCTCGACGGGTCCAGCCAGGTCGGCGCGATCGTGACGTGCCAGGCGATGGTCGCCTCGCCCGCCGGTCCGGTCTGGGCCGCCGCCCGCTGGACAGTGAAGAGCATCAGAACGATCGCCGTGAGCACGGCGAGGTATTCGACCCGGCCGGAGCGACGCTGTCGACTCATGGGTGTCACCTCGCGTCAGTGCGTGGCGGTAGGATCAGCCGCGCCTCTCACCTACCCCGGGTTCCGCCATTCCGTCAAGCGTATCGTCGGCGCAAGGCCGGCAACACCTCGCGTCCGAACAGCTCGACGGTCCGCACCTGGTCGGCGGCCAGGCTCACCGTGAACATCAGGTTGCGCGCACCGGCCTCGAGCGCGGCGTCGACCTGGGCCAGGCAATCCTCGGGGGTGCCGGCCACCGCCAGGCGCTGGCGCAGATAGTCGAACACGCCGAGGCGGCGCGTGAGCGCGGGATCCATCTGGGCGCGGTGCGTCGTGTAGCTCGCGCGCAGCTCGCGGATGGCCGGGATCAGCTCGGCCGGGACGTCGCGGCGCTCGGGCGCCGGGCCGACGACGTACGCGGCCACGAAGCCCAGGATGTTGCCGAGCTTGTCGAGCGCGACCTCGCGCCGCTCGTCGACGTCGAGGCAGGCGATCCACCACACGTCCACGTCCTCGGCCGGACGGCCGGCCGCCTGCGCGCCCTCGGCGATCAGCCCGCGCGCGCGCGTGACGTGCGTGGCGCCGAGGCCGTAGTTGACGAAGACACCGTCGACCATCGCGCCGGCGGTCCGCAGGGCCGCCGGGCCCGAGCCCGCGGCGTAGACGGGCACGCGGCGCTCGAGACTCGGCAGCAGGGTCGTCGCCCCATCGAGCGTCGCGCGCTCGCCGGCCAGGAGCGCTCGCGTGAAGGCGAGCCCGCGTCGAAAGGCGTCCGGAGTCGACGTCGCCGCGCCCACGTTGGTGACGCCGCTGTGGCCGGTGCCGACGCCGAGAATCAGCCGCCCTCCGCTCAGCGCATCCACCGAGGCGGCCGCGCCGGCCGTGATGGCCGGTGCGCGGGTGACGAAGTTGGTGACGCACGCCGCCAGCGAGACGCGCTCGGTCCGCTCGGCGGCCAGGGCGAGCGCCACCCACACATCCATCGCGTTGCCCGGCGTGTCGGCGATGCCGACGAGGTCCCAGCCGAGGGATTCGCCCAGCGACACCATGCGCGCGGTGTACGCCGGCGTGTAGGGCCAGAAGAAGAAACCGAAGCGGGGCGGCGCCATGACGGAACCCGGCCAGGAGCATAGCCCAGAGGCGGCGCCAAGGGCGGCGCTTGACGCGGCCCGGTCGCCGGCTTCAGTATGCCTGCCGGAGCAAAGCCCGACCGGCCGCGGTCCGGGCGAGAGGGGCTCAATGGATTTCGGGATATTTACTGAGCAGTTGCGTGAGGGCGGCAGCCAGGACGGCTGGTTTGCGGAGATCCAGGAGTTCGCCCAGAAGGGCGAGGAGTGGGGGCTCGACGTCCTGTGGCTGGCGGAGATGCTCGTCAATCCGGCGCGCTCGGTGCTCTCGGCGCCGCTGCTCGTGGCCAGCTCGATCGCGGCCAAGACCCGGCGCCTGCGCGTGGGGACCGCCGTGCAGCTGCTGCCGCTGAACCATCCGCTCCGCATCGCCGGTGAGATCACCACGCTCGATCACCTGAGCCACGGGCGATTCGATTTCGGCATCGGCCGCAGTGGGTCTCCCCGCTCCTACGACGCTCTCGGCGTCTCCTACGCGGAGAGTCAGGACCGCTTCTTCGAGGCGCTCGAGATCATCCTCAAAGCGTGGAAGGGCGAGCCCTTCAGCTACGAGGGCAAGTACTATCGCTTCCACAATGCCGCCGTCTCGCCGCGTCCCTACCGGGCGCCGCACCCGCCGGTCCGCATGGCCGCCACGACGCCGGAGACCTTTCCTCGCGTCGCCAAGCTCGGGCTGCCGATCTTCGTCGGCCTGCGCGGCATGGACGTCCCAGAGCTGTCGAGAAATCTGAAGGTGTACCGGGCGGCGTGGCACGAGGCCGGGCATCCCGGCGAGGGCGACGTGTGCCTGCGGATCCCGGTGTATGCCGCGCCCACGCAGCAGGCCGCGCTGGACGAGCCGCGCGAGACGGCGCTGTTCTATTTCAAGCGGCAGGCCGAGCTCACGCGCGCGCCGATGGGTCGAGCCGGCGTGGGGCCGGCGGAGCGGCTGCAGACGCAGGCCCAGCAGCTCGAGGCGCTCACGCTCTCCTACGACACGATTCTGAGCACCAAGGTGGCGTTCGGGACGGGACCGGCGCTCGTCGATCGCTTCACGATGCTGCGCGACGAGCTCCATCTGACAGGCGTGGCGGCCGAGCTGAATCCGGGCGGGCTCTTGACGATGGAGCAGGAGGTGCGGTCGCTGCAGATCCTCACGCAGCAGGTGATGCCGGCCTTCAAGTAGTCGGCGGGCGCGCCTCCGGCAGCGTGGAGGGATCTGACAGCAGGCGCACCAGCGCGGAGACGTCGGACTCGACCACCCCGAACAGGCCGCTCGCGTGGGCCGGCGCGTTGCCCAGCACATCGCGAAACGCGTGCTCGATCGCGGCACGATCGGCCATCAGTCGCACGCCGAGGGTCGGATCCACGGTCGTGCGGCGCGTCTCGGCGCGCTGCAGGTCGCGCACCATGGTCTCCACCTGGTCGGGATCCAGCATCGACAGCGGCGCGCCACAGTGGCCGCAGACCGACTCGCGGGCCAGATCGATGGGGGCGCCGCACGCCGAGCAGTGCACACTCGGCGCATAGCGACGCAGCTCGGCCAGCCGCTCGGGCGACAGCGGCTTGACGAAGTTCTTCTCGCGGAGGAAATCGAAGAAGGTCGTGGCGCGTCCCTCGTCGCCCGGACAGCGCCAGTAGGCGAACGGCGTCGCCCGCGCGCGGTCGCTGGTGGCGACGAGGCGACGGTGGCAGCGCGGGCAATCCATGGCGTCCGGCTGGAAGGGATGGCGCTCGGCGCGATGCTCGTTGAGCTCGCGGAAGAGCCGGAGGACGGCGCCCGGCGTGAGCGCCAGGCTCTCCTGGCGATCGAACCAGATCAGCCCGCAGCCGTGGCAGAGATCCAGGGTGACCGAGCGCCCGTAGTGGGCGTCGAAGTCCTCCGGGGCCATCGGCTGATCGCAGCCGGGGCAGTTCAGCGGCGCGACGCCAGCTGTTTCTTCGCCGCGGCCACCACCGCGTCGACGGAGAAGCCGAACTTCTTCTGCAGCTCCTTGAGCGGGGCCGAGGCGCCGAACGTCTTCATCCCGATGGCCTCGCCGGTCATGCCCACGTAGCGGTGCCAGCCGAACGTCGAGGCCTGCTCGACGGACACGCGGGCGGTGACGGCGGGTGGCAGCACGCCGTCGCGGTAGTCCTGGCTCTGGTGATCGAACAGCTCCCACGAGGGCATGCTGACCACGCGGGCCTTGATGCCGTCCTTGGCCAGCGCCTCCCACGCCCCGATGCAGAGCCCCACCTCGCTGCCGGTACCGAGCAGCAACACGTCGGGCTTGCCTCCCGGCGCGTCGGCCAGGACGTAGGCGCCCTTGGCCACGCCCGAGGCCGCGCCGAACTTCGCGCGATCGTAAGTCGGCATGGCCTGGCGCGAGAGGATCAGCGCCACCGGCTCGTGCTTGATCTGCATGATGACCTTCCACGCCTCCACCACCTCGTTGGCGTCGCCCGGCCGCAGCGTGATGAGCCCGGGGATGGCGCGCAGCGAGGCCAGCTGCTCGATCGGCTGGTGCGTGGGGCCGTCCTCGCCCACCCCGATGGAGTCGTGGGTGAAGATGAAGATGGTCGGGATCTCCATGATGGCGGCCAGGCGGATCGGCGCCCGCATGTAGTCGCTGAAGATCATGAAGCCCGAGCCGTAGGCGCGGATCTTCGACAGCGCCAGCCCGTTCAGGATGGCGCCCATGGCGTGCTCGCGAATGCCGAAGTGGAAGTTCCGTCCGCTGTAGTCGTGCGCGCTGAAGTCACCGGCGCCCTCGAACGTGAGCCGTGTCTTCGTCGACGGCGCGAGGTCGGCCGAGCCGCCGAGCATGTACGGCACGTTCTGCGCGAGCGTGTTGAGGATCTTGCCGGAGACGTCGCGGCCCGCCGCGCCCTTGGGGTCGGGAGGATAGGCTGTGAGGTTCTTGTCCCAGCCCTGGGGCAGCTCGCGGCGCTGCATACGGATGAGCTGATCGGCCAGGTCTCCGTGCTTGCCGCGATACTGCTCGTAGAGGGCCATCCACTTGACCCGCAGATCCTTGCCGCGCGCGCCCATGCCGGCGGCGAAGTGCTCGCGCACGCCGTCGGGCACCAGAAACTTGGCGTCCTCCGGCCAGCCGTAGTTACGCTTGGTGAGCTTGATCTCGTCCTCGCCCAGCGGCTCGCCGTGAGCGGCGTGCGTGTCCTGCTTGTTGGGCGAGCCCCACGCGATGTGGCTGTCGACGATGATCAGGGTCGGGCGCTCCTGCTCCTTCTTGAAGGTGTTGAAGGCGCGCTCCAGCATCTCGAGGTCGTTGGCATCACCCACGCGCAGGACGTTCCAGCCGTAGGCGATGAACCGCGTGGCCACGTCCTCGCTGAAGGCCCACTCGGTGTGGCCCTCGATGGTGATCTTGTTGTTGTCGTAGATCCAGCACAGGTTGGAGAGCTTGAGGTGGCCGGCCAGCGAGGCGGCCTCGCCCGAGATGCCCTCCATCATGCAGCCGTCACCGGCGATCGAGTAGACGTCGTAGTCGAACATATCGAAGCCGGGCTGGTTGAAGTGCTTGGCTTGCCAGCGGCCGGCGATGGCCATGCCCACGCTGGTGGCCACGCCCGCGCCCAGCGGGCCGGTCGTCGTCTCGATGCCGGAGGTCCAGCGGTACTCGGGGTGACCGGCGCAGCGGCTGTCGAGCTGGCGAAACCGCTTGATGTCGTCGAGCTTGACCGAGAGCTCGCCGAGCCGCTCATATTCGGGATTGACCGCCTTGACGCCGGCCAGGTGCAGCAGGGAGTAGATCAGCATGGAGGCGTGGCCGGCCGAGAGCACGAAGCGGTCGCGGTTGGGCCAGATCGGATCGTCGGGATCGAAGCGCAGGAATCGCTGCCACAGGCAGTAGGCCACGGGAGCCAGCGCCATGGGGGTACCCGGATGGCCGGAGTTGGCCGCCTGGACGGCGTCCATGGCCAGCGTCCGGATCGTGTTGACGGTGAGCTGATCGAGGCGAGCCTGGTCGGTCATGAATCCCCCCTGCGCGCGGGTGACGGGGGCGCGGCCACGCGCTGCCGGAAGAATAACTCAAGGCGCGCCAGGGCGAGAGGAACTCGCGGCCAGACAACCGAAACGCGGCGGCATGCGGAGTGCACAGAGGACAGGGCATGTCGAAGCGCCCATCGCCCTGGAATCTTGGCGGCTTGACCGTGCGTGAGCTGGGCCGCCGGGTCTGGGCGGAGATCTGGGAAGACGAGGTCACCGACCGGGGAGCTGCGCTGGCGTACTACTTCCTGTTCGCGCTGTTCCCCACCCTGCTGTTCCTCACCGTCCTGCTCGGCCTGCTTCCCCTGCCCGGGTTGATGGACCGGCTGCTTCAGTACGGCGACCAGGCCCTGCCGGGCGATGCCGCCTCGATCGTGCGGCGCACCTGGGTCGAGATCAACCGCGGAGCCGGCGGCGGGCTGCTGTCGATCGGGGTCCTGACCGCGCTCTGGGCCTCCTCTAACGGCATGGCGTCGATCATGAGCGCCCTGAACGTCGCCTACGACATCGAGGACACCCGCCCGTGGTGGAAGCGTCGTCTGCTCGCCGTTGTGCTGACGGTCGGCTTCGCGGTCTTCATCCTCGCCGCGCTCGTACTGCTGGTGTTCGGGCCCCACATCGGCGCGGGCGTCGCGGGGCTCTTCGGTCTCGGCACGATCTTCATGTCGGTATGGAACGTGGCGAATATCCCGATCGTGGTGTTCTTCGTGCTCGTCGGCATTGCCCTCGTCTACTACCTGGCCCCCGCCGCCGAACAGAGCTGGCGCTGGGTGACACCGGGCTCCGTCGTCGCCCTGGGGTTGTGGCTGGCGATGTCGTGGGGGTTGCGCCTCTACGTCGGCCGGTTCGCCGACTACAACGCCGCCTACGGCTCCATCGGCGGCATCGTCCTTCTGATGCTGTGGCTGTACCTCACGGGCGTGGTGCTGCTCGTCGGAGCCGAGATCAATGCCGAGATCGAGCACGCGGCCGCCCGGCGCGGCGCGCTCACCGCCAAGGCCCCCGGCGAGCAGCGCGCACCGGCGGACGAGGAGCCCGAGGGCGGCGTGTGGCCCTTGCCCGGCCGGACCTTGACCGAGGACGTCGCCATCACCGGGCGGGTCATCGAGCGCTGGGTGGCCGAGGCGCGACGCCGGGGCTGGGCGCCGATCGCTCTGCTCGGCGGCGGCGTCCTGGTGGGCTGGCTACTCCGGCGGCGATCGTTGAGCGAGATCGCCGGGACCGGTGGCCGTCTCGCTCGGAACACGATGCACATCGCGGCGGCCATCGCCGCCATCGAGCGCTTCCGCGGTCAGGTCGACGTGGACGACAGGACGGTGGACGAGGAGCCGAAGGAAGAGACGGTCATCGAGCGGCGCGCCGCCTGAGCAGCGCGCTCAGGCATCGCGCTCAGGCGGTTCGGTGCAGACCGGTGGACGCTTGCGAGCGGCGCCCCAGGACCAGGCCTTCCAGTGCGTGCAGCAGCACCCAGGGCTCGAGCGGCTTGCGCAGGGTGAGATGGGCGCCGGCCTCCCTCGCCTCGGCC
>Ga0163162_10007774_pt1 | contig 10449 bp, 8 predicted proteins | sample S55metaG_FD_115310 | JGI IMG/M metagenome (GOLD analysis project Ga0163162, IMG submission 115310) | Switchgrass rhizosphere microbial communities from Kellogg Biological Station, Michigan, USA - S5-5 metaG | ecosystem: Host-associated > Plants > Roots > Rhizosphere > Soil | place: USA: Michigan...
CCGGTCCCGATCGCGACCACCTGGCCCTCCTGCGGCTTCTCCTTGGCGCTGTCGGGAATGACGATGCTGCCGTGCTTCTCCTCGTGCTCGGCGAGCCGCCGGACGAGCAGGCGATCATGCAATGGACGCAGCGTCGGCGTGGTCGCCCCAGCCGTTGCGCGGGCGGTAGTCTGAGCCATGGTGCGGTCCCTCTTTCTTCTTCCAGGTAGGAGTGAAGCGGTTCGACCCTCGGAAGCGACTGTACCACAGAAATAGTACAGTAGGTCAATTTAGGTCTCGTGTACTATCTGACCCATACAGTCATGAGAATCGCGATGAACCTGACGGTAGACGCGCGGAGCCCGATTCCGATTCGCCGGCAGCTGACGGAGCAGCTCAAGCACGTCATCGAAAGTGGCGGCGTTCCGCGCGACCAGCCCCTGCCCAGCATCCGCGAGCTCGCTGGCTTCCTCGGCATCAACACCAATACCGTCGCGCGCGTCATCGAGGATCTCAAGCGCAGCGGCTACGTGGAGGCCCGCCGCGGGCGGGGCGTGTTCGTGGCCTCGACGCCGCCGGCCCGCCCGTCGCCGCATCTGCGCGCGCGCTTCCTGCACGAGACGGTGATCCGGGCCGCCGCCCTGGGGATGACCGCCGACGACCTGGCGGTCGGTGTGCTGAGCGTGGCCGGCATCCGGCCCACCGCCGTCCAGGGATCCGTCGAGGTCCTCCTCGTGGAATGCAGCCCGCCGGAGCTCGACTTCTTTGCCGGGCAGCTCGAGGGCTACTTGCCGATCCGGGTCGACAAGGTCCTGCTCGGTGAGCTGGCGGCGGCGGTGCGGCGCCACAAGCAGACCGGACGCTGGAAGGCGGCGGTGACGAGCTTCTGTCATCTCCCCGCGGTGGAGCGGCTCCTCAGCGGCCTGGGCGTCCCGGTGATCGCGCTGCTGGCCGAGGCGCATCTCGAGACCCTCCACCACCTGGCCCAGCTGCCGGCCGGCACGCGCGTGGGGGTGGCCTCGGCGGCCGTCGAGACGGCCCACAATCTCGAGCACTCGATCGCCAACGCCGCCCTGCCCAACATCGTGCTGGTTGGGACGTGCCCCGCCGAGAGTCCAGCCCTCGGCCGCCTGCTCCGCCGCGTGGACGTCATGGTGTGCTCCACCTCGGCGGCCGAGCGAGTCCGACAGCTCGCCGCCCCCTCCGTGCACGTGCTGATCGACGATCGCGCGCTCGACCCGCGGGCGATCGAGATGCTCTCGGCCATTCTCGTGCGCCAGAACGGCGCCGGGCCGGCGGTGCCGCCCATCAGCCTACCCCGCAGCTCCGGCACACGCACACCGCGACGGAGCGCGACACCAACAAGCGTACGGTAAACGGTAGCGCTCCCCTGCGTCGCCGGGAACGCGCCGGGAGGACATGACCGCAATATGGGCTCGACGTCACAGGCGATCGCCGCGATGGTTCTGATCCTCGTCGAGACGGCGCTCGTCGTGTGGCTGCTCTGGCATCGCGCGGCGGGGCGGCGCGCGCAACGACTCCTCGAAGATCGCCTGCGATTCGAGACGCTGCTGGCGGAGCTGTCGGCCAAGCTCATCCACGTCGAGGCCGGTGGCATCGACGCCGCGCTGGAGAGCGCACTGCGGCAGATGATCGACGTCCTCGGCATGGATCGGGGCAACCTGGACGAGTACATGGACGACGCGCCCGGCATTCGCGTGTCGTGCGCCCGACCGGGCATCGTCGAGCTTCCCTCGATCCTGGCCGCCGGGCAGTTCCCCTGGACCGCCGACACCCTTCGGCGCGGGGGCGTCGTTCGATTCTGCCGCAGCACCGAGCTTCCGGAGCAGGCCTCGACTGATCGCGCCAGCTACGACCGCCTCGGGACACGCTCGCACCTGTCGATTCCTCTGCGCGCGGGCGGCCCGATGCTCGGCGTCCTGTCCCTCGACTCGGTCCACGCCGAGCACCCGTGGCCCGACGATCTGGTCGACCGGCTCCACCTTCTGAGCGAGGCCTTTGCCAGCACCCTGGAGCGCAAGCGCATGGAGCTCTCGCTCGCCCAGCGTCTCGGTGAGGCCGGGCGCCTGCGACAGGAGCTGACCCACATCGGCCGGGTCTCCGCCCTGGGCGAGCTCACGGCGTCGCTCGCCCACGAGCTGAATCAGCCGTTGACCGCGATTCTCAACAACGCGGAGGTCGCCCAGAAGCTCCTCGAGGCCGACGCCCCGAACCTCACGGAGCTTCGGGAGATCATGAAGGACATCGTCGAGGACGAGACCCGGGCGGCCGACGTGATCCGCCGGGTGCGGGTCCTGGTCAAGAAGGGCGTGCTCGAGCACAGCCCTCTCGACATCAACGAGGTCGTCGACGAAGTGGCCCAGCTGGTCAGGAGTGACATGGCCAGCCGCCACGTGCCGATGAGCCTGGCGCTGGCCAGCGGTCTACCGACGGTGCGCGGCGACCGGGTGCAGCTGCAACAGGTGGTCCTCAACCTGGTCCTCAACGGCATCGAGGCGATGCGCGAGGCCAACGGCCGTGACCCCGCCCTCGCGATCCGGACATTCGCGGCCGGCGCCAGGTCCGTCACGGTCGCGATCGAGGACTCCGGGCCGGGCATCGATCTGCGCCACGTCGAGCGGATCTTCGAGCCGCTGTACACGACGAAGCGCGAGGGCCTGGGCATGGGTCTGGCGATCGCGCGCACCATCATTCATGCGCACGGCGGACAGCTGCGCGCGTCGAACAACGCCGCCGGCGGTGCCACCTTCGAATTCATCCTGCCGGTGGTGGGAGCCCAGCGGCCATGACCGGGGCCGCGCCGACGGTGTTCATCGTGGACGACGATCCCTCGGTGCGGAAGAGCCTCACACGTGTCGTGGCCTCGGCGGGCTACCGGGTCCACGTCTTCGCCTCGGCCCAGGAGTTCCTCGGCCGCGAGCCGGCGACCGGCCCGTGCTGCCTCGTGCTCGATGTACGGATGCCCGGCCTCACCGGGCTCGACCTCCAGAAAGCGCTGGCCGACGCCCGGCACCGGACCGCCATCGTCTTCATCACCGGCCACGGCGACATCGCCATGAGCGTCGAGGCGATGAAGGCCGGGGCCGTCGATTTCCTCACCAAGCCCTTCGCCGGCAAGGAGCTGCTCGACGCCATCGAGCGGGCGCTGGCGAAAGACACGCGCGATCTGGGCGCCGAGGCCCGCGTCGAGGAGATCTTGCAGCGGGTCAAGCGGCTCACGCCGCGCGAGACCGAGGTGTTCGCGCTCGTCGTGACGGGAATGTTGAACAAGCAGATCGCGGCCGCGATCGGCGTCGGGGAGGGGACGGTCAAGGTGCATCGCGCGCGCGTCATGGAGAAGATGCGCGCGTCCTCGCTGGCCGAGCTCGTCCGTCTCGCCGACGCCGTCGGCGTCATCGTGCCCAAGACCTGAACCAAGGTCCACTGAACCAAGGTCCAATAGGCAGGCCGCGCCGCGTCCTCTAGAGTCTGACTAGAGGAACGTCCATGAAGCGATTCCGAGTGTTCATCGTGTTCGCGTTTGCCCTCTCCCTGCTGGCCGCCGGCTCCGCGCTCGGCGCCGACGACTCGAAGGTGAAGGCCGCGACGAATCAGGTCGAGAGTGGCGCCAAGAAGATCCCCGGCGATGTCGCCGAGACGGCCAAAGGCGTCGGCCACACCGTGACCGAAGGTGCCCAGTACAGCGGAGAGAAAGTGAAGGACGCGGAGCAGGCGGCCGCCCCGCCGGCGAAGAGCGCGTGGGGCAACGCGCGCGACAGCGTCGCGACCTTCTTCACGAGCCTCTTCTCGAAATGACGGCCGCGCCGCCGCCAGGGGCGCGCGTCGGCTCGCGGTGCTACACCAAGGTCCAATAGATCGACTGAGCGGGGTGGTCTAGACTCACGTAGGGGCTCGCTGGAGGTAATCAGATGATCAGGAACAACGTGCGCGTGATCTGGGCCCTCCTGCTCGTCCTCGTCCTGTCTCCGGCCCCAGGCGCGTGGGCCGGCGCTCCGACCGATCAGTTCCGTGAGGGGGTTGATCGCGTGTTCAAGATCCTCCGAGATCCGGAGCTGAAGGGCGACGCGAACACCGCCCGGCGCTGGGCCACCGTCACCAAGGTGTCCGAGGAGATCTTCGACTTCGGCGAGACCGCCAAGCGATCGCTCGGCCAGCACTGGGACGCGCGAACCCCCGCCGAGCGGGTGGAGTACGTTCGCCTCTTCACCGACTTGATCCAGCGCTCGTACGTCTCCCGGGTGGATCAGTACGGCGCCGAGAAGATGGCTTACCGCGGCGACACGATCGACGGCGACCAGGCGGTGGTGCGGACGGCGCTGCTCCTCAACGATGGCGGGCAGATGCCCCTCGACTACAAGATGCACCGCACGGGCGACCGCTGGCAGGTGTACGACATCAACATCGAGGGCGTCAGTCTCGTGGCGAACTACCGGTCGCAATTCAACAAGGTCATTCGGAGCGAGTCGTACGAGGCTCTGATCGCACGGCTCAAGTCGAATCGAGTCGCCTCCCCGGCGGCCTCGCCAGTGGAACGCCAGTCCTCGAAGTAGCGACCATGCTCGTGAGCAAGCGGCTCTGAGTATGCTGTCGCTGACGGGCCGAGTCTTGCAAAGCGTGGTCCGGCTCTGCTGCGATCGCCCGCTCCTGACGGTCGTGACAGGCTTCGTCTTCGCCGCGCTCGGCCTCGGCTACGCCGCGCATTCCCTGACGCTCGAGACGTCCAAGTTCAATCTGCTCCCCTCCCACCAGCGGTACGCCACGCTCTACAAGGAGTACAGCGACGACTTCGGCCAGCTCGAGGACATCGTCGTCGTCGTACAGAGTCCGACCGTCGCCACCTCCACGGCCTACGCGGCCCGCCTGGCCAGCGTTCTTCGCGGCGGCGTGCTGGCGGCCTCGGCGCGCGTCTGCTATCGAATTGACGCCAGCCGCCTCGACGAGCGCGGACTCGTGTACCTGCCGCTCGAGGCGCTGCGAAACCTCCTCGACTCGACCGCCACCCACGAAGAGCTGCTCGCAGCCTTCGCCGCCACCCCGACGCTCGACCGGCTCGTCGAGGGTATCAATCAGTACGTGGGCGCGATGCTCCTGCCACCCGTCTTCGGGGCCGCCGCCGAGGTCGAGGCGAACGTGGCTCCCACTCGCCTGCTGCGCGCGCTTCTGGGCGGGATGTCGGAAGGGCTCGACGGGGCGCCCTACCGCTCGCCCTGGATGACCCTCGTCGCGACCCCCGCCCCGGCCCTCGCGAACAACGGCTACTTCTTCTCGGACGACAATCGCCTCCTGTACGTCGTCATCGACCTGGCCGAGGCGCCGCGCACCTTCGCCGCGGAGCGGGCAGCGGTGCTCGCCATCCGGGGTGCGGTCACGAGCCTCCGCCCCGAGTTCCCGTCGGTCGAGGCCGGCGTCACCGGAGTCCCCGCGCTGTTCACCGACGAGATGAGCGCGACCTCCCGCGATGGTGAGATCGCCGGTGTCCTCTCCATGGTCCTAACCCTCGGCCTGTTGTTGCTCGCGTTCCGGCGCATCGCGACCTCGGGCGCGATGCTCGTCGTGCTCGGGGTGAGCCTGTCCTGGTCGATGGGGATCATCACGTTGTTCGTCGGCCACCTCACCGTCTATTCGATGATGTTCGTCTCGGTCGTCGTCGGGATCGGCATCGACTACGGCATCTACTTCCTGTTCCGCTATCGGGAAGAGCGGACGCTCGGCGTGCGTCTCGTCGCCGCGCTCGAGCGGACCGCCGCCCGCAGCGGGCCCGGCATCCTCCTCGCGGCCCTCACCGCGGCCACGACCTTCTACATCCTGACCATCGCCGAGTTTCGCGGGATCCGCGAGTTCGGGTTCATCTCCGGCTGCGCGATCCTCCTCGCCTTCCTGGCGATGATGACGGTCTTCCCGGCGGCGCTGGTGTTGATCGAACGGCGACGGACGACGCCGCGAGTGGTGGCGATCGCCGTCGATCCGCACAGCCCGCGACCAGGTGACCCGCGCGAGGTCCCGGTGCTGCAGTGGTTCGTGCGATACCCGCGGGCCATCGTCACAACCGCGGCCCTTCTGACGGGGGCGTCGCTGTGGGCGGCGCCAAGAGTGGCGTTCGACTACGACTTCATGAATCTGCAGGCCGCCGGAACGGAATCGGTCGTCTGGGAACGGAAGACGGCCGCCGCCGCGGGCCGCTCCGGCTTTGCGGCCCTCGCCACCGCACGGTCGCTCGAGGAGCTCGCGGTGAAGGAGGCGGCGTTCGAGCGCCTGCCCTCGGTCTCCGACGTGCAAAGCGTGTCCTCGGTGATGCCGGATCGCCAGGCCGAGAAGCTGGCCGTGCTCGGACGCCTCGCCACCATCGTGGACAGCATCCACGTCAGCCCGGTGCCGCCGGTCGATCTCACCGCGCTCATCGCAGGGCTCGAGACCCTGAAGCGTCGAATGGATCTCGCCACCGCGCCAAGCGGTGGCGACGGGCCTTCCCAGGAGATCCTGGTCATCGCGCGCGCGACGTCCGCCCTGCTTCCGCGGCTCAAGGGGCCAGATCGAGGCGCCGTCGAGCTGCGGCTCGGTGATTTCCAGAAGCGACTCGCCGGCGATTTCGCCGAGCAGTGGCGGCGGCTCCAGCGCGCGACCCGGCCGGCGCCGGTCACCCTCGTCGACCTTCCCGACGAGCTTCGCCGGAAGTTCATCGGCAAGAGCGGGCTCCTGCTCCTGCAGATCTACTCCCGTCTCGATGTCTGGCAACGTCCGGGGGCCACGCAGTTCGCGGAGGACTTGCGCACCGTCGACCCGGATGTCACGGGGCAGCCGATCGTCGCCTACGAAACGATGCGGCTGATCGAGAAGGCGTACTGGCAGGGGCTCGCGTACGCCTTCGCTCTCGTCGCCGGGATCGCGGGGCTGATGATCCGCCGCGTCCGGGAGACCGTTCTCGCGATGGTGCCCATGGTCGTCGGCACCCTCTGGATGCTCGCGATCATGCAGGTGGCCGGACTCAAGTTCAATCTGGTGAACATCTGGGCCCTTCCGCTCATCGTCGGCTCCGCCACCGAGTACGGCGTGAACATGGTCCTAAGGACCCTCGAATCCCGGGAGCACGGTGGGCCGCGGCTGGCGCGCAGCACCGTCATGGGCGTGTTGTTCAACGGCCTCACGACCATCGCCGGCTTCGGCAGCCTGCTCATCGCGCAGCACCGAGGCGTGTGGAGCCTCGGCCTTCTCCTCGTGATCGGCTCGACCACGACGCTGATCGCGTCGCTTGTGGTGCTTCCCCCGCTGCTGCACCTGGCGGAGCGAGTGCTGTCACCGGCAACTCAGCGCGCCGGAGCCCCCGCCGCGACGGCGGCGGCCCGTTCCTAGCCTGCCTCCCGGGCGACACCATGAGCACCGAATGACCCGCGGACAGAACACCGACATCCCCCGTCGCGCGCCATTCAGTCTCACGCCCCGCGTCGTCTGGTCGCTGCTCGGTGAGACGTTCTTCGAGTGGTACGAGGATCGCGCGCCGAGGCTGGGGGCGGCGCTCGCGTACTACACGGTCTTCGCGCTGGCGCCGGGGCTGATCCTCATCATCGCCCTCGCCGCGCTTCTCCTCGGGAAGGAGGCCGCCCAGGGCCAGATCATCAGCGAGGTCCAGGATCTCGCTGGCGAGGCCGGGGCCCAGGCGGTTCTGGCCGCGATCGAGAGCGCCCGCAACGCCGGCGGCAGCCTGCTCGCCACCGGCCTCGGGGTCGTCACCCTCCTCTTCGGGCTCTGGGGTGTGTTCGGGGAGCTGCAGGACGCGCTGAACACCATCTGGGGCGTGACGGCCACGCGCGGACGTGGCGTGATCGGTGTCATCAAGCAGCGCTTCTGGTCCTTCACCGTGGTCGTCGGCATCGGGTTCCTGCTGCTCGTGTCACTGGCCGCCAGCGCCTGGCTGGCGGCGCTCGGAAAGTTCTTCTCTCGACTGTTGCCCCTCCCGGTGGCCCTGATGGAGACGACCAACGCGCTGCTGTCGTTCGTGGTCATTACCTTCATGTTCGCCGTGATCTATAAGCTCCTGCCGGACGTGAGGATCGCGTGGCGGAACGTGTGGACGGGCGCCGCCGTGACGGCGGTCCTGTTCACCATCGGCAAGACGCTGATCGGACTCTATCTGGGCCGGAGCTCGGTGGCCTCGGTGTACGGCGCCGCCGGCTCGCTGATCGTTCTCCTGCTCTGGGTCTACTATTCCGCGCAGGTCGTCTTCTTCGGCGCCGAGTTCACGAAGGTCTACGCGCGGCGCTTCGGTGCGCCCTCGATGACACCGAGGGTCGCGGTGTCCGTCGCGGGTCGACAACGGCGCCCCGGGCGACGCACGAACACGGCCGAGGGATAGCCGGACCGTCCCGGCCGGACCGGAGATCGCAGGCGGGTGTTCGGGTCAACCGGGCGGGACGATGGGCAAGCGCACCACGAACTCACTCCCCCGGCCCGGACCCTCGCTGTGCGCCGCGATGGTCCCGCCGTGGAGTTCGACCAGGATACGAGCCAGCGTGAGGCCCACGCCAAGGCCGTCCTCGGCGTGGGGCAGCGACCGATCAGCTTGCGCGCACAGATCGAAGATGAGCGGCAGCATCTCGGGCGAGATGCCCACGCCGGTGTCGCGCACGCGCAGGACGATCGCGCCGTCCTCGCGATAGCCGCTCACCGAGATCTCGCCGCCGAGGGGTGTGAACTTTGCCGCGTTGCCGAGCAGGTTGGTGACGACTTGCGTGAGCCGCGCGGCGTCACCCTCGAACGAAAGTGGCTCCTCCGGCAGCGACACCGCCACGCGATGTCTCCGGGCGTCGGCCAGGCCCAGCGTGGCCTCCAGAGCCCCGGTGACGATCGTCTGCAGCGTGAGTGACTCCTTCTGCAGGTCGACCTTGTCGCGCCCCAGGCGTGAGACGTCGAGCCGGTCGTCGAGCAATCGACTGAGGTACTCGACCCGCCGATCCACGACGTCCCGCGCGCGCTGCACGGCGGGGTCGCGCTCGGCCTGGCGCCGGATGGTCAGCATGGCGAATCGGATCGGCGTCAGCAAGTTGCGCAGCTCGCCGGCCAGCATCGCCAGGAACTCGTCCTTGCCGCGGCTCACTACCTCGGCGGCGGCCCGGGCCGCCTCGTGCTCGGCCACGATCTGCGCCTCCTGTTCGCGCAGCCGACAGACGACCAGGTAGGCGGCGATCTGAGCGGCCACGACCGACAGCAGTCGCAGGTGGTCATCCGTGTAGACTTCCGCGCCTCGAATGAAGAGCACACCGAGCACGCGGTCGAGCCCGACGAGAGGGACCGCCAGGTGCGAGGGCGAGGCCCAGATCGGGACCAGGGCGCCGTCAGGGGGTCGCCAGTCGGCGCCCCGGCGTGGCTCGTCGGTGAGGAGGGCCAGGAAGCGCCTCAGGATCCGGCCCACTCCTTCCCGCTCCTCGGCGGCGTCCGGCTCGACCACGAGCCGCGGCGCGCCGACGGCCGGCGTGTCGAGGAGGCCGCAGCGGTCATACGGCACGATGCGGCGCAGCAGCCTCAGCGCGCGCCGGAGTCGAGGCTCGGGATCGAGCGGCCAGTCGAAGCTCTGCGCGATGTCGTAGAGCGTGCGGGCGACTGAGCCCGCGGGGGTCGAGGTGTCCTGGGCGAGCGGCGTCATCGCCGGCGGCGCTTCTTCCCCGACGAGCGTGGCGAGTGGGGGCGCCGCGCGGCAGGCTCGGGTTGAGGGATTCCGGTCAGTACTCCTCGCAGATCCTGGAACCGCGTTCCGACGTGTGCCCCGTGGTCGTCGATCACGAAGCGTCGCAGCTCCGTGGCGTGGCCGACCCCGCGCGCCTTGAGGACCAGCACCGCGCGGCCCAGCTGTCCCTGCATCTCGACGTAGCGCAGCACGATCAGGTTGTCGGCGATGGATGACACACCGTGGCCGGTCAGCTGCGCGGTGCCGAGCAGCTCGGCGACCTCCATGGTCATCAGCAGGGTGACACCAACCGCCCGGCTGTGCTTGGTCAGGGCGTAGACCAGCTCGCGAAATCGGCGCTGTGACGCGACGCCGAGCGCCATGCCGGTGAGGCTGTCGAGCACCACGCGGCGTGCGCCCACCTTCGCGATCAGCCGCAGCGCATCGTCGAGGAAACGATCGGTGAGGAGCTCGACCGGGGAGGTGTAGTGGATGACGAGGCGGCCCTGAGCCTCCAGGGGGGCCACGTTCACGCCGTAGCTATTCGCGACGGCGCGGATCTGGGCCGGGGTCTCCTCCAGCGTGAAGAGGATCCCCGGCTCGCCGCGGTGCGCGCCTTCGAGGAGGAAGTGCAGCCCGACGAGGGTCTTGCCCGTGCCGGTACCGCCCTCGACGATCGTCGAGCTCGTGCGCGGGAGGCCACCGAGGAGCAGCGCGTCGAGTCCCGGGACACCGGTGGCGACCCGATCGGCGAGGTCCACCGGCGGATCGTCCATGATCGCCGGGCCCCGCAC
>Ga0163162_10007776_pt1 | contig 10449 bp, 11 predicted proteins | sample S55metaG_FD_115310 | JGI IMG/M metagenome (GOLD analysis project Ga0163162, IMG submission 115310) | Switchgrass rhizosphere microbial communities from Kellogg Biological Station, Michigan, USA - S5-5 metaG | ecosystem: Host-associated > Plants > Roots > Rhizosphere > Soil | place: USA...
CATTTGTGATACCACCGGAAGCATAGTTGGCAATGCTGCTTCCGTTATTTCTTGTAATGCCTGTAGTGCTGCCGCATCCAGGAGATTTTGTTGCGAGCTTGAATTGTATTTTCACGTCAACGCCACCGAAAGAAGATCCTTTTTTTCTAAACGCATTATTCAGCAGGTTGATCATTGCATTTATTAAACTGTCAGAGGGATTATCCGGTGCACCAATTGCTGTTCCCGTATTAATTACATGCACAACTACCGGCAATGTATATATAGGCATAGCTGCAGCCGCAGCACTTTGCAGGTTGTCACAATTATTTTCTTGCGCATATAAATTAAGCAGGGATAAAAGAAAAAACAGTAAGAGGTTAATCTTTTTCATAAGTGTACGTTTTGGACGGATGCATACAAATCTAAAAAACAAAAGTTGTTTTGTGCACCACAGAATTAATTTAAGCTACTTTGAATATTTTAATAAAAGAAATGAATTTAGCCGGCTTTTGGCTTCATGGCATCATCGGTTGTGTCACTCACTTGTACTACATGAACTGTATTGGGCATTGCAGCAGTCAGCATTAAAATATAGCCATTGATAAACGCTTAAAAACAAAAGCTTAGAATTGCATTTGCGAAATAAAATGATATTGCTAATGAATAAATTTTTATAGATTTATTTCGTAAATACAAACGTTATGCGTCACCCTCTTGGAGCATTCCGTTTTCATTGCTGTTTGACAGCATAAACTTCAACAAGACACTGCTTTGTTTTGCTTTTCTGCGAATTTGATTGATTAGGCTTTTTTCAATTCTTTTATAGAAGCCTTGATAAATCCCTCTTTATCTGTTTTTGCTCCCTTGATTCTTGCTTTTATATCGGCAGGGATTGTAAAATATTTTTCAGCCCATAAATGAACCTCGACCAGTATCGGGACTAGTTCAATTCCCTTCGTTGTTAGTTTATAATAAACCCTTGTCTTTGTTCCGGGGTTGTCCACTTTTTCAATCATTCCATTTTCTTCAAGTGATGCAAGTCGTGCTGACAAAATATTTGTTGCAATACCTTCTCCTGCATTCAAAAAGTCTTTATAAGTGCAGGTCTTGTTAAACATCAAGTCTCTGATTATCAGCAACGACCACTTATCCCCCCATATATCAAGAGAGTTACTTATTGGGCAATCTGACCTTTTTTTATTCTTGTTCATAAGATCCATTTTTATTTTGCACTTGCATTTTGCAAGTATTGCTGTATGTTTGCACTTGCAAATTGCAATCAAAGATACAATCAATAATTAAAAATCAAAAAAAATGAAAAAAGACAAAATAATTTACTGGGCAACAACAGGTTTATTTGGTGCAGCCATGTTTATGAATGCATACCTGTATTTTACTGACCCTAAAATGGTAGAAGGATTTAAACACTTAGGTTTTACTGACTTTTTCAGAAAGGAGCTTGCAATTGCTAAAATAATTGGGGCTATTGTTTTACTTGTCCCTGCTTTTTCAAGTAAAATAAAGGAATGGGCTTATGCAGGTTTTGGCATTACTTTTATTGCCGCTTCACTTGCACATTATTCAGCATACGACCCTACTACAAACATAGTAATGCCACTTTTTTTCCTGGTATCTCTTATCATTTCAAACTTTTATTTTTCTAAAACAAAATATAGTAACAATTAAAATTATAATAAAATGACAAACAATGCAGTAACAACAGCAACCCAATATGCAAGTATTGATAACAAGCAAATTGCCTACCGTAAGATTGGGAATGGCACCCCCATTATTTCAACATCAAATGCACAAAGCAGCAATTCAAAGAATGTGACATACACATACGCAACCGTTCCTACTCAGTTTGCAGAAGTCAACGGTATAAAATTTGCTTATCGGTCTTATGGCAAAGAAGACGGTATTCCAGTGATATACGTAAACCATTTAGCAGCAACAATGGATAACTGCGACCCACGAATAATGGATGGTATAGCCGCAGCACACCAAATAATATGCTTTGATAATAAAGGTGTTGGTGCTACGAAAGGTAAAACCCAAAATACAATTCAAGAGATGGCTACTGATGCAAGGGCTTTTATTCATGCCCTAGGGTACGATAGAGTGATTCTGTTCGGGTTTTCAATGGGAGGTATGATTGCCCAGGAAATTTTAGAACAAGAACCTGCTCTTGTGCATAAATTAATTTTAACAGGTACTGGACCAAGGGCTTCTGTGGGTTTAGATAAAATAAAGAGCGTAACATTCGGAGATGTGTTGAGAGGTTTGCTCTCCTTCCGTGACCCCAAATTTTACTTGTTTTTCACCACCACAAAAAATGGCAAAGCATCAGCTAAAGCTTTTTTAAACCGTATTAAAGAAAGAACGGAAAACAGAGATGCAAAGATTAAAAATAGCAGTTTCCTCACTCAATTAAATGCCATCAAAGCCTGGGCATTGGACACTCCTGCTGATTTATCCAAATACAAACTACCTGTTTTTGTAGCCAATGGCGATAATGATAGAATGGTACCTACGCCAAACTCTTACGATTTGGCAAAGCGATTTCAAAATTCCGAAATTGTAATTTATCCTGATGCTGGTCACGGTGGAATATTTCAAAATCACGAAGCGTTTGTAAAACAGGCATTAGCCTTTTTAGCAAAATAAAAAGCATGTGAAATGAAAGCATTCATAGAAATGAAGAATTCAAACTCATACTTCCTTACAAAGCACCGTTCAGGAGGCACCCGAAAAACTGACCCTATAAACAAAGTAATTCGGCCTTTAAAACAAAGTTGACCGACAAAATGCTTTCTAGTTTTACCCTAATAAATTTTTTAGAAATGGGACAAAATAATTACACCGGAGCATTACAAAAACCGATAGGTTCTGGCTTCAACGCAACATCAACAACTACAGACGTAATCCAGGGAATTGACCTTACAGGCAAAACCGCAATCGTTACAGGCGGTGACGGAGGTCTTGGTTTAGAGATCACCAAAGCATTAACTTCGGCAGGAGCAACAGTTATCGTTCCAGCTAGAGATGTGGAAAAAGCTAAGGAAAATCTAAAAGGAATTACCAATGTAGAAGTAGAAACATTAAACTTGACAGAACCTGATTCCATTGACTCATTTGCTGAGAAGTTTTTGGATTCGGGCAGACCGTTGTATATGCTTATTAACAATGCAGGTATTATGTGGACGCCTCTACACCGTGACGTACGTGGATATGAAGGGCAATTTTCTACCAATCATTTAGGACATTTTCATCTTACTGCAAAACTTTGGGATGCATTGAAAAAAGCAAATGGAGCAAGAGTGGTGAATGTTTCGTCTTCAGCACACCATTACTCGCCTGTTATATTTGACGACATAAACTATAACACAAGGGAGTATAACAAATTTGAAGCTTATGGACAATCTAAAACAGCAAATGTACTTTTTACAGTAGAATTGGATAAAAGGGCACAGCAATTTGGCGTTCGGGCTTATGCCTTGCATCCTGGTTTGAGTTTGGAAACCAATTTGGGCAGGCATTTAACGTTTGAAGATTTTGTTGTCTTAGGTGTCTTAAATTCTGACGGAACACCTAACCCTGAAGCTGAAGCCGCAATGAAAAAAATACAAAAAAGTAAGGAACAAGGAGCAGCAACCTCAGTGTGGGCTGCAACGAGTCCCCAACTTCAAAACATTGGAGGTGTGTATTTAGAAGATGTTGAAATTGCAAAATTCGATAAAACTAATTACGATAGTGACCCAGCCTATAAAAGCCCTGGCGGATTTGCTGGTGTTGCATCTTTTGCATTGGATATGGCAGCAGCACAAAATCTTTGGACACTAAGTGAAGAATTGACTCAGGCAAAATTTGATATACAATAATCGAAACTAATGAGGCTCACATTGTTGGGCCTCTTATTTTTTTTAACTTTGCACTATGCCAATAAAACAAATAAATAATAACGCTGAAATTGTTTTCACCTGTAGTGAATCCATACTCTACAATACCGAAATGATTGCGGAGGAACATTCTGTTGTTCGTGTATTGGCAGGCGAATTAAAAGTTATACAATCAAATAAAACCTATGTTTTTGGAGCAGGCGAAACGCATTTATTTCCGAGAAATCGGCTGGCTACATTAATAAAATCAGCAAAAGACGGACTGCCTTACAAAGCCATTGTAGTAAAACTTACTCAAGACGTTTTGAGAGCTTTTTACGAGCAAAAAAAATTGCAAGCTGCTATGGTTTCTAAAACCGATTATATCATTCCATTGCCCAAAAGTCCTTTGCTGGACAGCTTTTTCAGTTCGATGCTGCCGTATTTCGACCTGGACTACAAATTGCCACAAGAACTATCCCAATTGAAAATTCAGGAAGCGATTACAGTTTTGCGATCAATAAACAGAGACATCGACAACATTTTATCCGACTTTTCAGAACAACATAAAATCAACCTTGTCGAATTTATGGAACGCAATTATATGTTCAATATGCCAATAGAAAAATTTGGTTACTTAACAGGGCGTAGTTTAACTACTTTCAAGCGGGACTTTAAAAAGGCATTTAGTACGACACCTCAAAAATGGCTGACAGAAAAGCGTTTAGAGCTTGCCTATTATCAACTGACAAAAAAAGGCAGAAAACCTATTGACGTTTTCTACGAAGTTGGCTTTGAAAACTTATCACATTTTTCTTACGCTTTCAAAAAACAATTTGGACAGTCGCCAGCAGAACTTGCCGCAACAAAAAGTAATACCAGCCGCTAACAAAGCATTGGGAAAAGAACGGCTGACGGAAGTACCCAATTTATTGTACATTTACGCCCATAAACAAACCTATCTGATGAAGATCGCACCAGCCAAAACTATCGTCCTCACCCTTATTATCACCCTGACCCTCACCTCCTGCGCCGTCCTCACCGACAGCCAGGTGAAGAACATCAACGCCTTCGCCGCCACCGCAAAAAGCTACAGCGCCTTTCCCGGCACAGTCGTACGCCAGCGCGCCGAGCTCCACCTGCACAGCGAAATGGTGGTGGCCAGTCAAAGCCAGTTCGCAGATGCCGACCAGATCGCCCGCCGGATGGAGTCGGCCCGGAAAAGCTATAACAATGCCGTACAGATCTCCTCGAAATTCGATCTGTCGCTGCAGCTTCTCCAGCAATATGCAGGCCTGCTAACCAAGCTCAGCAGCGACCACTACATCACGGACCTGAGCGCCCCTACCACTTCCCTGGGCGAGAACCTGGGCAATCTCGTGTCAACCTACAACAGCAAGGCCAAAGACTCGCTGCCGGCCGACCTGGGCAATACCATCTCCAAGGTCATCCTCCTGATAGGTAAGCAGCTGACCAAACACAAACAGACAGCCGCCCTCAAGGAATTCGTCCTGGCAGCAGATACCCTGGTCCAGGTGACGACACGCAATCTCGTGACGGCATTGGACGGAGAAACTTTTACTGACGCAGCCGGCAATTCCTTCCCCTCATTGAGATCCCTGCTGGCAGTGGAAAAAGATTTCTTTATCCAGAGCTGCAAGCGGTCAATCCTCAGCGATAGTACCCGCAACAACTATTGGGCCATCAAATTCTATTATGACGAGCTGACGGCGCATGACAATACGGAGCTGCTTCGCCAGGGCGTAGTCCAGGCGGCGAAAAGCCTTGCCAGGGCCCATGCAGAGCTGGCCAGGAATGTAAAGGAGAAAAAGAGCCTGAAAGAGATCATCCAGGAGACGCAGCAATTGATCACCGATGTGCAGGCCGCCGGCACCGCTTTCTCCTCATTGTCCGGCATGATCAAATTACCATTCTAACGAATATCCAACGGCCATAAACTTTATCGTACATGAATACCGAAACACTCAACGCCTTAAGACAAGTCAATACCGTTATCGGTCAGTTACAGGACGCTTTAAAAGACCCTGCCCTCACGCCCCAGGAAAAAACGCTGATCCGGCAGGCCATCAATGACCAGATGGACCTCCAGGACACCCTCATCCAGGATTCGATGCAGGCCATGGTAGATAAGATCAATGCCGCCAATACGGACCTGGAGACCCTTACGGCCAAAATGGAAAAGACCAGCGAAAAGCTGGGCAAGCTGGCGGCCTCCATCAAAAAAGTGTCCGATGTAGTAGGCACCCTGGCAGAGCTCACTGCAAAAGCCATGTCGGCGGGGCTGTTGGGCGGGGTATAAAAAAAGTGCTCCGGGCAGGGTGACCTTTACGCCATTCCTGCCATATATTAGTAAAAGCCCTTACCCCATGCCTGATCAACACCTGATCCTCCGTATCCGGTCCGGCCAAAGCGACAAAGCCCTGGCCACCCTCTATCATCACTTCCCCATGGTCCGGAAAATGATCCGGGCAAATGGAGGCAATGCCGCCGACGCCGAAGACATCTTCCAGGAAGCGCTGATCCTCCTGGTACGTAATATCCGTCAGCGCGACTTTACCCTGACCTCGAAGTTAAGCACCTACCTGTTCGGCATCTGCCGCCTCCTCTGGAAAGACGAGCTCCGAAGGCGCAGTCGTCCCATCCCGCACGAGCTGGCCCAGGACCCCGCCGGAACTGAAGCACCACCCCCGCACGAAGAAAAAGAACAACAGGCCCGTCTGGCGGAAAAAGCCCTCGACGAGCTGGGCGAACGCTGCCGGGAGCTGCTCCTCCTCTTCTACCACGCCGGCATGAAACTGAAGGACATCGCGGCGCGAATGGGCTACAGCGCGGAGAACACTGCGAAGAACCAGAAGTACAAGTGCCTGGAAGCCGCTAAGATCCGTCTCAAACAACTCCAACAGATCCACCAAACCCTTTAAAACCCTCCATCATGCGCAAAGAACTGGAGCTCATCGAAAAGATCGAAGCCTACCTCCAAGGCCGGCTCAGTCCCGCCGAAACACAAGCGTTCGAAGAACAAATGGCCGGCGATCCCGCATTACAGGACGAGGTGGAACTGCAGCGGCAATTGATGACGGGCATCGATCGTGCAGGCCTCAGGGAAGAAGTAGCAAAAGCGAGAAAAAGATATACGATCCGGCAACGCATCCTCAAATGGGGCCTGGGTGGATTGATCATAGCCGCTGTGGCTGCCGCGCTCTTTTATCATCAACATACCTTTACCCCTGCCACGCACGGCGCGGCACGGCCAGTGCCATCAGGTATACGCCAGCTGCCCAATCTCAATTTCAAGCCCGCCGACAGCGCTGCCATCGTCAGCGCCTATGTCGAAGCCCATGGAAAGAAGGACACCACGCTCCAGCCCTTTTTTCTCAACGCGTCCAGGGACACCGTGATTGAAACGAAGAAAGGCATCGTCCTGTCCGTAGCCGCCAATACCTTCCTCGACGAAGACGATCGACCTGTGACAGGGATGGTCCTGCTCATCCTTAAAGAAGCGCTCGACCCCGCCTCCATCATGACGGCCGGCCTCTCCACCCGCAGCGGCACGCAGACATTGACCACAGGCGGTATGTTCTTCGTGGACGCCCGGCAGGGTTACCATGTCCTGCACATGGACACCTCCCGTCCCATCGTAGTGCAGATCCCCGCGTCCGGTGACCAGCGCAACATGCAGCTGTATAAAGGCAGGCGCCTGCCCGACAGCACCATCGACTGGGTGGATCCCCGTCCCCTGGAACATGGGCTGGTGGCCGTTGACCCGCGGCTATTGGACTTCTATCCTCCCCATTACCTCGACTCGCTGCGCAAGTGGGGATATGATCGTCGCGACAGGCGTTTTACGGATAGCCTATACTATTCGCTGGCCGCCGCCTTTCATGCTGCGCCCGGAGTGTCAGAAGCAGCACCCAAAGAAGATTTGCCCAAAGACCGCTTCGACCGCGATAGAGACACCGTAGCCCCCATCACAGACGCCTCCCGCAGACCCTATTACCATCCCCGCCCCTGCGGCATCAACCCCGCCAAAATAAAGACCATCTGGGCCCCGGAGTTTAAGAACACCCTCATCGCCACCCGTGAGTTCGAACAGCGCCTGCATTGGCTCCACCGGGCCGCCAACGCCGACAAGCTATTGGACCTCTACATCACGCACCTGGACTGGAACCTTTCCGACATCGATTCCCTCGTAGCTGGGCAATCCGTCGGAGAAGCAAGTGAGATCTTCGGTTACTATGCGAGGCTTCATGACGGTAAGGTCAGCAATCCTTCCCCGCAATTCCGCCAGCTGGCCGAATACTATACCATGAAGGCCCGCGCCTATGCCGAAGCCATTACAAAGACAGAAAATGAATACTGGGACCACCAGGCCTACCTGGATAGCATCGCTACTGGCAAAAGGGTACAACACGCAGCCGACGCCAGCCAGCGTCAGGCTAACAATTACGGGGAAGAATTACTGGTGAACTTAAAGGAGACATGCCGCCAGCTGGGATACGATTTTGTCCCCAATCCGCCGCCGGCGGCTTTCTATACCGCCTCCATCACCAGCACCGGTTGGTACAATATCGATAAGGCAGTTAAGGAAGCTACGGCCGACCGCACCACCCTGGATGTCACCGATCCCGCATCAGGTAAGCGGGCCATCATAAAATATAGTGAGGCCCATTTCAACATTCCCGGTTGGCAAACCTACGACAGGCTCTACGTCTACCTCCTGCCCAACAAGCTCAGCAGCTTCATGCGCATCTCCGGCGCCAATGGCAAGTACACCGAAAAGCTAAATGAACTGATAACATATGATCTCGTTTGCATCGGCTATAAAGGAGATCAGCCCTGGTATTATCAGCAGCGGAACATACAAGCCAGGAGCTATGCTAACATCCGGCTCAACAGCCTCAGCCCGGCGGAACTCAACCGGCAATTGAACCAGGCAGGCAGCCTGAGCCAGTCATCGGATCTGCAAAAAGAGAATTCTTTTTTTCAGTTTGATATAAAGGATCAACGGCGGCAGCAACACAACCGGGACCTGGAAGCGCTGAAGAGGAGACTGATCAGCATGCTCTTCCCTTGTTGGATCCAAAACCAATAGCATTTACTGAAAACTGATCTTCCGCACCCTGTGATCCGCATAATCCGCCACATACACATTATCCTGCGCATCGATGCCCAAACCACCGGGACCCCTGAATTTTGCCTGGGGCCCTTCCCCATCGGCATAACCTTCCGTGCTGCCCGCCACCGTCGACACCACCCCTTGCGGCGTCACCCTGCGGATCCGCGCACCATCGATGACATAAATATTCCCCCGGCTGTCCGCCACAAGGTCACCCGGCTGACGGAATGCAGCGACGTCGGGACCACCATCGACAATGGTATTGACACCCGTTCCGGCTAAGGTGGACACTTCCCCATTGGCAGCAATCTTGCGGATGCAGAAATTCCCCTGGTCCGATACATAGGTATTGCCTTGCCTGTCGCAGGTGACGGCCCCGGGAAATCTAAACTCCGCCGTAGCGCCGTCGCCGTTCCTCAGACCTCCCATGCCATCGCCAGCCACCGTATTCACCTGCCCAATAACGCTGACCTTCCGGATACGAAAGTTATGCGTATCCCCCTCATAAATATTCCCTGCCTCATCGCAAGCAAGGCCATTGGCGTCTGTACGAAATTGGGCAGTTAATGCGTCCCCATCAAGAAATCCCGTTGCTTCGGCGCCGGCATACGTGCTCACATTCCCGCCCGGCGTTATTTTACGGATCCGCGCATCCACCTGGTCTAATAAATAACAATTGCCGGCCTGATCCACCACTAGCCGATAGGGATCATAAAACTTTGCCGTGGGGCCATCGCCGTTGGCGAATCCGAAAGTGCCGTCCCCTGCCAGGGTCGTCACCTGTCCATTGGCTATTTTCCGGACCCGGTGATCAATGTAATCCGCCACATACATGGTTCCATCCGGCGCCACCGCCACGTCGGAAGGATAGTGGAATTTAGCCGACAAAGCCGGACCGTTTGCAAAGTCATCGGTACCGTCGCCCGCAATAGTCGTTACGATGGCTTTTTTCTCCGGCTGATCCGGCCCGCCATCGTGCCGGCTCTTTTTACATCCGACGCATACCGTTGCGAGCATAGCTCCCGTCACCACGATCAGGGCGCAGTGTTTTTGCATTCTCATCATAAAGGTTATTGAAAAGTGATCTTCCGGATCCGGTTGTTATTGGCATCCGCCACATATAAATTTCCTGCTGCGTCTATTCCTAAACCGAAAGGGGCCCTGAACTTTGCGTCAGCCCCTTCCCCATCTTCATAGCCTTCCACGCTGCCCGCCACCGTAGTCACCTTCCCTTTCGGCGTCACCTTGCGGATCCGTTGATTATCGATGACGTAGATATTCCCCCGGGCGTCGGCCGCCAGGTCCAGCGGCCGATCGAATTGGGCCGCTGCGGCATCCCCATCGGCCGTACCCTGCATGCCACTTCCGGCAAACGTGGAGACGGTGCCTCCGGGTGTGATCTTCCTGATCACCAGGTTCCCCTGGTCCACTACATAGATATTATTTTGTTTA
>Ga0163162_10007779_pt1 | contig 10447 bp, 4 predicted proteins | sample S55metaG_FD_115310 | JGI IMG/M metagenome (GOLD analysis project Ga0163162, IMG submission 115310) | Switchgrass rhizosphere microbial communities from Kellogg Biological Station, Michigan, USA - S5-5 metaG | ecosystem: Host-associated > Plants > Roots > Rhizosphere > Soil | place: USA: Michigan...
ATCCTACCGGCGAATCGCAAACCGTCTTAAAGGGCAAGTGGGATTTCAACTGGCAGTTGGGTTACACCTTGAAGGAGCCGATTGTGCTTCCCAAGGGCACGCGCATCGTGACCGTCGTGCACTACGACAATTCGCCCAATAACAAATTCAACCCGGATGCGCAGAAGACGGTGTTCTGGGGATTGCAGAACTGGGACGAAATGCAGTCCAGCTTCCTGGGCTTCCTCATTCCTTCCGATACCAATGTCAGTCGGATGCTGCGGCCTTCCGGAGCGAGCCTGCAACCGCGTCCCGAGTCAGGGGCGGGACCCACGCTCAGCATGGTGGACCTGCCCAAGTAAGTTGGGCTTTACCGGCGCTCCGACAATAAGACGTTTCTCGCGCTCTTCAGAGCATTGCGCAGGTCTTGCCGTGCGTCGTGCCAATAGCGCGAAAATACCATGCTGCGCTTGCGATCCACGTAGTAGGCGAGCGCCCCGGCGACCGCGAATCCTGCCAAGAGCGCTCCCAGCAACTTGGGATCTGTGAACAAGCGTTTCACGGCGGAGAATAACGGGGTCCACTGCAGGGTGACTGCATCGTAAATCAGGGTTCCTGCGTTCTCCAAGACGATCCAGGGATTGCGCCGGGAACCGGCGTCCGGGGGAACCGACGCGGCCAGGATTGCCAACACGCAGAAAAGCACATAGACGTAGTAGGCGATGCGCCCGATGAACACCGTTCCGCGGGCTTTCTGAAGGTCAGATCCATCACGGGCGTAGGCTCCATCGAGGGCTGACTTCGCGGCTTGAGCGCGAACTATAAGTGCTTCATTTTGCTGAGGATCATCACCGGGAGTGAAAGTAACGCTAGCAGCTGGGGCGAGGGTACCAGGCGCGTAGCCGTCGGTGCCGTGCGCGATTCGTTCCAGCACGCTGAGATGGATGGGCGGCTGGGTTCCCGCCCTCTGATCGACCCATAGTTCTTGCATGCTGCGGGGCTTCCAACGGTAGAACACCCCCAAGCCGGCGCGCGAATCGTACATCTTGTCATCCACGTTGCCGTGTTCCCAGTAATTCTTCCGGTCGTCGGAGAGAATGCGCAAGCCATTCTGCTGGGCTTTTTGCATCATCCAGTCGAGCGTGACCAGCGACATCCCTTGCTTGGGATAACCGCCACCGACGTTCGAGTGCACGCCGGCAAACCAGACCTGTTCGACATTAGGCTTGGCCTCCCACAGCACCGGCCCGAAGGCCGCGCGCGCCTCATCGATGCTGAGGGCGTGAGCCGCCTGGTCCACTTTGTCGCTCAGGATCCGATCGGGAAACTTGAAGCGATGGAACACCGCGTTGATCACGTCGCTGGTGTGGAACGGTCCGCCGACGGCATCCACTGTGTCCCATACGCCGATGAAGCGAATTCGAACGTCACCCGGAAGACTGTGCGCTTCCCTGAAATCCTCCATCGCATCGGGATCCGCTCGGCACAGGCGCAATCCAACCAGAATCCGGTTGAGGAGTCTCCCGAGCCAGGTTCTATAAGACCGGCGATAGGTGCTGTAGGCCTTCCGGACCATCGCGCGCAGCGCATCCGTAGTCAGCAGCTTGTCGCGGTCGAGGACTCCGCACTTGGCGATCAAGCCCGCCAGCGTGCGCACCGTGAAGGCGCCCCGGCTGAAGCCAAACAGGTAGATGCGATCGGCGGGCGTGGTGCCATCACCCGCATCGTAGATGCGTACCAGATCCATATACAGGTTGCGGACATTCTTCGCGAGGCCGAAGCCGAACGCGCCACCCAAAAGTTTCAACGGCAGGAAGGTTTCGGTGCCGACTCCGTCGTCATAAAAGGCAACCTGCGGATCGAGATTCGGGTCGATGCGATGGCCGTTGAGGTCAATCGCCTCAAACAATTTGAAAACGTTGGTGCCGCGGTTCTTGATCGCAGTGTTGCCGGTCCCATCCGAGCAGATGATGATGTTCTTGGGCATACGCGAACTTTTTTATCACACGCGGAGGTATGTTCAGGACGCCTAGTGCGGGAGTTGTTGACTTGACGGCGCGAATCGGCGGGCGACGCAGGGTGATTGCGCGCCCGCTCGACTAGTTTTTTATGCGCGTCTTTGCTTGCGGATGGTCGGCGATAGATATCAATTGCGAGACAGCCGAGGACTTGAGTGTTTAGGCTCAAGTCCTCGGCGGAACCGTTTTTCAGAACGACAGGCGCAGCGCCAACTGGATCACGCGGGGCGTAAAGCCGAGATTGGTGGATATGATCTGGCCGAAGGAACCAGCGTTGGTCGGAATGCCCTCCGGCTTGCGGCTAACCGTCCAACCGTTTATGGCGGCGTTCGGAAGGGAGAAGTTTGGTGTGTTCGTGATATTGTAAGCCTCGGCACGGAACGACAGTTTGAGCTTCTCCCTAATCGCGAAGTCCTTGAAAACCGAGAAGTCCAGACTTCTCCAATGTGGGCCTAGGCACTGAGCACGCCCTTCATTTCCTGCAAAGCCGATGGGCTGCTGCTGGAATGCATTTAAGTTGATCCAGCCGTTAATCGACGGGTTCGACGCCTGGCAGGACTGGCCGGCGATCTGGTTGGGGCGGTCCACCGATAAATTCGGCAGATTGATCAAATTTTGGTTGTCCGTGACCGTGTATGGCTCACCGGACTGCCAGAAGGCGATCGCATTCACCTGCCAGCCAGCGATGGCGGTCTTCTTGAAACCGGTCGCTCCCTTACCGAACGGAAGTTCGTAGTTAATGCGCCCGGTGATTTTGTGCTTGAAGCCGATGCTGGAGTTGCCCCAATCGTAACCCCGGTTAAAGGTAAGGTTCGCAATGGGTTCGGCGATGTCGGTTAAGCTGGTCAAATTGCGGGCGAACACGTAGTTGGCGTTCACGGTCAACCCCTTCGAATAACGCCGCTCGAAGATGAAATGCGCGGCGTTGTACTCGCTGGCTCCGCCCGTATTGTAGAGTGAGATCCCGGTTATGTTGGGTAAGGTCGCCGCCCGAATGTATGCAGGCGTCACGGCTGTTCCTGAGGGAGCCGGCAAATTTGCGTTGGTGTTGTAGTTGAGGTGACGCCCCAGTTCGCCGACGTAAGCTACGGTGAAAACGTTCGCGCCGAGTTGCTTCTGTATGGTGAAGTTCCACTCCATAACTTTTGCGGCGGGGTAATAATCATCGTGGGCGCTCAAAGAGGAGTTCAGACCGCCGGCGACCGGCCCCAGAAGCTGTGAGATGTTAGGCGGCACGATCGGAGGCGGGCCCTGCGATATTTTACCGATACCCGCCGGACACACCGACGATCCATTCAAGGCCGCGGGAGAGCAGGTGAAGCTCACCGTCACAAAGGGCGGGTTGGGAAGGTTCAGCGCGCCCGCGGCATAATCCTGGGCGAAATAGCTCATACCGAATCCACCACGGAAGACGAACCCTTTACCCGCGCTATAGGCGTAGCCGAATCGCGGTTGGAACTGTTTCCAGTTGGGTTGCACGCAGGCTACGGCGCTAATGCAGAATGTGTTAGTCGCGAGCTGATAGTTGGAACGCTGACCGGTCGCGCTTGTGAGCTGGCCGATGTGATCCCAGCGCAGGCCAAGATTGAACGTCAGGTTGCGCGTGGCATGCCAGTCGTCCTGGACGTAAATGTGAGGTTCCCAGGTCCGGTAGTATTGATACTGATAGGGATACTGCCGTGTAATGGTGGTCGGGGTGCCCAGGAGGAAGTTCGCCAGGCTATTGGGTGGCGCGCCCGCCGTGGACGAACTCCATACGAAATTTCCTGATCCGTTCTGGATTTGATAATACTGCTCCTGACGCCGGATCATGCCGGCGCCAATTTTTACGTTGTGGGAGCCATGTGTCCACGTGACCGCTCCCTCTTCCTGGAAGACGTTGTTAATTTCATAAATTGGCACGGAAGTGCAGTCGCCCAGCGTATTGCAGCTTCCCGTTCCTTGGTAACCGGCGATCGTAGTATTCATCAGCCCCGAAACGTATTTACCCACATTGGACCCGGGAATGCCGAACAGATTCGACAAGTTGGTGCCCTGATTGGCCGAGAGTGTCGCGATATTCAGCCGCGTGAAGCCGTCCTTCAATTCCATCACCAGTGTCGGGCTGAAGATGTGAACGTAATCCAGCATGTAGGCCTGCGAATCTTCAGTCGAATTCCCCGGATAAATGCCGTTCCCAGGGTTGACCGTTAGACTGCCGACTTTCACTTGCGGATAGAGAGTTGGATATACCGTAGTCGTCGGGTTGTAGGTGAAGCGGCCAAACATGCTGTCTTTGTCAGAGAAGCGATGATCGACTCGCGCATCGATCGTCTTGGCGAAGTACTGGTTGTTTACGTTGCCCGAGTAATTGGCCGTAGGAGGTGCGCCAGGAATGTTCGCCGCCGGCAAAAGCTGAAGGTACTTGAGTGCGACGGGATCGAGCTGGTTAAAAGGAATGACCCCTGTGGCAGCAGGTACGTCTTTGCAAACGACCCCATTTTTACCACATACGTCGGAGAAGTTGCCGGGATTTGCCAGCTCGAAAGCAGTCGGCGCCGCGAGCACGCCGGTATTCTTGCCCTGGATCAGTCGCAAGTTCTCAATATCGCCAAAAAAGAAGGTGCGGTTCTTTCTGATGGGCCCGCCTACGCTACCGCCAAACTGGTTTTGCCGGAATTCCGCGCGCGCGATGCCGGATTTGTTCGCAAAGAAGTCGTTGGCATTCAGTTTGTCGTTGCGGAAGTATTCGTACGCTCCACCGTGGAACGCGTTGGTGCCCGACTTGGTGATCAGATTGATCACGGCGCCGCCCGCCCTTCCCTCTTCGGCCGGGTAGGCGTTGGTGTCGATCTTCACTTCCTCCAGCGAGTCGATCGAAGGCCGGAATAGAATCGAGAACTGTTCGCGCTCGTTATTGTCCATGCCATCGACCAGGTGATTGTTGTAGGTTTCATTCTGGCCGTTCGCGACAACCGCCGAGGTTTGCCGCCGATCATCGGGGCGCGTACCGCTGAGAATCGAGTTGGATGGTCCGGCAGCGGCGCCTGGCGCGGTGGTGACGAGCGTAATGTAATTTCGGCCATTCAGCGGAAGATCCTGCACAGATTGCGCAGACACCGTATCTCGCAGCGTGGAACTGTCAGTCTGAAGGGCGGGGGAGATAGCCGTCACCTCGACGACCTGGTTGGTCTCACCGATTTGCAGCGCGACGTCGACGCGGGCGCGATCGCCGGAGACCAACGTCACATTGCTGACCGATTTCCTGAAGCTCGGCGCTTCCACGGTAACGCTATACTGGCCGGACGGAAGAAGGTTGACGACATAGTCGCCCGAACCGTTGGTCTGCAAAGTTCGGGAAACGGACGTCGCAAGGTTCGTAACTGTGACCTTTGCATTGGGCACGACGGCGCCCGCGGCATCGGTGACTGTGCCCAAAATATCCGCGCTGGTGAGCTGAGCGGCGGCCGGAATGGCGACCAGCAAAGCGATCACTGCGAAAGCCCAAAGCGTAGTCAGCAGACGATTTTTCATATACCTCCCCTTTCAGATAGACCCGAATAGCCAGAATTCCGACTGCCAGATAGTATATACAAGTTACCTCCGAAGGTAAACGGGTCCTCGTCATTAATTTATTGCAATGCAATCCCCAAATGTCCAGGTCGAGGGTCAATTCTTGCTCGATGCCACTGTCGATGATCTTGTGAATTGGGGTGGTGGGTATGGCGCGAAGAGTTGATCGGGCTTACTCTTCGTGGAGCGCAACGATTGGATCCACGCGAGTCGCTCGTCGCGCTGGAATATGGCACGCGATTAGGACAACGCAGGAAAGCAGGAGCGCGACGACGGTAATTGTCGCAGGATCAGTAGCCTTCACGCCGTAGAGCAAGCTTGCGAGTATCTTTGTCGCCGCCAAGGTGCCACCGACGCCGATCGCAATCCCCGCAAGCGCCAGCCTTGCGCCGCCGAACACAATGAGACGCCAGACGGCGCCGGGTTGCGCGCCGAGTGCCATTCTGATTCCAATTTCCTTCGTCCGCAAACTGACGATGTAGTTCATGACGCCATAGATTCCTACCGCCGCCAGCACGAGCGCAAGAAACGCAAACACTCCCAGCAAAAACGCGGAGAGTCTGCGAGGTGACAGTGAATTCGAAAGCAGATCCGTCAACTTCATCACTTGTGTTACCGGAAGGCTTGGGTCGTCTTTGTGGATTGCGTCGATTGCTGCCCGTGTAAGCGTGGACGGATCGAGATTTGCGCGAATGACTATATAGCGGGTTTGTCCACCTGCAAAATATACGTCCAGGGACGGTGCGGCGTCGAGCCCGTACTGATGGACATTGCTGATCACGCCCACGATCGTGGACCAGCAAGGTTTTGGAAAGAGCGAGCAGAGGTTTATGCGCTTTCCGATGGGATCAAGATTTGGCCAAAATCTGTGAGCCAGCTCTTCATTGACAAGGATGTTGTTGCCGCCATAGTCTCGTTGATCAAACCAGCGGCCATTGCGCAGTGTGATGTTCATTGCCGCGAAATATCCCAGGCTCACGGAGCGAACCTCGGCGACGGGTCGCGCTCCTGTATCGGCGACCGGCTGGCCTTCGACGACGAATCTCGATGCAGCACGCAACTCTGAACCAAGCGGCAGTACGTTAATCGCTCCCACGGCCTTAACCCCTGGCAATCCTTGGATGTGCTCCGCCATCTGCGCAACCTGCAGAGATTGTTTTCGGGCTAGTTCAGTCTGCTCCTCAGGCGACATCTTATTCAATTCACTCTCCGGAACGGCTGGTTGATCTACCTCCAGGGAGAGCACTTGATCCGTTTGAAAACCCGGATTCACGCTGAGGACACTATAGAAGCTGCGAAGAAGCAAACCGGCTCCGAGCAGAAGTACCATCGCCAGAGCAGTCTCGGAAACCACGAGAATGTCTCTGATTCTTCGACCAGTGGACGTAGTCGATGTTCTCGTTCCGGCCTTCAGAGCAGAGTACGAATCCTGTTTGAGGGTTTGAAGCGCGGGAATGAGGCCGCACACGATTCCGGCAAAGAGCGACGTCGCGGCGGTGAAGCCCAGCACTGACCAATTGAGTTTTGCGCCGGTCACTACCGCCAAGTTGGACGGAACCAGAACGTCTATGACCCGCAGTGCTGCACCTGCAAGAACGACTCCAAGAGCGCCACCCAGTCCCGTGAGTAAGGTGCTCTCGATCAATAACTGCGTCGCTAACCGTGGCAGAGTTGCCCCCAGAGCGATCCTTAACGCGATCTCCTTCTCTCGCACCGCATTGCGCGCAAGAATCAAATTCATAACATTGGCGCAAGCGATCAAGAGCACGAATACGACGGCGCCAAAAAGCACCAGGAGCACGGGACGCAGCTTTTCCGCGGAGGGATTCTGCATGGTGCCCACAAACACTTTCCAGTTCTTGTGCGTATCCGGGAGTGCGCTTGCTTCCTGACGGTTGAGGACCTCAAGCTCTGCTTGAGCTCTAGATATCGCAATGCCCTCCTTCAGCCGTCCAACAACGGTAAATTCGTGATGCACGTGACTGGTCAGGTCGTCTCCATATTGACCGACGGGCATCCACAGGTCCGCCGCCGGAGCCAACTGAAACGACGCAGGCAACACACCAGCCAGCGTATAACCCCTTCCGTCCAGCATGATCGTGCGGCCTACTACGGAGCCAACCGATCCGAAATGGCGTTGCCATAACCGATGGCTGATCAACACGGCGGGTGCGGTCCCGGGTTTGTCTTCGTCTGGAGTGAAAGCGCGACCGATAACGGGTTGAATTCCAAGTAGCGGTAAGAATTCAGATGTCGCATACCTTGCTTCCAGGCGTTCCGGTTCGCCTTCGCCAGTCAGATTGAAGCCCTGTGGAAGTTCAACATAGGCCGCGATACTGGAGAAACTGTGGGCTTGCTTTTGAAAATCATAAAAATCACCAGGAGATAACCCGAGTTGCGAAAAGCCAGGGAGATTCGTGTAGGTGTTCCAGATCTGCACCAGACTTCCGGAATCCTTATATGGCAGTGGCTGAAGAAGGACCGCTTGGACCACGCTGAAGATCGTCGTCGTCGCTCCAATACCAAGCGCTAGCGTTAGGACGGCAACTGCTGTGAAGCCCGGATTCTTCGTCAGAATGCGCAAGGAATATCGTAAGTCCTGCGCCATTGAGACCACGATAGCAGGTGTGGGGGATTTCCTTCCCCGACTGTTGTATCACCGCGGACTGCGCCTGGCAGGTCATCCCGGCAGGCGGCTGTGACCGGCCGCCCGTTAGACTGGTTTTTGTGCGCGTCTTGATTTCGGCGGGGGAAGCTTCGGGGGACCTGTACGCGTCGCGATTGGTGGCTGCGCTGAAGGCGCGCCATCCCGAAACTGAATTTTTTGGATGCGCCGGCCCGAAAATGCAATCAGCTGAAGTGGAGGCGGTGGTGGATGCGCGTTCACTCGCGGTGGTGGGGATAGTCGAGGTGCTGGGCCACATACCGCGCATCTATGGCGAATTCCGGAAGCTGGTACGGGCAGCGAAGACACGGCGCCCGGACCTGGCGATTCTCACGGACTCACCCGACTTCCACTTGCGCCTGGCCAAAAAGCTGCACGCGCTGGGAGTGCCGGTGGTGTACCTGATCGCTCCGCAGGCGTGGGCCTGGAGGCAGGGGCGGGTGAAAGTGATGCGGCGAACACTGACGCGGCTGCTATGCATTTTTCCGTTCGAGGAGCAGTTTTTTCAGAAACATGGGGTGCCCACGACATTCATCGGACACCCGCTGGCGCGGATCGTCAGGCCATCAATGACGCGGGCCGAATTCTTAGAAAAATTTGCAATCGCGCCCGACGACCGGGTGGTGGCCCTGCTGCCAGGGAGCCGCCACGGCGAGGTCGCGCGCCACATGCCGTACCTGCTGGACGCCGTCAAACGGATGCAGGCCGCGGGGAAAATTCAATTTATTTTGGCGCTCCCGGACGGTTTCGAGGCCGAACACACAACTTTTTGGGAACCGGCGCGCGCGGCGTCCATCCAAGTGATAGAAGGGTTCACCTGGGATTGCCTTGCCTACGCGGAGGTCGCTTTGGCGGCGAGCGGTACGGTAACCATTGAGGCAGCGATTCTTGGCACACCCATGGTGACCTTTTACCGGGTAAACGCGTTAAGTTGGAGATTGGGGCGCTGGATGGTAAAGGCGCCGTTTCTGTCGATGGTTAACTTGGTGGCTGGGCGGAGGGTGGCGGCGGAGCTGATCCAGAACGACATGACGGGCGAACGGATCGCGGCCGAGGCTTTGCGGTTGCTCAATGACGACGGAGCACGGCGCGAGATGAAAGTCGATCTGGAGGAAGTGAAGCAAAAGCTTTCGAGCGAGCGCGACCCTATGGAAGTGGCGGCTGAGTGCGTAGACGGGATTTTAGTGGAAAATGGAATCAGGCGATTGGAATTGCGTAATGAAGTTACCTAAAATTTCGGGCTTGATGCTGGTTGCGGTAGTTTCGGCGGTCACGGGCTTGGCCCAGGATCGTCAGCAGGCGCGCGCGCGAATCGATGTCGAAACGGTCGCGCTGGACGCCCAGATCAATCCAACCGCGCAGACCCTGAACGCGACCGCAAAGATTACCTTTATTCCGCTGGACAATACTTCCACGGTTACCTTCGAGTTGAATAACGCGCTCAACTTGACTCGCGTCACCGATTTGGAAGGCAGGCAGATTACGGCATCCCGCTTTGGCGAAGACATGAGCGTGCGGCTCAGCCTGCCGCAGCCGTTGCCGAAGGGCAAACCCGCGACGCTGACTTTCGTGTACGAAGGGAAGCTGACCGGACAGGAAGAATCGCCGGTGTTCGGCATCAAATTCGCGGCGATCACTCCGGATGTTGCCTACCTCATGTACCCGGCCCGCTGGTTCCCGGTGAACGACTATACAGCGGATCGCTTCGCCTCGGATTTCCGAGTGACGGTGCCGGATGGATACCGGGTAGTGGCGAGCGGCATCGGCCAAATCGATGCGAATGCGCCAGCGGGCATGCACACGGAGCGCTATCAGTTCGAACGGGCGTCGTTCCCGGGCAGCATTGCTATCGTTCGCGGCGATCCCAATACGGTTTCGGCGGACGGGGTAACGACCAAGTTTTACCTGCGAAAAGGCAGCGCCATGGCGCAGGCTTACGGCGCCGAGATCGCCAGAGCCATGACGTTTTTCACGGGAACTTTTGGGTTGCCGGCGCGGAAAGACCTGACCGTGATCGAGACGGAGGACGGCGCGCCCAATGGCTACGATGCCCCCGGATTGATTTTCTTCGCACCCAAGGCCATGGGCCAGCAGGTCAATATGAAGCTGGTGGCCAACGAGGTATCGCGTCAATGGTGGGGCGCTCTGGTTTCACCGGCGACGCGCAACCATATGTGGATTGAAAACGGCTTGGCGCGCTACTCGGAAATCCTGTACCTGGAACATGTGAACG
>Ga0163162_10007781_pt1 | contig 10447 bp, 9 predicted proteins | sample S55metaG_FD_115310 | JGI IMG/M metagenome (GOLD analysis project Ga0163162, IMG submission 115310) | Switchgrass rhizosphere microbial communities from Kellogg Biological Station, Michigan, USA - S5-5 metaG | ecosystem: Host-associated > Plants > Roots > Rhizosphere > Soil | place: USA: Michigan...
CCGTCGCGGAGGAGACCAAATGGAGAGTGCAGCAGGGCTTGTCAACATGCCAGGCGGCGATCGAGTGAGGGCAACCTCCCACGGAGATACTTATTCCGTGGAGAAGGCCCTTCCGGTGGACGGATTCCGTCTTGCCTACGAGCGGAGCGGTGACGGTCCCGCCGTGGTGTTGCTGCACGGGTGGCCAGGCGATCACACCGACTACCGCGATGTCGCCCCGCTTATCTCGTCGTCAGTGGATGTTGTTGTCCCTGATTTGCGGGGCTTCGGCGAGTCGGACAAGCACCGGTCAGACCCGGCCGGGGCCTACAGTGCCGACGCGCAGGCACGCAGTGTCGTCGGGTTGATCGAGCAACTGCGCCTGGATCACCCCGTGATCGGCGGGTACGACGTTGGCAGCCGGATCGCCCAGACCCTGGCCCGGATCAGGCCCGACCTTATTCGCGCGCTGGTTGTCTCACCGCCTCTGCCCGGCATCGGCAGCCGAATCCTCACCGCGCAGGCGCAACAGGAGTTCTGGTACCAGTCATTTCACCAGCTCAACCTCGCCCAGCAACTCATCGACGGCCGTCCGCCCGCCGTGCGTGCCTATCTGCGGCACTTCTGGTCTCACTGGTCAGGGCCTGGCTACGAGGTGACCGACGACCGACTCGACCACCTGGTCTCGGTATACGCCGAACCGGGCGCGTTCACCGCCTCGATCGGTTGGTACCGGGCCGGCGCCGGGGCGGTCGCGAGATCGCTAGCCGAACAGCCGCCGCAGCCAGGCGATAGGATCGCGGTGTCGACGACGGTGCTCTGGCCAGAACACGACCCGCTGTTCCCAACGGACTGGTCCGACCGCATCGACGACTTCTTCGCAAACGCCCGCCTGCGATACCTCGCCGGCGTCGGGCATTTCACGCCGGTGGAATGCCCGCACGAGTTCGCCGAGGCACTCGCCGTGGCGGCGGACGTCCCATTTCCGTGACACACACCGAGAGCGCACGCCCACCGCAGCACGGCACCGTCCGGCACTTGGGAGTGTCGTCGGTCTGAGCGTGAGCGGCGATACGACACAGCATGGGTCTGCGCCGCGTTGATCTGCTCGGCCGACGGCGGTGGCCGTTGGGGTCGGTAGCCGGGATCGGCTTTCTCGAACACTGGATTGATCAGTGACGTTGGTGGTCATTCCGAGCGGGTCGTCACGCTTGCCACCGGTTGAATAGCCAGGCCGCGGCCGCGATGACCGCGGCGGTGTAGGTGGCGAGGAGGAGGCCTGCGGCCCAGGGCTGTAGGAGGTCGGTGTGGGTGGCGAGTAGTGCGTCGGCGGCGCGGCTGGGCATCCATTGGGCGAGGTGGGGTTGCTGGGTGATGACGGGCAGGATTCCTTCGAGCACGAACCGCCATAGCAGCAGCGCGACCAGCGCGATGGCGGTGCTGCGGGTGAGCAGGCCGAGCCCGACGGCGACGGTCGCCCATAGGGCGCCGATGGCTGCCGAGGCGGCGATGGTGCCGACGAGTTGGGGGTGGAGTGGTCCGGTCGGTGTTGCGGTGATGTGCATGCTGATCAGCCCGACGACGATCGCGGATAGGGTGCCGACCAGTGTGATGATCGCGCCGTAGGCGGCGGCCGCCAGTGTCTTGGCCAGCAAGAGCCGGCCCCGATGGGGTATCTGCAGCAGGGTCGGCTGGATGGTGCGGTGCTGGAATTCGCCGGCGCTGGCCACCACGGCAACAACAACGACGAGGAACCACAGCGGGGCGGCGACAGCGGTGACCAGGTTGGGCGGCGACACCGTGGTGTGCTCGGTCTTGGCGGTGTGCACGACGACGAACGCGATGAATCCGGCGCCGAGCGCGGCGAGGATGAGCATCAGCCGTGGTAACGGCACGCTGCGGAGTTTGAGGCTTTCGGCGCGCAGCAGGCCGGTCATGGCGTGGTTCCTTTCGGGACGAGCGCAAAGAACAGGTCTTCTAGTGAGGTTGATCGGGTGCGTCCGATCAGCTGGGATATGGGGCCGTGAGCGATGAGCCGTCCACCGCTGATGATGATCACGTCGTCGACGGTCTGCGCCATTTCGGCGAGCAGATGGCTGGACACCAGCACGGTGCGTCCCTGGTCGGCCAGGCCGCGCAGCACGGTCCGCAGCCACAGCACTCCGGCGGGGTCGAGGCCGGTGGCGGGCTCGTCCAGCACGAGCGTGTCCGGGTCACCGAGGAGGGCCGCGGCGAGGCCCAACCGCTGCCGCATGCCCATCGAGTAGCCGCCGACCTTCCGGGCGGCCGCACCGGTCAAACCGACCACGTCGATGAGTTCGTCGGCCCGCCGTAGGGGAATACCGCCGAGCAGGCACAGCACCCGCAGCGCATCCCGCCCGCTACGACGCGGGTGAAACACGGCGGAGTCGGTCATCGCGCCGATCAGCCGGGTCGGATGATCCAGTTCCGCGTAGGGCCGGCCGTCGATCGTCGCGGTTCCTGCCGACGGCGTGGTCAGGCCGACCAGCATCCGCAGCGTGGTGGACTTCCCGGCACCGTTTGGTCCCAGGAAGCCGGTGATCTTCCCTGGTTCGAGGCTGACGGTGAGGTCGTGAACCGCGGTGACGGGTCCGTAGCGTTTGGTGAGGTGGTCGAAGCAGATCCGGGCCATCGCTGGTGCTCCTTGTCGCGGTCGGTGAGGTTGTCACGGTCGATGGTCGGGTCGGGCGCCCGTGCAGCGCGTCGTCCTGCAGCAGGCACCTGCGGCTACTCCCCGAGGAGTAGCCGTACTGCTCAGGACGGGTTCGATCCGGGCACGACCAAGCCGTACTCGTAGGCCGCGATGACCAGCTGGCTGCGATCACGCAGCCCCAGCTTGGTCAAGATTCTGCTCACGTGCGTCTTCGCGGTGAAGATGCTGATCACGAGCCGCTCGGCGATCTCGGTGTTCGTCAAGCCGTGTCCCACCAGCCCGAGCACTTCGATCTCCCGCGCGGTGAGCAGCTCCGCGATCCGGCGAGTTGGCGTTGTAGGGGTCGGGCGGGCGGCGAACTCGGCGATCAGCCGCCGGGTCACCTGCGGATCGAGCAGGGCGCCGCCGTCCGCGACGACCCGGATCGCGGCGAGCAGCTGCTCCGGGCTGGTGTCTTTGAGCAGGAATCCGGACGCGCCAGCGCGGAGCGCGCGGTAGACGTAGTCGTCCAGATCGAAGGTGGTCAGCACGATCACCCGAACCGCCCGGGTTGCCTCCTCACCAGCAATGCGCCGGGTCGCGTCGATCCCGTCGAGAACCGGCATCCGCACGTCCATCAGCAACACATCCGGCCGTTGCTGCCGAGCCACCGCGACCGCCTGCTCGCCGTTGGACGCCTCGCCCACAAATTCCAGGTCGGGTGCCAACGAAATCTGCACCCGCAACCCACTGCGAATGATCGCCTGATCATCGGCCACCGCGACCCGAATCGTCATCGCCGACTCCCTCGCATCGGCAGCGTCGCCCGAACCTCCCAGCCCGGCCCGTCGGCCGGCGGGCCGACGCACAGCTCGCCGCCCACCGCCGCCGCTCGTTCCCGCATGCCGCGGATACCGTGCCCCTCCGCCGCCGGCCCGGCCGTGCCCTCGTCTAGCACCATCACGGTCAACACGTCACCAACGTCGACATGCACCCACACCGATTCGGACCCCGAATGCCGAAACGCATTGGTCAACGCCTCCTGCACGATCCGGTACGAGGCCTCGCCGGTCGGCTGCGGCACCGACCCGAGGTCACCGTCAACCGTCATCCGAACGTCGAATCCCGCGCTGCGGGCCGCGTCGGCCAACGCCGGCAGGTCACCGAGGTTGACCTCATCGGGCCGGTCCCGCAGCACCCCGACCAGCCACCGCACCTCGCGCAGCACGCCGCGGCCGGCCTGCTCGATGCTCAACAAAGCCCGCCGCACCTCGTCATCCGCTCCGGCCGCGAGCGCCATCCGCCCAGTACCGGCCTGCACGGTGATCGCGCCCATCCCGTGACCCACCACATCGTGCAGGTCGCGGGCGATCCGCAGCCGCTCCTCCAACACCGCGGAGCGCCTCATCGCCTCAACCCGGACCTGCCGGGCGGCGACCAACACCCCGGCCAACACCGCCAACACAAGCAGCACCGCGTAGCTGCCGGCCAGATCCGCCGGACCCTTCACCAACACCGTCCCGACCACCACCGCGACCGCCAGCAGGCCAGCTACCACGCCGTGGACCATCGGTGCGTACCGTGCGGCCGCGTAACACGCCGCGGCAACCGCCGCGGGCACGATCGGGCCAACCGCCGCCGCCTGCGCAACGTAGGCGACCGTCGCCCCGCCCAGCACCCACAGCGGAGCCTCCCGCCGCCAAACCAGAACCAAACCACCCAACAAACCCGCACCGAACGCCAACCCCGCCCACGACGAACCACCGCCGCCGGTGCCCGGCTGCAACGACAACAGCTGCACCACCGTGCAGACCGCGACCACAACCCAATCCGGCCACACCCGCCGCATGAGCAGAGCATGACCCCTCCCAACCAACCCACGCGAGGGCACGGCATCGGCCACCGTCGGTCGGGCGTCACAGGTTGATCAACCATGTCGACGCCCGAGTGCTGTATCAGGACAAGCGCGTCGCGCTCTTCCCACCTAAGAAGTCCCGGGTCGGGACGAAGAGGGGCTGGTGTTCGTCAGCCACCCCGCATTGGGAGCCACCGAAATGACCGTGATCACCGCCACCGTCCAGGCGCACCGCCGCAGCCTCGCCGTTGTTGGCACGATCGTCGCGATCGCCCTCGCTGTCGTCGCCGTGGTCCTCTTCAAGACCAGCCCGGGGCCGGGCATGCACCACCTGGTCAGCGCCTACCACCATCTGCCGCACGTCGTCCAAGCTCTCCTCGGCGGCCAGCACCTCAGAGCCTGAGCCCGCCGGCGGACGGTGCCAAAGACCTCCCGCGGAGGAGACTGATGTCAGCGAGCGGTTCCCCGCATCCGAGACGCATCCACAGGGCCCGGCGCGGGTTAGCGGCGGTCATCGCTGTATCGGTACTGATCGCCGGCTGCTCTTCGGGGCGCACCTCCGGGCCTGGCTCGTCCGGCGGCACCCCGACCTCCGCGGTCGATGCCCAAGTGGCGGCCGGGATCGATCACGAAATGGTGCAGTACACGTCGTACGACCGGATCCGGGCGATCCTGGTGATCGCCAACGGGCGCACGGTGTTCGAGCGGTACTACCGCAGCACCGCTTCGGAGTCCCACAACGTCGCGTCGGTGACCAAGAGCGTCACGTCGACCCTGGTCGGAATCGCCGTGGGTGAAGGCAGGCTGCGCCTCGACCAACCGCTGGCGCAGCTACTACCCACCTACGCAGCCACCATGACCCCGGCGGTCGCGCACGCGACGCTGCCGCAGGTGTTGACCATGACCGCCGGGTTCGCCGGTCAGTTCAGTGCTGAGGATGTTGGTTTCGCGACCGCGCCGGACTGGGTCCGCGCCATCCTCACCCACCCGGCCCGCCCACCCGGCCGGTCCTTCGGCTACTCCAGCGGCGGATCGCACCTGCTGTCCGCGATCCTGGCCACCGCGACCGGAACGTCGGTGCTCGACTACGCCCGGGCCAAACTCTTCGACCCGCTCGGCATCCCCACCCGACCCGCGTTCCAACCGCTGCCCACCGCCAGCAACATCGACGCCTACCAAAACGCCGGCTTCGCCTGGCCCCTCGACCCGCAACACCGACACGCCGGGTTCGGATTCCTCAAACTCCGCCCCCGGGACATGGCCAAGATCGGCACCCTCTACCTCAACGGCGGCCGCTGGCAAGGCAGACAGCTCGTACCCGCCGCCTGGATCCGCGACGCCACCACCGCCCACGCGACGGCCGCGGACGGCGCCACCACCAGCTACGGCTACCAATGGTGGGTCGGCACCGCGGCCGGCGACCGCGCCTACCTGGCCTGGGGATTCGGCGGACAACTCATCGAGATCGTGCCCCACCGCCACCTCGTCGTCGTCATCTCCACCTACACCGACCCGAGGGACCGCAGCGACCACGGCATCACCCCCTCCGCCCTCATCGGCATGGTCGACACGGTCATCGCCCCGGCGATACCCAGGTAAGAAGCGATCTTGACACCACGACGGCATACCAGCCTGGCCGCGCAACGTATTAACGAAAGCCGATAGCCCGTAGAGAATGTCCTGAGCGCCGAGCGCAGCCGTCAGCCGAGCCAGCGACGTCCGCAGGACGTGCTCTCCAGCACCGACTGTCATCGCGACCGTAGTCACCGAGCTGGTGTGCAACCGGCGACAGCAGACGTTCTGCGCAATTGAACCCAATGCTCAGGTATGTGGAGACCGAGCGGCCAGCCGACGTGGGCACGGATCGGCTGTTCGTGGTGCCGAAAAGGCAGAGGCGTGCGCAGCCACTTTCTGCTTACGGCATTGATGAAATCCTCGCCGACGCGGCGACGCGTAGTACCGAGCTGCGATGCCCAATCCATAAGAAACATGGACCACGGTTCAAGAGTTGGAACCAGCGACATTCAGATCACCAACGCTGGCTCAAGGCAGCCCACCTGCGCCTGAGCCGGGTTTGTTGGTCAGGTCGCAAATCAAAACAGCCGGGTCGAGGCCATGCAGGGGCGACGTGTTCCAGCCGACGGTCAGCGTGCCCGGCGTTTTGCCGTTTTCGGCCAGGATCAATCGATGCGGCGCGTCCGCGACGGCCAGGGTGATGTAGGTCGTGCCGTCCGATCGGCGACCACCGCGAGTCCGACACCGCAACGGTCCGGACGACGTCGGCAGAGTGGCCTCGCTCCACTCGTCGGCGCGGCAGGGCACCGAGTGCTCCAGCGCGCCGACGGTGGACCGATCAGGAAACATCAGGCGCAGCTTGCTCTCGTCGGCGATCAGACGTGACGGCGCCCAGGCGGCGGACGGAGAGGCCGTCACGCCGAAGTCGTGGGTTCCGGAGAATTCGGCCAAGTCCGGAAGTTCGATCGCCAGTCGAGACAGCCGCCGTCCGAGTTCCACATCTGCGTCCGCCCCTTGGCCGCCCGCGGTCAGCGCCGGCAGCAGATGGAAATACACCTCGTCGAGCAGGGCCTGCATCGACGCCGTCGACGAGGTGATGGCGACGACCGCTTCCGCCGACGGGAAGACCAGGCAGAACTGCCCATACCCGCCGTCGTGCCGATACCCGTGCTGACCCCTCCAGATCTGGAAGCCGTAGCCAAGTCGCCAGTCCGGGTCCGGCTCACGCACGGTATCGACATGCGCCCGCGACGCGTCGGCAACCCACCCCGTGGGCAACAGCCGTCGACCGTTCCATACACCGTCCTCGAGCAGCAACTGACCGAGACAGGCAACCGTCTCAATGTCGGTGCGCAGCCCGCTAAAGCCGAGGTCGCGGGCCCGGCTGTCGGCGATCCAGCTCAACGGTTCGGCCGCGTCGAACGGTTCGAACAATCGAGTGCGCAGGTAATCCAGCAACCGGACATTAGTCCGGCGCTGCACGACCGCTGCCGCGGTGAACGTCGCCGGCTGGTTGTACTGGAACCAGCTGCCCGGCGCATGGGCCGGCGGCGTTGAAAGAAGCAGCTCGACAAGGTCGGTGCTCAAATCGCCCGGGTCACGGATGCCGCCCAGCAGATCGCGGTCGTGCCCGGAACTCATCGTCAGCACATGCCGGATCCGTAGATCACGCAGCTCGGTAACGGCTCTGTCCGCATACTCGGGAAGATGGTCGAGCACGCGATCATCGAGGCTCAGCAACCCCTCGGCAACGGCCAGCCCCACCGCGGCCGACGTGAAGCCCTTCGATAGCGAGTACATCAGCGCCGGCTCCCGCAGTCGATACGGAGCCCACTCCGCCTCGGCCACCACCTTGCCGCGCTTCAAGACGAGCAGGCCGTGCATCTCGAACTGACCTACCGCATCGACGAAACCGGTCACCCCGGCGGCGGCTACTCCCAACTCCGAGGGCGCACGACGCTCGAGTGACACGCGGTTCAGCGTAGAACCGACCGCAGCACCCACCTGTCACGGCCGCACCTTGCGCGGTTGCAACCCCGCGCGCACGCGACGCTCGACCGCAGGGTTCTATTCGGCATTGGAGCGGCCCGGCGGTTGAGCGGAGGCCGGCTACGCGGTGAGGTCCTTGTTCTCGGGGACGAACTGGCTGGCGATGAAGCTCGCCCCTTGCGGGTCGTTGATCACCGCCAGCCTGGCTTGGCGGTCGCGCTGGAGTCGATCAGATCGCCCTGGGAACCGTGCTCGAGGCTTGTAGTTACGCTGGCATCGCCTACGTGGTCGGCCCATCGGGCGAAAGAACTGCTTGGCTTGTCACCAACAGCCGCCGCAGACAGTTGGCTCCAATAAATCTGATTCCGGTCCTCAACCGCGTGGATGTCGTCGTCATTCTTGTACGAGCGGCACCCGCAGGCAACGTTCGGGCCCATTCGGCTCGGTCACCGACTGCACCTACTGGCCGCCGTCGGTCGAAGCCATGTGGCTCAGGGTGACGCGACTATCGTTGGTTCGGACAGGGCTCCGTCGATGAGCTCCCGGCGCCATCGTGTGCCGTCCGGCAGTGAGAACTCCAACTCGATAGGAGGCAGCGGCGGAGGGTCTACGCCCTCAGGCCAGGGCTCGTCCAATCCGGCGAAACGGAAGACCGTCGAGTCATTCCGAAGGACCACCTGCTCGCCCAGGCTGACCCTCTCTTTTCCGCTTCGCACCATCCCGACCACGTCCAGGAGCGGGTCCGCTGAGTAGTTGATGACTCGAAAGGTGACCTGCCTGACCCTGCGCGACGGAATTCCACCTGCGCTCGGCGCAGCAATGCGGACGTGCGTCGCTTTCCGATAGGCCTCCGCCTGAGCCAGGGCGGCTTGTCGACGTGACTCCATGGTCCGTTCGTGCTCAGCCCGCCACAGCACGTAAACGCCCCACAGGAACGCCGCGGCAGTCGCGGCGCCTCCGAACCACTCCGCGCCTGCGGTCAGTAGTGCAGCCGACTGCACGAAGGCAGCCGCGATAGCGAGCACGACACCCAATAGCCCAGCCGCAGCTAGCAAGCCGAACGCCGCGCGCAGCACCCACCGACGCGGGCCGGGCAGGCCCTCGCTTGCAGTCACGCCGAGCAGGGTAAGACGCCCGCTAGAGCCGCATTAACTTGGGGCCAAGCTCTTTCCTCCAGTCGGATTCTGCCTTGTGCCTCACTGACATGGCCAACCAGCCTGGCTGTCGGAATGCACACTAGAGCCCGGAAGATACGGATGATGTTCTCGTAGGACGTACACGGGGTATGTGGCACTGCGAAGCCGCCGTGGACGCTCGGCTAGCGTCCTGGTGTGGCCGACCTCCGGTGCTTGATGCCGCCGAGCAACGGGTGCACGGCAGCCGGCTGGAGAAGGAGATCACCGTTCCAGCGTCCATCCCATGACCTTCAACTCGGTGCGCATCGCATGCAACCAGACCAGCAGCCGAGAGCTCGTCGTTGGCGAGGACGAGAACTGGTGGCTCGGACGCTACGGGCGCTAAAGGACAAGGACCTTGTTGCGCTTACCTGGGCAGGGAGCGGGCAGTCGCGCGGTGAAGCATGTCCAGACATTCGTGCAGCGACGCAGGCTCGCGCCGGACGAGCGAGCACTGGTCACCGTGTCATTGCTGCGCGGGCCCAACCCGCCGGAGCGCTCAAGACGCGCACGGAGCGATTAGTGCCTCGCAGGGATTGATGGAGTGGTGTGCAGGCGGTCGAACGGGCGACGATGGTTCGACGCAGAGTCTGGGGACGGTCATCGACTTCTGCTACTCAGGCCTCGCGTTCTGCCGCATGGTGCGGGACCCACTTCACGGGACTCGTCTCGCGGACCGAGACCGCTCCAGCTCACCGTTTACCTCGTTTTACCTCGTTCCGGCCGCAACGCCACGCTAGCTCCGGCGCAGATGACGCCGCCCACCCCTAGCAGCCGGACGCCGGCAGCCACCGGCAGCCACTGGCAGCCGCGCTGACCGGCGCTGTCGCCTGGTCGCGTTGGAGCGCTTCACCCCGCCCACCAGCGAAGCAGCCCTCCCGGATGTTCGAGCTAGCGCAAGATCCATCCGGTTCTCACCAGGTTACGAGCTTACCCCGCCCGGTTCGTCCGGATCCTCGTTCTCGATCAGCTCATCAAGATCATGAACACCTGCGTAATGGAGTTCGTTGACAATCCTGATCAGCCACGGCCTAGGCGTGGTTCTCAACACGTCGGCGAGGCGGGCGCCGAGTGGCCATCCGTCCGGCAACATGGTCAACATCCGCTGTAGGACACGGCCGCGAGCTAGCGCCGTGTCCGCTTCGGCTTGCAACCGGTGATAGTCCATCTCCAGGATCGACGGCGGCGCGACCGGTGTCAGCGCGCCCGCGCCGATCAGGGTATCGACGGCTCTCCTGGCCAATGAGTCACCGGCCGCGGCGAGCTCGTCGCGACTTGGCC
>Ga0163162_10007783_pt1 | contig 10446 bp, 24 predicted proteins | sample S55metaG_FD_115310 | JGI IMG/M metagenome (GOLD analysis project Ga0163162, IMG submission 115310) | Switchgrass rhizosphere microbial communities from Kellogg Biological Station, Michigan, USA - S5-5 metaG | ecosystem: Host-associated > Plants > Roots > Rhizosphere > Soil | place: USA...
CGGCATCCACCTCTAGGAGCGGCCATGATTGACACACAGAAGCTCTCCGCGTGGATCGCAGAAGTTCAGGGCCAGTACATCAACGTGGACGGCGCCGCTGGCGCCCAATGTTGGGATCTCGCCGCGCACTGGTCGCAGGCCCTAGGACTCCCACGGATCAGCACATGGGGTAACGGGCGCTGGCCCGGCTGGGCTGGGAACATGGTTGACGCGTTTCCACAGTCACCAGCCATCGAGGCAGCTTACGAACTGCACGGGCCCGATGAGCCTGCACAGCCTGGCGACATTGCCGTATGGGGCGATTCGTACTGGTACTACCCCAAGACTCATGTAGCTGTTGTCATCCGTGACGGCGGTCTCCTGACGTGCATGTCGCAGAACAGCACCCCGTCACGCGTCGGCAACCCTTACCCGGAATGGACGACCGGCCCCACCACGCTCCAGGCCCTCCCTAAGCAGGGACTCATCGGCTACATCCGACCTCGCGGCGGAATCGCCGCGCAAGGCTCTATCACTGAAGGAGACATTTTTATGGCACTCACAGATGCCGAACAGAAGCGGCTGCTCGCCGCTGCCGACCGGATCAACGGGCGCGTCAAGGATCAGGACGTCCTCAACGCTGCTGATGGCGCGTACATGAACAACACCCGTGACGCGCAGTTCGCCGCTGTCATGGAAGCTCTCGGGAAGACCCTGAACAAGGACGACGGCGGCTACATCGTCAAGCTTGTCCAGGCGATCAAGCCGGGCACCACGGACGTGAAGGCTGTTGCTGACGCGCTCGCCGGAATCATCCCCGCCGGCATCGCCAAAGAAGTCGCCAACGAACTCTCCGCAAGGCTGGTGAAGTGAATGGCTGACCACGCAGCAACCACGAGTGTGAAGCTTGATGCCCTGAACCGTGCATGGCGGACCCTGTATACGGCGTTCGGTGCTGATGCGGCCCTACTCATCGGCGCGGGATTGCTGACCCTCCTGGATAAGGTGGAGATCAGCACCCCCGCGTTCTGGACTGGCCTCGGGATCCTCGTCGCAAAGTCCGTCCTCACCGCGCTTGGGTCCTACCTGCTCAGGCTCAAGAAAGCCCCACCCGTAGACCCCGCACCAACAGCCACCGCATAACAACGAAGCCCCGCCCTCCACATCGGAGGGCGGGGCTTTTCTGCGTTACAAGATACCCAAAACTACCCACACTAACTGGTTTAACTAAGTACTTTCAAGTAGAATGGCAGGGCAAAAAAGAACCCCGGCGTGCTGGCAGGCACCCGAGGTTATGGCCGAACTCATCTGAGGAGAACGACATGACTAACGCTACAGCAGATATGCGCGAATACAAAAGACGGTGGGTTGCGGCGCGTCGTGCCGAGTGGATGGCGGACAAGTTCTGCGTCAAATGCGGATCCACCGAGAGCCTCGAAGTTGACCACATTGATCCAGCGCTCAAAGTCACCCACAGTGTGTGGTCATGGTCCATACCTCGCCGCACGATCGAACTCGCCAAGTGCCAGGTACTCTGCACCGAATGCCACAAGGCGAAGACCCGCGCCGACCGTCCACTTCCCGAGCATGGCACAATCTCCCGCTACGGGAGCATTCACAAATGCCGGTGCGACCTGTGCCGCCGAGCGAACGCCGACCGCAAGAAACTCAACGAGGCGAAGAAGAAGATAGCCGATGCTCAGCGGGCCATTGCCGACTTGAACAGGCTGGCAGCTTAGCCTTCGAGCATCTTTCCCATAATGTCGGCGCCTCGCGCCATGCCTTCGTGCATCAGGTGAGAATAGACTTTCTCAGTCGTTGCAGTGGAGGCGTGGCCGAGGCGTCTTGCGACCTCAAACAAGGTAAGCCCGCCTTGCAGGGCCCAACTTGCAGAAGTGTGTCTCAGGTCGTGAATGCGCGGGGTCTTTGCGAAGTGCGGATCCTCTTTGCGCGCGGCCTCAACCGCTGAGGTCCATGCGTTCCAAAAGTACTTTTGCGCGATCCTGCCACCGGTTGACGTGCGGAACAGCAGCGTTGTTCCTGGGACCCCCTGCATGGCGGGCATAAGGCCCTCAATCACGATGGGCGGGACAGCGACCGTCCGCTTGGACGAGGCGGTCTTAGGCGCCCCCACATAGTAGGCGTTGTCCCCGTCACGCTTCCACGACTTCGAGATACGCACAGTGGCCGGCACGTTCCGCCAATTCACGTCAACCACGTTTACGGCAGTAGCCTCCCCGAACCTCGCCCCGGTCATCACCAGGAACAACGCCAACGGCTGATAGGTGGGCGTGATGTGCTTGTAGATCAGCTGCCACTCTTCCCATGTGAGGAACTGCTCTTTGTCCTCGGCATGTTCAGTAGTCGGCAACGCAACGCCTCGGCACGGATTATCCGGACGGTAACCCAACCTGATCGCCGTCTCCATCCCGGCGCTGATGAGCCCGTGCACGTTCCTAATGGTCTTCGGCGCCAACTGCTTGTCCTGCATGGCCCGAACCCACGACGTGAGATGCCGGATGTCGAGCGCGTTCACAGCTACCCCGCCGATATGCGGGCCGATGTGGTCGTCGATCATGTTCCGGTAGTTTCGGATCGTCTGGGATGTGGGTTTCACTAGAAGATCAACGTGCTCCGTCAACACCTGGTTGACGGTTCGGGCGCTTTGCGTGTGCGCGTACACGACAGCCTCGGCAATGTTGTAGCTGTTGTTGTTCAGCTCGAGCGCAGCCTTGAAGAGTTCAGCCTCACCCTTGCTGTCGAACGACTGCCCGCACTGCTTGCCGGCGTCATCCCGCCATCCGACGGTGAAGTACTCGGATCCGTTCGCCCGTTGACGGCTCCGGATGCTAGCCACGGCCGTTGTCTTCTGTCGTGCTAAAAGTATCCATCACTCTAAGTTTAACAGCAGTTCGTCAACATTAACAGTGCCCCCGTCAACAGGGACGAAAAAACCCCCTAGAAATAGGGGGTTTTTCGTACCCGAGGTGGGACTCGAACCCGTATCCCAACCCTGTCAGGACGCGGAAAACCCCTAGAACTCAGTCCCCACGAGTGTCTACGAGTGTCAACGACACGCAAATCCGTTGACGGCGTCAACAGCCGTCAACGGGGGCGCGTATAAGGTTGTATACAGCGATATAAGAGACTCCTTATGCAACACAAAGGCCCCCACTCATCACGAGCGGGGGCCTTTCTTGTTGGGCTATGGACAGCCCTTTTTGATACATGCCCGGTAGCGTGCCCGCCAGCCTTCGCACCATCCCCGGCGATATGCGGCATTCTCAGTGTGGTACACCTCCGCCAGCATGTACGGCCCCGCGGCTTCGAGGGCTGCGCGGGCCTCGTTCGTAGAGCATATCTCGCGCCACCCGTTAGGATCCTCCCAGTCCCATCCGGCAGCTTCGTGGATCGCTTTCGCCGCAGCTCCTACCGCCACTTCGGGGATCTGGTTAGTCATTGAGTGCCTTTCATTTTTTGCCGCGGGTCATAGCAGGTCAGACAGTCGGTCTTTGAGCCACGGTCCCAGCCGCTCGCGTGTCATCACGTGCATGAAGTCCTGGCTGATTTCTTGCATGACCAGCGGGAGTCCTGCCGCCAGTGCAACGCGGGCATATTCCCGCCAGACGTCCGGCGACTTCGCATCTTCCCAGTTGCGCTCCTCATGCTTCGCCTCATAGAGTGCCGCTGCGGTAGCCTCAATAGCTGCTTTGATTGCCATCAAAGCCCCCCAGTCTGCTTCATGGCATCACTTACCAGTGTCGAGAGTTGCTCGCGCCAGTCGGCATCTTGCGCTGCCTTCTGGTCGGCCTCGAACTTCGCGCGCATTTCCCGCCTCACAAAAGCGTCTTCAGTCATTGCCACCACCCTCCAGCTCGTCATCTTCGCGCGGAGTTTGTGACATGTGCGGGGCTGCGGCCTCGAGGATTCTGCGCGCATCGTCCTTGCGCAGCATCTGCTCTATCTCGGTGAGCGCCTCCCACGCATCGCACGTTCGCCGTCCCAGTGCGCTATCCAGCCACGCCCGCTTCGCCGCCGCCTCTACCGCAGCTTCTGGGATCACTTGGGTATCGCTCACGGCTGGCTCCTGTAGGGGTTCGTGGACTTCCTGGGCGCATTGTGCATGAGGTCGCAGCAAGAGCCGTCGCAGCCGAGTGCCTCGAAGTGGGCTTCGTCCCAAGCAGTCGCCATGAGGTGCGGCGCCGCGGCTTCGAGGACGCTCATAATAGTATCGCCCCAATATGGCGTTTCGCGCCGTGCCTTAACGGCCGCTTCCACCGCTTCGTCCGGGATCACTTGGTTACCAACTTTGCGGCGCGTTCGCGGAGCCATCGCGCTACATCGCCGCGGGTTGCACCGTTCGCAAGGCCAATTCCACTGAACGGCTCAATGAGTTCAGCCGCCTCCTTCAGCGCATCAGCTTTCGCTGCGGCGAGCATGTGCGGGGCGGCGGCTTCGATGACGACTTGCGCAACTACCTCGTCGCGAGTGAAGAGGTAGTCCTAGCTTTCGCGAAGCGCCTCAAGCGCCGCAACTGCGGCCTGCATGGCGCGTTCTGGAATCATGCAACCCACCTTACCCGGCGTCACGCCGCCACCTCGAGCGCGGGGCGGTGGTTGGCGGCGAACACTGCACGGGCGAATCCCATCGGGGTAACGCTGCGGATATTCGCACGCTCAGGCCCTGGGGGGCACTTGTGGATCCTGTCATCAGGAACCGTGAGCATAAGCTCGCCATCCATTGCAGGCTCAGGCATTACGAACCCGCCGCCAGCCCAGAGCCACGTTTCCTTGGTGTAATGATCCTCTGGTTCGTAAGCGGTGTAGTGCCACGGCTGGAACTTGTGATCCGGCTTCCGCCACAGCGTAGAGATCCGGGACTTTGGGTTCTCTAGGAACCACGGGGCGCCCGAGAGTTGACCGACGTTCGCGCACTCCTGCACGATCCGCATGGCGTCAATCCACATGTTTGGGCCCTGGTAGTGCTTCCAGTCCTTGTCAGTCATCTTCCGCTCGAAGTGCTTCGCTCCAGACACGGCAAGGTGGGTGCACGGAGGAAATCCGAATACCATGGCCACGCTCCCAGCGCGGATTAGCCGACCAATCTCAGGGAGGGCTTCCTCAATGGTGCCGGCAAACTTGGTGACTGACCCTTCCTTGCGAGTCGCGCCGTGTTGGGGATCCACGAGGAAAGCCTCATATCCCGCATCTACCCACGGCTCCACCATGTGCCCCGTAATGTCGCAAAGGCTGATAACCGTTCGCGGCCGTCTGCTAAAATCGTTCATATCGACTCCTAGTTAGTCGGTCAGCCCCGGGATGCTCACTACATCGCCGGGGTTACTACTTCTACCAATCATACCCGAAAGTACTCTCTCGTCACAGTACCTTCAAGTACCAGTCCACCCAAGCAAAAGAGGCCCCGCACTTGGGGCCTCCTGCGCGGGGGGTTATGCGGTGACGAGCTGCCTGACCGGGTACCGCGCCTCAACAATGGGACACAGCCGGCACGTCAAACAACCCACAGCCTCAGCCTGCGCATCCGTCAACGTCGCCGCACGATCCATAAGAACCTGACGCGTCACACCAAGACCACGCGCAACCTGGGCGAGCGTCGAACCCTCACACCGCGGGCCGTCCTCCGCCAGGTTGCTGTCAGGGAGGAGACGGCGGGCGGTCTCGTAACGCACGGCCATCTCGACCGCCTCAACCTGAATCGTGGAATGCCCGCGTTCGATATGCACAGTCTCATGGACTATCGCACACCGCTCCTGCACCTCATTCAACCGGTCATCAACCCAAATATCGACACCATCAGTACGAGCCGCCACACCATCAGGCATGCGCGTTTTGTATACCATGACCAACCGTAAAACCCCCAGCGTTAGAACTGTCGTGTCGCCCACTGCATAACCGACATGTGAAAAGCATATTTGAAGCCAGTGACATTTTTAGCACAAGCCCAGCCTCTAATGGATCCTTGGCGAGACAGATTGGTCACACAGCCTACTGATTACAAGGCATGCCACGATTTGGTGTAGGAAAAGATGCGCCGAACCTGCGGAGACCCTTCGGTCAGTCCTCGTTACCGGACTCGTCTTCCAGGTGCTCAACGTTCGTCGAAGCAGCCAACCCGAACATGTCACGCACACGGGCTTCCATCGGGGACGGGACCTGAGAGAGCCGGCGGGTAAGTTCGGCGATCAGCTCAGCGTTCGTCAACAGTGATGCGCCCTTAATCCCACCCTGCGCCGCGATGTGAAGCGAGTCCTCAGCGTCGACTTCCTCCATCGTGATTTCAGAGGCCTTGCGATCAACCATGCGCATGACGTCCTCGATAACGCCGAGACGCCACCCCAGGGCCTTCTCCATCTTGCGCTGGTTCGTGCCGCTCATGAGGCGGCGTCCGAACTCGAAGTCACGCACGGTGCTATCCGAACCCATGCCGGCTTCCTTGGCAAAGGGAACGCGCCCCAAGCCCAGCTCCTCACGGCGCTGCTTAGCCAGGCGTCCGAGCTGCCGCAACAAGGCGCCGTGACCGAACTCCGGCACTGATTCGCCGCTCATCTCAAGAGCCTTTCGCACCGAGTCAACCTTCAACTGAGGGACTTCCTGCGTCCCATTCTCCCACTCAACAACTGCACTCATAGCGACTCCTGTCTTATCTGCCAGCTCCTGGACGCTCATCCCCAGCGACAGGCGGTGTGAACGTATCTCGGTTGAATCGAGGCTGTTCATGTTCATTAGCTTTCTCCCCATGTATGTATCTGGCAATGGCTGCGGATACTCGTTTCTGCTTTGAGGCCTACTTAGTTTCACTCGACCGGCGCTCATTCCGGGTGACCGAGTTACTTAGTTGGCGATGGCCACAGACTTGCAAAAGATTTTGAGTAACCACAACCAGCGCACTGAGTAACTTACGGCATTAATTGGCGTAACCCATGGTCAATGGCCGTTCGAATTTATGTTCGAACAGTAACCCCGTTACCCAGTAACGGCGCGGAAATTGAGGTCGGTTACCGGAAGTTACTGGGTTCGAGTTGACGAAGTTACTGATGTTGACTTAGAGTTACTGCATGAGCACAGCAACGATGGGTAGCCGGGTAGCCCAGAACCAGTACGACCCGGAAGACGTGCGAGTCGGCGAGACTCTCAAGGCCCTCATGTACCGCAACGAGGAAACCCCAGAGGGCTTCCTTATCCGCCGGCCCATCAAGCACGCAGAACTCGCAGCAGGGATCGTCGTAGCCGGGCGCACCAAGCCCTACGACCGCTCCTACATCTCCCAGATCCTCACCGGAGCCAAGCACCTCAATAACGACATGTTGTACGCAATCGCCCGCTACTTGGGCGTGAACCCGGTAGCCATCAAGCGCCCCGACATGGACCGAGAGTTGGTGGCCGCGTAATGGCACGCCGCATGGGTTACAACCACCACGAAAAGCTGCACTACGTCTACCGGATCTTCGACAAGACCGGACGCCTCATCTACATCGGATGCACCTACAACCCAGAGATGCGGATCAACTCGCACCGCACGACGATCTGGTGGGGCGACCAGATCCACCGAATCAAACTCACCGTCCACCCGAACAAGCGCGCCGGCCACGCCGCCGAAAAGATCGCCATCCACTCCGAGCACCCCCGCTGGAACATCGGCGGACGATGGGCGCACCGGGCCTCATGGAACAGCCAGGACTGGGCGGACTACATCAAAGCGGCGCAACTCGGCCCCGAAATCTGCGGATTCCGTCTGGACCGGATTGAGCAAGCCAAGCAGTTGATGGCTGAGCGGATCGCAGAAGAGCAACGCCAGCAAGCCGCCTGACATGGAACCCCTGATCACAATCGGCGAGCTTGCGGAGCTGTTCAAAATCAGCCGCTCTACCGCTTACCGGATGAAGAAAGAGCAACGCTGGCCGCATATCAGGTTCGGTACTGAGATTCGTTTCAGCCAGGAAAACCTCGAGGCCATCAAAGCACTCAACGCCCAAACCCCCGCACCAGACCGCCGAACCCCACGGATCGGCACCCGAGCGAATAAGAGGAACCAGAAGTGAACGATTTCGACGCTATCGAGGCGATCAACGCGGCACTGAACCGCTATTTTCTGGGCGAGGTCACGCAGGCCGCAACACTCGCCGCTATCTGCACGATCACTGGCGAGAACGCAATCACCCACAACGAAGTGAAGGAAGCAAAGTGAACCCTGTATCTGATAGTCACGCCCGCTGGTTGGTCCGCTGGTACGCACAGCAGCACGTCGCAGAAACCGAGTGGAATGAACCCTCGGCAGCCTGGATCAAGCGGGCGACGCGGACTCAGGCGGCAATGAACGCGGCCCTGGGTGTGCGGGTGAACGGCGCCGACCTGAACCAGCTCATCACCGACTTTGAAGAACTCGAGTCGCTCGAGTGCGGAACCCACCCCGACCTGATCGTCAACAACGCCGGCACCGTCGACAACACGACCGAACTCACCGACCGCATCAACCAACAAATCAACGCGACCGTCACCGAACTACTCCAATCCGCCGAACCCCTCACCCGGGCCGAAGACAAGGTAATGGCATGAACGCGCTAATCCTCCTCCTCGGGACCGTCTACTTCGGTATCCAGTCAGCCCGCCTCATCACACAACCCACCAGGGGCAACAAATGAGCACGTTTGAAGCTCGGTTCGGCGGCATCTGCGGATCCTGTACCGAGCGCATCCACCGCGGCGACCTCGCAACTTACGCCGAGGATGTAGTCGTGCACGCCGACTGCGAAGATTCCGCACAGCCCGAGCGCAAGGTTGAAGTCTGCACTCAATGCTGGCTAACCAGGCCCTGCGACTGCGAGGAATGAAGATGACCCACACGCCAACCTGCACAACACGTAAGGAACTAACCGGCAACGTCTGGGTGCACTACTCGAACCCGGACCCCGACTGCACCGACCAATCCCATCGCGACCACTACACCGAGGAGTCAGCATGAACCAGGATCCGCGCAACTCGACCGTCACGCAGACGCGGACGTTCACGAACCAGCACGTACTCAACGAGATACGGCGGGACGAAGCCGACGAGAAGCTGGCCCTCACGTACATGAACAAATACGCGCCGGACCTCATCGGCATGATCCTTGGACACGTCCTGTGAACGCCGAAGGATTGGGCGCAGCTCGTCGGTACGCACGCTACTACATCGGCGACCCGCTCTGGGCAGACCACATCATCCACGCCTACAACAACCCAGCCGAAACCAACACCCTACTTGACGAGGAGCAGGCATGACCCCGAACCCACTGGACCCTGCCGAACAGTCCGCGTTCCGGGCACTTGACCAGTCCCGCCGCACCGGATGCGCAGACAACTGTGCATGCAAGACGGATGACGCCATGACCACGCCGATTGATCTGGAGGACCTTGAATGAGCCGCCCTTACCGCTGCACATGCGGGCACATCGAACTCGACCAGCCAGGCACCTACGAATGCGCATGGCACGGAACCACCACCATCGAGGAGAGCAAATGAGTACCACCTTTACGCCCGGCATTTACGCCGGCATCAGCAACGCCAAGTACCACGCGGATCCGGCTCTCGGCAGTACGTCGCTGAAGACCCTGGCAACCCGGACACCTGCCCACTACCAGCATGACAAGGCGCACCCGAAGTCGTCGGACGCGTTCACACTGGGCACCGCGGCACACTCACTGATCCTAGAAGATGACGCTTCCGGGATTGTCATGGTCGATGCTGACAGTTGGCTCACAAAGGCCGCGAAGGAAGCCAAAGCAGCGGCACTCGCGGACGGCAAGCAGCCGCTACTCATGAAGGAATGGGTGCAGGTTGTCGCCATGCGTGACGCTGTCATGGCGCACCCCATCGCACGCTCGCTGTTCACCGGGCACAAGGCGGAACAGTCCGTGTTCTGGGAGGAGGATGGTCTGATGCTGAAGTGCCGGCCTGACGCGTGGCGGCCCGGCCTGCTGGTGGATCTGAAGACCACGCTGGACGCAGACCCCAACGAGTTCGGCAAGACCGCCGCGAAGTTCGGCTACCACCAGTCAGCAGCGCACTACATCGACGGCGTCAAAGCAGCCACGGGCGAAGAACTGCCCTTCCGCTTCGTGCTGGTCGAAAAAACTGCGCCCTACCTTGTGTCCGTCGTAGAGCTCGATGAGGAAGCCATCAACATCGGGCGGGCACTCAACGACCGGGCTAAGCGCATCTACCGCGAATGTGTCGAGTCGAACACCTGGCCCGGCTACCAAACCGCCGAACCCGTCAGCCTCCCACTCTGGGCAATCTACAAATCCGAAGACCTACTCGGCATCAACACAGAAATGGAGATCACTTTCTAATGGACATCTCAAAAGCACTAGTAGCCAAGTCGGACCAGCTCAACGCCTCAGACCTGACCGGCGCGCCCATCGTCGCGACCATCACGGCCGTGCGCCGAGGCGACGCGGTCAAGCCCGTAA
>Ga0163162_10007784_pt1 | contig 10446 bp, 9 predicted proteins | sample S55metaG_FD_115310 | JGI IMG/M metagenome (GOLD analysis project Ga0163162, IMG submission 115310) | Switchgrass rhizosphere microbial communities from Kellogg Biological Station, Michigan, USA - S5-5 metaG | ecosystem: Host-associated > Plants > Roots > Rhizosphere > Soil | place: USA: Michigan...
ACTTCAATGCGCTACCCACCGTTGCGAATTAACAACTCTGAATTGTCAAATATCAAATCTCCAATCTTCAGATCATTTTTGATTGTTGGATATTTGATAGTTGATAATTTGCCTCCCACCGACCCGCATGCCACTACTTCAATGCGCTACCCACCGTTGCGAATTAACAACTCTCAATTGTCAAATATCAAATCTCCATTACCCAGTTTGCATCGTAAGAAAGAGATGGTAGATTTAACGCACATTTCCCGAAAAGAAAACTGTTCGATCCTTGACTCTGAGTGGCCGAGGATCTGGAAAGGACTCTCTAAGCCTGGGCTCCCCAAAAACAAACCGTTGATGGATTCCAAAATGGAGCGATGTGCTTAACGCCACGCTCTGAAGGAGGCTTGAATTCAATATGACTGAAGCACGAATGCAGGAAACACCAGACTTCAAACCTGGAACGTTTTGTTGGGTGGAACTTGCCACCACTAATGCCAACGCAGCCAAGTCGTTTTACACACAACTGTTTGGATGGACCTTTACTGACAATCCAGTCAGCCCGGATATGGTCTACACCATGTTGCAGTTAGATGGAAAAGACGTCGGCGCGCTTTTTCAAATGACTCCGGAAATGACCGCTCAGGGAATGCCACCGAATTGGTTGAGTTACGTTTCTGTCGCGAGTGCTGACGAAACCGCGGACAAGGCCAAGACAAATGGAGCTACAGTTTTGAAGGGCCCATTCGACGTTTTTACGGTTGGTCGTATGGCCGTTATTCAGGACCCAACCGGAGCTGTGTTTGCCCTCTGGCAACCGGGAACACACAAGGGCGCGGCTATTTATAATGTGCCCAATACGTTCTGCTGGAATGAATTAGCCACGAGAGATACTAAAAAAGCCGGCGATTTCTATTCGTCAGTATTTGGCTGGACCAGGAACACACAGCAGTTTGGTCCAATGGAATACACAATTTTCGAGAACGACGGTAGAGGTAATGGTGGAATGTTTGCTATCACTCCGGAAATGGGCAAACTACCACCGCACTGGCTGGCTTACTTCGCGGTCGACGATTGTGATGCAAAAGTGCGAAAGGCTACTGAACTGGGAGCGAGCGTCATGAAGCCAGCCGATGACATTCCGGGCGTCGGTCGCTTTGCAATCTTGCTGGATCCGCAGGGCGCCGCTTTTGCGATTATCAAGGTTGATAGTCCGCAAACGTAAACGGCATAGGCTACGATTTAATCCATTTTGAAGCGGCAAGCAGTCACTCTTTAAGTTTCTACTTGCCGCTTCCTCTATTAAAGGAATAGCTATTGATGAAAGCTCGTTTAGTCTGGCTGATACTTTGTTGTATTTGGGGCTCGACGTGGCTGTTCATTAAAATTGGTCTGAAAGATCTTCCTCCGCTGACGTTCGCCGGGATTAGATTTGTGATTGCCTCGGCCATTCTGATTGCCATTGTGGCCGTTCGGAGGTTGCCGTTTTCTGACTTGATAACGAATTGGAGGCTTCTTGCGTTAACCGGAGTACTCTCGTTCAGTTTTAACTACGGCTTTATTTTTTGGGGCGAGCAATATATCTCTTCGGGCCTCGCTGCGCTGCTCCAGGCAACCATTCCTGCTTTTGGATTAGTTTTTGCGCACTTCTACTTGCCAGGCGAGCGAATAACTCCAAGAAAAGTTACAGGCGTGGTACTTGGAATTCTTGGCGTCGGTGTGGTTTTTTCGAACCAATTAACCGTGGGTGGGGAAAAATCCCTGGCGGGTTGTGTAGCGATAGTCTTAAGTTCGATCATCGTCGCCTACTCAAATGTGCTTGTTAAGGCAAGAGGGAAACATATTGATCCGGTAATAATGGCTGCCGGGCAAATGTTGTTTGGCTTGGTTCCGTTGCTGGTCATCGGCATTTCTTTGGAAGGTAATCCCGTCTATTACAGATGGACCATGAGGGCCGTAGTTTCCTTGTTCTACCTCGCAATCGTAGGTTCAGTGATCGCGTTTGTACTCTATTACTGGTTGGTTAGAAAGATCGACGTAACTAAGTCGATGTTAATCGCGCTGGTCACACCGGTAGTCGCCGTAATAGTTGGGATTATCGTGCTGGGTGAAAGGATTAATTGGCGTACCTTGCTGGGCGGCGCGATGATTATATCGGGGATAGGCTTCCTCGTAACATTGCATCGCAAAAAGAAGCCAGTGATCGATCTAGTCAGTACCACCGCCCTGTAGAGACAGGTGTGAAAACTCAGAGAGACAACAACGATCATCCACAGATTTCGCCGATTACAGAGATCTTTTGTTAGAACACCTTGGTGCCGCCCTCATTACAGAAGCACAAGCGCCGCGGCCGAGCTCTTCTCTGAAAAATCCGTGTAATCGGCGTAATCTGTGGATTGTATTCTTTAGCCGTCTCTACGGTTCAGTGGTACCGACTTCAAATACATCTCTGCTGAATCCGACCTGGGCTGATAAGTAGGCGTTGATTGCGTCCGCTACAAAAGGTGCCTCATCGGCCGGATAATACGACGACAGTTTTCTGAGTTGCGCAATTTGAGTAACCATTAACCAGTAGCCGCCAACTTCGGTGCCGAATTGGTTTTGAATTGCCAGTTCCAGCGCGGTTCGATGCACGGCGCGTAGGTATTTTGCCGCAATGGTATTTATCCTAACCGTGCAATCGGTGAGTGCAAATCCGATGAACTCCACCTCGTTATTTTGAACCGCCATTTTTGATTTCAGTTCGCACCTAATGGCTTTTCGTATTTGCGAATTAAGCCCCGAACTACTCCTTGTATTTGAATTCGCTCCGGAGTCTTTACAAAAATTGGTTTGAACTGTGGGTTAGCTGCTTCAAGTCTGATGAAGTCTGGTTCGCGATAAAACTTTTTCACCGTTGCGTAATTGCCATCAATTAACGCAACCACTACCTGTCCATTCTCAGCAGTCTTTTGCGAAGAGACGATGATGATATCGCCATCTTGTATATTCTCGTCGATCATTGAGTCGCCGCGGACGCGAAGTGCAAATGTGCGTCCTTTGCCCTGCATGTCGGATGGCACGACAACCGTGTCATGACTGAGAATAGCTTCAATTGGCTGTCCCGCAGCCACAATACCCAACAGCGGAATCTCATTCCTTTCCTCGATCTCCGGCTGCTCTAAGATTTGTATTCCCCGGCTGACGTTGGGAATTCTTTTTATTAAACCCTCCCGTTCGAGATTTGAAAGAATTGAGTGCACACTCGCTGATGAACTCATCTGAAATTGGCGACCAATTTCTGCAATAGTGGGCGGCTCTTGATTGGACTCCATATAACGCCGAATAAATTCAAAAACACGTCGCTGCTTAGCCGTTACAGGCATCACTTTTCCTCCCAATTTCCTCGCAAATTCTCGCTCTAAATAATTTTCGTTGACAAGCGAAAATCTTGCGAACATTCTCGAACAAATGATGCTTCGCGTCAAGTTATTTTTTAGGGTGCTTACAAGGTTGGAGGTTAGGAGTTAGGAGCTAGGGGCAGGAGGTTTTAGAAAGCCGAAAGGAGGGATTCAAAGGCACTGGCTTCAACCCGGTGTGAATGAGGATTCGAGCGCCGAAGGCGTTCGCTATTTCAGCCCAGGGTTTGCTTTTGAAAACCCTTGGGAAATATTTAAGTTGGCTTTGAAATCACTCGTGACAACTTTTTCAAGTCGTCAACAAAACGACGGTATTCAAGACGTCGCGTCTCATCATCAGGAGCACGAAGAATTGAGGAAGGATGAACTGTGGCCATGACATAAGCAGCAAGAGTTGATTCTAAAAATTCACCTCGTTGTTTGGTAACGCGGAATTTAGAGCCCAGCAAAGTTTGAGCTGCAGTGGCGCCTAAAGCAACGATGATCTCAGGTTTAATAAGCGCAACCTCCGCTTCGAGCCAGGGGTGACAGGCGGCGATCTCCAGTGAATTAGGTTTCTTATGGATTCGTCGTTTCCCACGCGGCTCCCATTTGAAGTGTTTGACAACATTTGTAACGTAGGCCTGTTGACGATCTATGCCAGCTTCTGCCAGAGCTTCATCAAATAATCTCCCTGCTGGGCCAACGAACGGTTTGCCGGTCAAGTCTTCTTCATTACCTGGTTGCTCGCCAATAAACATGAGCTTTGCCTGACGACGTCCTTCTCCAAAAACTGTTTGCGTTCCCTTTTCCCAGAGGTCGCAGGCGCGGCAATCGGCAGACGCAGTTTTTAGTGAAGGTAAAGATAAAGATTTTGGAATTAGTGCTGTTGCCGAGCTGGCAGCACGTTTTGAAGATTTTGCCGGCAATTTTGCCCCCCCTTGTTAGAACTATTGGTTGGAGACCAATTATAGAGCAGCACTAAGTGCTTGAGCTCTTAATGTAACCATGCGCACAGCAATTTCCAAAGTTGAACTGGAAAATGAGATTGCGGGCAGGTTTGGGGACGCTTTCAGGCTTCACGAAAAACTTTCCCCCGCAATGCTCTCGACCGGCATTCCGGAAGTAGACGCCTTAACTGGAGGCGTTCCACGAGGCGCTATTAGTGAAATTGCCGGCTCTATGTCTTCTGGTCGCACCAGTCTTATGTTTTCATTATTGGCCCAGGCCACTACCAATCTTGAAGTATGCGCTTTAATAGATACGAATGACGTTTTTGCGCCGACTATGGCAACTGTCGCCGGGATCGACTTTGATCGTCTGCTCTGGATCCGGTGTGCAAATAATCTCGAGCATGCTTTTAAGGCGACCGATCTTCTATTACATGCCGGGGGTTTTGGCCTTGTGGTGCTGGATATAGGAGAAGTGGCCGCCAAAGATGCTCGACGAATCATTTCTTCATGGTGGTATCGCTTTAGAAAAACTGTAGAGAACAAACCAACTTCTGTAATTGTTATTTCTCAGGAAGCCTGCACTCGTTCCTGCGCATTGCTTACACTCGAATTAAATGCGACGGCAGCATGGTCAACAACCAGTGAAAGACAAAGCAATGTCTATAAGTTCCCTTCCACCGTGAAGTCAGAATCTTCTGTACGAGTTACACACGCAAATTTGTTTAGCGGTAATGAGATAAAGATTGAACGGCGCAGGCCAATAATTCCCGGACTCAATGAAAGCCGTTTTCAGGCACATGCAAGAAAGTGAATGTATGAAGTGATTGTGTCGTCACTACTAGAAGTGCTGGAGGCAGTATGAGGCAGACGCACAGTAGTATTGACTCATTATGCTTTGTACAAAAAGCAAAGGCACGACCAGTACAGTACCGCGAGCGAAGCGACCGGATGCCACACTCAATTTTGTGCTGTGATTCTGAGAATAGTCTGTTGAGTGTGGCATCCGGTCGCTTTGCTCGCGGTACTGTATTGTCGAGCTCGTGGCTGGTTGGTTCGTGTTGGTTCGTGTGGCTTCGTGGATCGTCTCTGTTTTTCTGGACAAAAGAAAACGATCCACGCGCGTCACACGAACAAAACACGAAACGCGTTAATGCCCCAATCGACTTTTGAGGCAAAGCTGAAAATGATCAATGACTGATAACCTTTACGAATAAAACCATGTTCGCCTGTATTTACAGTCCAGATGTCAACGAAGAGTTAGCAGATTTTGCCTATGCCTTCTCGCCTGTCATCGAGCATACAAAACAAAACACAGTAACCCTTGATGTGACCGGTTGCGAGCTAATGTTTGGTTCACCTTATGGACTTGCAACTGAAGTCGCCACCCGAGCAAAGAGACCTCGAGCTGAGGGTGGCCTCGGGTCTCAAGTTAACATTGCAATTGCAGCAAATCCTGATACCGCAATTCATGCCGCTCTTCAGTTACCAGGGATAAGTTTTGTTGCCGAAGGCGAAGAGCTTACTTGCCTCCAGGATTTTCATATTGAATCTCTCGAATATTCACTTCTTAATATTGAAGCTAAACAAGCCGAAGTTATCCTCGAGACTCTAAAACTTTGGGGAGTACAAACATTTGGAGCATTCGCCAAACTCCCGGTCACCGGTGTTTCACAACGATTGGGCCAGGAGGGCGTTCTTCTACAAACGCTCGCGGCTGGAAAAACCAGACGGCATCTCAAATCAAAACAACCAGCTCCCATTTTTAGTAATGCCGTTGAACTGGATCACCCGATTACTGAGCTCGAGCCACTCTCATTCATTTTTGCGCGCCTTTTAAATCAACTCTGCGCCACCTTGAGCAGTTATGCGCTCGCAACGAACGAGCTGTTGATAGTTATGACTCTCGAGAATAAGTCAGTTCACCAGCGCAAATTGTCCTTACCACATCCACTGTTGGACCATAAGGTATTTCTGAAACTCCTGTTACTTGATACTGAAATGCATCCGCCTCCAGCTGGAGTCGTGGGTCTGACAATTTCATGTGAGCCGGTAAAACCGCGCGTAATACAAAATGGTTTGTTTGTTCCACTTGCACCCGCGCCGGACAAGTTAGAACTGACTCTGGCACGACTGGCCAAACTGGTGGGTGAAACCAATATCGGCTCCCCTTCCTTATTAGATACACATCGCCCCGATGCCTTCATCATGAAAAGATTTATTTTACCGACCAAGTCAGATACGCGCCGCCGTCGCAAGACAACAAATAGCCGCCAACTACCCACAAACGATCGACAACGACGGGTTGGCTTTCGAATGTTTCGACCACCTTTACGGGCCGTAGTCCACGCCGAGCGAGGCTGGCCTGCTCAAATCAGCGCCTGGGGTAAACAACGGAGCGTCTACGGAAAAATTGTGCAACTGGCAGGACCATGGAGAACAACGGGTGATTGGTGGCGAACCGATCGCTGGGCCCGTGACGAGTGGGATGTGGCACTTGAAACTACTTCTAAAAATCAGTCCTCAGAAACACAAGGTCTTTACCGTATTTATCGAGAATTAAATAGTGGCATCTGGTTTGTTGAAGGGAATTACGATTGAGGTTTTGTAACAGCTGTGGACTCATACATTGAATTACATGCGCGCTCGGCCTTCAGTTTTTTAGAAGGAGCTTCTCTTCCTGAAGAACTGATTGCGACTGCGCTTGCGTTTGAGATGCCCGCGATGGCGTTGCTGGATCGCAATGGTTTTTATGGAGCACCACGTTTTCACCTGTCCGCTAAAAGAAACGGAATTAAGGCTCATATCGGCGCGGAAATAAGTGTCAAAGATCCACGTGTAAATGACACTGCCTTTTCCCTTCCACTATTAGTGCGCACACGCGAGGGTTATCAAAACCTTTGTCGTTTGATCACCTTGATGAAACTACGCGTGCCAAAACACTCAAAATCTGGCGAATGTGTGGTTATGGCAGACGAACTCGCAGCACATCACCAGGGACTCATCTGCTTAACCGGTAGTTTTGATGGACCACTAGCAGTCGCCTTGAACAGCAATCCGAATGATGGCTCGCCTCAAGCTCAGAAAAGTATCGACTGGCTGATCACGCTTTTTGGACGTGACCATCTTTATGCGGAGCTCCAACGTCATTTCAACCGTGAGGAGGAAGCACGCAATCAAATAATAGTTGAGCTTGCGCGCCGTAATCAGCTGCCCTTACTGGCGACTAATGGGGTTTCTTACGCTACTGAGTTGAGACGTGAAGTAGCGGACGTTTTTACTTGCATAAGAAATCATGTACGACTGGAAACTGCCGGTCGTTTGCTGGCAGAGAATTCTGAAAGATATTTGAAAACCGGGACAATCATGCAAACCCTTTTTGCAGATCTTCCGGAAGCTATTTCCAACACAACCGAACTGTCATCGCGACTGGAATTCACTCTCGAAGATCTTGGGTATGAATTTCCCAAATATCCTGTTCCGGGTGGCGAAACCATGATGTCGTTTCTCAGACAGCGTACTGAAGAAGGCGCGCGCCGACGTTATACGGGTTCGAATGGAGCCCCCGAATATGATCAGGCACAAAATCAGCTCGAACGGGAATTGAAACTGATCGAGAAACTGGGGCTCGAGGGATATTTCTTAATCGTTTGGGACATTGTTCAGTTTTGCCGGCGAGAAGGAATTCTTGTCCAGGGTCGCGGTTCTGCAGCAAATAGCGCAGTCTGCTATTCACTCGGAATTACTGCAGTTGATCCCATCGGAATGGGCCTGTTGTTTGAACGCTTTCTTTCTGAAGAACGCGGTGAGTGGCCAGATATAGATCTAGATTTGCCAAGCGGAGATCAGCGAGAAAAAGCAATCCAGTACGTCTATGAGCGTTACGGAAAACTGGGCGCCGCCATGACTGCAAATGTCATCACTTATCGAGGCCGATCTGCGGCTCGTGAAGTTGGCAAGGCACTGGATTTTGACGATGACACCCTTTCACGTCTTGCTGGTCTGGTACACACCTGGGAGTGGAAAGATCCCCAGGACACCACTGAACGACAGTTCCGTGAAGCCGGTTTGGACCTTCGTAATCCGCGCATCAATAAGTTTTTTCAGTTGTACAAACTGGTCCAGGACTTACCCCGTCACCTGGGACAACACTCTGGAGGCATGGTGATTTGTCAGGGGCAACTGGATGCCGTCGTACCGCTTGAACCGGCCGCAATGCCTGGTCGAGTAGTAGTTCAATGGGATAAGGAAGATTGTGCGGATCTTGGTCTAATTAAAGTAGATTTACTGGGCCTGGGAATGATGGCCGTCCTCGAAGATTCTATCCAGCTAATTCGCGACTCTTACCAGGAAGAAGTAGATCTGGCCCATTTACCTCCCGATGACCCGGCTGTGTACGCCGCACTGCAAAAGGCTGACACCATTGGAATGTTTCAAGTGGAAAGTCGGGCTCAAATGTCGTGTCTGCCACGACTGCGACCCGAAAAGTTTTATGACATTGTGGTTCAGGTTGCCATCATTCGTCCGGGACCGATTGTCGGCAATATGGTCCATCCTTATTTGAAAAGACGACAAGGTAGAGAAACAGTGAAGTATGCCCATCCATTGCTCGAGCCGGTATTGAAGAGAACTCTGGGGGTGCCCCTCTTTCAGGAGCAGTTGCTAAAAATGGCCATGATCTGTGCAGGCTTTTCCGGTGGCGAGGCCGAAGAGTTGCGACGAGCCTTTGGGTTTAAACGTTCTGAAGCCCGCATGAAAGAGATTGAGATTAAGTTACGTCGAGGGCTGTTAAAAAATGGCATCGCCGGGAAGACTCAGGAAGAGATAGTGCAGTCCATCAGCTCATTTGCTTTGTACGGCTTTCCTGAGTCACACGCTGCAAGTTTTGCCTTGATTGCTTATGCAAGCGCCTATCTTAAATGTAATTATCTTGCCGCATTCTCAGCCGCGATTCTCAATAATCAACCCATGGGGTTCTACCAGCCTTTTACTCTGATCAAAGACGCGCAACGACATGGACTAAAAGTTCTGCCGATCGACATTACTTGTTCTAACTGGCTTTGCACTATTGAGAAAGAGCCCGGCCCTGAAAGTTCACCTCACTCTCAACTGTCACTCCGTTTAGGTTTGAAATATGTCAAAGGCCTTAGCGAACAATCAGGAATGGCTATTGAGAAAGAACGGTCCCTTAAAGCTTTCGCCAGCATTGAGGAGTTGCGAAATCGATTACCAGAACTACGTAAAGATGAACTCAGAAAACTCAGTGCTGTAGGCGCCTTGAATTTTATTCAATCGCATTCGCCTAAACTGTCTATTAATAGACGTGATGCATTGTGGCAAGTCGAAAAGGCCGTGCGCTCGCCAGGCGCACTATATGAAACTCTAACCGAAAAAGATAAGCACTCTCCTTTATTACCCATGACCATCCCCGAAAGAATAGACGCCGACTTTCGCGGCACTGGGTTAACAATTGGGAAGCATCCAGTCGCTTATCATCGTGCTGAACTAGACAAACTGGGAGCGCTACGAGCAATTGATATAGCAAAGATACAGAATGGAAGTCCTATACGTGTTGCTGGTTGGGTGATTGTCAGACAACGACCGGGGACTGCTAAAGGATTTGTTTTTCTGACACTGGAAGACGAAACAGGAGTAAGCAATATTATTGTGACGCCACAAATTTTTGAGCAGAATCGGAGTGCACTTGTTGAGCACCCTTTTCTGCTAATAGATGGAACTTTGCAGAATCAAGATAATGTGGTTTCAGTGAAGGCTCAAAACATTAAACCTTTGGCGTTTAAAGTAGCCGCAGCCTCGTCACACGACTTCCACTGAAGCTTCCGGATCAGGCGGGTTTTACGTATTCCTTTGGAGGTGATTCGAGCAGGCCTTGAATAACCTGAGCCACTTGCGAAAGAGGCTTTGGCTTTCTCAGGAAAATGTCAGCGCCACAACGCCGCGCTTCCTCTTCCATTTCAAGTGACCCATAGGCAGTTAAAACTATTACCCGGGTTTGCGGAGTAATGTCCCGAATAAACTTTATTATCTCTAGTCCTTCCGGAGTCCGAGCCGTGGTTAGACGCAAATCCTGGATCACCACTCCGTAAGGAGTTGCTTCAATTAACTTCTCCGCCTCG
>Ga0163162_10007785_pt1 | contig 10445 bp, 5 predicted proteins | sample S55metaG_FD_115310 | JGI IMG/M metagenome (GOLD analysis project Ga0163162, IMG submission 115310) | Switchgrass rhizosphere microbial communities from Kellogg Biological Station, Michigan, USA - S5-5 metaG | ecosystem: Host-associated > Plants > Roots > Rhizosphere > Soil | place: USA: Michigan...
AGTTCGTTCGACTACCAGTCGATGAAACTTCGCGAACGACAAGTCCTGTCCGGCTTCGCCACACGCACGCTTCGCATCCATCAGCGCGTCGTACACGCCTTTGATCGTCTGGACATCGTGCCGAACGTCGGCGCACGCAAACTTCGACGCCTGAAAGGGTTTCGCTTTCTCCTGTGCGTCCTTCGCCGCGCGATGTGCGCTAAAGGCGTCGCGTCCTTCTTCGCGATCTTTCAGAGTGCGTCGCCACACTTCGCGAAAACCGTTGTAGCGCGTCGCCAGCGTATTGTAGTGGAAGCGCTGCGCAAAGTTCAGTGATCGATCGTCGCCGAGTCGCTTTAAATGAGATTCCACGCGCAACTTTGTGTCGTACGGAGCGCGCTTCGAACCGCCGTTGAAGTAGATGTCGTACTCGATCTTCAGACGACGAATATCTTCTTCCAGACGGGCCAGACGGTCCTCAATCGTAACCACGTCAACGGCTGTGTTCTTGGCACGCTCGCGACGTCCGGCCGCAAGCCTCGCCAATTTGTTGTTATTAGTCGGCACCTGGGGTCTCCCTTGGCAGAGCGGCGCAAGCGGGGGCGCCACTGATTCGAGTGTAGGAGTCCGCCTGAAACGCTGTCAATAACTTCTTTCACCCCGGATTGCCTGATTCGCGCGAATCAGCATATTCTTCGGATTCGTTAATATGCCTAGAGCCGACGCCAAATCAGCAAATAAGGGCATTCTTCGTTCCCTACCTTCGATCGATGCATTGTTGAGGACTCAGACCGGCACCTCACTCCGGGCAGCACTCGGAACCGATCAAGCTACGCGCGTCGCACGTGAAGTTGTCGATCAATTGCGCGCACAGATTCTCACTGCTGATATTGACACTTCCAACGACGACGGCCTGTTGAAAAGAGCGGAAGGCATGCTGTCTTCGCGCCATCAACAGCAGACTGCCACGGGGGTTCATCGAATCATCAATGCCACCGGCGTAATCCTCCATACAAATCTGGGGCGAGCGCCTTTGTCCAAAGCCGCAGGAGAGGCGGTCGCAGAAGTTTCTGCATACTGCAATTTGGAGTTCGATCTGAATTCCGGTGGCCGTGGTCGTCGCGGCGCGCGCGCGGAGGATCTGCTCGCAATGTTGACTGGGACTGAAGCCGCACTCGTCGTCAACAACTGCGCCGCCGCCGCCTTGCTGGTGTTGTCGGTACTGGCGCGTGAAGGCGAAACAATTGTTTCGCGCGGCGAACTGGTCGAGATCGGTGGTGACTTTCGCGTGCCTGAGGTGATGGCTCAATCGGGCACGCAGATGATCGAAGTCGGCACGACGAATCGGACGAAACTCGGCGACTATCAGAAAGCCATCACGGACAACACGCGCCTGATCATGCGCGTCCACACATCAAACTATCGCATTGTTGGCTTTACGAAGTGTCCGACATTAGCAGAACTGGCAACGCTCGCGCATGACAACGGACTCTTGCTTTACGAAGATGCCGGTTCAGGTGCGCTGATTGATTTCACTCAGTATGGAATTAGCGACGAGCCGGTCATTCGCGAATCATTCGAAGCCGGCGCAGACGTAATCTCATTCAGCGGGGATAAATTGCTGGGTGGCCCACAAGCCGGCTTGCTGGTTGGGCGCGCGGAAGTGATCGAGCGTTTGCGCAAGCATTCGCTCTATCGTGCTCTACGGGCTGACAAACTTAGACTGGCTGCGTTGGAAGCAACATTGGATTCGTATGCGCGGGCCGCCAGCGCAAACGAAATCCCGACGCACCAAATGATGGCCGCTTCGTACGAAGAGATTAGCGTGCGCGCGGAAAACTTCATCGAACGGGCAAACCGAGATCAATCCAAAGAATTGCAACTTCAGATGATCGACGGTGAATCGGCTATCGGCGGCGGCGCCGCTCCAACCTCCCGGCTGCGGACGGCGCTAATTTCACTCTCACACACCAACTTCAGTCCGAACGAAATCGAAGAAAGACTGCGACGTCACAATCCACCGGTGATTGCCAGGATCGAAAATGATCTGGTACTTCTCGATTTGCGGACGGTGTTCACCACCGAGGAACCGAATCTTTTGTCGGCTGTTGCGTCCCTCGGCAGCTGACTTGCTTCGGGGAACGCTGGCTCTAAAAAAACCGTCATTTCCGCGAAAAAGCTGCCAAAATTTGTCGCTCACAACTGCGATGCAGACGTGTATAATCGATTCGCCACAACGTGGCGGTCTACCTCACACTCGACCGACCATTTTCCGACTTCGAATCAACTTGAAGGCGTTCACATGGAAGTCATTATCGGTGTCGCTCGCGCTGGCATTTGCCGCCGGTGTGGTCTCGTGTGCCGTTTGGCGCGCCGGTCTGATCGATTCAATTGCCGCTGCGTTTGTCGTTAATGTTGCGCGTGGCGACGCGCCGCTCCAAGCACCACAGACATGGCTGGCACTTCTGCTGATCGTAACAATTAGCACGTGCGCCGGTTTCTTCGTGGGTCGGGTTGGCGCTCGCCGCTCGTTCCTCATTCTTGGATTTGGATTCCTCGCGATGTGCGCTGCCAGTCTGCTCGGCTCGCGCTATTTGAAACTCGATATCCTATTCGCGCCGATGGCACTGGGATCGACGCTTTCTGTCCTGCTGGTCCAGCTTCATCGACTCTGGCTGATCGATACGTTACTGACAGAGAGAGTGAACGAGACCGTTTCGCGGACTGATGCGCTGGACGCAACCATTGCGGAGAATCGGCTGACGAGCGGTCTCAGGTTGTTGCAAACCGTTCTGCCCTTGGAAGAGGCAATCGTGTTTCAACCCGACGAAGGCGGCACGCTCGTACCCTGCGCGCGTCTGCGAGCACAGTCAAACGGCGCTGTGCAAGCTGCGCGTAATTCCGTCTGGCGCAAGCTGGTGAATCTTTGCGATAGGGCGGCGAAGGCGAATGAGATTGCCGTCGCGCCGATCGGCGAAATCGACGCTCTTGAAAATGTGGCAATACCACTACAGCACGCCGGCCGCACAGTCGGCACGCTCCTGCTACGACAAAATGAAAGTTTCGATCAGAGCGATCGCCGGCTGCTTTTTGCTGTCGGGAGTCAACTCGCGCGCGATCTTCAGCGCGAAGATGCGCAGCGAAAGAAATTCGACAGCAACTTGCCCGCGTTTGTTTCGTCTCGGACTTCCGACCATCGCCTGCACGCATTCGATTTGATCAGCGGCGTGTTGACCGAACACAAGTTCGGCGCACAGGTCCTGGCCGAAGCAGCGGATGGTTACGCGATTGCGTATCTCGACGGAACGTTGGCTTATGCAAATCCGGCGATGTTATGGGCCGCGGGCATTAATAATCATGACCTGCAGAAAACCGATCTGTTCGGTTTGCTGGAACGGTTCAAGTCGGGAGTCTTTGACGACCCCGCCCTTGCGGTCCGTCGCGTTCTGCAATCCAGCGAACCCTACGAGCGCGAGCTGAAGTTTGCAGATCGAAATCAGACCCTGGAGCTCCGTATCGGACTCGCGCAAGAGCGGAATAGCTACAGATCAAATGGCAACGGTTCACATGGAAAGCCGCTTTGTTTCGCGATTCGGGTGCGCGACGTCACGCGCATGAAGGAGTTTGAAAAGCTGAAGAGCGACATGATTTCGCTGATGTCGCACGAGCTGCGCACGCCGCTCACGAGCATTAATGGATTCGCGGAGTTGCTTCTAATCGACGACAAGATTCCGGCAGAATCACGTGAGTTTCTGCAAATAATTTCGAACGAGTCGCAGCGCATGTCCCGAATGATCGATACATTCCTGACAGTCGCTCAACTCGAACGCGGCGACAAACAAGAGGTCACCAAGATCGCGCTAAGGCTGGATGAAGTAGTCGGCGAGACTGTCAATGTTATGCAACCCGTCGCGAAGAAGAAGCGCATCAGATTGGTTGAAGAAAATAGTGGCCCCATCCCGCCCGTGTCTGCTGACAAGAGCCTGATGACCCAAGCACTGACGAAGTTGATTGACAACGCTGTCAGATACAGTCCCGAGCGCACGACGGTTACAGTTTCAACTGTGCTGGAAGCTGAGACGGTGCGCATCGTTGTTGAAGACAGAGGTTACGGCGTGCCGCCTGATTCGCTGGATCGAATCTGGGAAAAATTTTATCGGGTCGCGCGCGACGGTCAGGAGAAAGATGAAGAATCAACCGGCCTCGGCCTGTCGTTTGTGAAGGAAGTCGTTGAGCAGCACGGCGGTTCGGTTTTTGTTGAATCTAAGGTCGGTCGCGGATCGAAATTTAGTTTTGCGCTGCCGAGACTTTAATAAGTGATGAGTAATGAGTGATCAGTGATGAATGAGAGAGATTTTTTACTCACTCATCACTCATTACTCATCACTTAATGGTTGTCACTTATTAATCGTCCCTCGACAATTCCCCGCGCCACACGTGCAACGCTTCGAATCCGGATGCAGCGTCTGTTCGTAATCGATTGTGATTTCGTCACCCGATTTGATGTCGCGCAGAGCGAAGAATAGAACGTGCCCGTACAACGTCCTCATAAAGGCGTTCGGTTGGCAGGAATGATTGATGTAATGAGTACCGTTGCCGCCCCGCGCGCCGTCTAAGCTCCAGCGTCCGTCGATGTCACAAATCCGTAGGACTCGACGATTGCGCGCACGCTTCTGTGCTTCGAGGTCTGAGATTCTCTCGCCCGTGTACTCGGCGATCTTCCTTCGGCGTTTGAAGGGGATATTTGCGAAGCAACCTTGGCCGTTGATCTTGGACTTGCCGATGGTGAGGCCGGGCGCAAGTTTCATTAAGGCATATTGTGTCAGAAGCCCGCGCGTCAGCAAGGGCGCCTAACTCGGCTTGCCCTCCCTAACGGTCGGGCTTCTGACACTCAGTCTTCAGTTACTCCTCTGTGGCGACACGTAACGCACAAACTTCAACTCAGCCAGCGCCGCCAGTTTGTCGATTGGCAAACGGCCTATGACCATCTTCGCCGTCTTCGGATCGAGAACTACTTCGAATCCGAGTTTCTTCAACTCGGCCATGGTAGCGTCTGATTTTTCGGTCAGAAAGATTTGAATCTCAGCTTTACCATCACGGACGAATTTGGCTTCATCCGACAGCGCACCAGCTTTCGGAGCCTTCAACCAATCGATGACCTTGAGAATAGACGGATGCAACTTAGTCTGCATGTCCGCGCGCTTCTGCTCTTCGGGTGAGAGGACGCGCACTGTATCTGCGTCGCTACCATCGATCATGGCGATGCCTTTATTGGCGGATGGTTTTGGCGGCGGAGCGGGTGTGGGGCTCACGATGTTTCCGGTGCCCGCGCCTGGACTGACAGTTGTGCCGCCAGCGTTGCGGCCTTGGCCGATGCCATAACCTCCGCCGCCACCACCGCCACGAACGCGTTGGGTCTTCGCCGCTGACGCGGATCTCGCGGCAGATATGACATATGCAAAGTTCTGCGACGCACCGCCGCTGGGTCTCTGCTCTTCGCCGAACACCGCATGTCGATTCACGCCTTCGGGCACCTCCACCGGCACATCGATACGGCGCGGCTGACCACCGTCGGTGACGATCATCTCTTCGACCGCCACGAACGAGGTGAACTGCGTCATGATTCGGTAATCGAGTCCGAGTTGAGTAATCGCCTGCTTCAAGTCTTCCTTCATCGTGCCCTGTTGGGCGCCGTTCATGTCCTGACCCATTAAGTCGTCGACGCGGGTCCGGGCCCACAATGTCGCCAGCACGTCATGCTGCTCAGTCGACGAAAAATCCACGGGAATCTCGCGCACGAAGTCACGGCCAGACATCTTGCCTCTTAACCGAATCACGCCTTTGCCGTTTCCCGCGTAACGTCCCTCTAAGATTACCGGCTTGGCGCTGAACAAGTCTGGAATCGTTTTCGGATAAACGTCGCTGACCGGCATTCCATTCCAGTCGATGGACAGATCGGTCAGAAGCGGATTGCGCACCCGCTCGTGAAACCGTTTCGCCGCGGCTGAGCCATCGTCATTCAACCCAACGTATTCAACCTCGCCGCGCCCGTACTTCGCCATGTTGTCTAACAGGAAACGATTAACGCTGCTGCCAATGCCGAACGAGAAGACGCGCGCATTCGGGTGCTTCTGCACTTCTCCGATGATTTCCATGTCGTTGCCGACGTAACCGTCGGTCATGAAGCAAACAATGCGCACGTGGTCCTGCTTGTCGGAAGGATCCATTGAAGCCTTGATGGCCTTCATCATTTCCGTCCCGCCACCGCCTTCGCGTGTGTCGAGAAATTTCTGCGCCTTCTCGAGATTCTCTTTCGTCGCCGGTACCGGCTCGGGAAACAGGATGTGCTCGTCGCCCGCGAATGTGATCAGATTGAAGGTGTCGTACGGATAGAGATTGTCGAGCGCAAGCTTCATCGTTTCTTTCGCTTTTTCAATCGGAAAGCCCGACATCGAACCGGATGTGTCGAGCACAAACACGAGTTCCTTCGGCGTGACGTCCTCCACGGTGACACGCTCAGGTGGCTGCAAAATCAGTGTGAAAAAGCCGCTGTGACCGGTCGAGTGCGTCAACAGCGCGTCGTTAATCTTCTTTCCGGCGACGTCGTAGCGCAGGATGAAATCTTTGTTTGGAATAGTTTCTTGATCTTTCAGACTTATGTGCGCGTGGCGAATGTCTGGTTGCTCAAGCAGCACCTCATGCGTCTTCGCGTTGAGCCCATCGATTGGCACACCCGCGTCCAACGTCACGTCGATCGAAATGTCGTGCCCAGCGCGCATACCAACAGGAGGCGGTTTGGGCGTGATCCGCGAAGCATCAGGTACACGATCAGTGTCGGGAGCAAAACCATTTCCTTGCGCGCCAGTCGCGTTCCCGGGCACATAGCGAGGACCGACCACCATTGGGAAAACGAATTCGTACGAACCATCTTCGTATTTCAGCGTTTCCACGTAGCTGATTGTGATTTTGATTTGTTCGCCGGGAAGGATGTTCGCGACGGACTGGGTGAAAATGTTTGGCCGTTCCTGCTCGAGCAAGCTCGCCGTCTGTCCGTTGTTCTTCGCGGCCTCATAAACCGCCTGCGCCTCTTCGCGCCGCAGAATTTTTCCGCGGACGGTGCGGTCGCCAACGAGCATCGTCATGTCGTCAACCGCGGCGTTCTGTGGCAGAGGGAATGTATAGACCGCTTCGATCTTTTCCTTGAACGGATTTTCGAACTCTTGCGTAACCGTAACGCGCGACAAAAAGCCGCTGATTTGCGCTTTCACGTCCGTGTGCTTGAGCGGACAGACCGCTTTCACTTTCCCATTCGGATCGACGGTCTGAAGTGTCCCTTGGGTGATCTGATTCTCGCTCTGCGCTGAGACGACTGTCTGCGGCGTCCTCAGCCAACTGATTCCAAACAACGCGGCTGTCGAAATAGAGATGATGAAAAGCGATCTGAAGAGATTTACGCGCATAGGTCTGCTCCTCGGAAGCTACGTCGGAACACGCCCGCCGACGGGCATTAGTTCCTGATTTTGATTTACTGGTTAGAGACCGAACTGCGTCTCTTGTTCCCAATCACAGAAATAGAACGTGAACAGCGGGGAGACCTTGCAGGAAATCTGTTGCGTAGATGCCGGCGCACACCATCGAGATGGCTCAACAGATTCAACTAGTTATTACGAGAGAAGCGAAAAAGGTTACGAAGAAAAATCAAATCCGCGGATTCCGCGGATTTTTAGAGAAATAACGGAGAACGCAAAGACAGTAAGGAGAAGGCAGAAAGCAAACTCAAAGTCCAAAACCCTAAGACCAAAGACCCTACTTAATCCGCGTAATCTGCGGATTAGCTCTTCAGCTTGAACGTCCGCGCGATCTGGTCGGTCTGATTGCGAATGCGCGCGAGCTTGTCGCGCATACCCGTAAACCGCAGGGCGTAGATGGTGCGATCGCCGGATTGCAAATAATAGGTGCGACCGGCCATCGGCTTTCCGGCTTGCGTGAATTCGAAGGCCATCGTGAAGCCGCTCAAGCGGCCGGCGAAGCGCTCGCCCTTGCCGTCGATGTAGCCGGGCCGAAAATGCTCTTTCTGTTCCTGGTCCTGCCGCGCGAACTCTTCGACGGTTTGTCCATCAGGAAGAGTCTCTTTGCGAATGCGCAGGTAGCCGTCATTGCGATCGTTGTAAATGAACTCAGCATGTTGATGGACCTCATCGGGCTCATCGATCAGACGCCACATCGGCGACGGAAACTCCACTTGGTAGTCGACCTTGCCGCTGGAATAAGTGTGGTCCTGCAGAATTGGGGACGGTCGCGGCGTGGCAGACACAAACGCTGCCAGGAAAAGAAAGCTGATGAAAACAAGAAATGATCGCACGGTCGGTCTCTCCAGTGTGAAGTTAGTGGTTTTTCGAATATCTCAGATGCCAAATTCGCCGAGGTTTGTTGTCTCAGTTCCAGGCGTCGGGTGTCGGGTGTCGGGGTGTCGGGTACGGGTGTCGGGTACCGGGTGTCTGGTGTCGGGTGCTGTATAGGTGCGATCCAGATACCTGAGACGCGTTACCTGACTCCGGCACCTGGCACCCGTTACCTGACACCTAGCACGTCTTACCTGGCACCCGAAACCTAACAGCCGACACCCTACACCTTACCCCCAGCATTAATCGCCTCTCGCTGAAGCTGAACCAGCTCCGCGATTCCCTTCTTCGCGAGTTCCATCAGGTTATCCATCTGCTCGCGCGTGAAAGGCTGCCCTTCCGCGGTGCCTTGCACTTCGATGAAGCGTCCGTCGCCAGTGCAGACGATGTTCATGTCGACTTCGGCGCGCGAGTCTTCGTCGTATTTGAGATCGAGCAAAGCCGTTCCGTCAACGATTCCGACGCTTACCGCGGCGACTTCGCTGGTGATTGGAGATTTCTTGATCTTCTTTTGCGCGAGCAGCTGACGACAAGCGATCGCAAACGCCACGTACGAGCCGGTAATCGCTGCGGTACGCGTGCCTCCATCAGCCTGAAGGACATCGCAATCCAACGTGATAGTTCGTTCGCCCAGCACGGAACGATCGGCGATGGCGCGAAGACTACGGCCTATGAGTCTTTGAATTTCGTGAGTGCGACCGGATGGTCCACCGCGGCCGATCTCGCGCGCTGTGCGGGTGTGAGTTGAGCGCGGCAGCATGCCGTATTCAGCCGTGACCCAGCCATCGATTCGCTGATTCCGAAGATGCGGTGGCAACTTGTCTTCGACAGACGCTGCGCAAATCACTCGCGTGTTGCCCATCTCGATCAGCGCAGAGCCTTCCGCATTCGCGAGAAAGCCGGGCGTGATCTTGACGGCGCGCAACTGGTTCGGCGCGCGATTGTCGGTGCGAGTAAACGCCATAAGAATCATCCGCAGATTACACAGATTACGCAGAAAAAGAAAAAGACAAACCGACTAAACCTCTGCCTCAATTAATACTCTTCTTAATCTGCGGATTGGTCAGAAGTTTTCCTGCCTACTGCTTCCTGCCGCCTGCCTACTGTTTGTTCCTAATCTGTGAAATCTGCGTAATCTGCGGATTAAATCTTCAGCCGATCGTCTCCCCAAACCTCAACCGCTACGAGTCGCGACGGCTTTGCGCCCAAGAATCTTTCAGCGACGCGCGCGAATCTTTCGGCGGCGTCCGTGACGTAAAAGTGATCCAAATCATCGCATAACTGCCGTTCGAGCGCACCAGTCGGCGGGGTCAGCCGCGCAAGATGTTTTTCCTTCAGGAGTGCTCTCACTTCCAAAGCCGTTGCTTCACCCGAGTCGATCAGCTTAACGAATTCGCCGACCGCCTGCTGAATTACAGATTTGAGAATTGGGTAATGAGTGCAACCCAGGACCAGCGTATCGATCTGCCCGCGAATATCCTCGAGATAGGTTTGCGCGATGCTGCGCGCGACGTCCTCCTCGGCCCAGCCTTCCTCAGCGAGCGGCACAAAAAGCGGACAGGCCCTTTCCACCACGTTGATGGTTGGGTCGATCCGGCCAATCGCTTTCGTGTAAGCGCCGCTTTGCACGGTCGATTCGGTTGCAATCACGCCGATAGAGCGTTTCTGCCGCGGGCCGCCGGTTTGCAGTTCCTTCGCCGATTCGCTGAGCACCGCTGCCCTCGCACCCGGCCCAATCACACTGACCACATCGATCTCCAAAGCACTCCGGATCGCCGGCAGCGCCAGAGCCGATGCCGTGTTGCACGCGACGACGAGCATCTTGATTCCGTGCGCCGCAAGGAACCTCGCATTCTCAACCGCGTATCTTTCTACTGTCGCTAGTGACTTAGTTCCGTAAGGCACTCTCGCCGTGTCGCCAAGGTAAACGAATCGCTCGTTGGGCAGGTGCTCGTGCAGCGCACTGTAGACGGTCAATCCACCAACGCCGGAGTCGAAGATGCCGATGGGAAGCGAGGTATTCATCCGCAGATTACACAGATTACACAGATAGCCACGAAAAAG
>Ga0163162_10007787_pt1 | contig 10445 bp, 8 predicted proteins | sample S55metaG_FD_115310 | JGI IMG/M metagenome (GOLD analysis project Ga0163162, IMG submission 115310) | Switchgrass rhizosphere microbial communities from Kellogg Biological Station, Michigan, USA - S5-5 metaG | ecosystem: Host-associated > Plants > Roots > Rhizosphere > Soil | place: USA: Michigan...
CCCTGCGCGCCGAAGGCAAGATCCCCGCGACGTTCACCAACCTGCTGCTCGGTATCACGAAGGCATCGCTGTCGACCGACTCGTTCATCTCGGCCGCGTCGTTCCAGGAAACGACGCGCGTGCTGACCGAAGCCGCGATCATGGGCAAGCGCGACGAGCTGCGCGGCCTGAAGGAAAACGTCATCGTCGGCCGCCTGATCCCCGCGGGCACCGGCATGGCGTACCACCAGGCACGCAAGGTCAAGGACGCGATGGACGAGGCCGAACGGCGCGCGATCGCCGAGTCGGAAGCGGCCGAGCTGGCCGGCGTCGGCAGCACGGCCGAAGAGGCGACCACCACGGTCGATGCCAGCGAAGGCAGCGCGGCCGAATAACTGGTTAGCATCTCCGGCCATGACCGGAATCCGAAGCCCCCTTTCCGCCCGCGGATCGGGGGCTTTTTCTTTTTCAGCGGTGCCCGCGCCATGAACGGCGTGCCGGAATCCCTGCCGTTCTGGATCGGCGGCGCGCTGGCGCTGTTCTGGTTCGTCGGCGCCTACAACCGGCTGGTGCGGCTGCGTTCGGCCGCCCTGCAGGCCTATGCGACGCTCGACGCCGCCCTGGTGCGCCAGCTCGAGTTCGTGCAGGCGCGCGCGGCCGAGGCCGATGCGGGCGCCACGGCGGGGGCCGAGTCGCCCTCCGACGCTTCGCTGCAGGCGGCCTCGGGCCAGCTCGCCACGCTGCTGGCCGCCACCCGCCTGCGGGCGCTCGACCCGGCCGGCATCGCCGCGCTGGGCACCGCCCTCCGCGTGATGGTGGCGGCCTGGCAGCGCCTGCATCCGGAGGCGGTCGTCAGCTTCGAGGCCGACGGCACGCTGTCGCGTCCCGCGCCGCTGAACGGCAAGGACGAGCTGCTGGCCGACGGCGCGCCGATCGCCTGGCCCGAGCCCTCTGCCGCGGCAGAAATCGCCCGCGGCCAGTTCAACCTGGCGGTGGCGCAGTACAACGCGGCGATTGGTCAGTTTCCGGCGCTGCTGGTGGCGTGGATCATGCAGCTGCGGCCTGCGGCCCCCTTGCGCTGAGCCGCACGGCGAGCGACGCCGCCCTCCTTGTCCCCCGCGCCCTTACCATCGACCCAAGTTGCCAGATCCTACAGACCCCATTTCCGATGCGCCGCCGGCTTCCCCGCCGCTGTGGCGCCAGTTGCAGTTGACCGCCGCGGCGCTCGCCTCGATCCGCGGCGGCGTGTCGGGCTCGGTCGCCTTCGAGGCCGTCGAGCCGGCCCTGCGTCCGGGCGTCCAGGCGCTGGGTTTCCAGGTGCTGCGCTGGCTCGGCCGGGCCGAGGCGCTGCGGCGCCAGCTGGCCAAGCGGACCCCGCCGCCGGCGGCCGACGCCCTGCTGTGCACGGCGCTGGCCCTGGCCTGGGATGGCGCGCGCTCGCCCTACGAGCCTTTCACCCTGGTCGACCAGGCGGTCGAGGCCGCCAAGCGCAATCCGGGCACCCGGGCCCAGGCCAGCTTCATCAACGCCTGCCTGCGGCGCTTCCTGCGCGAGCGCGACGAGCTGGTGGCGGTCACCGACCGCGAGCCGGTCGCCCAGTGGAACCACCCGCGCTGGTGGATCGAGCGCCTCAAGCGCCAGCATCCGCGTGACTGGCAGCGGGTGCTGGCGGCCGACAACACCCAGGCGCCGATGACCTTGCGCGTCAACCTGCGCAACACCAGCGTCGCCGCCTTCCGCCAGGGCCTGGCCGCCGCGCAGCTGCCGTCGGTGCCGGTCGCCGCCAGCGGGTTGCAGCTGGCGCGGGCCCGGCCGGTGGCACAGATCCCCGGGTTCGCCGAAGGCGAATGCTCGGTTCAGGATGCGGCGGCCCAGGTCGCCGCCCCCTTGCTGCTGTCCGGCCTCGACCTGCGCCGCGCTGCGCCGCTGCGGGTGCTGGATGCCTGCGCGGCACCCGGCGGCAAGACGGCCCACCTGCTGGAGGCGGCCGGCAGTGCGGCCATCGAGGTCACGGCGCTGGAGGTCGATCCGGCCCGCGCCCGGCGCATCGACGAGACCCTGTCGCGGCTTGGCCTGAGCGCCCAGGTCGTGGTCGCCGACGCCTCGCGGCCGGCCGACTGGTGGGACGGCCGGGCCTTCGACGCCATCCTGCTCGACGCCCCATGCACCGCTTCGGGCATCGTCCGCCGCCATCCGGACGTGCGCTGGCTGCGGCGCGAAAGCGACATCGAGCAGCTCGCCCTCCAGCAGGCGATGCTGCTGGCCGGCCTGTGGCCGCTGGTCCGCCCGGGCGGGCGCCTGCTGTATTGCACCTGTTCGGTGTTTTTCGAGGAAGGTGCGCACCAGATCGAGGCGTTCCTTGCACACAACACCGATGCCCGTTTGCTGCCTTCGCCGGGCCATTTGCTGCCCCAAAGCGGCGGGAATGCGCGTGGCGTCCCGGACAATGCCTTGGGTGACCACGACGGTTTCTTCTACGCGCTGCTTGAAAAGCTGCCCCGCTGAAAGGCGCTGGCCGGCGCGGCTGGCTGCGCTCCTGATCCTCGTCGTGGCCTTGTCGGCCTGGCTGACCGGCACGGCGCGGGCCGATGCGCGCAACACGGGGATCACGCAGCTGCGGCTGGAGCAGGCCGACGACGGCGTCTACCTCACGGCCCAGGTGCAGTTCGAGTTGGCGCCGGTGGTCGAGGAGGTGCTCGAGAAGGGCATCGCGATCTATTTCGTGGCCGAAGCGGAGCTGTACCGGGAACGTTGGTACTGGACCGATCTCAAAGTGGCTCAAGCGGCGCGCTACATGCGGCTGGCCTACCAGCCCCTGACCCGCCGATGGCGCCTCAACGTGTCCCCCGTCCCCATCACCAATTCCGGCTTCGGCGTGTCGCTGAACCAGAATTTCGACACCCTGGCCGATGCGCTCGAGGCCATCAGCCGGATCGGCCGGCTGCGGCTCGGCGACCTGGCCGAGATCGGTGACGACCCCTCCCATGCCGTGAGCTTCCGCTTCCGGCTCGACACCTCCCAGCTGCCACGGCCGTTCCAGATCGGCGCGGTCGGCCAGAGCGACTGGAACATCTCGGTCGAGAAGAACGCCCGGCTGCCGCTGGAGAAGTCGAAGTGAGCACCGACCCGCGGGTCGCGCCGCGGGCGTCGCCGGCGGCGCGGCGATCGCGTGCCATCCGCTGGGCCATCGGGGTGGTGGCGGCGCTGGTCACGGCGATCGGCCTGGTGCTGATGTTCCTGCTGGCGCAGGCGACCAACAACCGCGCCCTCTACGAGCGCAACTACACCCGCCTGTTCGGCATCAACGTGGTGGTGGCGGCGGTGCTGGTCATCGTCATCGGCTGGGTCGCGTTCCGGCTGCTGCGGCGGCTGCGGCAGGGCAAGTTCGGCAGCCGGCTGCTGATCAACCTGGCCATGATCTTCGCGCTGGTCGGCGTGGTGCCGGGACTGCTGGTGTATGTGGTCTCCTACCAGTTCGTGGCCCGCTCGATCGAGAGCTGGTTCGACGTCAAGGTCGAAGGGGCGCTCGATGCCGGCCTGAACCTCGGCCGCGCCACGCTCGACTCGCTCGCCGACGACCTGGCGAGCAAGGCGCGCACCGCCAGCGCGCAGCTGGCGAACGTGCCGGACACGCGCGCCGGGCTGGTGCTCGAGCGCATACGCGACCAGCTGGGCGCCACCGACGTCATCCTCTGGACCGGCAGCGGCCAGCTGGTGGCCAGCGCGGGCGCCTCGCGCTTCCAGCTGAGCCCCGAGCGGCCGACCCAGCAGCAGCTGCGCCAGGTCCGCGGCGATCGGGCCGTCGCGCACATCGAGGGTCTGGACGAGACGCCGATGCCCGGCGCGCCGGCGCCGGTCGCCAGCGTCAGGGCGCTGGCGCTGGTGCAGAGCCAGGGCTTCGAGTTCAACACCGAGCCGCGCTTCCTGCAGGTCACCCAGCCGCTGCCGCCGGCGGTCGTGAGCAATGCCCTGGCCGTGCAGGAGGCCAACCGCGAATACCAGGAGCGGGCGCTGGCGCGCGAGGGCCTGCGCCGGATGTACATCGGCACACTGACCCTGACCTTGTTCCTGGCGGTCTTCGGCGCCGTGCTGCTGGCCGTGCTGTTCGGCACCCAGCTGGCCCGGCCGCTGCTGGTGCTGGCCGACGGCGTGCGCCAGGTGGCCGGGGGCGACCTGCGGCCCACCGCGGTGCTGCAGGGCCGCGACGAGCTTGGCGGCCTCACGCGTTCCTTCGCGGTCATGACGCAGCAGCTGGCCGATGCGCGCAGCGTGGTCGAGAAAACCATGGGCGAGCTCGATGCCGCCCGCTCGAACCTGCAGACGATCCTGGACAACCTGACCTCGGGCGTGATCGTGCTCGACGCCCGCGGCTTCATCCGCTCGACCAACCCGGGCGCCACCCGCGTTCTGCGGGCGCCGCTGGCCGCCTTCGAGGGCCAGCAGCTGGCCGAGGTCCCGGGCCTGGCGGAGTTCGCCCAGAACGTGCAGCAGCAGTTCGACGACTTCGAGGTCGAGCGGCTGCAGCACGGCCTCGACCACTGGCAGCACGCCTTCGAACTGCACGCCGGCGGTGACGTCATGGGGCAGGACATGATCAACATCGTGGCCCGCGGGGCCGAGCTGCCGGGCGCCGAGCGGCTGCTGGTGTTCGACGACATTTCCGAAATCGTCTCGGCCCAGCGCGCCCAGGCCTGGGGCGAGGTGGCGCGGCGGCTGGCGCACGAGATCAAGAATCCGCTGACGCCGATCCAGCTCTCGGCCGAGCGGCTCGAGATGAAGCTCTCGGGCAAGGTCGCCCAGCCCGAGCAGGCGATCCTCACCAAGTCGGTCAAGACCATCGTCGACCAGGTCGATGCGATGAAGCGGCTGGTCAACGAGTTCCGCGACTATGCGCGATTGCCTGCAGCGGATCTCCGGCCCGTCGACCTGAATGCGCTGGTTTTGGACGTGCTGCATCTCTATCCGCCCGAGAACGCGGCAGTCGCGCTGCGACCCGAGCTCGATGAGCGCTGCCCGCCGATCCGGGCCGATGAACAGCAGATCCGGCAGGTGATTCACAACCTGTTGCAAAACGCGCAGGACGCGGCCGAGGCGAACGCCGGGCGGACCGGGCAGGCCGCCGAAGTGGTGATCCGCACCCGGCTCGGCGAATCCGGCCAGCGGGTGCGCCTCACGGTGCAGGACAGCGGCGCCGGCTTTGCCGAGCACATCCTCAAGCGGGCCTTCGAGCCCTACGTGACGACCAAGGCCAAGGGCACCGGACTGGGCCTGGCGGTGGTCAAGAAGATCGCCGACGAGCACGGCGCCCGGATCGAACTTTCGAACCGCATGGTCGAGGGGGCTGTGGCGGGTGCACAAGTCTCGTTATCATTCGCGCTTGCAGCACAGCCGCAGGGAGCGGTCGCTCACACCCAAGATTCGAAGTCATCCACTGTCCTCTGAGCGCTCGCGGCGCGGGGCGCACGGACCGGCAAACGAACCGATTACTCTAATTACAACGCGCAGAACTCAAGCACACATGGCAAACATCCTCGTGGTCGACGACGAGCTGGGCATCCGGGACCTGCTCTTCGAAATTCTCAATGACGAAGGCCACAACGTGGAGCTCGCCGAGAACGCGGCCGAAGCGCGCGCCGCGCGACAGCGGGCCCGTCCCGACCTGGTCCTGCTCGACATCTGGATGCCGGACACTGACGGCGTGACCTTGCTCAAGGAGTGGTCGGCGGCCGGCCTTCTGAGCATGCCGGTGGTCATGATGAGCGGCCATGCGACGATCGACACCGCCGTCGATGCCACGCGCATCGGTGCCTTTGCCTTCCTCGAGAAGCCGATCACCCTGCAGAAGCTGCTGAAGGCCGTCGAGCAGGGCCTGGCGCGCGAGAGTGCCCGCCGTGCCGCGGCCAGCGTGGTGCCGCCCGCGAGCAGCTTCGCCGCCGTGGTCACCTCTGTGGGCGACAGCGCGCTGGTGCCGGCCGCGCCGGTGCTGCCGGCCGCCGACCTGGGTCCGCAGTCGACCCAGAGCTTCGACCTTGACCGCCCGCTGCGCGACGCGCGCGACGGCTTCGAGAAGGCCTACTTCGAATTCCACCTGGCGATGGAGAACGGCTCGATGACCCGCGTGGCCGAGAAGACCGGGCTCGAGCGCACCCATCTGTACAGAAAACTCAAGCAACTTGGCGTCGATCTTTCGCGAGGGCGCAGAAGCGCTGTATAATCGCGGGCTGCACACCAAGGCCCGGTAGCTCAGTTGGTAGAGCAGCGGATTGAAAATCCGCGTGTCGGTGGTTCGATTCCGCCCCAGGCCACCAAATTCCACAAGGCGCTACAGCTATCAAAGTTGTAGCGCCTTTGTCGTTTTGTTTCCACCGTGGCAAAGCGGTGATTCCCGTCGATCGACCCAGTGGCCCTCATGGCCTTGACGTGACCGCTACAACGCGTCCTTGACCTTTGCCGCGTCGGTCGCTAGCACCGCAAGGCGCTCGGCCTGCCCCATCACGAAGTCCCGGATCGAGCTCGGCGAACGCCTGCTCATCCCCGTTTTGATATTCAGCCGCGCTGGCCTGCCGCGTCGCATGTCCGATCGCGAGCCTGGACATCCGCGTGGCTTCGCGGCGCAGGAGTTCCATCAAGAAATTCATCAAATTCCGAAACCGACAGAGCAATCGCCCCATCGAAGACAAAAATCGTGAAACCGGATCGAGCAGCTGTCGATGCAGGCGAACGCGAGCTGGGCGTCGCACTTGCGCCTCGGGCCTCAACGGTGCTGCGGCGATGGCGCTTGTTCGAGCGTGATCGTTCGGAGCGAGCGACTCAGCTCCCGCTTTCCCTTTGCATTGGCTCCCCGCCAGGCCTGCCGCGCAGCGGCGATGAAGCGCTCCTCCGCGGGATCCGGCGCATTGGCGACGAGGTCCTCCTGGTCGAGCCAACCGGCATCGACATCGCAATGCCGCTCGATCTGCCGCGCCAGGATGTCGCCGATGGGCCGTGAACTCTTGATCTGGCTCCACATGCTGGGCGAGATCTCGAGCTTCTTTGCAAAGGCCTGGTCCAGGCCCTTGGCCGGCAGGCCTGCGGCAATCGCCTGTTCGAGAAAGCGCCGATGGAGCAGCAGCGCATTGCGGCGACGGATGACGGTGGGAGGGAGCACTGTTCAAAAACAACAACGAGACAGGAAAAGATTGTCGAGCCTGTTGACGCCGCAGTAAAGACTATTTACAGTCCACTTCCTTCGCGGCACAGGCCGCATGAATTTCATCCAACACCAGCAGGAACCATCGTGGACGCAGTTCTGAGCCTCACCAGCATTCGACCCGCATCGGGCCGGACGTTCGTGCGCGTCTCGTCGCGCCACGACCTCGGCAACTTGCTGTCGAAATTCGATCAGCGCCTGAGCCCCATGCACGCCATGCGAGCCGACTCGTGGGCGCAGGCCTATGAGGATCAGGTGCCACCGGGTGGAGGGAGCGCGTAGGCGCGCACCTCCAAGCTCTCTGTTGCAGAGGCCCGGACACCGAAAGGTTCCGGGCCTTTTTGTTTTTCGACTGGGCGGCATGCCGCTCGCACCCTGCAGTGATCGCGCTGCACGGCACTGTGGCTTCGACCCGGTGGATGCTCTTTGAGAATTTGCCGCGAGGCGCGACCGGACCTGGACCGGATCGCCGCTTCGCTTGATGCGGACCCCTGGGCCTGGCGCCCGGTGCCCGCTCCATTTCGGGTGTGACTTCACCACACCGCCAGGGATCAGCCGCGTGGACGGCCTGGCGGGATGTGCAGGGGCTGGACCACCCCTGTGCAGCGATGTCGACGGAGCAGCGCGCGCGACGCGGTGCTCATCGCGTGAGGCCACAACCGAAATGGATATTCAAGCCCCGGTGACGGAACCGGCAGACGTGTCCGCCTCAGAAGCGGAATTCTGGGAGTTCGACTCTCCCCTGGGGCACCAACTTTTCACCGCAGGAGGAGCCGCCATGCGCAGACGCAACACCCCGACCCGCACGATCGTCGTGCGGCCAGCCAAGCCGAGCGACCCGCTGGCGCTCGCCGTGGCGAGGCGACTCGGCGCCTTCATCTTCCGCCGGCACGCGCCGGATCGTCTCGGTCGCATGGATCTCGACCAACGCGTGAGAGAACTCGGCGAGTGGTGATCATGGTGCGCGTCGCTCAATGGCAGGGCCGCGGGTCGTGGTCCCGCTGACGACGGTTCTGAACACGGCGAACGCTCACAGGCCAGCGGTTCGGACGCCAACGGGCTGGTGAAGCTGCGTTGCGCAGCCTCATCAACTGAAAGAGAACATCATGAAGAACGAACAACTGCCGGCCATCGAGGTGCCGGTGAAGATCAAGCAGCCGCCGGTGCTGTTCGGCAAGACGCAGGCGCTGATCGGCCAACTGGCCGGCCGGCTCGGCGCGCCGCTCATCGCCTACTGGAACGGCCCGCGCGGCTCGGTGTGCCACAGCGACGTGGTCGCGATGTACCACGTGCTGCAGCGGCTCGGAGAACACGAGGTGATCTACCTGTTCCTGAAGTCGAGTGGCGGCAGTGGCCAGGTGTCGCTGCGCCTGGTGAACCTGCTGCGGCAGCATTGCCGGCGGCTGGTCGCGCTGGTGCCGCTGGAATGCGCATCGGCCGCCACCATGGTGGCGCTCGGCGCGGACAGCATCCTGATGGGCCCGACGGCCTATCTCACCGCGGTGGACACTTCGCTGAACCACTCGCTGTCGCCGATCGACCGCGACAACGACCGCGTCGGCGTCAGCCTGGACGAGCTGCAGCGCGTGATCCGCCTGTGGCGCGAACAGCAGGGCGAGGTGCCCGAGAACGCCTACAAGTCGCTGTTCCAGTACGTGCATCCGCTGGTGATCGGGGCGGTGGACCGGGCGGAGTCGCTGTCGATCATGCTGTGCCGCGAGCTGCTGGCCTACCATATCGCCGACGCGGCAAAGGCCGAGGCCATTGCGGGCGCGCTCAACGGCAAGTACCCTTCGCACAACTACCCCATCCTGCTGGACGAGGCGGTGAAGATCGGCCTGGCTGCCGAGCGCATGCCGGCGGAAGTCGCTGCGCTGCTGCTGCAGCTCAACGCGCTCTACAGCGAGATGGGCCAGAAGGCCACCACCGACTTCGACGAGCAGCGCGCGCACAGCAACGAGATCGCCAACATCTGGGAGTCCAGCGGCGCACAGGTGTACTACCAGCAGGACAAGGACTGGTTCTACCGCTCCGAGGAGCGGCGCTGGATCACCCTGAACGACAACAGCGGCTGGCGCCGCATCGAACGCATCGGCTCGCGCCTGCGGCGCGGCGAGCTGCACGTGGCTTGATGCGCGACGGCCGCACAAGGAGCATCACCATGAACGACAACAACTACATCGAGGAGGAAGTCGGTGGCGGCGTGCCCATCAAGATGTGGACACGCGGCGTGCCGGTCGAAGACGAGGCCAGGCGCCAGCTGACCCATGCGGCGCGCCTGCCGATCGTCTTCAGGCACATCGCGGCCATGCCCGACGTGCACGTCGGCATCGGCGCCACCGTGGGCTCGGTGATCCCGACCCTGCGCGCCATCATCCCGGCCGCGGTGGGCGTGGACATCGGCTGCGGAATGATCGCCTGCAAGACCACGCTCGCGGCCGAAGACCTGCCGGACAACCTGGGCCCGCTGCGCTCGGCCATCGAGCGTGCCGTGCCGCACGGCCGCAAGCCGGGCGCGCGCGATCCCGGCGCGTGGCAGAAGACGCCGGGCTCGGTCGACACCGCATGGGTGCAGCTCGAACCCGAGTTCACGGCGCTGTGCCGCGACTACCCGAAGCTGGCCAGGACCAACCACATCCAGCACCTGGGCACGCTGGGCACGGGCAACCACTTCATCGAGGTCTGCCTCGACGAAGCCGGCTTCGTATGGTTCATGCTGCACTCGGGCTCGCGCGGCGTGGGCAACTTCATCGGCACGATGTTCATCGAGCTGGCGAAGCAGGATGCGATTCGCCACCAGGTGAATCTGCCCGATCGCGACCTGGCCTATTTCGAGGAGGGCAGCCGCTACTTCGGCGACTACGTGCGGGCGGTGGGCTGGGCGCAGAAGTTCGCGGCCATCAACCGCGAGGTGATGATGAAGCGGGTGATCGAGGCCGTGAAGACGGTGATCCGCAAGAGCTTCCAGAGCCACGTCGAGGCGGTGAACTGCCACCACAACTACGTGCAGATGGAACACCACTTCGGCGAGGACGTCTACGTGACCCGCAAGGGTGCGGTCAGCGCGAAGGCCGGGCAGATGGGCATCATCCCCGGCAGCATGGGCGCGCGCAGCTACATCGTGCGCGGCAAGGGCCAGGCGGACAGCTTCGAAAGCTGCTCGCACGGCGCCGGCCGCGTGATGAGCCGCGGCGAGGCCAAGCGCCGCTTCACGCTGGCCGACCACCGCGCCGCGACCGAAGGCGTCGAATGCCGCAAGGACAAGGATGTGATCGAC
>Ga0163162_10007791_pt1 | contig 10441 bp, 9 predicted proteins | sample S55metaG_FD_115310 | JGI IMG/M metagenome (GOLD analysis project Ga0163162, IMG submission 115310) | Switchgrass rhizosphere microbial communities from Kellogg Biological Station, Michigan, USA - S5-5 metaG | ecosystem: Host-associated > Plants > Roots > Rhizosphere > Soil | place: USA: Michigan...
CGATGAAGCAGACTTCGTCGAGCACCGACTCCAGCGCATAAGCGGTCTGCAATTGCGGCTGGCCACGATAGATTTCGGTCCAGCGCGCCCGCGCCATCGCCGACATGCTCGGCATGCAACCGGCCAGTGCGGCGCAGACAAACAGGGTCCAGATCGGCGCCTGCAAACGGGTGCACAACAGCAACATCAGCAGCGCGCCCCCGCCGATCAGCGCCGCCACCGGCAACACTCGCCCCTGGCCGAAACGGTCCACCAGCCGTGACACCTGCGGCGCGCAAAACGCCGTCGCCAGCGCAAACGTCGCCGCCACCCCGCCCGCCAACGCATAGCCGCCGGTCAATTGCGAAAGCATGGTGATCACGCCGATGCCAGTCATGGAAATCGGCATGCGCGCGATCATCGCGGCAATCACAAAAGCTCGGGCGCCGGGGGCGTTGAACAGTTCGCGGTAAGGGTTTGCCATCGGATGCAGCCTCATCAGGGGCGGCCAAGTTGCCACAAAGCCTGACGGCCGGGGAAGCGAGGAATTGTTGGTGGAGTGTGAAGACTACAAGCGTGCGATTGACTCACGACTGACTCTACGTGCCTGGTCATCTATTGCCAGAATGTCGTCAATCGTATTAACCGGCGCTGAGTCGATGCGTTGCAGGGTTCGATCAATGACTCGCACGATGTCAGTAAAAGAAATTCGCAAGGACAAGAAGGCGTCGACCGCCACTTCATTTGACGCGTTCAGGACAATACTTGCCGCCGGCGGCTGATTGATCACCTCCATGGCCAACTCAAGGCACGGGAAACGAACAAGATCAGGTTTCTCGAAGGTCAATGCCGACAACTGGCTGAGATCCAAAGGCGCGACGCCTGAAGTTATACGTTGCGGATAGGCCAACGCATGGGCAATGGACATGCGCATATCGGGATTGCCCATCTGTGCCAGTACGGACTGATCCCGAAAAACCACCATCGAATGAACAATGCTCTGAGGGTGTATCAGCGCCTCGATACGCGACGGCGCCGTATTGAACAACCAGCTGGCCTCAATGATCTCCAGGCCTTTGTTAATCATCGTTGCTGAGTCGACGGATATTTTTCGGCCCATCACCCAGTTGGGATGAGCACAGGCTTCTTTGGGCGTAACGTCTCTGAGCGATGCCAGCGAACGCGTCCTGAACGGCCCGCCCGAGGCGGTCAGAATCAACCGCTCAACGCCGGATAATTCGGGATCACAACCTTGCAAGCATTGAAAGATCGCATTGTGTTCGCTATCCAGCGGCAAAATAACTGCACCGGACTCTCTGGCCGTGCGCATGAACAACGCACCAGACATGACTAAGGCTTCCTTGTTGGCCAAGAGTATTTTTTTTCCGGCCCGGGCAGCGCTCAAAGTTGGCAGAAGCCCTGCCGCACCGACAATGGCAGCAACGACGGTATCGCACTCTGCGACACAAACGACCTCGCACAAAGCCTCAATACCGCAACATACTTCGGTACGTGACTGTACTGCCTGTAGATGTGCCTGAAGCTCTATCGCGTGGTGCGGTTCACTTACGATAGCCACGATCGGGTTAAACTCAAGACACTGTCGAAAAAGCTTTTTTATATTGCAATGCGCACTTAATGCATACACAACATACTTGTCAGAGTTACGTGCGACCACATCTAAAACACTGTCGCCAATAGACCCGGTAGAACCGAGAACACATAGGCGCTGTAACATTTGAATACCCTAACCCATCAAAACCAGACGTTAAAACTTCGATATATAAAAAATCGAAATCACCCAACATCAAAAAAACTCCCACGACCTGCGACATCCACCATCACAAAATTCAGAGAAGTTCTGTCTGACAATAGCTACAAAACTACGTACCACAAGTGCTATCTCTATGAGCGTTTGCTATAAGCATCAATACAATTCTGAATATTCACTCGCAAAATACCGCATACACCATAGAACTATACAACCAGAAAAAAGCACCAAGAATAAGAAAAAGATCTAATCAAAATTTGCCCCTTCAACAACAAACAACTAACTTCCAACCACAACACCCGTCTGTTTTTCCCTAAGAAGTCTGGTCAGCGTAGTAACGCCCAGTAGCGAAGACGTATTGGAGTCTAGCTATGGAAGAGTTACTTATTCTGGTCGATCGGCGAGATCGTAAAAAAGGCTGTGCGCCCAAGTTGCAGGCCCATCAATTCGGGCTTTTGCACCGTGCGTTCTCGATCTTCATTTTCGATAACACTGGCCGTGTCCTGTTACAACAACGCGCCTTCGGCAAATACCATTCTCAAGGCCTGTGGACCAACACTTGCTGCGGGCATCCCCGGCTTGGCGAGCGGACGCTTTCAGCCGCAAAACGCCGTTTGCAGGAAGAGATGGGCATAACCTGCTCCTTGCGCAAGGTCTCCACGCTGCTCTACCGCGAAGAAGTCTCGAACCAACTGATAGAGCACGAGTTCGACCACGTGTTCGTCGGTGTCAGTGACTGTGACCCCATCGCCAATCCCGAAGAAGCCCATGCATGGCAATGGCTCAAGCTTTCACAACTCCCCGCACGAATAGCATCTGCCCCCGAGACCTTCACCGTTTGGTTCCGTCGGATCGTCGAGACCACCGGAGTTTCCAGGATAAGCGCCTGGAAAGAACTCGCAAAAATGAGCCACTAGAAAGGAATCCAGCATGTTCGAATTACTCAAGACCATCGATAGCCCGGTTGATTTGCGTGCGCTGCATGTCGCCGCCCTGGGCCCACTCGTGGATGAACTGCGGGCGTTCATTTTGCATAGTGTCGCTAGAACCGGCGGTCACCTCTCGGCCAACCTTGGCACCGTGGAATTGATTGTTGCGCTGCATTACGTGTTCAACACCCCCAACGACAGAATCGTGTGGGATGTCGGCCATCAGGCCTACGCCCACAAAATCCTTACCGGACGACGTGAGGCGATGGAGAGCATTCGCCAACTCGGTGGAATTTCCGGCTTTCCCCGCCGTTGCGAATCTGAATTCGACACCTTTGGCACGGCGCACTCGAGCACTTCCATCTCGGCGGCACTGGGCATGGCGTTGGCCGCTCGTAATCAATCGCAACCCCGCCATTGCGTAGCAGTAATCGGAGACGGCGCGGTAACCGGCGGCATGGCATACGAAGCGATGAACAATGCCGGCTTATATAAGGAATTGCCGTTTCTTGTGATTCTCAACGACAACGATATGTCGATCTCGCCACCGGTCGGGGCCTTACGCGAATACTTCGGGAATTTGAAACAGTTAAAAGAGTCAGGAACCGAGGCGACTTTTTTCGAAGCCTTGGGCTTTGGCTACACAGGCCCCATCAACGGTCATCATCTCGACGAGTTGCTCCCTGCGCTGCACGCCCTGAAAAAACTGCGCGGCCCGCAACTGCTGCACATTGTCACAGAAAAGGGGCACGGTTATTCACCGGCAGCATCCAACCCGGTGCTTTACCACGGACCGGGACAATTTGACCCCGCACACGGTATCGATCCCCCTGTGACCAGCAAGGCCACTTACACCCAAGTATTTGGCAGGTGGATATGTGATGAAGCTGAACGTGATCCAAACGTCGTGGCAATCACCCCAGCGATGTGCGAAGGATCAGGTCTGGTGGAGTTCGAACGACGCTTCCCCGACCGTTTTTTCGATGTCGGAATTTCCGAACAACACGCGCTGACCTTCGCTGCAGGATTGGCAGCCGAGGGTTTGAAACCGGTGGTGGCGATCTACTCGACCTTTTTGCAACGAGCTTTCGACCAGTTGATTCACGATATCGCTATCCAGAATCTGCCTGTGGTTTTCGCCATAGACCGGGCTGGTATCGTCGGTGCCGACGGTGCCACTCACACGGGCGCTTTCGACATCGCTTATCTGCGCTGTATACCGAACCTTACTGTCATGGCCCCGGCAGATGAAGACGAATGCCGACTGATGTTCCACACCGCCCTCCTCCAAAAAGGCCCGAGTGCAGTGCGATATCCACGCGGATCGGGTAACGGCGTCGTCACGTCGCGGGCATTGCATACCCTGCCGGTGGGCAAAGGTGAAATCCGCCGAAACTCCACGCAGCCCACGGGCTATCGCATCGCTATCCTGGCATTTGGCTCGATGCTGCGCCCCGCCCTTGAAGCCGCCGAAGCATTCGACGCCACTGTCGCCAACATGCGCTTTATCAAACCCCTCGATGGGGCCCTAGTTGAGCAACTGGCCCGGAACCATGATCTGTTGGTAACCATTGAGGAAGGTTGCGTGATGGCGGGTGTTGGCTCAGCGTGCCTGGAGCAGTTAGCCGCGATCAGCCACTCACCGCCAGTGCTGCAATTGGGCTTCGTCGATCAATTCATCGAGCACGGTGCATCTGAAAAATTACTGAGTATGTGCGGGCTCGATGCGCCCGGGATCACGCGTTCGATAGAGGTATTTATAAGCCGCCTCGATGTGAAGTTTCCCGACAACAGCAACGCAACGATCGGCGTGTCGTTGCGGACACGAGTATGACGTGAATATTCACAAGGAGAGAAAACAATGAGCAAACAAGCCAAACCGGCTGTCATCGCCGACGAAACTCACTTGCCCTATCAGATCATTCAAGGATCGAGCGTCGATAACTACCAGGAAAAGGTTGTATACACCTATGGCGACAGTCCCGAAGACTGGCGCAAGGCGATCGGTAATTACATCCTCTTCCAGTTCGGTGTCTATGACGATCCACGTTCGACACCGCCAATCAGCCTCGACGAGTCAGGTATTCGCTACTTTGAGCGCCAACTGAAACTGGCAGGTCTGGAAGAACCCGATCGCCCACCGATCAAACGTATTCTCGATATCGGCTGTGGCTGGGGTTACATCCTTAAGTACCTGGCCGAACGCTTCCCGGAATGCCAGCACCTCGACGGCGTGAACGTCAGCCGGCGCCAACTGGAATTCTGCGCAAAATTTCACGCCGAACAGGGTTTGACCGATCGCATCAATCTGTACCTGTGCAACGCCAAAGACATCGAATTGCTCCCCGATGCCGATGAGCCCTATGACCTGGTGATCATTCGCGGCGTGATCTCGCACTTTCCCGATGAACTCTACGAAAACACCATGCGCGCCCTCTTTTCTCGAGTGCGCGAAAGCGGCGTCGTAGTGATTTCCGACAACCTATACAACACCGATCCCAAGGAATACAAACCCGACACTCCGGACGACGTGGATCGCTTGGCCTGCAAACACCGCAAGACACCTGAGTACTTTCGTCAAGTGCTGGAAGAGAGTGGTTTCACCACTCATGACATGCGCGTATTGCCATCCAACATAGATGTTGCACGCTGGTTGATGGATTCGAAAGCCAATATTGAAAACGAGGAACTGTTTCCGAATGGGGTGACGGGGGCATTGGAAGAGTTGCGGGTATTGGCGGAGAACTGGTCGGTGGCGCTGCTTAAGAACAAGGTTTCTACTTATAGTGTGATTGTGAAAAAGCCAGGCGAAAAGTTCTGATCGCTTTTAAAAATATCACAAGGAGTCTACATGACCACTCTTACACTAACCAATATCAATTGCCCATTGCCATATAAAATTTATCCAGAAAGTGAAAAGCTTGAGGAAGGAGTTATCTCGTGGATGGATAAATGGCATTTATACAGTGATGAAAAACATCGGCAACGTCTGGCCAGCGTTGGATGCGGCCGCCTGGCGGCACTGATGTACCCCGATGCGGCGAGTGCTGATATCGCACAAATCTTCGCGGACTATACTCTTTGGGCTTTTTCATTTGACGACGAGTACTGCGACGAAGGTGCAATGAGTGAAAACCCCGCGCGATCAATTACCGCCATGTTACAGATGCAACGCTCGATCGAATCACCCGAAGTCCCCGCTTACCCTGAAAACAATTTTGCAATGGCTTTACGCGACATACGTTTAAGGCTGGACAAATATACAACTCCATTACACACCTCTAGATTTGTAAATACTCAACGTGGTTACTTCATGGTCGAAGTAGGAAAACTGGTCAATCCACAACCAACCTTGAACGATAGCGCACTGCTGCGTCTTAGTTCAGGTGGCGGAATGGTTTTTCCAACTTTTGGCCATATTAGCACCCTGGTCAATATAAGCCAGTCAGATATGGAGGATCGACGCCTATGTGCTCTGACCGAAATGGCTGCAATGATGATTGTCTGGGAAAGTGACTTCTTTTCGTATGGCAAGGAACTGGCAAGAGATCCCGAGGGCAGACAACATAATATTGTCTCTCTGATTCAACAGCGCACTGGAATTACTCATAATCAAGCATTGGCAGAAGCTTTCAGCATGCGCGACAACATTGCTGGTTTGTATATGCGACTGAGAGATTCTGTGCTAGCAAAAGCGTCACCGGAAGTTGAAGCCTATATCCAGAGCCTGGATTGTTACTGGCGTGGGGGGTTGGAGTGGATAATTGAAAACCCTCGATACCGTTACTTGAATGGAGTCGACGGACCACTGGCTTATTACGGGGGAACTCTGACCGAGAACTTCCCGGATAATTGCAGGGGAATAGTCGATATTCCTTCAATATCTTGGTGGTGGCATTACGATCCTTTGCATTCAGCCCCTATAGACTAGGCCACATAGAGAAAAAGTGTGCGACAGGAATCCGTCGATTACGAGATAGTGGGGAAACTCACCGTCCATTAATACTCAACTATAGGTGGGATCACTTCGTGACAATGTCGAGCACTCCTAATGAGAGGATAACTCCATCAACTTTATATCCTGACGGCTGGTTCGTACTGTGCTTCGCCAGTGAACTCAAACCCAAAGCTGTGAAAACGGTGCCATTCATGGGCGAGGAATTAGTGCTTTACCGCACGGAATCAGGCGCTGTCCGAGCCGTCGAGCCCTTTTGTCCGCACCTGGGTGCCCATCTCGGAAGAGGAGGAAAGATCGTCGGCGAAACCATTGTGTGCCCGTTTCATCATTTCGCGTTCACTGCGGATGGCCATTGCCTACACACTCCCAGCGGGATCAAACCGCCACAGGCAAGGCTCGCTCACCGCCGAGTACAAGAATGGAACGGACTGATATTCGTGTGGCAGGGATCTGATGTACCCCACGCAATATGGAAACTGCCCGACCTTCAATTGGCAGGATTTCCCACTCCGCTCAGAAGTCATCACAACGCACGGGGCAACCTCCAGAACATAGGCGAAAATGTCTTTGACCTGAACCATTTCGCACCTGTTCACAGCTGGATGAATGCAGTCATGCAGCCACCTATCGCCGAAGGTCATCAACTGACAGTCCAGTACACTATGGAAGTACTCGGGCTCGCCATAGAGATGAAAATGACGCTTTACGGGCTCGGATTAACGGTTGTGGATGTGACCCAGAAACGACTAGGTCTGCATATCATATTGATGGTGACTCCTACCCAGATAGCCCCACTCCAATGGTCATTGAAAGACTTCATGGTGCTTCGGGTCGAGAGGCTCTCGATGTTCCCACGCTGGATCAGAAACACATTGAATCTGGCCCTGACAGCGGCGGCTTACCATTTCTGGTTCATTCCTGAGGCGAAAAAAGACCTTCATATCTGGGCCTACAGAAATTACGGCGCAAAACCGAAACTCACCGTCAACGAAGGCCCTATTATGATTTTCCGCAATTGGACAGCGCAGTTCTATCCACCTCATGAAGTCCCGCCCGAAAAGCTACCGCTAACGGGAACGCTCATTGCTTCTACCCGCGACATACACACTTGAAGTGTCACGGAGCCAGAGCCAGCAATGGACACTGATCGCCCTTTGAGTAGCATCGAACAGCCGTAAAAGCCCCTCGCGAACCTTTAGCGACAGAGATGTGGGCGAAGCCTGTTCAGATAGATTGTGCTCATTGACAGGTAAATACCGAAGGAACGTGAGAATCCACCATGAAAGTCATCCTCGCCCAACCCCGAGGTTTCTGCGCCGGTGTAGTTCGCGCTGTCGATACCGTCGAACAGGCCCTTGAGCAATTCGGTGCACCAGTCTATGTGCGGCACGAAATCGTCCATAACCAGCACGTGGTCGAGGACTTGCGGGCCAAAGGAGCACGATTCGTCGAAGATCTGAATGAAGTCCCAGCCAATGCCGTCACGATTTTCAGCGCTCATGGTGTTGGAAAAGAGGTAGAAAACGATGCTCACCAGCGGGGATTAAAGGTCCTGGACGCCACCTGCCCGCTGGTAACCAAAGTGCACAACCACGGCCGTCAATACGCCGCCCGAGGTTATCAGGTGATCCTGATTGGCGAACCGGACCATCCCGAGGTGATCGGCACGCTCGGACAAATTCCCTCTCCGGTGGTGGTCGTACAAACCGAAGCGCAAGTCGCCACACTCGAGTTTTCACAGGACACACCGCTGGCCTACATCACCCAAACCACCCTCAGCGTCGACGACACCCATGCAGTAGTCGACGCACTCAAGCGACGTTATCCGCAGATCATCGGACCCGACACCCGCGACATTTGCTATGCCGTACAGAACCGTCAAACGGCTGTACGTGAACTGAGCCAATGCGTCGATGTGGTGCTGGTGATCGGCAGCCCACAAAGCGCCAACTCCGTGACGTTGCGTGATATCGCCGCTGAAACAGGAATCCCCAGTTACCTGATCGCCGATGGCAGCGCAGTTCACAGCGAATGGCTTAACGATCAATCGACCATCGGTATTACCGCCGGCGCTTCAACACCCGAGGCGATGGTCAATGATGTGCTCAATGCGCTGAACAGGATCGCCCCGCTCGAGATCGAGACCCTACCAGGACGCGAAGAGCATGCTCACTTTCGTTTGCCCGACGGTTTGATTGCCCGTCAGTAAGCCGCGCCCTACAGGAGTCGTATCCATGGACAGCCCTATCGCTCGACGCAACACCCGGCAAGTCATCATCGGTCCTGTCAACGTAGGCAGCGACGGGCCCGTTGTTGTGCAGGCCATGACCAATACCGATACCGCCGACGCCCAAACTACAGCCCGCCAGGTCGAAAGCCTCGCGCTGGCAGGCGCCGAACTGGTGCGGATCACAGTCAACAGTCACGACGCCGCAGCGCAGGTAGCACACATTCGCGAGCTTCTGGATCGGCGCAACATCAAGGTGCCGCTGGTGGGTGACTTTCATTTCAACGGCCATCGTTTATTAGCGGCATATCCCGAATGCGCCGAGGCACTGGGCAAGTACCGCATCAACCCCGGCAATGTCGGCAAGGGCGCCAAGCGTGACGAGCAGTTCTGCAGCATGATCGAAGCCGCCTGCCGCTACGGCAAGCCGGTGAGAATCGGTGTTAACTGGGGGAGCCTGGACCCGGATTTGCTGGCTCGGATGATGGACGCAAACGCAGCATCAGCCCTGCCGCTGGAGTCCGATGCGGTGATGCGTGAGGCACTAGTGGTATCGGCGCTGGAGAATGCGCAACGGGCCATCGACGTCGGCTTGTCGGCAGACCGGATTGTGCTGTCGGCAAAAGTCAGCCATGTGCAGGATTTGATCGCGGTGTACCGCAATCTCGCCGCACGTTGCGATTTTCCGCTGCATCTGGGGTTGACCGAGGCCGGCATGGGCTCCAAAGGTATCGTCGCCTCCTCTACCGCGCTGGCGGTGCTTTTGCAGGAAGGCATCGGTGACACGCTGCGCATTTCCCTGACTCCGGAACCCAACGGTGACCGCACCCGTGAAGTGCTCGTGGCACAGCAGATTCTGCAGGTCATGGGCTTGCGTGCATTTACCCCCACCGTGGTGTCCTGTCCCGGGTGCGGGCGCACCACCAGCAGCTTTTTTCAGGAACTGGCGCAGCAGATTGATGGTTTTCTTCAGGCCCGAATGCCCGAGTGGAAAATGCAATTTCCCGGCGTCGAAAATATGCATGTCGCGGTCATGGGCTGCGTCGTCAATGGCCCGGGCGAAAGCCGTCTGGCGGACATCGGCATTTCCCTGCCTGGAGCAGGAGAGCATCCATCGGCACCGGTGTACATGGACGGCGAGCGGGTAATGACACTCAAGGGCAGCAACATCGCAACGGACTTCACTGAGTTGCTCGATGCCTACGTGGCTGCCCGGTATGGCCTGCAATCCGAGGCCAAAGCCAGACTGGAAGCACTGTTAAATCCACCCCGGTGAATTTGAATAGATTTAGCAACGTCGTTGGAGATCTCTTCAAGTGTCAATGTGAACTCGTGGCCAAGTTGCCACAAAGCCTGACGGCCGGGGAAGCGAGGAATTGTTGGTGGAGTGTCAAGTCCCTGTGGCGTGCAGGGCCAATCGCTGCCGCATAAAGCTGTCGATGATTTCATGTACGCGGATGAACTCTCGCCGCCGCCCATCAGTCAGCTAAATAAGCCCTCAACCCAAGGCGCGACCCTGCATGCAGATTTCCCTCGCCCGCCAAGTGGCTCTTGTCACCGGCGCCAGTTCCGGCATC
>Ga0163162_10007793_pt1 | contig 10439 bp, 9 predicted proteins | sample S55metaG_FD_115310 | JGI IMG/M metagenome (GOLD analysis project Ga0163162, IMG submission 115310) | Switchgrass rhizosphere microbial communities from Kellogg Biological Station, Michigan, USA - S5-5 metaG | ecosystem: Host-associated > Plants > Roots > Rhizosphere > Soil | place: USA: Michigan...
GGCGGCGTGCTCGACGGCTGGTTTGCGTCGAACCTGACCGGCGAGCAGAACGTCGGATTGGGGCGCTGGTCAGACGCGGATTTGACGCAGTTCCTGAAGACCGGCGCGAACGCGCACGCAACGGCGTTCGGGTCCATGACTGACGTGATCAACCACAGCACGCAGGGCATGAACGATCAGGATCTGGCTGCCATGTCCACATACCTGAAGTCGTTGCAGCCGGCGGGTGGCACGAACGCGCCGGCCTATGCATACGATCCGAAGGCAACGACGGCATTGCTCGCGCATCCCGCCAACGACGCTGGCGCGAAGGTCTACACCGCGTACTGCATGCACTGCCACGGCGTGGACGGCAAGGCGTTCGCCCCGCTGCTTGCACCGCTTGCGGGTAATCCGAACTTGCTGGAGAAGGATGCTTCGTCGCTGATCAACGTGACGCTGAACGGCACGCAGGATCTCGTGATCCAGGGCATTCCGGCCGCGTACCCGATGCCGAAATACGCACCGGTGCTAAGCGACCAGCAAATCGCCGACGTGCTTACATTCATTCGTGCGGGCTGGAACAACGGCGCGCCGGCCGTTGCCGCGGGTGATGTTGCGAAGCTGAGGAAGTCGACACAAGCAGCGCAATGAAAAATGGCGGCGGACTTGAAATCCGCCGCCATTTTCTTATTCCGATGCCACTTTCAACAACACCGGCTGATCCCGATAAAACGCCGGATATAACCGTTTGAGGTTTTCCACCTTGGGCAAATCGTTGATTGCGATGTAAGGCGCATCCGGATGCAGCGTCAGGTAGTTCTGGTGATAAGACTCAGCCGGATAGAAACCCTTCAGCGCGTCCGTTTTGGTCACGATCGGCGCCGGAAACACGTGCGCTTTGTTCAACTGCGCAATATAGCTTTGCGCCACCTGCTTTTGCATGTCGTTGGCCGGAAAAATTGCCGAACGATATTGCGTGCCGCTATCCGGACCTTGCCGGTTGAGTTCGGTCGGATCGTGAGCGACCGAGAAGTAGATCTGCAGCAGTTGGCCGTAGGTTACTTTGGTCGGATCGTAGGTGATCTGCACCGACTCCGCGTGACCCGTTTGACCGCCGCTCACGGTCTCGTATTGCGCAGTATCGGCTTGGCCGCCTGCATATCCGGAGACGACTTTCGTCACACCATTGACGTGCTGGAAGACACCCTGCACGCCCCAGAAACAGCCGCCTGCCAGCACCGCCGTTTCCTGACGCGTGGCGCCCACGGGTTCATCGACTGTGGGCGGCGCCAGCACGACCGCTGCTTCGGAAGAATGCGCGACGTGCATCGACAAGAACAGGACAGTCGCGCCCAGGCTGATTGCGCTAAGCAAGCCGGCACCACGCGAGCGCATGGCGTACAACGTTTTTTGGTTCGGGAAATTCATGGATGAGCCTCCGGGTTTCGGGACGTTCATTCGCTGCACAAGCTGCGCATGAACCCCTTTCGCCTTATGTTAGCGCGCCCGGAAGGCGATAAATGCTTGATGACAAAGATGTAATCAAGAGGTCAGAGAAAGCGTGGCTAGCTGAAAACGCAAATCACTCCGGACTTAGCAGATCGGCGAGCGCAATCGCAATGGTTTTCGTTGCGACTTTCAGGTCTTCGAGCGCCACCCGTTCATCCGCGCGATGTCCGTTCGCCTCAAGCAAGGTACGCGGGCCGGCGCCATAAATGACAGTCGGAACGCCAGCTTCGCAGTACAGCCGGGCGTCGGTGTAGAGAGGAACGCCTTCGGTTGGAATGTCGCGATGCAACGTAATCGTGGCCGCGCGTTGCAACGCCTGCGACAGGCGCTCGGCACCGTCGAGCGAACGCAGTGGAGAAGTGACAAGGATCTCCTCGATATCGACATCAATACCCTGCAAATCCCTGACCGCGCCCACGATCAGCGCTTTGAGCGTACGCAACACGTCCTCAGGATTTTCTTCAGGCACGACCCGCCGGTCGAGCCGCAAAGTGACCTTGTCGGGCACGACATTGGTATTGATGCCGCCCTTGATCAAGCCGACGACCAGCGTCGGATGTTCGATGCCCGGTGTATTCGATCGAATATCACGCAATGCCGCCCGATGCGCATACAACGCGTTGAGCACCGCCGTCGCGGCTTCCAGCGCATCATGTCCGGTATCGGGACGTGCGGCATGCGCGGACTTGCCGCGCACTGTGACTTCGAGGTGAATCGCACCGTTGTGCGCGGTCGTGACTGCGTAAGAAAAGCCGGCGCAGATAGCGTAATCCGGCTTCACAATGCCCTCCTTCAGCAACCAGCCCGGTCCGATCAACCCGCCGGTTTCCTCGTCATAGGTGAGATGCAACTCGACGGTTCCGGCCAGCGCCGCACCACTGCCGATCAGGGCTTTCAACGCAAACGCATAGGTCGCAAAATCCGACTTCGACACCGCCGCACCACGCCCGTACATGAAACCATCGCGGATTTCGGCGCCGTAGGGGTCGGCAGTCCAGCCATCGCCCGGTGGGACCACGTCGCCATGCGCGTTCAGCGCAATGACCGGCCCGGCCCCGAAGCGATGACGAATCACCAGATTTGTCGCGCTGATCATGCCGGCGCGGCGGACATCGTCGGCAGGAACTGCGTGGCGCTCGACCTTGAAGCCTGCTTGTTCAAGCCATTTCGCGGCCATCTCGGCATGGTCCGCGCAATCGCCCGGCGGATTGTCCGATGGCTTTTGCACAAGCGCGGAAAGGAACGCGAGTTCATCGTCGAACTGGCTGTCGACGCGGGCCATCAAGGTTGCGGCAAGGGCGGGCTGGGTCATGGGCTTGGTCTAAGGTCGATACGAGGGCATGGTAACGGCGAACGCCTGAGTTAAGCGAACTCACGGCAGATAACCGCCAGCTTAGCGGACGCGAGACCCGGCTTGCTAAGCGCAGCCGAATTCCGTGCATAACGGATCGCGTTAAATATCTATCCATTCGGCGATGATTTGATCGAACATTGTTGCTAAGGGTGGCCAAGGCCGCGTTACTTTTGCAATCATTTGACGACGGTTCTCAGCTAAGCTTTATGCACCTTCACCAAGATTCAATGAGCACTTCAATGAACAACCGAGACGACGCCGCAACCCTCGACCGCAACGACCCGCTGCGCCCTTTGCGCGAACAGTTCGCGCTGCACGACGACGTGATTTACCTCGACGGCAATTCGCTCGGCGTGCCACCCAAAGCCGCAGCTTTGCGCGCGGCGCAAATCATTGCGAATGAATGGGGCGACGGCCTCATCCGCTCGTGGAATACCGCAGGATGGTTCGCTTTGCCCAAGCGCCTGGGCAATAAACTTGCGCCGTTGATAGGCGCTGCGCAAGACGAAGTGGTCGTTACCGACACCATTTCCAGCAATCTGTTCAAAGTGCTATCCGCTGCGTTGCGCGTTGCAAACGAGCGCGATCCCAGGCGTCGCGTGATCGTTTCGGAACGCTCGAATTTCCCAACGGACCTCTACATAGCGCAGGGTTTGATCGAACAACTGGATCGCGGGTATGAATTGCGCCTGGTCGATCATGCGTCGGACCTGCCCGGCGCTATCGATGAAAACACGGCGCTCGCCATGATCACGCACGTGAACTATCGCACGGGCGCGATGCACGACATGGCCGCGCTGACGCGCATCATTCACGATAAAGGCGCGCTCGCCATCTGGGATCTCGCGCATTCAGCCGGCGCCGTTCCAGTCGACCTGAACGGCGCGAACGCGGATTATGCCGTGGGCTGCACGTATAAATATCTCAATGGCGGTCCCGGCTCGCCTGGTTTCATTTGGGTGCCCAAGCGTCTTCAGGATGCGTTCTCGCAACCCCTGTCCGGCTGGTGGGGTCACAAGAAACCCTTCGATATGGTTCCGGAATATCGTCCGGATGACGGCATTGGCCGTTTCTTGTGCGGTACGCAACCCATCATCTCGATGGGCCTCGTTGAATGCGGCCTCGACGTCTTCGCGCAAACCGACATGGCGGCGCTGCGCCGCAAGTCGCTCGCTCTGAGCGATCTTTTTATCGAACTGGTCGAGACGCGATGCGCCGAATTCCCTTTGCAACTCGTGACGCCTCGAACGCACGCCGAGCGCGGGTCGCAGGCGAGCTTCGAGCATCCGCACGGTTATGAAGTCATGCAGGCGCTGATCGCGCGAAACGTGATTGGCGATTACCGCGAGCCGCGCATCCTGCGTTTTGGCTTCACGCCGCTCTATACGCGGTACGTCGATGTGTGGGACGCGGTAGAAACCTTGCGCGACGTGCTCGACACGCAAGCATGGCGCGAGCCCGAATACGCCGAACGTGGCGCTGTAACCTGATTTGCAAGGAGAACGCGCGATGACACGACAAGACCAGAATGAAAGCGCCGGCACTTGCCCAATGGGTTATGGCGCGTCTGCCGAAAAGGCGGAAGGCTGGCACGACGCGCAGCTCGACTTTACGGATTCAATGAGCTACGGCGATTATCTGTCGCTCGGCACGTTGCTCTCGGCGCAGCATCCGTTGTCGCCGGATCACAACGAGATGTTGTTCATCGTGCAGCATCAGACGAGCGAGTTGTGGATGAAACTCGCGCTTTACGAATTGCACGCGGCACTCGCCGCTGTTCGCCGCGATGAACTTCCGCCCGCCTTCAAGATGCTCGCGCGGGTTTCGCGAATCCTCGATCAGCTTGTGCAGGCGTGGAGCGTGCTCGCGACCATGACGCCATCGGAATACACCGCCATGCGGCCTTATCTGGGTGCATCGTCCGGATTCCAGTCGCATCAATACCGGCAGATCGAGTTCATGTTGGGCAACAAGAATGCGCAAATGCTCAAAGCCCATGCTCACAGGCCGGAGATTTTTTCTGAAGTAAAGGCGACGCTGGAGGCACCCTCTTTCTACGATGAAGTCATCCGCTTGCTCGCGCGGCGCGGCTTTCCGATTGCGCCGGAAAGACTTGAACGCGACTGGACCCAGCCGACTACGCACGATGCAAGCGTGGAAGCCGCGTGGCTCGAGATTTATCGCAATCCGGGCGAGCATTGGGAACTGTACGAGATGGCGGAAGAACTGGTCGATCTCGAAGATTCATTCCGGCAATGGCGCTTCCGGCATGTGACTACAGTCGAGCGGATCATCGGATTCAAACAGGGCACCGGCGGTACGAGCGGTGCGCCATATTTACGAAAGATGCTCGACGTTGTGCTGTTTCCCGAGCTTTGGCACGTTAGGACCTTGCTCTAGCGGCTCTTCGGTTTATCGTGCGGCAACTTGCGGTTCCAGCACGCGCAGCGCGTTGCCCGACTTTCCCCGATAATGACCCGCATGAAAACACTCCCACCGCCCTCCACCGTCCGGCGCCTGTTGCTCGCGCTGCCCGCAGCGTTGCTGCTAGCGTCCTGCGCAATGCCTGCCGCACCGGAATCGACTTCGCTCGATGCCGCCATCGCCGCGCCTTACCGCGGGCAGAAAGCGCAGGCCCGCGATGTCTACCGGCACCCTAAGGAAACACTGGAATTCTTCGGCGTCGCGCCCACGCAGAGCGTGCTGGAGATCGCTCCGGGCGGCGGCTGGTACACGGACATCCTCGGGCCTTACCTGAAGGATCGCGGCACCCTGTATGAGGCCGAATACGTCGGCGTGGCAGGTTTGCTGCCGGCAGCCGAAGCCCGGAGCAACGCCGCTTTCGAACAAAAACTCGCATCGAATCCGTCCATATACGGCAAGGTTCCCTTCGGCACATTGCAGTCGGGACAGTTCGTTGGCTTGCCTGCGGGGCTCCAGGTCGATCGTGTGCTGACCTTCCGCAATATCCACAACTGGATTGAAGACGGCCAGATCGATGCCAACTTGCGCGCGTTCTATTCCGTGCTGAAACGCGGTGGCGTACTGGGCGTTGAAGAACATCGCGCCAAGCCGGGAACGCCGCTGCAACAGATGATAGATACGGGTTACCTCACCGAAGCCTACGTGATCCAGCATGCGCAAGCCGCCGGTTTCAAGCTCGTTGCGAGCAGCGCGATCAATGACAATCCCCGCGATACAAAGGATTATCCGAACGGCGTCTGGTCGTTGCCACCCACTTACCGCGGCGGCGATGTGGATCGCGCGCGCTTTGCGGCTATCGGCGAATCGGATCGCATGACGCTGCGTTTCGTCAAACCTTAAGCCATCACCCGCCTCATGCCGACCGCCTTCACATGGCCCACGTCTGCCCGCTCAAGACGGGCATTACTTACGTTCTTGGCAGTTTTGTCAGTCGCGGGCTGCGCGACGAAGACCCAGTCCGCCGAACCTCAAGGCTCTAGCATGACTCATCACACGGCTGACGGTTACGAAAACAACTATTCGCCGCTGCCGCGTGCATCGCTTCTGAAATGGCAATGGGAACGCCTGGTCAATGGCTTGCCAAAACCGCCGGCGAACGGCTATCACTTCCCGATCGATCATCCGGATGTTGCGTGGATCAAAGCCAACCGGACCGAGACAACGCTTACATGGGTCGGCCACGCGACCGCGCTGTTGCAGACGAACGGCGTCAACATCATTACCGATCCCATGTTCTCGCGGCGCGCATCGCCGTTCCAGTTCATTGGTCCGGAACGCAAGGTTCCGCCCGGGCTGGCGCTCGCTGATCTGCCGCATATCGATATCGTCCTGATCTCGCACAATCATTACGATCACCTCGATACCGCCAGCGTCGAGCAGTTGAACAAGCAGCCCGGCGGGCCACCGCTTTTCTTGGTTCCTATGGGTATCAAGGCGTGGATGCATGACAAGGGCATCGACAACGTGCAGGAACTCGACTGGTGGAACGAGACGCACGCTTCCGGCCTCGACATGTATTTCGTCCCTAGCCGGCACTGGTCGGCGCGCGGTATCGGCGATCGGCAAAAAACGCTTTGGGGCGGCTGGGTCGTAAAGACGCCTCAAGGTAACGCGCATCCGTTTTCGTTTTATTTTGCCGGCGACACCGGCTATTCGCCTGACTTCAAAGATATCGGCGAACGTTTTGGCAGCTTTGATTTATCGCTGATTCCAATTGGCGCTTATGCGCCCGAGTGGTTCATGCGCCCGCAACACGTGAACCCGTTCGAAGCCGTGCAAATTCACGAAGACGTTCGTTCGAAGAAATCGATAGGCATTCACTGGGGCACGTTCGAACTCGCAGATGACCCGCTCGACGAACCGCCGCGTCTGTTGAAACAAGCCGTGAAAGAAGCGGGCTTGCCGGAAGATGCGTTCGTGGTGTTGCATCACGGACAGATGATCAAGCTTGGCGACGCTAAGACGTCGAGACCGTAGCGTTATGGCGCGCTTTAATGTGGACGCCGGTGATTCAGCGCGATGAACACCGCCATCAGTATTAGAAACGCAACCACCAGCAGGCTGGCGTTGAGCAGCACATGCGGATAACCAAGCTCGCCCACATCAATAAACGGGTACGGATAAAAGTCCGATGTGCTGCCGCGCCATAACGTGATGCACAAGTAACCTAGCGGATAGATCAGCCAGAGCAGCGTCTTGTGCACGGTCAGGTGAAAGCGCGGTACGAACAGCACCCAGTAAACCGCCGACAGGACCGGTACCAAGGTATGCAGACATTCGTTGAGCACCGCTCGATATCCTGAAGGTGTCCATAGATATCGCAGCAACAGGTTGTACGCGAGTCCCACGAACACGATATAAACCACGACCGCGGTAACCACCGGCGGCTTGCGGAAAAATCGTCCGACGGGCGAACCCGCGCGCGCCGCCACACACGAAAAGCAGATGGCAACCGCGAAGATTGTCAGGTTGGTCAGATAACTGCTCAAACGTTCGATGCCATCGAATACGCTCAAGCCACGCGCAAGCATGCGGTGAACGGTGATATCGGTTTGCGCCGCGAGCGCGAGCCACGCGATGGTCGCAATCGAGGCTGCCAGAAGCAGGGACGCCGTGCTGGGCGTATGCAACGGCAATTCGTGCTCGACCGCGTGCTGGCTCTGGGAGGAAATAGGCTTCGACATGCCACGATTTTATACGCGGCAAGAATGCGCTGCAGGCGAAGAATTAAAGCGCGATCAGGAAATCTTGAAGATGTTTTGCGCACCGCGAACGTAGAGGCTTTCGGCTTTCAGCAGAATGCGTTCACGATAAAGATCGAATGCCGCAAGCACGGCGGTCTCGTCCGATCCCATTTGCGGATTGAAGCTGGAGAGCGCGGCGTCGCCAATCTGGAACGAGATCTCGCGCGAGCCGTCATACCCCCAGAAGCACACACAGTGCCGGGAGGTATCGTAGGAACGGCTGGGATTGGGGAAATTGAGTTTCATACGCCATCGTAGTCCCTTTCATGCAAACGGCGCGACGCTCATGTCGATAGTGATTACCCTTAGGACTTATTTCTACGAAGTCGTACGCCATTTGTAATGAAGCGGACAAGGGCGCGCTTCAAGTAGACTTTGGTCCCACGTATTCGATTGAACCCAAGACGCTCTGCCCTTGTGAAACCTGTCAACTTCCGCCTCACCGCCGCAATCGTCGCGAGCGCGCTCTTTATGCAGAACATGGATGGCACCATCGTTGCCACGGCGTTGCCTTCCATGGCGCGCGACCTGGGCGTCGATCCGGTCCATTTGAGCAGCGCGATCACGGCCTATCTCGTTGCGCTGACCGTCTTCATTCCCGCGAGCGGATGGGTCGCTGACCGCTTTGGCGCAAAACGCGTATTCATGTGGGCAATCGCGTTGTTCACTATTTCTTCCGTCGCGTGCGCGGCGGCGGCGAACCTGCCGGAACTGATCGGCGCGCGCATCGTGCAAGGGCTCGGCGGCGCAATGATGGTCCCGGTCGGCCGGCTGATCCTGTTTCGTGGCGTCAAGCGCGAGGAGCTTTTGCAAGCGACCACATGGCTCACCATGCCCGCGCTCATCGGACCATTGATGGGGCCTCCGCTAGGCGGATTTCTCACCGATGCGCTGTCGTGGCGCAGCATCTTCTGGGTCAACGTGCCGGTTGGGATCGTGGGAATCTTGCTGACGTGGAAGTTGCTGCCGGCGTCGCCTGCGGAACGTCCGGTGCCGCCGGACTTGCGCGGCATGACCATGATCGGCGGCTCGCTGACGCTCTTCATGATCGGCATTGAATGCGCGGGACGCAACGTGCTTCCGCCCTTCGTGGCGCCTGCCTGCATTGTTGCGGGCGTGCTGGTTTTCTGGCTGGCCGTGAAACATTGCCGTCGTGTACCCGATCCCGCTGTCGATTTTTCGCTGCTCGCCATTCCGACGTTTCATGCCGCCACGGTGGCGGGAAGTCTTTTCCGCGCCGGCGCCGGAGCCTTGCCGTTTCTCGTGCCGCTGACGTTGCAAACCGGATTCGGTTATAGCGCGTCCGCTAGCGGACTCGTCACGTTCGCGAGTGCGTTGGGGTCGTTTTGCATGCGGCCGATGACATCGACCGCATTGCGGCATTTTTCTGTGCGCACGGTCTTGTGCGCGGGCAGCGTTTCGTTTGCCGCGATGCTCGTTGCGTGCTCTTTCATGTCGCAAAGCTGGCCCGCGGCCGCCATATTCATGTTGCTGCTTTTTGGCGGCCTCTCACGCTCGCTTGGCTTCGCAACCATGGGCGCGCTGGCTTTCGCCGATGTCCCCAAAAGCAAGCTTGCATCGGCGACATCGTTTCAAGGAACCGCGCAGCAGTTGATGAAAGCGGTGGGCGTGACGGTTGCCGCCGGGACCATCCAGGTCACGCTGATCCTGTCGCCGGGAGCTCACGCGCAACGCTGGCAACTGGCGGCGGCGTTCATCGTGACGGCGATGGTGGTGCTCGCTTCTTATCCGATGTTCGCACGCATGCCGCCCGAAGCAGGCGAAGGCATCTCTGCTGCGCGCGGACGTGGACGCGGCGCAGCGGCAGAGATGAAATAACGCAACTCATCATGCGCCGATCAGCACGCCTGTCCTGAACGGAATCGCCCCGGTCACGCGTCCGAGCGGCGCGCCGGCAATCACGAAGCGAATCGCACGGCGCATATAGAAGATGCCGTCGTTCTTCGTGCAGAGCGTGGTGACTTCGTCGGTGATCGGATCGACGATATCGAAGACCGGATCGCCCGCTTTCAGATACGCGCCAACCGCCGCACGATGCACCAGCACGCCGCTCACCGGCGCGATGAATTGCTCGCTGCCGGCAAGCGGTGTGGCGGGATGATTGAGCGGTGGCAGCGCGCGCGCCTCGCCTTCTATCACGCCGCGATGCGTTAGGTAATCGATGATCCCCTCCGCGTCCTGCTCCGCGAATTCATATGTCACGTCGCGCTGTCCACGATGCTCGACCGTCAACGCCACGTTGGGCGCGGCGAGCGGCGCGGTATCGCCAAGAAGATCACGTACCTCGTTCCACAACTGCGTGTGGACTTCATCGAATGACTGCCCGCCTGAATCTGCCGCCAGCA
>Ga0163162_10007795_pt1 | contig 10437 bp, 7 predicted proteins | sample S55metaG_FD_115310 | JGI IMG/M metagenome (GOLD analysis project Ga0163162, IMG submission 115310) | Switchgrass rhizosphere microbial communities from Kellogg Biological Station, Michigan, USA - S5-5 metaG | ecosystem: Host-associated > Plants > Roots > Rhizosphere > Soil | place: USA: Michigan...
ATGCGATTACGTTGAAGGAGTGTTTCGATCGAAAAGCGAAAGTGGCTGCCGCTCTTCAGGAGTTCCAACAGCTTCGCAGACCGATCATCGAGGATTACCAGGCCGCGGCTTACGAAAGCATGGCCTGGTTCGAGAATGCGCGCGACTACATGCATCTAGCCCCAATCGAACTCGCGTACTCACTGATGAAGCGCAGCGGACGGGTTGATGACGATGAGTTGCGGAAACGGGATGCTAAGTTTTTCGCGCGGTATGAGAAGACATCATCCGCAGATTACACAGATTTCACAGATTAAATCATACGGCCACAAAAAGGCACAAAAAGCTCAAAATAAGAATTTGAAAACAGCGAACTACTCTAAATCCTTTTTTTGTGCTTCTTGTGCCTTTTCGTGGCCGATTTGTTCTGCGTAATCTGAGTAATCTGCGGATCATTTTTTCCACTCTGGTGGCAACAGACGCCGGCGGCCATCACTCGCCATCGCAATCCCCTGTTCGTCAAGTTCCTTGCGATCCCAGAGTTTGCATGTGACCTGGCGATGTGCCTGGTCGAGCGCTTCACAATAGTTCGTGTAAGTGCATCTTCGCACTTCATCACCTCGAGCAAGCTTCACTTTGCGAAACCAATCCGGGTCCGCAAGGGCTTGCCGCGCCATCCCGATGATGTCGGCGTCGCTGTTCTGAAGAATCGATTCAGCCTGCTCGAAAGTCGTGATGCCGCCCGTCGCCACAATTGGAGTATTGAAACCTTCGGCGTTAACGACGTGTTTGATTTGCGCGACGAGCGGAACGGCACGACCGAACGGTCCGCGCACATCCGACAGCGTTGTTGGCATGCATTCGTAACCGCTTTGACCCGTGTAGGGATAGACGGCGGCGCCAACTTTCGGCTGTTCGGCGTCTTCGAACTTGCCACCTTTCGAAATAGACAAATAGTCGAACCCGGCTTTGGCAAATTCGAGCCCAAAATAAACAGCATCATCGATCCGATTGCCGCCCGCGATCACTTCGTCACCGAGAAACCGCACGCCGACGACGTAGTCATCACCGACGCGTTGACGAACGGCGCGATAAACTTCCAAAGGCAGTCGCGCCCGGTTCTCACGCGGGCCGCCGTAACCGTCGTTGCGATCGTTTAGCGCGCTCAGAAATCCGGCTATCGTATAGGCGTGTGCATAGTGCAACTCGACGCCGTCAAACCCAGCTTCGTGCGCTCGTTGTGCGGCGTCAGCAAATATTCCAGGCAACACTTGCGGCAATTCTTTGACATGAGCTAAGTGCGTGTCCGTGACACGCTCACGATAACCGAAACGGAGAGACTCAAGCTCACGCGCGTCGAGAACATTGTCTAACACCGCGTCTGACGCTTGCGTTAGAAATTCACGCGCTCTCGATTCTTCGCCGTTGAGATATCGCGGGTCATCTGTTAATCGAGCGATCGCTTCACGGTGCCGCGGCGTGATCGCGAGAAACCGATCGAAATACTTTCGCGGATCAGGACGACGATTGACGGCGATAAAGTCGATGATATGAAAGAACAGTTTCCTGTGACCTTCACTCGCTTCACGGACTTGTTCGACCAGCTTTTTCAATCCGGGGAGAAAACGATCATGACCAATGCGCAGCAGTGGGCCGCTGGGAATGTCGCGCACGCCAGTGGCTTCGACCACGAGTGCTGCCGGCCTCCCTTGGGCAAATCGTCGATACCAATCAAGATTGTCCTGCGTGACGAATCCGTCTTCAGTCGCTCGCCACGGGACCATCGCCGGCACCCATGTTCGACTTTCGAGAGTGAGCGGGCCGATGCAAATCGGCTGAAACAGAATTGACCGCGCCACTTCATCGGCCGTTGGCCAGCGCGCCTCAGGAATAGAATGTTTGATCGGATTGGGAAACTTCCACATGAAAGAGTCACTTTAGCATGGAATTTGGAGTGCGCCGGCAGAGCGAAGCGACGACGGCGCTTTCGATCGGTTGTGCGAAGAGATCGCTCGCGGCGAATCGAAAACGCAGGTCGAATTTTGCAGAGGCAATCCAAAGCGCCGTCGTCGCTTCGCTCTGCCGGCGCACTCCAAAACTGATTGTGATAAATTAGGTCGCACTTCATCCGGAGTAATCTGTTGACTGACGATCTTCTCAAATATCGCCCTGAATTTCCCATTCTGGACAAGACTGTCTACCTGATCTCACACAGTCTCGGCGCGATGCCTCGCGCAACCTACGAACGCTTGCACGACTACGCTGACAAGTGGGCAACGCGTGGCGTGCGCGCGTGGGCGGAAGGCTGGTGGGACATGCCGGTGACGGTGGGAAACGAGGTCGCGCGCATTATCGGCGCGGACCACAACACCGTCGTGATGCACCAGAATGTTTCGATCTGCCAGTCGCTCATTCTCTCGTCTTTGCTGCCGCTGAAAAATCCAACGCGGAACAAGATTGTCTTTGAAGAGCTGAATTTTCCGTCGGTGATGTACGTGTACGAAGCACACGCGAAGGCCCACGGACTGCGCATCGAGCGCGTGAAATCGGATGACGGCATTACCATGTCGCTTGAGCGCATGGTCGCGGCCATTGACGAAGAAACGCTGCTCGTGCCGATCTCGCACGTGCTTTTCAAGAGCGGGTTCCTGCAAAACGCGAAAGCGATCACCGAACGCGCGCACGAAGTCGGCGCGATTGTGGTGCTCGATACTTATCAATCCGCCGGTACAGTTCCATTCAGCGTGAAAGAACTCAACGTGGATTTTGCGACGGGTGGATCGGTGAAGTGGTTGTGCGGCGGACCGGGGGCAGGCTATCTCTACATCCGGCCGGATTTGATCGATCAGCTCGAGCCGAAGACAACGGGCTGGATGGCGCACGAGCACCCATTCGCGTTCGAGACCGAGATGCATTACGCGCCGAACGTCACCCGCTTCCTGCATGGCTCGCCAGCTATTCCAGCGCTTTACGCTGCTGAGTCAGGCTACAAAATCATCAATGAAATTGGTCTCGCCGCGATTCGCGAAAAGAGCATGCGTCAAACTCAAATGCTAATCGGCCTGGCCGAAGAAGCAGGCTTTCGGGTAACGAGTCCGAAGAATCCGGCGCATCGTGGCGGGACGATTACTGTGTGGGACGAAAACGCCGCTGACATTACCAAGGAGCTTATTCGTCGTGAGTTCATCGTCGATTACCGTCCCGGCGCGGGCGTGCGCATCTCGCCGCACTTCTACACCACGGATGAAGAGTTGGAACTGGTGATCGCGGAGATGAAGAAGATTCGCGACGGCCGCGAATTCAAAACCGAAAAGGCCGGCGCAGCGTTTTGATTCAATCGCAATGAAGCAGTTTCTTGAATCCGAAAATCTGATCGAGACGATCGTCGCACAAGCGCAACGCAACGCGGCGGAAGCGCGCAGCGTCGTCGACGGATTGAATGATGCTCAACTCAATTGGAAGCCTGCCACGGACAAGTGGAGCATCGCGCAGTGTCTCGAGCATCTGACGGCAGCTTCCAGCGGATTCAATCCATATTTCGTTGACGCGATTGAGCGCGGCCGGCAACGTTTCGCGGCTGCGTCGCCACCAACTTATCAGCCCAGCTTTATGGGCCGTTGGCTAATCAAACACGTCGAGCCGGAGAGCCCTCGTAAGCTGCGCGCGCCGAAAATCTTCAAACCATCGGCTTCGAATGTGCAAAACTCGCTGAACCACTTTCTCGAACAACAGAAGACTTTTCTAAAGTTTGTCGGCGAGACCAGCGGAATCGATTACAACCGGACGCGGCTGCGCTCGCCTGTCACACCTTTGGTTCGCTACAGCCTGGCGGACGCGTACGTAATCACCGTGTCGCACGAGCAGAGGCATCTGCAGCAGGCAAGGCGGGTGCGCGAAACTCCCGGCTTTCCAAACTGATCCAGACATGTCCAGCGAATACGGCAAAGACGCTCCACTCTCGTACAACAAATATCTGCGCGTCCGCGAACTGATCGATCTGCAAACTTGCCTGTCGTCGCCCGCGCACCACGACGAACTGCTGTTCATTACAGTCCATCAGGCATACGAGCTGTGGTTCAAGCAAGTCCTGCACGAAATCGACGCCACGCTGCGGTTGATGAATGAGGATCGAACCGGCGAAGCCGCACTGGCGATGCGCCGGGTTGTCGAAATCGAGAAGCTGCTCGTTTCGCAGATTCACATCCTCGAGACCATGACGCCAATAAGCTTTCTCGGCTTTCGCGACGAGCTGAACCCGGCAAGCGGCTTTCAGTCGATGCAGTTTCGCGAAATCGAATTCGCTTCAGGTCTGAAGCACGAATCAGTCGTGAACGCATTCAAGGATGATGAATTTGCGACTGAGCGCCTTCGGATGCGATTAAATTCGCATTCGCTCGGTGAGGTCTTCTTTGCTCTCCTGCGTCGCCAGGGTTTCGATGCGCCGGCGGACGATAACAAACCGTCCGACGACAAGGAACGGCGCAGCAATCAAAGCAAGCGAGTGCGCGCGATTGTCGAAATTCTCACGCACCCGGAAAAGCTCTACAAAGAATATCAACTTGCCGAAGCGCTGCTGGAACACGACGAGCACTTCGCTCTGTGGCGCTCGCACCACATCAAAATGGTCGAGCGCATGGTTGGCGCCAAACGCGGCACGGGCGGATCAGAAGGCGTCGGGTACTTGAAGAAGACGCTCGACAGCAAATTCTTTCCCGAGTTGTGGGAAGCGCGCACCTATCTCAGCAGCAAACATGGCGACACGGGCTGCCCGTTCGCCAAAACGTAACTGCCCATCTTCATGCCCGTCGAATTTCCTGAACGCTTCAACATGGCGGATTACTTCCTCCACGACAATGTGGAGGAAGGCCGGGAAAACAAAGTCTGTCTCCACTACAAAGATCAAACTTTCACCTACGGCGATGCGGTAAGCATGTCGAATCGCGCAGGGAACGCGCTGCGTGAACTGGGCGTCGAGATGGAAGATCGTGTGCTCATCGTGCTGCCTGATTGTCCGGAGTTTGTCTGGACGTGGTTCGGCACGGCGCGCATCGGCGCGGTGATCACCATGGTGAACCCGCTGCTGCCGGCAGATGATTACCGGTATTACCTGGAATACACCCGCGCGCGCGTAGCGATTGTTCATCAGTCGTTGGCGCAACCTTTTGTTGAAGCCGTCGCGAGTTCAAATTATCTTCGATCCAGTCTGGTTGTATGTGACGGGGATAACGAAGAGCGGTTCGTCGATCCGCGCGGCCGTGTCAAATATCTTTCTTTTCGCGACACTGTCGGGTCCCAGTCGAGCGGATGTCGCGCCGCTGACACGCATCGTGACGACATCGCGATCTGGCTCTTCACTTCCGGATCGACCGGACATCCAAAAGGCGCAGTGCATCTGCAGCACGACCTGCCTTACAACACGGAAGTTTTCGCAAAGCGGACAATGGGCGTGAACGAAAACGATCTGACTGTTTCCGTGCCGAAACTCTTTTTTGGTTACGCGACGGGGACAAATCTTTTGTTTCCGTTTGCCGTCGGCGGTGCCACGGCGTTGTTTGCCGAACGTTCGACGCCAGAGAAGTTATTCGATGTGATCGATCGATATCGGCCAACGATCCTCACGACGGTGCCGACAATGATCAATGCGATGCTGAACGCAGATGACGCGGCATCGCACGATCTTTCAAGTGTCCGATTCTGTTATTCCGCCGGCGAGGCGTTGCCTGTGGAGTTGTATCACCGTTGGAAGCAAACCTTCGGCGTCGAAATTTGCGACGGCATCGGCTCAGCCGAAATGTTTCATATCTACATTACGAACCGTCCGGGCGATGTGAAGCCCGGCAGTCTCGGCCGCATTGTCGAAGGATACGAAGCGAAGATTGTTGACGCGGACTGGAACCAAGTCGCGACAGACGAGATGGGCACGTTGAAGATCAAAGGTGATTCAGCCGCGCTGTGCTACTGGAACGCGCACGAAAAATCGAAAGAGACGTTCGCGGGCGATTGGTGTACGACTGGAGATCAATTCCACGTCGATTCAGATGGTTATTACTGGTATCACGGCCGCACCGACGACATGTTGAAAGTCGGCGGCATCTTTGTCGCGCCCGCCGAAATTGAAAACTGTCTACTGCAACACAGCGCCGTGCTTGAGTGCGCTGTGATCGGACACGAGGACGCTGACGGCTTGATCAAGCCGAAAGCTTTCATCGTGGCGCGTGAAGGTCATGACCCAGGCGCAGCATTAACTGAAGACATCAAGCAGTTCGCCAAGTCGCACATGGCGCTCTACAAATATCCCCGATGGATCGAATACGTAAGTTCCCTTCCCAAAAACGATCGCGGAAAGATCGATCGGAGGCTTCTGAAAAGCAAATAGCCGGAGCGTCAATTCCGCCCCGGCTATGCCTTGCCTCAAAAGTCCTTCGCTTAGTTCTCTGAAGGATGTGAACTGAATCATCGCCGCAGAGCGGCGAGATGTTTATAGCCAGGCGATTGTCTCTTATCATCTCCGCAAGAGCGAAATGCTCAGGATTTCGCTCTTGCGGAAGAAGTGAGAAGACCGTGCACTTTCTATAAACATTACGTGCCTACGGCCCGTTTCTGTCCCATTCGCTTGAGGGGTTACTTTGAGGCAAAGCTCCCCGGCCATTCGCGCTCGAACGCCCCCACTTAGAAATCGAACTTAACTGCCAATTGAATCTGTCGAGGCGTCGCGAAAGTCGTGGTGCCGGACGCCGGCGACCCAAACGTGCGTGGCGTCCCGAAGGCCGACACCGGGCTGGGAAAACTTAAGGTGCCCGCAGCGCCCCCTGAGTAAGCAAAGTAAGTATTGTTGACCGTCGCCACGTTCGCTCGATTGAACAAGTTGAAGGCTTCAGCGATCAGACGCACGCGGAACTTCTCACCAAGACGGATAGAGCGCGTCAACCGCGCGTCAAATTGGTAGATTGCGGGCGTGCGGAATTGATTGCGCACCGTTCCGGGCAGCCGGTCAGTGGCGCGGTTGCCGTCGTTATTAGGGTCGCCACTGACAAGCGCCGAGTACGGTGTGCCTGACTGAAACTGGACGATCGAAGAGATCGTGTAATCGCTGAATAACGCGCGCAGCACCGGATTGTCACTCCACTTGATGCTGTGCCATTCGTATACTGGACTAAACACAAACCGGTGCGGGATGTCGGTATCAGAGGTGCCGTAATCAGCTCCAGGACTGAATTGATTCTCGACGATTTTTGCGTCGTCAGCCCCCACCACCACGATCGTCTGATCGGGCCGCTCGTCTTTGGCTTTCGAGTACGTGTAGGCGGCAATGAATTGAAATCCGCGTGTGAAGCGCTGAGTTGCCTGGAATGCAATACCGTTGTAGAGCGAGCGTGACGCGCTCTCGAAGATACTGATCCGGTTGTATTGCTGTCCGGTTGGCCGCGCCAGCGTAGTCGGACGAGTGCTGGAGAACCGCAAGAAGGTGTAGGTAATGCCATCGGGTCCGGTTCGAGCGAAAGGCGCGGGCGCCTGTAGGTTAATGTCACGAGTCCGCGTGAGGTGCAGCCCGTGATAATAAAGGTACGTCGCTGAGAAACTGAGATTTCTCGATAACTGGCGCTCGAAGCCGAACCTTCCCTGCTCAACGTACGGTTGTACGTAATCGCGCGCGAATACAAACAGGTTGGGGTTTGCCGGCGATGCCGCCGGCGGCGCCGAAAAGATCGTCGGATACGTCGGACACGTGACCCCCGACGGCGGGGTGGCACAAGTGATATTGATGCCGGTTACTTGAATTCCGTTCTGCGAATGCGCTGTGCCGACCACGATCGCCGGCGTGCGGTTATAGAAGATTCCGAAGCCGGCGCGCAACACGGTCCTCTCATTAAACGCATAACTCAAACCAAATCGCGGCGCAAAATTGTTCTTGTCCTTCGGACAGGTCCCGGTGTCGATATTGAATGATCCGAGCAGCGTATCCGGATTCTTGATCGGCGGACAAGCCATTCCCTGATAGTCATAACGCAAACCCATGTTGAGAGTGAGTTTCGAATTCACGCGCAGGTCGTCCTGGCCATAGAACGCGTATTCGGAAATGTTCGGGTGCGTGGTGCCGCCAGTTGTGCCGGCACCCGGAAAATTCTGCGTGAAGGAAGTCGGCGCATTGGTTCCAAAGTTGGTGTAATTCGAAAACGTGTACGTGCCGGTGAAGACTCCTGGGAAGAAGTTGAAGATGCGGTCGAAGTTAAAGTCGAGGCCAAATTTCCAGTTGCTTCGACCACGCAAGTAAGAAACGTTATCGATGAACTGAATTCGTTTAATGGTGGTCTCGCGCGGACTGAAGTTGTTGCGGCCGATGCTGAGACTCGTACCCGCCGACCCGGTTACGACTGTCCCAATCACGGCTTCCGGCGCGTCATTGTTGGCGAAGCCCGGCTCTTTGTCGCGCGCCAGCTGCACCCGTAGTTCGTTGACCAGGTCAGTCGTCAGCGTCGAACTCAGGGTTGTTGAAAAGGTGTCGCTCTTTACACGACTGTCTCCGGAATGCTCTTCGGCGCTTAACGGGCCGTTGTTTTCGTTGTTCTTGCCGTTGAAATTTTGGCGGTTGTAGCGAAGCACAAGCTGGTTACGATCGTTCAGCTTAATGTCGGTCTTGCCGAGAAACACATCCTGCTTGCGCCCAATTTCGTAAACGTGAATCTTCGGCACCAAAACGTTACGCGCGGCGAGCGGCGCGGAGTTAATGTTTGGCACATCCATTACTTGCGGCACGCTGGCGCGCTGGCCGTCGTAAGTGAAGAAGAAAAACGCGCGGTTCTTTGAGATCGGACCGCCGAGTCGGCCACCGAATTGATTGATCTGAAGTTTAGCGCGGCGGTTTGGCTGACCGGCTCGGGCCTGGTTTGCCTTCGCGATCGGATCGTTAGCGTTAAGAGCCTCGTCGCGAAAATATTCGAATGCACCGCCGTGAAATTCGTTAGTGCCGGATTTAGTGACGACATTTATTACGGCACCGCCAGCGCGGCCGAACTCTGCAGAAAAGCCATTCTGGTTCACCTGAAATTCCTGCACAGATTCTTCGGAAAACTGATAAGGCGGTCGCACCCCACCGCGTCCAAACGCCTGGCCAAAGAACGTGTTGTTGTTGTCGACCCCATCGACCTGAAGGCTGTTAAAGGTTCCGCGTTGTCCGCCGACCGACAAATCTCCGCCCCGCGGATCGCGCACCACCCCCGGCGAGAGCGTCGCGAAATCCTGAAAGTTGCGTCCGTTGATTGGTAAGTTATCGATCGACGTCTGATTGATCGTGGTGGCAACCGAAGTGCGCGTCGTTTCGACGAGCGGCACTGGCTCAGTGATAGTGACCGTCGCGGTTGTGCTTCCAACTGACAAAGCCACGTCGACCGGCGCATGACTTCCGACGGTGACCGTTACATCCTTGACTTCCGCCGACGAAAAACCAGGCGCGCTCACGACTACGGTGTACACACCAGGCGGCAAGAGAATGATGCTGAACGTGCCGTCATCTTTCGTGGTCGTTGATTTTTGCAAGCCGGTCTGTTCATTTGTCGCAGTAACTGTCGCGCCTGCGACAACCGCGCCATTTGGATCGGCGATATGGCCTTCAATGTTGCCGCTGTTAGCTTGCGATTGCGCCAATGCACCTAAAGAAACAGATACGATAAAAGTCAAAAGAAAAAAGAATCTCACAACGGAGGCAATGTGGTTGCGCATAATGCTCCTTTAATTGGGTAGCTGAAGTTGCGTTCGGCCCGGTGATCAACTGACGTGAAAAAGCGAAGCGGTTCGCGAGAATCAGACCGGTTCGGGTTGGATATTAGGTTGGCAACAACCAGCAAAGCAAGAAATCAACACAAAAAACATTCGGGCATCCAGAAAAACAAAAAAACCGCGAGCAGCACGAGCTGTCGCGGTCTTCAGAAGTCGTTGTGGCAAATGTCCGGCTACCTCAGCCTGCCTTCCAAATTGTAATCCCGCAGACGCCGATACAACGTCGATGGCGAAATCCCGAGCAAAGTCGCCGTCTTTCCGCGGTGCCAACCTGTTTGTTCAAGTGCCGCGATGATTTGCTGCTTTTCAACGTCGCGCAATGCAGTTGGTTGCGCTCCCGCTGTGGCCGCGGGAACGCCACTGGTCGCGGCCATTGGCATACCACCATTCACATGGCCGGCAACTTCCGGCGGCAGCTCGTTGATGGTTACGCGCCCATCGTTGGCGAGAAGCACCGCGCGCTCCAAACAATTGCGTAACTGACGCACGTTGCCCGGCCAATTGTACTCGCGCAACTTGTCCATTACTTCGGGCGCGACTTCCGGAGAATTCGCTCCGGCGAGTTGCTTCAAAATGTATTGAGTGAGGGGGTTGATGTCTTCGGGCCGTTCACGCAGCGGCGAGAGGTGAATCTCGAAACTGTTGATACGATAAAGCAGGTCGGCGCGGAACGATCCATTGTTG